>Ga0265594_1000650_pt1 | contig 28197 bp, 38 predicted proteins | sample saktaG_11_FD_190147 | JGI IMG/M metagenome (GOLD analysis project Ga0265594, IMG submission 190147) | Saline water microbial communities from Sakinaw Lake, British Columbia, Canada - sak_2011_5_24_80m | ecosystem: Environmental > Aquatic > Non-marine Saline and Alkaline > Saline ... | reverse complement strand
AGGCGTTGAGTGCGAGAATGATACTTAGGATGTTGGACGAACTCTCAGACGACATTACTACAGTAAACTGTCATTTTCTGGATGAAAGTGGACTTCACGTGTTTCACGACGTGAATCTTAGAAACCTGGATGCAATCCCAATTATCGTTGAGTATTTCGGATCAAAAGTGAAGAATCCTTTAGTCATCGCCCCTGACGCAGGCTCGCTCGCTTATGCGAAAAGGGCTGCTCAACTTTTAGATTGTGAGTTCAACCATCTTCAGAAGAAGAGGCTTTCCGGTGAAGAGGTTGTAATCAAGGACAAGACTATTGATGCGAAAGGCAGGGACGTGATTATTTTGGATGATATTATCTCTACTGGAGGTACCATACTCAACGCCTGTAAAGTCATTAGGAGCTGGCGGCCTTCAAGTATTAATGTTGGTTGTGTTCACGGGCTATTCCTAAATGGTTTCGACCAGTTCAGTGACGTAGTAGATAGGCTTGTTTGCACCAACTCCTTGGAGACTCCGCTTAGTAAGGTCAGCGTCGCGAAGTTGATCGCAAAGGATCTTTTAGCCCAGTAACCTGGAAATGAACATTAAGTTGTTCGCAGTAGGATTAATCATTTTTGTTGTTCTTTTTATTTCGATATCCTTCAGAGAATCCGATGATCTGAGGGCTGGGATAGTCTGCTGGCGGGAAGGTTATTGTATTGACGTTGAAGTAATGGAATCTGAGAGGGCAAGACGAAAAGGACTTATGTACAGGGATTTTTTAAGGGATGATGCAGGCGCCCTATTAATCTTTGATTCACCCGGAATACACGGAGAATGGATGAGGAATATGAAATTTCCAACCGATTTCATATGGCTGGATGAGGAGAAAATTGTAATTCACATGCATGAAAATTTAACCCCTTGCGGAGGGGGCGCTTGCCAAGTTTATTATACACCCAAACCCGCATTATACGGTATTGAAGTGAATGCAGGTCACTCGAGGAAAAATAATTTAAGTGTGGGAGATGTAGTCGAAATCGTGATATGAAACTTTCAGAAAAATTAAAGATAATTGTGTTTGTTTCAGGCACCTCAATCATGATTTTGGAGGTTCTTGGATCCAGACTCATAGCCCCATATTTCGGGACATCCACATACGTTTGGTCGGCAATTATCGGAGTCGTTCTCACAAGTTTGAGTGTAGGTTACTATTGGGGTGGACGACTAGCAGATAATGATCCTTCAGAAAAAAAGCTTTCCAAGATACTTTACAAGGCTGCAATATTTGTTTTTTACACAATCTTTATAAAAGACATCATATTACCTTTCACATACCTTTTAGGTGTGAAATTCGGGGCGTTCATCGCGCCCTTAATCCTTCTAGCACCCGTTGGCTTTTACTTGGGAGTGGTCTCGCCTTACGCGATTAAACTTTCGGCAAAAAAACTCGGGGAATTAGGTTCTATTACGGGGGAATTGTATGCCCTCTCAACTCTTGGCAGTATTTTAGGGACTTTCGCTTGCGGGTTCATCCTTATACCTTACCTGAGTTTTAACTTTATTTTGTCTGTTATATCATTGAGCTTACTAGGCGCAAGCGTGCTGCTAAATTATGAGAATAAGAGGGACTACATACCCTTAACTCTTGTAGTTGTAATCATGCTGGTTTTGTATAATCCGCCAAAATTTAGTACTCGGGAAGTTTTACATTATGAGAATACCCCCTACAATGAGATCAGAGTCGAGCAGGACGATGAAATTCGATACCTTTTTTTAGATAGGAGATCTACCGGCGCGATTGTCCTTGACTCAGGCTATTCGAAATATGATTACATAAACTATTTTGAACTTCCTTTTCTTGTTAATCCTGACATAGAATATGTCTTGATGGCGGGTGAAGGTACTGGTGTTGGAGCTCGATTTCTTCGAGAAAACCATCCTTCAGTAAAAGTGACTGTAGCGGAGATTGACCCTAGAGTCCATGAAATTGCGGTAAAGTATTTTAGTTTAGAGGAGGATGATAATCTTGATGTGATTATTGGGGATGTTAGGATGCTTACTCCCACAAAAAAGGTTAAATACGATTACGTTATTTTAGACGCCTACAACAGTCGCTATACTATTCCACACCACCTTGTGACAACGGATTTTTTCAAGGAGATAAAAGCTGGATTGAACCCGGATGGCATAGTGTTACTTAATGTGATATCTGCAGTTGAAGGGCCAAATGCCCGAATCTTAAAATCTATTGTAAAGACCTTAAACCAAGAATTTAACAGCATAATAATCTACGCCTTAAATGAGAATTTAACTTCATTGCAAAACGTGATAATATTAGCTTCCGAATCCCATATACCGGGGAGAAAAATCCTTTTAGATAATGTGAGGGACACCCAGATTTTGAATCAAACCCAAATAAGAACAATGATTGAAAGCCAAGTTGACCCACCCTATACCGTTGATAATGCGATAATACTAACAGACGATTACTCGCCAATAGACAATTTATATCTATCAATCATACTAGGTTAATCAATGACGCGAAAGAAACTGTATATCATCCTTGCTTTAGTCCTCACGTTGGGGGTGGTCACATATTATACGGGTGGTGAAGACAAAAATTGCACTCAATGCGCCTGCATCGAAAGAAATTGTTTTTTTGGAATCTGTTTTAGCTCACATTGCATCAACCTTGAAGTAGTATCAGAAGCCTTGGAATTGGAGAAGGGATTAATGAACAGGGAGAGTCTTCCAACCAACTCGGGGATGCTATTCGTATTCGATAATCAATACCCATACACGTTCTGGATGAAAAACATGAGATTCCCCATCGACATGATCTGGCTTGATGAAAATGGAACCACCGTCCACATTGAACGAGAAGTCCCGCCCTGCAGGAAAGAGCCGTGCCCGCTCTACACTCCAAGCAAGCCAGCTTTATACGTCCTAGAAGTCAATTCAGGCGAAGCCCTCGAAAATGGCATAATACTTGGATCAAAGTTAAAGCTCGATTACACTACCACCCGTCCTTCCCAATAAGAGGTACGAAAACACAACCCCCCAAGTTTTCCTCAGACAACTCACCAGACTTTAAGGTAACACGCTTAAGTTCCTGATACCCTTGACCACCTACTGGAATAAGCAGTAAACCACCCTCAGCGAGCTGTTCAACCAAAGCTTTAGGAACGTGCGGAGCCGCCGCAGTCACAATCACCCGGTCATAAGGAGCATTTCCGGGAAGGCCTAGAGTCCCATCAGACTCGAAAACGGAAGTGTTTTCAAACCCGCATTCATGAAGTTTCATTTCCGCCCATTCAACCAGTGGTTTAATCCGCTCTATAGTACATACGAATCCGTCTTGCGCAATTTCAGCTAAAACAGCCGCCTGATACCCTGACCCAGACCCTATCTCAAGTATCTTGTTTGAAGATTCAACTTTGAGTGATTCAGTCATAATTGCGACCATGTGAGGTGCAGAAATGGTTTGATTGTGTCCGATAGGAAGGGGCGTGTCCACGTAGGCGGAATCTCTTACTTCTAGCGGAAGGAATAATTCCCTCGGCACTTTTCGCATTGCAGAGATTACAGAATCATTTTTAAGGTAACCGTTTTTTATGAGTTTTTCAACGAGCTTCAAACGCTTTGAAGCGAAATCCATCTTAGAATAAATTACCTGCCCCGAGGGATGTAACGCACTCCAGACCCATCAGAGCTTAAGGAAGAGTCTCGGAGATTACTCTTCTTTTTAACGGACTTTTTACCCCTCACATCTGCTGAATAATCCTTGGTGTGCTTCCTCCTCTCAGACTCATCCAATAAAAGATTACCTGCATCACTCCCCATCTTCCAGTAAGAAGACCCTTCAATCATTTTCTCCCTCTCAACCAAAGATTTCTTAACACGCGGTTTAACTCCAGAATCCATAATCCACCTCACTTACCTTTAGGAACATACTTTGCACTAGACTTTTTACTACTCGACAAACCTGAACCACACCCTAAACCAGTTTTACTACCCCCACCAACCTCCTTAGAATGCTCTTCCATTTCTTCCTGAGCCTTGCTTTTCAATACAAGACCATTTAAATGCTCTTTTTTCTTAGAATCGTCCATGAGGGAGCCACCGTCGTAATTGTAGTCTTTCCACATGGCTTTTTTCTTTTTATGTCCGGTTTCTGATGCTATTCCAATATTATGCGAGTGTGTTCCGTAACCTTGATTGTAGTCTTGAACTAGTGTGAAGAAATTTCTTTTATCGGTTTTTCCGAGAGTTGACTCTTCCTCATCGTCGAAATTAAGCCTACTATCCCTGAAAATCTTCTTTTTTACCGCCTCCTCAGCCACAGTAATATGTTATTTGAAAGGGTAATATATAATACCATGCAGTTTGAAAAAATATTGCTCACAATACTTGTTGTCATCACAGTTTCAGGCTGCCTTGAACTAAAAGATGACGATAAAATAAACCAATACAAATGCTCTGACGGGAGGTTGGTTTTGAAGCCAATTGAATGTATTGAAGGCAGAACCACTACGAAACCATCCACCACACTTTTCACTTCCACTTCAACCACTACGATGCCCCTTTCTTTTCCAAAGGAAACCACGACTTCGACGAGAAAACGCATCGTAAGACCCGCCACGACAACCCTGATCGACCCGTGCGCGAACAATATTCTCGATCCTGGAGAGGATATCGTCGATTGCGGTAGCAACTGTTACTGCAGGGTGCTTAATTTAACTCCCTGGGGTTCCGTGAAAAAACACGAGCCATCCTCCTACTCTTTTGGAGTAAACGGTACTGTATTGGTTCCAGGGGGAGAATGTGGTAGGGGAGAGTGGCCTTTACACGCAAGCTACTTCCACTATGAATGCAAGAAATTGAGGTACATTTTAAACGTAACAACCATGGAGAGTCTTTTAGACGTCCGGGCAGTCAACTTGGGAAACTCATACTTCATAGATAATCTCGAATTCGGACTACTAGACGACGACCCAGACAACTTTATCATCGCAGTTCGGAAAGACCAGTATACTGAAAACATTTCAGATAAATACAATATCATTTCTCTTGGAGGAGTCTCATGCGGATACAATGGGATGGGATTGTGCACCAGGGAATACAAAAACTACACTATCACCCTACTTGAGCGGAGTGTGGAGGGTATTAAAGTCGAAGTCCGGAACCCTGAAGGCAATATCCTCCCCAAAGAATGGGTTTATAATAAACCTGTTTTCTTTGGCGGGCTTGAAATGGGGGTTGTAAGACCCTTAACTCTCGGAGGATACTCAACAGTCTACGTCCACGCGAAATAAAAAATGGAGTGCCCAAACCATCCAGTAAGGTGCGTGAACTGTCCAGACCACTTCAACCAGCTTAGACCACTTATTAAGGAAGCCGTAGCCACCAAACACTTTAAAAGAGACCTCCCTGAATTCAACGTCAACCTAATCCTCGACTGCCAGCACGAGCACTTCACACACCTACATAAATTCGAATTCACGACAAACGGAAGCCACATATTCAGAGCACTATACAAAGGCAAACACATCGTATACGCCGTCGACCAAAAAAACAGGTTAATCCTCCTCCGAGCATTCAAAAACACCAAAGAATACGAAAAATACCTGGAAAACAAGAAAAAAATACAAGAGACTATAGAAGGCTAAAACAAAAAAGAGGCCCCTTTTTCCCATTACGGGTCATCGAGCCCATAGAAGGTGAAGATGGCCCATTTGATGAACCTTTAATAAAGGTTCGGTTGAGCTCGACGGGGTTTGAAGGTCGGAGTCACGAGAAACACATGTGTGTTTCTGTGCGCCAGAATTGCATCGCAATTCTGAGCGTTCCCGACGAGAAATAGGCGGCTTCCATTCCGTTCCAGCCCCCTTGAAGTTGTTGCAGAATACGGTTCTTTCTTTTTCGTCAACCCTACGCCTTAAGTCCACTCAAACAAGCATGATCACAGGCTAAAATCTCAGAAGTCTGCCATTAAATGTATGAATTCAAATAGATATCTATAGGATGGCGATTGATGAGGGGTTTTTGAAGAAGTTATCTGCTTCTAAGGGAAAGGTGCGCTGGCACAAGGAATACAAGCCCTTGCAGAAGAGAGAACAACGGATAAACCGTGAACTTCGAAAACTTGAGGTGGAGGAAACCAATCTTGAGGGACTCCGTGAATCCTTTCACGTATTCAAAGGCGATCTTGAAGAGTTTTTGAAGGACGTTAAAAAGGTTTCTCTTGAATTGTATGAGGAGATTATAGCACGGTTAAATAAGCTTTACGAGAAGCTTTCTAGTGAACGTGAAAAGCCTGTTGAGGCTATTAAGAGTGAGGCTGTTGATGAACAGAGGCGTTTGATTGATTCTGTAATTGAGGAGAAAATCAAGGATACACACGAGAAGAAAGCGCAATTACAAGAAAGGAAGGCTGAAATCATCGAAGAGGTGCAGCAACTCTTAGATGAATACAAGAAACTTGATGAAAAAGAAAAGAGGCTTCCAGCATACATATACGTTGAGAAAATCAGGGATTCTTTCCGGAAGTTAGCCCACCACACACATCTCGAAAAAATCCCTGAATGGATACTTATGATCGGATTAATCAGCATTACATTGATAGTGATAGCCTGGGCATTCTACTCTTTCTATTCAACCACATCAAATTATCAGGGAGGAATTCCACACACAACCTCTTTGAGGACGCAAGTAGCAACTACATCTTCAACAACCACCCAATTAGTAACTTCATCTATAAGAATTCCCACCACAACTAAATCGAAAATTATTTCGGGATTGCCCGAGGAAAGAATGATAACAGTCCTTGAAGTTCAGGAGATAATGGGTGAAGACTGGAAATTAACAAATACACAATCACACCCGAATGTTTACAACGCATGGTATGGAAAGTCCCCAATACAAACTATTTGGTTGAAATTAGAGATACACGATTCAGTATATGATGCAAAGCAAGTTTATCGTTCAAGTTATAATAACAATAAAAATTTTTGTTCACACACAGGTTGTATCTTCGATGATAAATTCAGAATTGGGGAGGAAGGGTATCGAGTTTTTAGAAATTATTCAGATGAACGAAAACGTATTAGCTCATACATAAGGGTTCACAACAGCCTTTTTCTGGTTAGTGTACCAGATTACATACCAGATATTGAAAGGAAATCCATCCAAATCTCAAAAAAACAGATAGAAAAAATCCAGGCCCCAGAGTAACAGATAGTTTAACGGTAGAAACTAGGTTAATTACTGGTTGGAATCTCATCAGTCTACTGCTAAATGTTTAGGAAAAAAGAGACTCCTTTTTCCTAGATAAAAGAGTTAGTCGATAGACAGATTTTTCCCTATTTTTTTAGTATTATTTGTGGTCTTACGATGTTTTTTTTTCTTTATTCTCGATTATGTCTCTTAGCACTTTAACAATGTTTAGTAATGAGACAAACACAATAGAGAATATTATTCCAAAGACTGCAAATCGTTCATTTTGTCTTTCCCTATAGTCTCGCCAAGTAATAGGTTCAATATAGAAATTTGTCAGGGTTTTATTTTCATTAAATCCTTCTCCATGAAGATAAACTTTTAAATAAGAAGTATTTTCGGGAATCGTTGAATAGAATATGCAGGGTGTATCATTGAATAGATTGCATGTGACATTTGTTCTATCCTTTGTGCTTATGTTATTATCTGATTTCATATATATCACAATGATTTTCGTTAAATGATTGCTCTTTTTGACTTCAGAAAATGATAAGGTACAATTTAAATCATCATCAATTACATAATCTAGTTTCCCAGTTTGACTTATACAACGAGTTTCAACAACAAATTCAGTTAAAGTTTTATCATCTGGATATTCATCCTCTAAAGGGTAAACTGATTGATACGTATCGTGAAACCATAGAAGTGAGAATATAAACACATATAAGATTAGAAAAACTGTGAGTCGGAAAAAAAAATTATTGATATTTTCTAGCTCTTTTTTTGGAGCAATCTGATGAAATATTTCCTTAAATTTTCCACTAGATAAAATCACAATTAAGAACAAATGAAATAGATAGAATACTAATAAAATCCCAAAGACATTTAATGCAAAATATGAAAGTGAGATATCCAAGTTATTAATCCATTTATCATAGTAATTATAAGGAATTTTAGCTGCTTCAAACATTAATCCAATTAAACTAGCTAAGGCAATCCAAAAAAGAAAAATATTTAATCCTGATGATAATAACTTCTTAGCTTTATCCTTCATACTATCTTTCACACTAATAATAGCTCAGACTATTAATAAAAATTTAATTAGTCCTTCATCTTCTTCCACATCCGGTAGAATTTCATGAATTCTTGGTCATCACAGCTTTCAATTTCACTCGAACTCCCGAACACACCGTTTACTGCACTCCTCGCCTCGCTCTTATGTAAGTTGATGTATGTTTCAGTAGTGTTGAAGGTGCTGTGTCGTCCAATACGCTGAGCTAACACCATATCCTTCGTCTGCTTGTAGACTCTCGTAATCATTGAATGTCGTAATGAGTGGGTTGTCAATCTGAAAAGACGTCTCTCCTCCCCAGCCTGTTTTCCTACAACAGGGATAACAACGTAATAATCATCTAAACCAGCAATCTTAATGTACCTCCGAAAAGCCTTCCTCAAATAGCCCTCAGAAATATGCTTTCTCTTGGTTGCACGGTTGCTGGAAAAAAAGACGTAACCATCATGAGCGAGTATATCCTCTTGATAGTCTTCAGTCCAGGCTTGAAGCTCCACACCGGCAAAGTTAGGTAGTAGGAGAAAATCAATCTCCTTCGTCTTGATGTTCCTGACTCGAACTTCCTCTCTCTGGAAGTTGATATCATCCAATCTTAAGCGGACTAATTCACCTACTCGTAATCCCAGCCCAAGTTGCGTCAGAAACGCGACCAAATCCTTCCGCTTATCAACCACGCTAAAGAACTTCTTTAACTCGGTTTCAGAAAAACTCTTATCCAATCCTCTAGAATGTATGCGACCTCCCTTAGGTCGCGGATTCAGTGCTTCAAAAACAGACTCTTTTTTCCTGTCCCGGGTCATCAAGCCCCATGAGGGCGAAGATGGCCCCTTTGATGAACCTTTAATAAAGGTTCGGTTGAGCTCGACGGGGTTCGAACCCGCGACCACCCGGTTAAAAGCCGGGTGCTCTACCAAACTGAGCTACGAGCCCATGTGTTTTTTCCTTTTCTTCTCGCGCTCTAGGTCATCGAGTCCGCGGAGCGGACGAAGATGGCCTTTTAGTCGTCGGCTAACTCCGACTACCAAACTGAGCTACGAGCCCATGTGTTTTTGGGTGTTTTGGTGTCTACTATTATTGTCTGTTTTCTTATTTAAGTTGTGTTTTTTTGGGCTATTAGGAGGTGTTTTGGTTCGTGGTGGGTGAATAGGGTTTTGGGTATTGTTTTTTTTAGGATTTCGAATCCTGTTTTCTCGATTTCTTCGGTCGTGTAGGTGGGTTGTGTGTACGGTGTTGCTATGAGGATTCCTTCCAGTTTGAGTGTTTTATGTATTGATTGGAGTATTTTTTTTGTTTCTTCAAGTGTTGTGACTTGGGTGTCTAGGAGTCCTATGCATGTGATTACTTCGAAGTTTTTTCGGGGTAGAGTGAGGTGTAGTTCAGTGGCGTTGCAGTAGAGGATGCTGGCTTTTTTACTTAGTTTTTTTTTGGCATGAATTATAATTTTTTTGTTTAATTCGACGCCCCAGAGTTCGTGAGGTGTTTTTTCGGAGAGTTTTTTTAGGAGTGTTCCGTCGCCGCAGCCTAAGTCGAGGATTGAAATTGGTTTTTTTGTGAGTGATTCAATTTCCTCTAGGATTTTGTCGTGGATTTGGGTTTGCTGTGATTCCATCCCTTGAGTGTGGTCCTTTTTTGGATTATCCCAGTATTGAGGGGGCAGTGGGATAAGCCGTGATTTTGAAGTCGACAGGTATTTGATTTCAAGATCTAATCCAGATAGACTTGTAAGGTATTCTATTATTTTTTTTGACTCATCAACTGTTGGATTGTGGGCCCATAAAATTACGTCCCCCCCTCTTCTTTCCGATTGTTTAATGAGAAGGGGTGTCAAACCGACTTTGACTGTGTTCACCCACAGGTTTGAGGTAAAAATATTGTTTTGGTATTCCACGCATTCGAGTCCTTCAGCAATAAATCCGAATTTTTTGAGCGGTCTTTTTTTTACCGTATTTATTAGGTCGTTGAAATGTTTCTTATCCACTTAAAATTATTGGTGTGAACGCGTGATTAAATGCTTCCCTTGACACATCTATTATCAGGCCTTGCAGTGGCTGTTTGGGCGTTTGAGAAGGGCTTGTTCCCTGGAGAATACGTAGTGTATACTGCGCTTATCTCAATGTTTATCGACGTAGACCACTTATTCAGCTACTTGTCTTCGAATGGTGAAGGTTTCAGGGGTAAATGGAATATTCTCGTCGTCGATAAACTAAGGTATCAAAGAACGCTCATACACCACGCGAAAGGGATGCTCTTAATATCGGTCTTGATAAGTTTGACATACTTCATAAAAACGGAGGTTTATTACTGCCTGATATTATCCTATGGAACACACATGCTATTAGACCACTTGCACATAAGGAATCTGCCGAAAGTCAGAAAATACCATATTGAAGGTTTCGGGATGATTCTGCCAGTCTCGATACTGGAACTTGGATTAGACGTATTTTTCATTGCATACTTGTTGGGGTGGTCTCTCTTATGAACTCTGAATTGCAGGTCAGAATCCAGGCTGATCTCGCCGAGCATAAATTTCAGATTATTGTTTGTAGGTGTGAAATCGAGTATTGGGGTCGGTCGAGATCGGTTGTGGGTGAGGGAGATAGAGTCGTCATTATTAAGTCGGATTCAACGATAATAGTCCACAGTCCTTGCGGTTTCAAGCCTTTGAATTGGATGAGCTCTCCCACCGATTCGACTGTGGAGATTGTTGATGGGAATCTGTTGTTGCATAGTCAGCGGACTCGCAAGCCTTTCGAAGAGATTAAGATTGTGATTTCCAAGGTTTATGACTACAAGTCTTATGACGGGCTTGTTGACAAGAAATCAATTACCGTCACTCATAATGAGAGGGATATGCAGGATTATCTTGCCAAACATCCCGCGGAAGTTGATCCGGATTTTAAGCTTAAGAGCCGCGAGCATAGGACTCCGCTTGGATTTCTGGATTTGTATGGGAAAATCGGGGAGGCTTACACTGTGGTAGAGCTTAAGAGTGAGAGGGCTGGGCTTCCTGCAGCCCTTCAGGTGGTAAGGTATAGGGATTGGCTTCAAACCCATTTGAAGCAGGATGTGAGGGGCATATTAATAGCCCCATCTATTACTCCGAACGCCTTGACTCTAGTCCGGAAGGAGAAGGTTGAGTTTAAGAAATTCAATATTAGAAAGATTACTCGGAAGGTTGTGCCTAAACACACTTTGGACAAGTGGCTTTGATCATACGGGCGTAACCTTGTTGTGACAGTCGGCTCGTATTGTCTCGTTTCGAATGTGCTCGCAGATTTTGGGGTTTCTAGAGTACATTGCCACGTACTTGTAGCAAAGGCTGTTGTGTTCAGGATCTTTAACTATTGCACAGTAAGTCGGATCTCGCTGTACAACTCCAATACACCAGTATTTGTATTCATTGTCCGCAATCTCATTGCAAAGTTCAATGTCTTGGAGTAGGATGCCAACAGCCCTAAGACAGTTGTCTTGGACTCTGTCAGTTGAAATTTTCCTGCAGATTCCAGGATCCCTAAGGCTTACTGCCTCGCTCATAAGGTCGTATTCATCGGCAATGTCCTTTTCAAAACAACCCATTACGAGAACTACGGTTAGTAGAGTAAGGATTAAACGCATGGTAATCTATTAATATTAATTTGAATTTAAACCAACTAGGCTTCAAGGCGGACTTCAACTATGCTGGATACCCCGTTTTGCATTGAGACTCCGACAACAGAGTCGGCGTATTTTATTACTGAGTTGTTGTGGGTTACTAGCAGAAACTGCGCGCTAGATTGTTTCAACATTTCGGCAAGCCTCACAGAGTTGGTCTTATCAAGCGCCGCATCCAACTCGTCGACAATGTAAAATGAGGAAGGCTTGTATTGCTGTATGGCGAGAAGGAATGCTGATGAAGTCAAAACCTTCTCCCCCCCAGACATTGCCTCGAGATTCATAATCTTTTTCCCCGCCGGAGAAGCCTTAATCAATAATCCACTCTGAGAGATGTCTTTTGGATTATCCAGGATAAGCGTACCCTCACCTCCGGAAAGCCTGTTAAAGATTTCCTCGAAATTAGCTTTAACAACCTCAAAGGTGCCCATAAAAACCTCATACTTCTTCCTTTCAACCTCCTCCATGAAATCGAAGATGCTCTGGCGCTCGGCCTTCAAAGTATTAAGCCTGGACTCGATCCCATCATACTCCAACTGAACCTGGTCGAACGCTTCAATAGCCTTCATATTGATTGAACCGAACTCCTCAAGTTGACGTTCAAAAGTCATGATGGCACGGTCAAGATGGCTTGCCGGAGCATCGATTAATTCCACTCCCCCATACTTGTTGAAGTCTTCATTTAAAGCTTCGAGTTCGGTTTCGGATTTCGCCTTCTCAACGAGAGTGGACTGAATCTTCTCGGACACTCCAGACAATTCAAACTCGATTGAATTAATGTTTGCGCTAAGCTCCGTAATCTTGGACTCGGATTTGTCTCTTAAACCCAGAAGGTTTTTGATTTCAGCACCCAAGCTTGCCGACTCTTGCTCAACTAGAGTAAACTCCCCCTCAATTTTAGTTAACTCGGATTGCTTGAACTTTTTCTCCTCCAAAACCCGCTCTTTCTCCTCTGAAATCTTGGTTATCTGAACGTCTAGTTCGGAAAGCTGCTGCCGGGCGGAACGGTTTTTCTCTGAAAGCCCGCTTTCCCTGACTTTTTGGTCCGTCTCCTTCTTCTTTAACTCGTCTATGACTCCCGTATCGTATTTTTTCCGTTCGTCAGAAAGCTTTGAAAATGCCTTCTCAGACACTTTCCGTTCTGTATGGAGTGTTGAGATTTCCTTTTCAAGGTAGACTATCTTATCAAGGTCGTCCTTCCGAGCGCTCAAAACTTTCTTGAGCCGGTCTTTCAAGTCGACTATCTTATCGTCAACCCGTTTTTGCTCGATCCTAAGTCTTTCAACCTCGGTTTTCTCGTCAACAAGCTTTTGATAGTCGTAGAGCTTGGCTTCGTATTGGACGATATCGGCTTGTAATGCCTCTTTCTTCCGGGAGAGTTTTGAGTCTGCTTCTTCGAGGGACGTGATTTCTTTTTCTAGCTCTTCGATGTTTGAAAATCCGATTTCACCAGTCTTAGAGACGTAGCCTCCGGTTAATGCGCCGCTTCTCTCAAATAGTTCACCGTCAACGGTTACCATACGATGCTTTCCCACACCGATTTTTTTAGCAGTCGTCAAGTCTTTGACAAGGAGGGTGTCTCCGAAAACATAGTCGAATACGATTTTGAATTGCTTCTCGGTTTTAATGAAATCTGTGGCTAGACCCAAAGCCTGTGAAGGCACCTTGTCTGACACGTTCACATTCAACTTATTCAAGGGTAGAAAAGTGGCTCTCCCCACCTTCTTCTTCTTCAAGTAGTCTATGCACTTGCCGGCAACGTCAACATTCTCAACGACGATGTTTTGAAGTCTTCCGCCCGCAGCAACCTGAAGAGCCGCCTCAAACTTCTCATCAGAGACTGATCCAAGATGGGAGACAGTACCGTGGATTCCGGCAAGAACGTCCCGAAGCCTCATGACAGCCTTCACGGCACCCTTAACTCCGCCGCCAGCCTCCTCGATAGTCTTAAGACGGGTCTTAGCCCTCGTTGCGGAAAGCTTGACTTCCTCCAAATCCTGGTCGGTCTTTCCGAAATCCTCCTTGCTCTTAGATAAATCACTTCTGATTTTTTCGAAGCTCCTCTCGCGAACCCTATAGGATTCCTCAAAAGCATTAATCTGCGATGTAACATCAACCCGTTCAGACTGGGCAAGCTCGATCTCCGATCGAAACTGTTTTTCCTCAATATCTTTTAGAGATGCTGATTCCTTAAGCTCAATAATTTTCTCGCCAAGAGACTTCTCCCTGGATTTTAAGTCCAAGACTTGGGTTTGCGCCTGCTCAATCTCACCCTCCACCTCAAGACCTGAAACCTTCTCCGCCTCAACAGCAATCTTTTTAGCCAGCCTTGACAATTCGGCAGAAATTTTAGGAAGCTCTTCATCAACCTTAATAATCTCGGCTGAAATCCTCTTCCGCGAAATCGAATACTCATTCAAATCAATATTAAGCGAAGACTCCCTCTCACCGAGAAAACCAATCCTCTCCCTGACACCCCGAATCTCGCTGGAAAGCTCAGTAATGCGAGTTCTACTCCGACCCTCCTCTAAATTCAAAATCCTCTGGGAAATATCCTTAAGATTAACCCTCTCAACCTCAATCCCCCCTTTAAACCCTGAAATCTTAAGGTTGTATGCCTCCTTCTCACCGTTTAACTCAGAAAGCTTCTCATCCAAACGAGCAACCTTCTTACCCAACCTTACGACATCCAGATTTATAAGGCTTGCACGATTCCTCTCAAGCTCGCCCTCAACACCCTTATACTTTAAGGCGTCGTCACGCTCCTTCCTAAGACGCACCAAGTACCCTTGTTTTTCACCCAACACGATATGAGTTTCGGAAATCTTGTCCTCAACCTTGGAAAGCTCTTTTACAGCCTTAGCCTTCTTCTTGTCGTACTCCCCAATCCCGCAGAGGTCGTCGATTACTACTCGACGCTCCGAAGGCTTCATCTCTATTACTTTGGTGATGTCGTCTTGCAGTATGATGTTGTATTCATTGTCTCCGACAATGTCGATGATTTTGTCCCGGGTAACTCGCTGGTCATTCAGCTTGTATAGGCTGCGCCCGTCGATGTCAACCATTCTGGATATTCGATATGTTTTCCCGTCATCGTCGGAAAGCGTTATTGCGACAACTGTCTTTTTCGCAGGAGTCCCATCCTTTGCCCCGTTGAATATGAGATCTTGTAGTACGTTAGCCCGAAGGCCGCGAGACTTGCCTAATACAAAACACACTGCTTCAGTCAGATTCGACTTTCCCGAACCGTTCGGCCCCACAATCGAAGTGAACTTGTCTGGAAACTCGATTACCGTCTTATCCCGGAAACTTTTAAACCCCCTAACCTCAAGCTTGTCTAAACGCATTTTAAGGAATTCAGGATAATTAGATATAGAAGTATAAATCATTGCGAAGATGATCTCTATTGTCTATGATGTCCGGCGTTACAGAAGTCTTCTCGCAGAGGCTGTCAGGGAAGGGGACTTTGTCATCGAGATTGGACCTCACACTGGTAAAAGCACTTTAGGCTACATCGAAAAGGCAGGTAAAATTATTTTAGTGGATAAAGGTAGGGATTGTGAGAAGGATCTTAGGTTATTTGCGGATTCCCATGAAAAAGTTTCTTTCGCCTGTGCTGACGCCCGGGGATTTGAAGCTGTGAAGGAGGTTTTGAAGGAGACGAGGAAATGCGACGTCTTCGCAGTTGATATGGGAGGCGGCCGCCATGTGGATACCGTGTTTAAGGTGTGGGCGACTTGGAGCGGGATTTTCAAGCCGAGGGACTCGGTTATTAGGAACAGGGAGCTTGTAGAGTTTCTTTCGAGGGCGAATATTGTGGATGACTCTGTTAAAAAGGAGTTTGATGATGACGGGTGGCTTGCTACTTGGGGTAGGGAGACTCCTTACCAGCTTCGAAAGCAGCTTGAGGAATTCAGTTATTGGATTGACATTGACAAGCCTCTTGACTGATTTCAAGGTTAAATAGTGTTGAATGCGTATAGTTTGAGATATGAGTCTTAAAGCAGTCGTCTTCGACATGGACGGTGTAGTAGTTGATTCTACTCACGCTTGGTGGTTGACGTTCAACCAGGCGTTAGAGCATTTTGGCCTACCCACGGTCAGTGAGGCGAGGTTTATGGGCGAGATTTTGGGCGAGTCCACAGAGGATGACATTGAATTGTATTATCCGGGCGTTTCTGAGGAGGAGCTTTTATCTTCTTACGACAGTTTTTTCAGGGGTAATTTGAGTGAAGTCCGCGCTTTCCCAGATACGTTACCTCTTCTCGATTTTCTTTCTATAAAAGAGTTGAAGACTGCGATTGCGACAAACACTCCCAGAAAGCTTGCAGTGCAGACTTTAGGTCAAGCAGGCCTTACAGGTAGATTCGATTTTGTCTTTACGGCGGATGACGTTGAAAACGGGAAACCCGATCCGGCGATGATACTCTTTGCTTGCGAGAAAATTGGTGTGGGAGTCGACGAGATTCTTTACGTAGGAGACACGAAGGCTGACGTTTCCGCAGCGAAAGCCGCAGGATGCCAGATGGTGGGAGTTGGAATTTGCGGCGACATGCAAATCCACCGTCTGAGAGAGCTTATCCCAATCATCTCCGAAATGCTGGATTAAGAATTAATTAAGTGTTTTTTTCTTTCAACTGCCTGAATTTAAATTATGTTGCGCAGACGCGGGAAGATTAAGTTTCCTTCACCCGAGTCTTTCATGGAAGACGAGGATGAGAGTGTGAGGGATCTTGCCAAGCTTGTTGGAAGTATGGCGGAGCCTTTAGAGGAGGTTTTCGGTCTGTCTGAGGATCCCATGCAGTGTTTTATGAGCTCACTTGTAGTTGCGAAGTATCTGAGGAGGGAAGGCTTTCACGCTCACGCGACACAGGGAAGGTATCTTCGAAAACACCCCCAAATAGCTCAGATGGTTGGATCTTTTAACGCCTCTAGGGCGAGTTGGTATGCTAAGGGGATAAGTGCTTTCCCACTATATGAGCGCCACCCACACAGATTTGCTGCAAGATTTAGTGAAAGTGAGATGGATTTTAAAAGTGTTGAAGCCTTACTGCATACTTCAGAGGACTTTTTCGTCACAGTCAACTTCGGTGGGGCAGGAAGAGACAAGAACAAGTTCATGGTTCACCCAACATACAGACAATTTTATCCTGAACGAAGTCGGGGTGCAATCCCGCCCCTAGTCATGGATCGGGTAGATGCGGTATCTTTACGGAAAAAGTATCACCTGGCCTTGACTTCCCCAGAGCATGCCAGCAGGCTTAGAAGAGATGAGAAACTCTTGTTTTCTTTAGAAGGTGATGAATTGCTCTCTGACTTTGAATTAGAGATAAAGCCGATTGTGTTGGCAACATATGGCCGGTTCATGGAGAAGATGGATGCTCTCTAGGAGAGGACACTGAGTTTGCAAGTTAGTACTCCTCTTGTCGCTGATATCTTGTCTGAGAGTTTTTGAAGGTCGGGCTTTGATCCACTTGCGATCAATACTTCACAGCATATGTCGTGGGTTATGTGGGAGTGCATGGTTGAAAGTAGACTACTCCCTGCGGTGCGAGTTCCCTAAAGCGCATAATCGTTGTTTGCAGCCTTGGAACATATTCGGAGTCCACTCTCACAAGGACCCCGTTAACGTCCTCGTATCTCTCATCTAAAGCATTGGAAACCAATTCATGTAATCTTTCATCGGGCACTCCAGATACTTCCAAGACTTCATGCATGTCGGTTCCGGGAAATCCACGGTTTATTGATCCAATTTGGACGTCTTCCAGCCGGCAGGAAAGTAATTCCATCGTTTTTCTATCCCCGGAATATCCTTCCAAACCTGTGAAAGACACTCCGGAACGCATAACTTGAAAGTAATAATAGTCGTTTGAACTAGTTAATGCCTTATAGTTTTCATCTGTCTGCAATTCGAGTTTTCCACCAACCACGACCATCGGGACATCCTCGATGTCGTCTGGAGAGAGGTCGTGTTCCCCCCAGTTTTTTGACTAGGAGTTTTCCGTCGGTTCTGCCGCCCGTGTCAACCAAGACATTAACATTGGTCTTAATCAACGTCATGGAAGCATACAATGGATTGCGAAATAATTTGCCCTCACTATTATACCTTTTTTTGAGCCTTCCCTCAAGACAAAAAGTTGTAGGCATTTAGTTAGCTACTGCTATTGATACCGAGCCTATAAAGATTATTGTTGCGGCTGTTAATCTCACGTTCATCCTTCCTTCATTCAGCAGGCGTCTGCCCATGATTACTCCGAATACGACACTGATCTCCCTTAATCCCACAATGTAACTCACCTTCTCGATGGTGAAAGCCACGAGGATGAGAAGATACCCGAAGAATGTTATGAAGCCGTTGGCTAGTATTGTCTTCTTGTTTGAAATCCACTCGCTTTTAATCTGTTCTCTACTCCTGACCTTGAGAATGTATGATGTGAATATGGCTAACGCAGACAGGTTTAGGAGATACGAGTAGATGAATGGGTGAATGTACTGTACGCCGACCTTGTCCACGAGGGAATACGTGGACACGAGAATCAATGTTACTATTGCTAGCCGAGTGGCCTTGTCTTCCTTGATCCAGTACACTGGCGCAATAAACTCCTTGAGACTAAATTCTTTCATGTGAAGCATATAGATGCCAAAAACAGTCAACAGGATGCCTGCAACCCCCAGGAAAGAAACCTGCTCGTTCAAAAGCAGGACAGAAGCCGCCAAAACCAAAGCCGGAGAAGACCTGGTTATGGGATACACATGCGAGAACTCCCCTGCCTCATAAGACTTGGCCATGAAAACCCAATAAAAGAAATGCACCAAACCCACGCCCAAGCCAATGTAAACACCCAAAGGATTCAGCCTCTCAGTCAAAAGAAAGTAAATGAAAAAAGGCAGGAAAAAAACCAACGCAAAAACCTCATACCACCAAATAAAAACCCTCTTATCACCACCCTGTTTAGTAAACAAATTCCGAACAGCATGCAAAAAAGCAGACACCAAAACCAATAAAACAACCAGAAAATTCATGCACTAACCTCATACTTATCCAGTATTCTACGCCCCCCAGTCAATCTAGGGCTTGACTTTGTGTTTTCATGTTTATCATTCTCACATGTCGGGGTTTCTATCACAACGCTTTTGTTTGAAATCAGGATTTGATAGTATACTGGCTCTGGTATTGGTATCTCAAACCATCCGTTTCTCGGGATTATCCTGCTCGATCCTATAATCATCTCCATCACCTCTCCTGTTTAGAATTTGGATATATATCTCGCCTTTGTTTCTTCTGAACATTATCACTTCACCTCCTTTCAGGCCCAGTTCTTCAGATAACATGCGAGGTATTCTAATAGAAGGAATTTTAGGTGTGTCCAGCCAGAGTACATGTTTCATCAATATATTTATTCTAAAAGGGGGTATAAAGGTATGTATAGTAAAATATATAATATACTCTATGAATAGTTTACCCACCCGCAACATGGAGGAACAACTAACTCAAATTAGGAAATGGTTAGATCTGACAGATCAACAATTTGATATACTTAGGGTAATAATGAACTTAGAATCCAAGAAAGAGCCGACAAACGCAAAGAATATCAACAGGGCTTATGAGACATATAACCCCAAGGGAATACAGACGTCCAACTTATATACCATTCTCAAAATCCTTAAAGAAAATAATTTCATAGCTCGTAAGAGCCCTGGACATTATACCGTAAGTTACAGGGGCATACGAGATAAGCTGGGGGAAGTAAAGAAAATAAGGATGGAGGAAGAAAAAGAATTCGAAAAACTCTACATTCGAACGAGGGAGTTCTTAAGAGATAAAATATTAGAGCCGTCCGAGACGTCTGTAAAATACTATGATAACAGAGGATTGAATGAACTCCTAACCAAGTCCCTCCTAGTGTCAACAACTTATTATAGTACTGATAGATTCCCCAACATAGCACTCTCAAGCTCTTGGCCTAGTAAGGATTTGAAGAAACAATACGTTGGACTATTGTATGAAAGAGGTGTGGTAAAAAAAGAATTAGACATCTATTATCTGTCCGACCTTAACATCAAACGGTACTATGATTATATGCTTGAATTCTACAAAAATAAAGAATTCGTCCTAAATGAATGCATAAAAATGGTTGATGAACTGGGGGATATACTTGAAACTAACGATAATATTAGGGTAGGACTCATAGATGACATCTATGTAATGGACGTTCATTTACCAGAACAAGAAGAACCAGTAGAATACATAAGCCATGTGTATGATTCTAATTCAAGGACAATCGGCGGCATCCACATAAAATCACCTGAAGCTGCCAGCTATGTTAAACAGTATTTTCTTAAAAAATTTTATTCATCAAAGAAACTAGAAGGCAAGAATATGAGAAGAACATTAAATCAAGTCAAAAAGGCACTAAAAGACGTTTGATATGAAAAAGATAACTAATTCTACCAGGACTCTATTTTGTGCTTGGTAAAACAATTAGGTATATAGGTTATACACATCATTGGAGGTACTTGGGATGGAAAATACTAGAGTGAATGTTAGTAAATTAGGGTCGGTTCGAACAGAAGATGGATGCCCTCTAGGAGAGGACGCTGAGTTTGCAAGTTAGTACTCCTCTTGTCGCTGATATCTTGTCTGAGAGTTTTTGAAGGTCGGGCTTTGATCCCCTTGCGATTAATACTTCACAACATATGTCGTGGGTTATGTGGGAGTGCATGGTTGAGCGTATTATCTGGTCGTGGTCGTGCTGTACTTGAGTGAGTTTTTCTGTGACGTCTCCTGTGTGGTGGTCGTAGACGAAGGAGATGGTGGCAATGAATTCTCCTTCCTCTGCCTGCCACCGCCGCTCTTTAATGAAGTCGTGTAGGGCGTCTTGGATTGCCTTCGACCTGTTATCGTATCCCAACCTGGAGATGGTTTCGTCGAATTCCTTTGAGAGGTTTCGCGGGATTGATATCCCGAATCTTGTTGCGCGGTCCATTTTCGTGTCACCTTCGTGTGTTGTTTTTGTTACCGTGTTTTTATATATTCTCCCCAATGTTAAAGATAACACTTTTATTAAATAAGTGTTACAATCTGGAAATTAAAGGAAGGTGATGAAATATGGACTACAAAAAATTATCGTCAGTGATGCTTGGGATAATATGCTGCGCCTCAATGGTGAACGCACACTTTACAATGGTATTCCCTAGCGGAGACATGGACGTCTCCCCCAAAGATTACATTGCACAAGTCGGGGAGACCAAGGACGTTCTTATAGCATGGGGCCACCCTTACGAGCACATACTCTTCGACATGACGTCCGTACCGGAAGTCTCGGTCATAAGTCCACAGGGTAGGGAAAAACAACTTAGCGTAACTGAAGTTAGAGTCCCCCACAAGGAGGGACCAAAGAAGGGCTATAAAACACGGCTCACCGTAGAGGGTGAAGGCGACTGGATAATAAGCGTCAAATACAAGGACGCGGGCGAGGAACTCGTCGACAACGTGAAAGCAGTCATCCACTGCGGCGAGGAAGCATGGTATGGATGGGATAACCTGATAGGGAGAGAAGCCGAAATCGTACCGTACACACGACCATACGGCATGGAAGAAGGATTCGTTTTCTCGGGCAAAGCATACTCGAATGGCAAAACTCTCGCAGACGCCGAAGTCGAAGTAGAGATATACCATCCAGCCAATACGGCAGACGGTATCGTAGAGGCGGCAGAGAGCAAGTACCCATACGACCCTCCGATGGTGTTCACGCGAGTGACGAAAGCAGACGGCGACGGCGACCTATCATACACCCTCGACGAGCCGGGCATATGGTTTGTGTGCGTTACCAAAGAAGTTGAAGGCGAGTTCACTCAGAGAGGCGTCTTTATCGTGCCCGTGCTTGAGGCTTTCCCACCAAAAGCCGCTGCAGAAGGAGGGGTCAAGGCATTGGAAGGTAAAGTAAGTTCCCTTGAAGGTAAAGTAAATGCCCTCTCCAACAGGATACCCACCCAAACGGGAGGCAGCTCTACGCTCGTCTACCTGGCCCTTTCCCTCTCGGTTGTCGCGGTGATTGTTGCGTTGACGAAAAAGTAGATGGTCCACATCTCTGACGGAGTATTATCCCCGCAAGTATTGGCTGCCGGATGGATTTTTACGGGAGCGGTAGTAGGCTTAACACTTAGGAGGATGAACGCCGAACAAATCCCCCGGCTCTCCCTTATTACCGCAGCCTTTTTTGTGGCGTCACTCATCCACATTCCAGTAGGCCCAACATCCGTGCACCTCATATTAAACGGGTTGGTGGGTGTGATACTCGGACCCCTCGCCTACCTCTCAGTATTTATCGGGCTAGTCTTGCAGGCGTTGTTGATAGGACATGGAGGCATAACAGTTATCGGCGTAAATAGCGTTACCATGGGACTGCCCGCATTGGGCGTATTCTATCTCTTCAAATTCAAGAATACAAGTTTCAAAAGAGCCGAGTTGTTGGGGGCGTTGGCGGGAGGGTTGGCCGTGATTTCGACGGTCGCCCTCACATCGTTGATGTTATTAACCACTGGAAGAGAATTCACGGGCGTCGTAAAGGCGCTGCTTATTGTTCACATACCCGTAATACTGATAGAAGCTGTCGTTGCTGGTGCGGTCGTCGGCTTCCTCGTGAAAGTTAAACCTGAAGTATTTTTAAATAGAAAGGCGGGACGATAAAATGAAAAGGATGTGTGTGATGCTTTTAACGGTAGTCATCTTATCAAGTGGCATGGTAGGCGCCCACAGGGTTCACGGAAGCTACCGGATTTCAGAGGTGACTGTGAGATCATGGTTTGGCGGGGGCAAACCGATCATTAACGGGAGCGTTGAAGTGTACGCGATACGGGATGGTGTCGAAGAATTGTATGTCGAAGGATTTACCGACGAATACGGTGAATACCGCTTCACGCCGAAGATTGGCGTTCCCGCATACAAGGTCGACGTTGAGTCCACTCGCCTCCCGGGACACCGGACTGAAATATTGGTTAACATGAGTGCCGCACCCGAGCTGGGAGGAGAAGAGCTTCCAACGTATAAAGGAGTAATCGCGGGATTCGGCTACCTTGCCGGACTTTGCGGCCTTGCGATGATGCATCTGGCAAGAAAGAAGAAGAATGCCTGAGTTTCCCCGAATAGACAAATACGCAAGCATGCACAGTCCCCTACATGACTGGGACCCCCGGATTAAATTACTTTCCATCATGTTTCTCATTTTTCTTATCGCCACCGTAAAAGACGTGAAGGCATCCCTTTTTGGGTTGTGTTTCGCCCTCATACTCCTTTACACCTCCAGACTACCGTCATCCTTTGTGCGAGAATATTTGAGCGGTGTTGCCGTCTTCATAGTATTTGTCTCCATAACACTCGCGCTCACAGTCCCGGGGAAAGAACTTGCAGGCTTCTATCACGTAAAAATCACTTCCGAGGGTCTTGAGACGGCGTCTTTAGTCGCTGTAAGAGCCTTTACAGCGATTTTACTTGGATTCACTATGATGGCGACAACACGATTCACTCAACTGGTAAAGGCGCTTGAAAACCTTAGGATCCCCAATAAATTAATTCAGGCGTTCATTTTCACCTACCGCTATATTTTTGTTTTAATACATGAAACAAGGAGGATGTCCACATCCCTGAAGGCGAGAGGATTCCGAAAGAAGACGAACGTAAAAACACTAAAGGTTATTGGAAATTCCATTGGAATGCTTTTCATAAGAAGCCATGAAAGAGCCGAGCAAGTGTATAACGCAATGCTTTCAAGGGGATACTCGGGGAAGATACAAACCCTGAATGAGTTCACTTTAACGCGCATGGACGTGTCAAAAGGATTATTTGTAGTAGTAACTGCATTATACCTATCTCTAAGCTGAAATGAGCGAAAAAATAATCGAAATCAGGAAACTGACATACGTTTACCCCGACGGGACGAAAGCGTTAGACAAGATAAACTTGAGTGTAATCGAAGGCGAGTCGATTGCGCTGGTGGGGAGAAACGGGGCAGGAAAGTCAACACTCCTCCTACACTTAAACGGGTTATTATCGCCTACCAAGGGAAGTGTTTTCTTTAAGGGGGAAAGCTTAAGCGAAAAAAACATTCACGAGGTGAGAGCTCAAGTAGGCATCTTATTCCAAGACCCCGACGACCAACTGTTCATGCCCACAGTCTACGAAGACGTAGCCTTCGGGCCGAAAAACATGGGATTGACGCAGGAGGAAGCAAGCAAGCGAACCGAGAAAGCCCTCTCGCTAGTAGGACTCTCAGGTTTTGAAAAACGCAGCCCCCACCACCTATCCTTCGGCGAGCGGAAGCGGGCGGCGATTGCGACAATCCTTTCGATGAACCCGAAAGTCCTGCTCCTTGATGAGCCGACCTTGGGCCTCGACCCTTGGGTTAAAAAAGAGTTCACAGAACTTTTGAAAAACCTTATGAGAGAGCACACGACAATCCTTGCGACGCACGACCTGGAGCTCGCGCAAACTTCGGACAGAGTTTATCTCATGGACAGGGGGAGACTGCAAGAATTAGAAGACAAGAGGATTAGGATATGATTTTGAGGTATTCGTCTATCTCACCCCACGTGATAGCGCATCCTGAAAACTTTAACGCTGAAAGCGACGCATTCAAAACCTTCTTACCCGAAGCCTTAAGCATCCGATCGAGTATCCCACGCTCGTAAGCGTAAGCCACAATCTCCGTAGACCGTATTACGGGAACAGCCGGAACATACGATGAAAGCTCAGCAAGTCTTGAAGAATTGATCTTGACGTCAGACTTCGCCCTATCAGACAAGAAATTCTTCAAGGAGTTCGGATCCTCAACAACAAGACGGGTGGTACGCTCATCAATCAGGAAGGCGTCCGCACCAAATGTTTTAACGAGCGCCAGAGCCTCAGCCTCGCCCTTGTGAATAATTTTCAGTGCCTTACCCTTGACTTCAAAAACTGAATTAGATAAAGCGAGTATTTTGTCAGTTACTTTTTGATCAGCCTCAAGCGTTGATAAGACTCCGTCGGAAAAAAGTTTTTTTATGCGCAAAGCCTCAAGCGCATACTTGCGCGATCCGGAAGGTCGAGTCACAACCTCGTCGTATACTGCTGGAGTCACAAGAATGTTGACGCCCAGCTCTTGGAAAACTCCTGACATGCAGTTTAAGGCAATTGAGATGAGCGAACTTGAATCCGCAACTATCATAATTCTTTATTATGTGTGGCTGCATTAAAAATTCACATGTGATTTGCAGGCACAAATTGAAGGGCGAGATATATTAATCCCACTCCGGCGAGAAGTGCCACAACCTGTTGTAAGAGTTTTAATGGTTTTTTCTCGTGGTGTAGTTCAGGCATAAGATCCGCGGTCGCAATGTATATGAATCCGCCCGCCGCGAATGCGACGACAAAAGGGATTCTTGATTCCACTGTCCCTAAGAAATTATAGCCGACCAAGGCACCTAAAATGGCTGTTGAAGCTGAAATGAAGTTGTAGGTTAATGCCTTTCGGACAGTAAATCCGGAGTGCAAGAGCACTGAAAAGTCTCCGAACTCCTGAGGAATCTCGTGTAATGCAATCGCCAATGTTGTTATCACGCCCACCTCAATTCCCGTGAGATAGGCTGCGGAAATTATCACACCGTCTATAAAGTTGTGCAATCCATCACTTAGAAGCGTTAGATAGCCTACCGGCCGGACGTCACACTCCTCCTTCCCACAGTGGTGCCAGTGAATGAATTTTTCGAAAATGAAAAACACGAGTATTCCCCCGAGAATAATCCTGAATGCTCGCCCTCCAAGCTCCTCAACCACCTCAGGCGCCATGTGCAAGAAGGCTACTGCAAGAAGCGACCCTGACGCAAAAGCCACAAACAACAGGAGAAAACTTTGAATCCTCTCCCGCCCGAACGCCAAGCTGGCCACCCCCACAAACGAAAGAAGGCTTACCGCCAAAACGCTTAAAAGAAGGGGTATTAGAACACTCATAAGATAGAATTTGAAAAGGCCTATTTAAAAATAATAAAGCTTGATTAGTCAAGTGTAAAACTTACCGCCCCTGTCGGACAAATCCGGGCAAAACCTTTAAGCGCGTCACAAGCATTCGGGCGCGCGACAAAAGCCTTACTGCCCTACCCATTTTCTTCCCGAAGCTCAAGTACCTTCGGATGGACTGGACAAATATTAACACAAGCCCCACAACCAATACACTTGTCAGAATCAATAACTAGATGTGTCGTCTTTATACGTGGACGCACCTATTTAAATTGTAACTATTCCAGTGAGGGTGGCTCTTTAGGCTCAGGGTGCGGGGAAAAGTATACTACTCCTTGCTTTGCGAGATTTCTAAAGCGACTAGCAGTGGTTGAAGCAACTGTTGCACGCTCGGACACAACCCTTGCTAGAGCGCCATTAACGTCCCCATATCTCTCACTCAAAGCATTTGAGACTAGCTTACCCAATTGCTCTTGAGACACACCCTGTATTTCCGAGACCCTGTGCCAGTTGCTTCCGGGATTCCCCCGGTTTATCGATCCAACTTGAACGTCCTTGGGATCGCACGTGAGCACTTCCATATACATTCCTACATTAGTAGGCCCTTCAATTCCATTAAAAGACAATCCGGGACGCAAAACCTCAATGTAGTAAACATCGTCTGGACTAGATACTTTTTTACGGTTTTCTCTGGTTTCCAATTCGAGTTTACCATCAACCATGAACATTGGAATGTGCTCGCTGTCAGTTAGTTTCGGCTCCATAAGAAGTAATGCTTTCGCAGCCCCCCTAGTTCTTAGTCTTTGACTATGATTATGTAGGCTCGTTTGCCTATGTGTTTCTTTTGGGAGTCTATTTTTGCTGAGTTTCCGAATGGTGTGACGACTTTTTCGTAGACTACTTCTACGTTTTCCTTTAGTGTCAGGTCGTCTTTTCGGACTTCAATTTTTCTTGGCATATAAGGATATCCATATCTATCCTTAAATACTTGTCGGTTCTAATGGTTTACCATGACTGACCTCAGCAAGAAACTGAAAAAGAGGTGGGGACGTAAATTCGAGGATAAACGCGACTGGAAACCCTATAACGAGCAGCTTGTGATGCGGGGGGAGATTCTCCTTGCTTTTGACTTCGTCAAAGACTGGAATGATGAGTTGGCTGACATGAACTGTGGCAAGGTGGGGGGCACCCTATCGGTTCCCCAACACCCTCATTTAATTGCAGGCGCTATGGCACGCTAAATGCGTGCCTTACAGGATGATTGAGGGCATGACGCGGGAGCTAGCCCATTTGAGTCATCTGCCAGAATATGATGATTACTCGACAGTGAATCGCCGGGTTAATGAACTGGATTTTCGCCTTCCAGTACCGGAAGGTGAAAACATCATAGTCTTTAGTGACGGCTCAGGAATGTAGGCGGTGAACGGAGGAGAATATCTTCGCGAGAAGTACGGCAAAAAGAACCGCCGCTGGATACAGATCATCCTCTTGGGTGATGCAGTAACGCATCAGCCGGTGAGCTACGAAATCAACCTGCTGCCGGCTTCCGAGCCGGACAGCACCGAAAGACAAATCAAAAAGCTGCGTTTATCCGGCGTAACCATAAAAGCAGTCGGGGGCGACGGAGGCTTGGACAAGATGAACCTGTGGAATTTCCTGGACAAAAATAGCATCATGCCAATAATCAAACCGGACGAGAACGCATTATCGGACACAGACTGCCCAACCAGAAACCAGGCAGTGTTGGAGCGCAACAGAATCGGCTACAAGAAGTGGGCGAAGAAAAACGGGTACGGGCATCGTTGGACGGCTACGGAAGGCATTTTTAGCGCGATTAAGCGGATTTTCGGGGAGCAAATCAAAGCAACGAGCGAAAACGGCATGCTGCAGGAAGCAGCATGCAAAATATGGGCATACCAGAGACTACAAAGAGCATGAAACGAGAAAACCCCCAGAACACCAACTATTTATGCAACACAGCATAAATATCTGCGGCCTGAAGGCCGCAGTATTCTAGGTTAGATGGTCGGTTATTTGTGTCTGGTTTGGGTCGAGTTTTTCGATTTCGGGTTTCACGTTCTGCCAGCTTCCCTGACTGCATTCGATGTAGTGTTTGACTGCCTTGTCGGTCGTGCTGCCGACGCTGCGAAAGAATTTGCCGCGACTCCAGAGGTGCCCGCCCCAGTAACGTCTCCGAAGCTCGGGAAACCGCTGAAACAAACGCCTGGCACTAACACCCTTCAGTTTGTGGAATACGTCACTCACACAAACCGAAGGCTTAAAACTTAAAA
>Ga0265594_1000648_pt1 | contig 28251 bp, 38 predicted proteins | sample saktaG_11_FD_190147 | JGI IMG/M metagenome (GOLD analysis project Ga0265594, IMG submission 190147) | Saline water microbial communities from Sakinaw Lake, British Columbia, Canada - sak_2011_5_24_80m | ecosystem: Environmental > Aquatic > Non-marine Saline and Alkaline > Saline ... | reverse complement strand
ATTGACAAATAATTTAATTTATAAAAATTCATTTAAAATGTTTGAGACACAACCTAAAACGCTTTTTATTGGAGGGGACCATTCGATTAGTTATCCTATTACACGGGGTTTTTTTGATTCGTGTCAAAATTCAGGTAAAGAACCTTGTCTTATTGTTTTTGATGCGCATGCTGATTGTATGAAGCCAATGAAAGAACCAACTCATGAAGAATGGTTAAGAAAATTAGTTGAGGATGGTTTTCCTGCAAGAAATATCTTATTGGTTGGAGTTAGAAATATGTGGCAAGATGAGATTGTTTTTCTAAAAGAAAAAGCTATTAGGATGATAAGTATGAATCAGTTTTTAGACAATCTACAAGATACTTGTGATATAATTATGGAATTTTCAGATGGGAAAGAATTGTATGTTTCAATAGATATTGATGTGGTTGATCCTGCTTTTGCCCCTGGAACAGGTTATCAAGAATCAGGAGGATTAAGTTCAAGAGATTTTTTATATTTAATTCAGAGGATAAATAAAATAAAAAATCTTAAAGGTATTGACCTTGTTGAAATAAATCCTGAAAAAGATAAAGATAATCAAACAGTTAAGTTAGGAGCTAAGATAATTGGGGAATTGATTTAGATTATTTTAATAATTCATTCTAATTATTTTAATTATCACTTCTGCTTTTTTCCCAATCGTTTCTTTTAATTCTTTTTCAGAAGCACCAATTATATTTTGAATTGTTTTAAATTTTTTTAAAAGTTTTTGGGCGGTTTTAGGACCAATTCCCGGAAAACCTTCAACAATAAATTGTAATTGCTCTTTTTTATTTAAAATTCTTTTTTTTGCTTTTAATGCAAGTTCTTTTGTTTGTTTTTTTGAAAGAACAGAAATAAATTTGGCACTATCTTCATAATCTTTTGTGAAAATTATTGGAATATTATATTTAAGAAGAATAGATAAAAGAAAACCCCTAATGGCATTTCCATTTACTCCTGTTTTATCGTCGCTGTAAAGGTCTTGTTCATCAACTCCTTCAACAAGAAGAAGTTTATTTTTGTATTGTTGCAATTCTTGAATTTGATTAAATAAACGCTTGTTAATCATAGAGCTTACAAAATCCTTGATTGTTTTTCTTTCAATTGCAACATCTTTTACAATATAATCTGCAACTTTTAATTCTCTAAATTCAATTTCAAGACCTAATTTAATTAGTTCAGAAATAACTAAAGAATTTTTTTCTCTATAATCTACAATTATTCTTGGTCTTGGTTTATCTTTTTTTAGGTTTGATTTTCTTTTCGAGAAAATATCAAGTAAAGGATAAGATTTTGTTATTTTCATTCTAACTTTTCCTGAGATTCTAATTTACTATCTCTTTTAAAATCTTCTTTGATTTTACCTATCGCTGTTCCCATACTTTTTTCTCTACTTCTTGAAATATAATAAAAAGCTTCATCTCTTGTTTTTTTAGTTATAAGTAAAATTAATTTACCTTTCATTAATCTAGCTGTTCTTCCTGTTCTTTGAATTGCACGTATAGCAGATGGAACAGATTCATAAAAAATAACTGTATTAACTTCGGGGATATCTAGACCTTCTTCTGCAATACAAGTAGCACATAAGATATTTATTTCTCCTGCCGAAAATTCATTAATTATTATTTTTTGTTCTTTTTGGCTTAATCCAGAACCGTTTCTTTTTGCTTGACCAACAAAAACTTTGGCTTTCACATTTTCAATTTCATTTAATTTTTTAGAGATTGTTGTAGCTGTTTCTCTAAATTGGGTAAAAATAATCATTTTTGCATTTGGGTTGTTAGAAAGTTCTCTTTTAGCTATTTTCATTATTTCTTCAACTTTAGGGTGTTCTATATCTTTTGCTAAAAGTTCATTTGATTGCATAAGTATAAAATTAAACTCTGGTTTTGCAACTAGCTTTACAACTCCTTTGCTTTGTTTTTTTGTAGCTTGATTAACTAATTCTTTGAGATATTTATTAAATCCTGATAATGTTTGTGTTTCTAATAATTCTAAGGCGTGTTGCAATTTTATTGCTTGGGCACATGCACTTACCCCAATCATATAATTAAAATTTTTATTTCCTCTCGCAATTCCAGCCATTAACTTTTTCTGAAGCTCTATTAGTTTTATTTTAGAAGGGAGGGTCCATAAAACCTTTCTTCTTTTTAATTCTTCAACATATTGATTAAATAACTTTGTTAAAACATGCCTTATTTCTTCAAGTTCTGAAGGAAAATTAATCATTATCTTTTCAAATTCTAATTCTTGAATATATTCTTTTACATCTTCACTTTCCCTTGTCCTTAATTCAACTTCTTCAATAGAGAGGTTCTTACATATTTCTTTTATTTTTGCAGATTCACTTCCTGGAGAAGCTGTTAACCCAAGGATTCTTGGATTTTTTGATTGTTCTTTATACTTTTGAGCAACATAATTATAATCATAATTTTTCATGCATCGATGAGCTTCATCTTCCACAAGTAAACAAACTTCTTCCAAATTATAGAGATTCTTTTCTAAATCATTCGCAACACATTGGGGTGTAGAAAAGATAATATCTGCTGTTTGCCAAATTTTTTTTCTTTGATTTGCTTTGACAGCACCTGTGAATAACTGCATATCTCCAAATAAATCTGGAAGATGTTTTTGAAAAAATTTAAGATGTTGTTCTACTAAGGGTTTTGTTGGGGCAAGAAATACAACTTTTTCACCGGGAAATTTTTGCATCCTTTCAATAGTTAGCATTAAGCCAATCAATGTTTTTCCTAATCCTGTTGGAAGTACAACTAAACAATTCTTGATTATACAAGTTTCAAATATCTTTTGTTGATATTCTCTCGGGGTAATTCCTTCTAAAAATTTCATTTTCTAGAAATTATCTTTTTTTTAATGCGTAAACAGCAAGGACAATTGAACATCCTATAAGAAGAAGTCCTATTAATGAGAGTGGATTAAACGAATTTGAACTTTCTAAAATAAACCCTCCTGTCATGCTTGGGCTTAAAAATAAAAAGCCGCTTATTAGTGCAGCAATTCCAAATATTGCTATTGTTTTTCTGTTTTTGAATGGATTTTCATTTTTCATTTTATACGAGGAAAAGAGCATATCCTAAGCCTATTAGTGTTATTACAGCTAAAAATGTCCATAAGATAATATTTCCAAAGAAGATTTTATTTCCATCTAAGTTTGAAATTGGGATCATATTAAAGAAAGCATAATAAATATTTAATTTAGCAAATAAAGGAAAACCAATTAAGTATCCTATAATTGCTAAAACAAGGTTTGCTCCTATTCCTGCAGCAGCAATATATCCTATATGGTCTTCTGTCATTTCTGAAAATTTGTATAATCCATGTCTTTTTGCGGTTCTATATGTTTTTGCTTTAACATCAAAAACTAAAGAAGCCATCCAAACAAAGCTATTAATTGGGAATAAAATTAATTTAGAAAGTATTGGAAGAAAGGCTCCTAATGGAAAAGGTCTTTTAAATTTGTGATGGGCCTTAACACCATATCTCTTTATTTCCCATAAACTGGTTTCAATTTCAGAATCAAGATTAAAACTAGTTATTTTTTTAGCAACTAAATTAACTAAGATAACTATAAACACAGCTAAAAGGGCATAAAGGAAAATGCTGATACTTGAAATTAAGGTTATTGAAAAAGCAAGAATGATTGTAGACACCAAGATTGCAGTAATTTCTCTTTTTGTTAACATGTTATTTTAAATTCTATATTTTTTATAAACTTTGTTATATATTTTTATATATGGAAAACTATTTAAATGAAATTGATATACTTTGATTATGAGAGTAAAGAAGATAACAGAAGTGCTTGGGTCGAAGGTATATACTGATTCTGGAGACTATTTCGGTGAAATTGAAGAGGCTAATCTACATGAAAATAAAGTTGATGGTTGGAGGATAAAAGTTGGGGGAGGCGTAATGTCTCTTATTGGGGGTGCAAAAGGAGTTATAATCCCACACCAATTTGTAAAAGCAATTAGTGATGTTTTTATAATCAATAAGGCAGCATTGCCAAATCCTGATTCAGGGCTTGAAGAAATTCCTGAAGATTTAATATAAAAAGATGGTGGCTGAAACAATATTACAGAGTGAGATTCTAACAAAATTTGTATATCCTTTCTTATTAATCTTTTTCATAGTTTTTGCTGTTCTCGAGAAGACAAAAGTTTTAGGAGATGATAAAAAGCAATTAAATGCATTAGTAGCATTTGTTATTGGTTTAATTTTTGTAGGGGCTGTTTTTCCTAAACTTGTTGTAGCAAATATGATTTTATTTTTAACTGTGGCATTAGTTGTTGTATTTGTAGTCTTATTATTATGGGGTTTTGTAAGTTCAGGAGACAAAGGTTTTGAGATTAGCAAAGGACTAAAGACTTTTTTATTCATAGTTTTAGGAATCGCAGTTTTAGTAGCTGTATTCTGGGCAACAGGGGTTGGAGGAGGATTTTTTAGTCTTTTATTTAGCAGTAGTTGGAGTAATGCTTTTTGGACAAATTTTTTGTTTATTATTGTTCTTGCTGCTGCTTTAGCCTTCGCTATAAAAGGGTCTAAGTAAATGGGTTTTTCGAAACATATTTAAATCTGCTTTCATAATTTTTAATATGGTTGGAAGTTTAATATTTTTAGCTTCATATAGTTACTTTGAAGGTGGAGCAATTGGCAATATGCTTAATGTGTGGGCACAAGCAGGAATTTTTAGTTATGCTATTCCCTTTCTTTTAATTTTTGCATTGATTTTTGGTATTTTATCAAGGATGAATATTTTTAAGAAAGCAGATGGGACAAGTAATACTGCTATTAGCGGGATAATTGCTCTGGCTGTTTCATTAATGGCTTTACAATTTCCTTCTGTTCCAATGTTTTTTGCCCAATTGTTTCCAGCATTAGGGATTGGATTAGCAATTATTTTAGTTGTATTAATTATCTCAGGATTATTTATTGATCCAGACAACAAAGGATGGATGGTTGGATTGATGGGTGTTTCTGTAGCTGTGGTTATAGGGGTTTTATTAAGTGCCTCTAAAAGTATGGGGTTTGTTTTTGGAGCTTGGTGGAGTTATAATTGGCCAACAATTGTAGGAATTGCTGTGTTTATTGGATTAATAATAGCAATTATTGCAGCTTCAAATCCCACAAAAACAGATCCAAAAGCAAATAATCTTTTGGCCCAGGCATTAAGAGGAACTCGTTAATTATCTCCTTTTTCTAGAAACAGCTTTCTTTTTAGTAACTGGTTTTTTGTGAACTATGTGGTGTGAATGTTGAGCTGCTAAAACAGGTAATGTTTTACTAAAAGAATCTTGCATCATTGACATTTCTTTTTTTATACTATCTAAACCTCTTCCATATGAACCAACTTTTTCTAGAATAGCCATTTGTAATTTATCAATTGTTTCTTCAATTCTTTTAAGTCTGTTTGTAGCATTAGTTAATTTTGTTTCTGCAAGTGTTTTAAATTCATTTAAATCTTCAAGCTGTTTTTGAATTTTTCTCATTTTTTCAGCAAAGACTTGTTCTGCTATTTCAATCATAGTATCTGTTCCTCCTCCACCATAACTTTCATAAGTTTCTCCATAACCTTCTTGAGGATAATATTCTTCGCTGTATCCTGGTTGTTCATTATATCCTGTTTGCCCACTAGAATCCGCATTATAATTTTGTTCTGTTCCCTCCTGTTCATAAGATTGAGTAGACCCTTTTTCTGCCCCTTCTTGATATTCTTGAGTAGAGGGCCTATTTCTGGGGTATCCTGGCATTGATTGGGGAATATAGAATTCATCGTTTGGAACTCCTGCACTTACATCTTGCGCCCTTGCAGAATTTCCTGCTGGTTGAGCTCCGCCTCCAACTAAAGAAGGTTCCATGCCTTCATCAGGAACTGGTCTAGAAACTGCATCTTTTATTTTTGATTGATCCATTGCGTCACCTATATCTTTTGGAGAAACTCCTTGTTCTTGAAGTTTATTTATAATCTCATTTTCAGGAACTCCTTGATTCTTCATTTGCGTTACTTGATCTAAAGATCCCATACTAAACTATGGTTTTACCTCTTTTTTAATTTTTCTAAAGGTTGAAACATTCTTGCTTGCTTTGCTAAAATGTCTAAATCATCTTTTCTCGCAAATTTTGAGAATTCAGCAGAAGCTGTTTCCAAAAATGAATGTAATCTTTCAAGACTTTGTTTCATTATTTCTATACCTTTTTTCATTTCTAATAAATCTTCAGTATTTTTTTCCTTCATTTCTATTAAGTTTTGTCCAATTAATAAAACACGATCTTTTAGAATTCTTTGTTTTTCTTCAAGGTCTCTCATCTTTGTATGTAGTCCCCCAAGTTCTTGTCCTAAATAATCAGGCTGTTCGTCACTCATGAGATTTTGTGGTGAAGTAAGTTTAAATTTGTTGCGTTTTAATTTAATATACAAAATATTTTAAACTACTTATGCTTTTTTTATTTATGCTAGAAAAAGAGGCAAATCAATTATATTCTTATGAAATTCAGAGAAAAGGAGGAGAAGATATACTCTATATTAATTATTTAGGAGCTCCTTATGTACCTAGTTTATCAGATTACCCTGAAGTTATGGAAAGAACAGTAGATGCTTTAATAGAAAACCCAAATGTTTCAAGAATTATTTTTGTTCAGCAGAAAAATTATAATTATGACTTTAATGAAACTTCATATTTATTGGAATTAGCTCAACTTTATGTTTATTTGGTTAAACAGGAAAAGATTCTTTCACAAGAAAGATTAATTACTAACAACGAAAATTTCTTTTCCCAAAGATATAATGATATTTTTTCTGTTTTACTTCTTTTAAAGCGGGATCCTCTTGCCTCACATGCTGAATTAAAAAAAGTAATTATGGAATCTAGAATTCTTTTAGATAAAATTGGTCCTGAATATAAAGCAGATCAATTAAATTTTATTAGTTTATTAGAAAAGGTTCTTAGGCTTTTTGAAGAAACTAAATTGCTAAAAGCAGCAGAACCATATTTAGAAGAATATCAAAAAGGAGATAGAGAAATATATCACAAACTTTTCAAACCAGATGTTATTCCTAATTTTACTTTTACTCGTCTTGTTTCTGATCTTCCAGAAAATGCAGAGATAATTGACCAGTATAAAATATCACAAGAAGATTATGATGAATCTTATGTTACAATTTTGAAAAGGAAAGATGAACCTAAGTTAATTTATCATATTGTTCCCCCTGAAAACTCATTAAAAGAAGATTATAATCTGCTTTTGAATTTAGCTAGAGGGGTTTTAATAGAGCATCAACCAAGAGCAGAGGAATTTACAGATACTGAAAGAACACGTCAGGTTTTTTTTAACATAGCAAAAGATTTATTGAGAGATTTGGCTCAAAATAAAAATATTGCTTTAAATTACGAAGATTTGAATAAATTAGCAACTATTCTTGTTAGACATACTATTGGATTTGGGCTTATTGAGGTTTTGTTACAAGATAGAAATTTACAAGATATTTCTTTGAACTCCCCAATTCCTATGACTAATATTTTTGTAAGGCATCAAGAATATGATGAATGCTCAACAAATATCTTACCAAGTCAAGAAGATGCTGATTCATGGGCTGCAAAATTTAGAATGCTTTCTGGAAGACCTTTAGATGAGGCAAATCCTATTTTAGATACTCAATTAGAAATTGGAAAGATTAGGGCAAGAATAGCAGTTATTCAACAACCTCTTTCACCTGATGGGCTGGCATATTCAATTAGAAGGCATAGAGAAAGTCCTTGGACGCTTCCTTTATTTATTAAACATAAAATGCTTAATCCTTTTGCAGCAGGTTTACTTAGTTTTTTAGTTGATGGTTCAAGAACTCTTTTAGTTGCAGGAACAAGAAGTTCAGGTAAGACTTCTTTGTTAGGTAGTTTAATGTTAGAAATTATTCCTAAGTTTAGGATTATATCTATTGAAGATTCTTTAGAACTTCCTATTGATTCTTTAAGGAAATTAAATTATGATATCTTAAGAATGAAAGTTCGTTCTGCTTTATTAAAAACAACTGCAGAAGTTTCTGCAGATGATGGAATAAGAACTAGTTTGAGATTAGGAGATAGTTGTTTAATTATTGGTGAAGTTAGAAGTGTTGAAGCAAAAGCTCTTTATGAAGCAATGAGGGTAGGTGCTCTTGCAAATGTGGTTGCAGGAACAATTCATGGGGCATCTCCATATGGTGTTTTTGACAGGGTTGTAAACGATTTGGAGGTTCCTGCTACAAGTTTTAAAGCAACAGATATAATTGTAGTTTGTAATCCTATAAAATCTCCTGATGGGCTTCATTCATGGAGAAGGATTTTACAAATTACAGAAGTTAGAAAACATTGGAAAGAAGATCCTTTGAGAGAAAAAGGATTTGTAGATTTAATGAAATATAATGTTGAAACAGATGAATTAGAACCTTCAGAAGATTTGAAAAATGGAGATAGTGAAATTATTAAAGATATTGCGTCAAATGTAAAAGGTTGGGCTGGAAACTGGGACGCTGTTTATGATAATATTTTGTTAAGAGCAAAAATGAAAAAAGAATTAGTAGAAGTTGCAGAAAAGACAAATGATCCAGATATTCTTGAAGCAAAATTTAATACTCTTTCTAACCACATGTTTCATAAGATTTCAGATGAAGTCAGACAAGAGATTGGTTTACCCTTGTCTGAGAAAGTTTTCCCTATTTGGCAACACTGGCTCAATAGTGAAATAAAAAAAAGAAAGGTTTGAGTCAGCATCACCTCTATAATTTAATTAAAAAGGAATTAAGCGAGGCGTAAATGGTTAAATGATGAAGTTCGAAAAAGAAAAATTTAGGAATATTTATTAATCAATTTTTATTACTCTTATTAGATAAAAATAGAAAACCGACCTTGTCGGATTTGTTGTGCTTTGCAAAACTAATAAAGAGAGTGAAAATGCCGCGGAAACCTACTGTTGATGAGATTCTTAGAAAACATACTGCAAGAATAGAAACTCAGATAAAAACTTCAAAAGTAGAGCGGTCAGATTATAGCAAAGAATATACTAAATTTAAAGGTGAGATGGCTCCTGATTTAAGTAAATATGAAAAGTGGTGCCGTAGTCTTGGAAGTTTTATTAGATTAAAAGTATCTGAAAAAGATGAGGAGAGTATTAAAAAACATCTTGAAGTTGCACATTTAGATGTTTTACCTTGGCAAGCATTGACATTATCTGTAATGTCTTTTATAGTTGTTTTTTTAATTGGTTTGATTATTTCTGTTTCAGTAGCTTTGATAAATGGGAGTATCGCAGCTTTCCCGCTTTTATTTTTCTTTTTAATAGTTCTTGTTTCTGTTTTTTTATTTTATTTTGTAAGCGGGTACCCCGAAAGATTAGCTAAGAAATGGAGATTAAAAGCTTCTTCTCAAATGGTTCCTGCAATTTTGTATATTGTGGTTTACATGAGGCACACTCCAAATTTAGAAAAAGCAATTGCTTTTGCTTCTGAACACTTACAACCTCCTTTAGCACTTGATTTTAAAAAAGTATTTTATAATGTGGAAATTGCAAGATTTTCAACAATTAAGGAAAGTTTAGATAATTATTTAGAAACATGGAAAGATTATTCTACTGAGTTTATTGAAGCTTTTCATTTGATTGAAGGAAGTTTGTTTGAGCCAGACAATAGTAGAAGAATTGCTGTTTTAGAAAAATCATTACAAGTTGTTCTTGATGGTGTTTATGATAAAATGTTGAGATTTACACATAATGTGCGTACACCTTTAACAAATGTTTATATGTTAGGGGTTGTGCTTCCTACACTTGCATTGGCTTTATTACCTCTTGCATCAGCAATGGTTGGAGGTGCTTTGAAAGTTATACATGTTTTTGTTTTGTTTAATCTTCTTGTTCCATTTATTGTGTTTTATTTAACAGATAAAGTTTTGATGTTAAGACCAGGAGGATATGGAGAGACCACTTTGTTAGAAAGAAATCCTCTTTATGAAAAATATAGAAGTAGAAAACCATACACAAGGGCGTTTTTTATTTGCTTACCACTTTTATTAATTGGGCTTTTACCACTAATATTTCAAACACCTCTTCCAGGAATGTTAGGTCTTCAACAAGATTATTCTTTTTCAGAATTAGGTTTGGGTGTTTTAGGGGATGGGATGTTGTTTGATTTTGGAGAGGGGGGTGTAGGACCTTTTGGAATTGGGGCATTATTTTTGAGTTTGTTTATTCCTCTTGGATTAGCCTTGTTCTTTTCAATAGCACATAAAGCTAGAACAGAAGAATTGATTGAAGAAAGGAAAAAGACAAGGCAACTTGAAGCAGAATTTAATAATTCTTTATTTCAATTAGGAAATAGGATAGGTAATGGGGTTCCTCCTGAGCTTGCATTTGGGAAAGTTGCAGAGTCTTCAAGAGGTTTGATGACTGGAGATTTTTTTAGTAGAGTTAATTATAATCTTAGGCAAATGGGTATGGGTCTTGAGAAAGCTATTTTTGATTCTAGACGTGGAGCTTTAATTTATTATCCTTCTGATTTAATTGCAACAAGTATGAGAGTCTTAATTGAATCAGCTAAAAAAGGTTTAAAAGTTGCAGCAATGAGTTTAATGAATATTTCCCAATATGTAAAGAATATTCAAAAGATTACTATGAGGCTTAAAGATATGCTTGCAGAGATTGCTTCTGACATGAAGAGCAATATGACTTTTTTAGCCCCTTTACTTTCAGGTATTGTTGTTGGTTTAGCAACAATGATTGCATCAATTTTAAGTAAATTAGATGTGGCAGCTCAATTAGGAGAGACTTCTGGATTAGGGATAGCAAATGTAGAGGGAATTCTAAATATTTTTGATAAATGGAGTATGATTCCTCCTTATTATTTACAAATAATTATTGGTATTTATTTAGTTCAGATAATCTTTATTTTAACTTCTAGTTTAGTTACAATTGATTCAGGAGAAGATAAACTTGAGAAGACAAATAAGATAGGAAAGAATTTGAAAAAAGGAATTATGCTCTATTTTATAACAGCGTTGATAACTACACTTGTCTTGTTTGCATTAACAGCAATTGTTTTAGGAAATTTGATTCAGTAGTTAGATTTATTAATATTCTTTTGTAATTTATATTATGAAAAAAAAGCAAAAAAAGAGGAGCTTTTTTAGTTACAATTTTTTTCCAAAAAATAGTAGAGGTATTATTACAGAGTATCTTCCGTGGTTGTTGATAGGTTTAGCAGTTTTAGCAATACTTGTTATAACTGTCTTTTTATTAAAAGAAAGAGGGGTTTCTTTAATAGATTCAATTAAAAATTTGTTTAAAGGAAGATAATTGTATGGCCGAACTAACTATAAATCAATTAATTAAATTAATAATTGGAATTGTAGTTCTTGTTTCAGTTGTTTGGGGAGTTTATTATGTTTTTAAAAACAATGTTGCAGAATTTATTAAAAATGTAGGCCCTGGAGTAAATTCAACACTTACTTTAATTTTATCTCTAATATAATGGAAAACAAAAAAGCAATGTTATTAACCGAAGAAGTTTTGAAGATAATTGTTGCAGTTATTGGGCTTGTTCTTCTATCTTATTTTTTGGTTTCTTTTTTCTCCTCAGATGCAAAAGAAAAAAAACAGAGAGAAGCTATAGAAACAATTAATGAGATTTCCCAGATTATTTCAAGCATAGGAATTTCTGGAGGAAATGTAAGCACTTTACAGCCTCAACGATGGACTTTATTTAGTTTTACAGAAGAAGAGAAAAAACCAAATCAATGTTCAGGGCAAAACTGTATTTGTATTTGTAGTAAAGTTGTTGCAGATTTATTTGATAACCAGATAAAGAAATGTGCAAAAAATGGAGCTTGTTTAATAATTTCTAATTTACAAGAATTTGAAGATATTAAGATAGGAGTTTATGCTAAAGATACAACTGATATAAATATTCAAGAATTAGGAGGTAAGATTCAAATCACTCAAATATGAATTTTGATACTTTAATAAAATATATAATGTGGATAACCTTCTTTATCTTAGTTTTAGCAGGGCTTTATGTGGCATTAAAAAAGATAGGGATTATGTAAAATGAAAAAGAAAGGAGAATTAACAACACAGCAAATAGTTTTATTGATAGTTATAATAATGAGTTTTATAGTAATCTTGTATTTTTTATTTAGATTAGGTTTTGGAGAATCAAGTGAAAAGGAAATATGTCATAATTCTGTTGTTATGAAAGGAAATCCTGTTTTATCTAAAGGAGATGTTTCTTTGAATTGCCAAAGAACTTATGTTTGTTTAACTAAAGATGGAAGTTGTGAAGCAATGACAAATCCAATTATAAAAAAAGTAGGAGATAACCCTGAAGAAACTTATAGAGTATTAGCAGATGAAATGGCTGATTGTTGGTGGATGTTTGGAGAAGGAGGAGTAGACTATGTAGGAAGTAAAGCAAAAGAAGCAAATTATTGTTCTATTTGTGCCCAATTAGCTTTTGATGATAGTATGAAAGAAATAGGGGAGTTTGAGGCCGGAAAAATAAACCAAGATGAGTTATATGCTTATTTAGCTGAAACACCCCTCTCAGAAAATAAAGAAAATTATTTAGAATATCTTTTTGGAACAAAAGATATTGAATTACTTAAAGCAGATATTTCTGGAAATATAAATAATTCAGAAGGTATAGACACTTTCGGAGCAATTAATTTAGAGGAGTCATATTTTGTTATGATGGGGATTACAAGTGAGATTGGAAATACCTACAAATGGATTGGAAGAATTGTAGAGGGGGTAGGGGTAATTAGTTTATTTATTCCTGGAATTAATGTAGTTACAAGCGCAATAGTAATTGGCGCAGGAGTAGGAACTGTTATTGGAGGCCCCAAAATTGCAGGGTTGTTTGAACCTAAAATAGTAGCACTAACAAGAGAAGGAGATGGAATTGATAATGAATTTATGGTGCCTACAATTATAGAAGCAAAGTCAGAAACATTTGAACTGTTAAATTGTAAAGATATTGTAAGTCTAGCGTAATTAGTTAATTTTATTAATTATCTTTTGTATTTTATTCTATGGAAAAGAGGAGAAAGAGAGGAGCTATCCTTATGGAGAATGTTATATTTATTATTTTAAATATATTGTTTCTCGCAATTTTGATTTTATTTTTATTAAGACAAGGCCAAGGCGCAATACTTTTAGAACAATCTCATGCAAAACAAATAGCTTTATTGATTGATTCTGCAAAACCAGATATGACCATAATTTTAGATATGAATAAAGCAAAAGATTTGGCAGAGAAAAATGGTTTAGCTTTTGAAGATATAGTAATTATATCAAATAATATAGTTACTGTTAAACTAAGTGAAGATGGAGGATATTCTTATTCTTTTTTTAATAATGTTGATGTAGGTAACCCCTATCCTGATAATTCAGATCCTGAAAATATAGATTCATATGTTTTTGTAATAGGAGGATATAAATAAAATGTATAAAAAAGGCGGAAGTAAAGTAATAGCATTGTATTGGTTTGTTATATTAATGATTATTGCAGGGGGAATCTTTTCGATGGTTTATTCTTTTTATCATTATCCTTATGATGTAAGAGAACTTGAAGGAGAAATAATGATTAATAAGATTGCAGATTGTTTATCTAGTCAAGGAAATATGTCTTCAGGATTATTTGCTGAAGAAGGATTTAGTGAATCTTATAAAAATAATTTTTTAAATGAATGCCATATAAATCTTAATGTAGAAGAGAGTTGGAATAAAGAACCTCAATATTATTTTGAAGTCAATTTTTACAAATCTGAAAATTTAGAAAACTCTGTCTTTAATATTCCTAAGGGAAATTTAAACTTAATGGCTGATTGTAATATTCAAGAAGAAAAAGAATATAAAAGGGAAGTTAAATGTACTGAAGAAAATTTCTTTTCATTTCATGGGGAAGATCTTTATTTAATTAAAATTTTAACAGTAATAAAGAAAACAGAAAAAAATGTTAAATAAAAGGGCACAAATGTCAGAAATAATGATGTGGATAGTTGCAACTATTATTATTTTAAGCATTTTACTTATATTTGTTTATGCTTCTTCTCTTTTAGCCCAAAAGACAAAAATAATTAAAGCACAAGATTTAAAGATTAATCTTGAAGAAGAAGTTAATTCACTTGATACAAAGACTTTGATTACATATAATCTTGCTTCAGAATCTGAGAAAAGCATAATTGATAGGTGGGGAGTTGAAAATGAATAGAAAAGGAAACTTACCAATAATTATTTTGATTTTAGGGGTTTTGGCTGTTTGTAGCCTAGCTTTACTAAGTTTTTATTCTTCAAATCTTAAAGTCTCAAATAATTTTGTGGGGGTAAAGTTAATAGAAAAGTTAAATTCTGAAATTGAAGAAAATTTATATGAAGGGAAATCAATTGAAGGGTTGGAAGAGCATAAGGAAGCTCTAACATTTAATTTTAAAGATGGCTTTTTGAAAAAGAAAATAATTTTTTCTGTTATGTATAATCCTTGAAATAAGTAATATAAAACAAAACTTTATAAATAAAATAAACTTAAATTTAACATGGATAATAAAAGGGGCCAAGGGATGAGCACAAATGCAATCATCCTAATTATTCTTGGAATAGTTGTTTTAGTAGTATTAATTTTAGGATTTACAATGGGGTGGGGTAAGTTGGCTCCATGGATGTCTTCAAATAATGTAGACACAATTGTAGCTGCTTGTGAAGCTTCATGTGCTGTAGACGGCATTTATGACTTTTGTATGGTGGGAAGAAATTTAAAAGCAGAAGATGCAAAATTAAAAGAGGTAACTTGTAATTATCTTTCTAAGAGTCAAGCAATTTATGGGGTGAATAAATGTTCTTCTATTGCTTGTGATGGGATAGTTTTGGTTGAGGCTCTTAGTGTTGAAGATTTACCTGGTTTTTGTACTGAAGATGGACAGATAATCCAGGCACTTATTGAAGATTCTTTAATAAGTCATGAATGTGTTATGTAAAAATGGTTTCTGATTATGCTTGTTCTGATAAAAGAAATAAAGGAAAAGATAAGAAAAGGGATAAGAAAAAACATCCTTATAAAAAAGGTGGAAGATTAAGAAGCACCAAGATAACAAAGAAGTAAAATAGTTTTATAAATACAATTTACTAATTTCCTGTATGTTTGAGGTGATATTTTTATTTGTGCTAGCATTGATATGGATCGTCTTTGCAACTGTACAAGATCTTAAGAAGAGGGAGGTTGCAAATTGGTTAAACTTTTCATTAATAATCTTTGCTTTAGGATTTAGATTTTTTTATTCTTTATTTTCAGAGATTGGTTTTGATTTTTTTTATCAAGGTTTGATTGGTTTTGGAATATTCTTTGTTTTAGGTAATTTATTATATTATGGTAAGATGTTTGCAGGAGGAGATGCTAAATTAATGATTGCTTTAGGAGCGGTTATTCCATTTTCAGCAATCTTTAATGAGAATTTGAAGATGTTTTTATTATTCTTTGTTTTGTTTTTATTAATAGGGGCCGCATATAGCATTTTGGCAAGTATTTATTTAAGCTTTAGGAATTTTAAGAGATTTAAAAGAGAATTTTCAAAACAATTTAAGAAGAATAAGAAATTAAGTATACTTATACTTTTTGCTGCACTTGTTTTAGTTGTCCTTAGTTTTTTAGATAATTTATTTCTTCTCTTAGGGATTATTGCATTTATTCTTCCTTATCTTTACATATATGTAAAATCAGTTGATGAATCCTGTATGGTCAAGAAAGTTCAAGCAAGTAAGTTAACAGAAGGTGATTGGCTTTACAAAGATTTGAAAATAGGTAAAAAGATAATTAAGGCAAAATGGGATGGGTTAAGTAAATCAGAAATAATATTAATTCAAAGGAAATTTAATTCTGTTATAATAAGAAAGGGCATCCCTTTTACACCTGTGTTTTTAATTAGTTTTGTAGCATTATTTTGCTTATGGAAATTAGGATTATGGCAAAGTTTTGGTTTTGCCTAATCTTTTTTAAAAAGAATATTATGGGATTCTTTTTGGTAAACGAATTTCTGTTTCTTGAATTTTTTTAACTTCTTTCTTAAAGATTTTTTTTCTTGTCTTTTTTTCTAACTTTTTTTGAACTTCTTGAAGTTCTAATTCTTCTGCATGATATCTTTGGGAATTTAAAGATTCATTTTCATAAACTGGAAAGACATTAATTATAAATTCTCCAAAAGCATTTGAAGAGGAGATGTTCACTTCTTTTGGTTTTAGCTTTGATTTGACTCTTTTTGATATTTTTTTAGCAAGTGAGAAAATGGGCTGCGGAATTTTTTCAACAGAGGTAATCTCTTGTTTAGGGATTAAAATTACATGGCCTTTTGAAATAGGATTTATTTCTAAGACAGCTATAGAATATTTGTCTTCATCTATTTTATATGAAGGAATTTGCCCACTCGCAATGTTTCTAAAAACACTCTGTTGCCCCTCTATTGTTGGTTGACCCTCTTTTATTAAATTATTTTGTTCTAAGAATTTTTCAAGTTGTTCATTATTCATTTTTTCAACTTGTTGCTTAGCAGATTCTTTTTTATCCTCAGGAAATGTAGAATCTATATGTTGTATTAATTGAGATTTTATCTCTTTAACTTTTTCTTCTGATAACATTTTATCCAAATGCCCTACGCATATCAATTACTTGGGCAGAATTAATATTCTCCATGTTTCTTAATCCTTCTTCAACAGGGTCTAGTTCTTGTTCTTCATCTATAGCAAATGATACAATTAAGGCTTTTAATCCAAAAGCAATTGGTTCTTCTTCAAAAGTACAATTTCTTCCTTTACCTTCTTCTACAATTATCTTTGCTTTTTCTTTTAATTCTTCAAAATTAACTTCTGGTGAAGTAGGCATTAACTTTATTTTTAATAATGCAATTCCCATATTTTATTTTAATGAGTAGGCTTTATAAATATTAACCTGTACAAACATAATACTTATAAATAAAGATGACTCTTTTGAGAGATGATTGAGGGAAATTATGATAAGATCATTGGGAAAATCTCTAAATCTTCTGGTTTAGAAGAAGAGGAGATAGAGAGGAGAATTGAAGCAAAAAGAGCAAAGCTTGCAGGACTTATTAGTAAAGAAGGGGCAGCACAAGTTATTGCAGCTGAATTGGGGATTTCTTTTGATAATGAGAAACTTAAGATAGATGAATTGCTTCCTGGTATGAGAAAAGCAAATGTGGTTGGGAAAGTTATTAACTTATCTCCTATTCGTAATTTTACTACAAAAAAAGGAGAGGAGGGTAAAGTAGTCAATCTTGTTCTTGCAGACGACACTTCAAACATTAAAGTTGTTTTATGGGATACTAATCATATAGGTTTGGTTGAAAAAGAGGAGATAAAAGAAGGAAGTATTGTTGAAATTGGGAATGGAAGTATGAGGTCTAATGAAATTCATTTAGGAAGTTTTTCAGAATTAAAATTAAGTTCTGAAGTCTTAGGGGATGTAATAACAGAAAAAATTCTAAAAGAGAAAAATATTTCTGATTTTAAATTAGCAGATAGTGTTAGTACAAGGGCTTTTATTGTTCAAGCTTTTGACCCTAAGTTTTTTCATGTTTGTCCAGAATGTAGGAAAAAAGCAATTCAAGAAGCAGAAGGATTTTCATGTGCAGAACATGGGAAAATTAATCCTGATAAGAGGGCTTTGATTAATCTTGTTTTAGATGATGGAACAGAGACTATACGTTCTGTTTTATTCCAAGATGCTCTCGATGGGCTAGGTATGGGTGATTTAGAAGATGTAGATAATTTAATTTTACAAAAACATAATCTTATAGGTAAAGAAATGGTTTTCTTAGGAGATGTTAGAATGAATTCTTTTTTTAATAATCCAGAGTTTGTTGTAGAGAGTGTGAAAGATGTAAACCCTGATGAATTGATTTCTGTTTTAGAAAAAGAATAAGATGCTTATTCGTACACATTTATTGATTACATTCTTTTTTATCTTGATTTTATTTTCAAGTGTAGAGGATAAAGCTGTTTTTGTTGTAGTTGCTTTAATTGCTACATTTATTCCAGATATTGATACTAAATTTTCTAAATTAGGAAAGAAAAGAATCTTTAGGCCTCTTCAGTTCTTTGTAAGTCATAGAGGATTTTTTCATAGTTTTATATTTTTAGGGTTAATTGCGCTTGTTTTTACTATGTTCTTACCAAGAATCGTCTTTCCTTTTGTTTTAGGCTATGGATTGCATTTGTTTGCAGATTCACTCACAATTCAAGGAATTAGGCCTCTTTACCCTCTTAAAACGAGAATTAGGGGGAAAATTAAGACAGGAGGACGATTAGAGACAGTTGTCTTGGTTTGTTTTTTAATAGCAGATTTACTCTTATTATCCAGTATGATGCTTAATATATCTTTAATCTAAATAATCTTTATAAACAACAGGGGTGTTGAATTTTCATGGTTAAAACAATTGAAGCACAAGTGATTAATTCTCGAGAAGACTTAGGAAAATGTAAGGTAGGGGAAATAATTTATATAGAGGGAAGAATAGAATTTATAGTAGAACCTAATTCTCCTTATTTGGAAAGTAAAACTGAAGATTATCAAGTTTATACAATTTCAAAATTAAAAGAAGAAGGGTGGTTTATCCAGCATAAATATTCTTTAAACTTGTTTAATAAAGGAGAGCCTCTTACAGATAAGACAATACACAATTGGAAAACTCATCTTTGTGAGATAGGTTCTAATAAAGAATTAGAAGACACCTTAAATAAAATTATAAAAAAAATGATTGATAAAAATGGCAACTAAAAAGAAAGAAGAAGATGTTTCTGCAGAACCACAATTAACAGATTTACCTGGAATTGGACCTGCGGTATCTTCAAAATTAGAATCTGCAGGGGTTTTTGATATGATGTCTTTAGCTGTTATGAATCCTTCATCTTTAGCTGATGCTGCGGGTGTTAGCTCTGCTGTCGCAAGAAAAGCTATTCAGGCAGCTAGGAATATGCTGGATTTAGGTTTTGTAGATGGCACTGAATTTGCAAAGAGAAGAGAGAATATTTCTAATATTACAACAGGAAGTAAACAAGTAGATGATCTCTTGGGTGGAAAAGGTGTTGAGAGTAGAGCAATAATAGAAGCTTATGGAGCATACGGGTCTGGGAAAACCCAGTTAGGATTGACCTTGGCTGTAAATGTTCAGCTTCCAGTAGATAAAGGAGGATCTAATGGTAAAGCTGTATTTATTGATACAGAAGGAACTTTTAGGCCTGCAAGAATAAAACAAATTGCAGAAGGCTTAGGTGCAAATTCTGAAAAAGTCTTAAAGAATATTTTTGTTGCACGTGCTTTTAATTCAGATCACCAAATTCTTCTTTTAGAAAAGATAACCGAGATGATTAAAGGTGGAGAGCCAATTAAATTATTGATTATAGATTCTTTGACTGCTCATTTTAGAGCTGAATTTGCAGGAAGAGGGCAATTAGCAGATAGGCAACAAAAGTTGAATAGATATATGCATGATTTAATGAAATTAGCAGAGACACACAATTTAGCTGTTTATGTCACAAATCAAGTTATGGCAAATCCTGCCCAAATGTTTGGAGATCCTACAACAGCTATTGGAGGACATATTGTTGGTCATGCTTCAACATATAGAATGTATTTGAGAAGGGGGAAGCAAGGCTCAAGAGTTGCAAAGTTAATCGATAGTCCAAATCTTCCAGATAATGAGACAACGTTCTTTGTAACAGATAAAGGTGTTGTAGACGAGTAAAATGAAATCTTCTTTGATAAAAACCACACTATGTGCCTTGCTTTTAGCAACAACTCTTTCTTCAGCCTCTGCTCAAAAGAAAAAATCATCTTCTCTATCTTCTATTGTTCGTGCAGGTTTTAGTCTCTCTTCAAGTCTTAATCCAGTTGTCTCTCTTGGAATAGGTTTTGGTTCTGAAGCAAATCATAATAAAGGTAGTTTTTCAACATCTGGAAATATTGGAATGTTTATTGGAGGAATTCCTTTTAGAAAATATTCTGAATCTTTTTCTATAAGTAACGATTGGCTTGATAAGAAATATACTGTTGAAAATAAAGTTATTCCTGTGGCTGAATATACTCTTCTTTTTTCTTCTGGATCATTTTCTCTTGGAGGAGGAGTTATTAGTGCAAAAAAAAGTGGGCATACTCTTAAAAGTTCTTACCCAATTCCTGATGGAGATTTATATGGCATATCTAGTAGTGGATATAATGTTGTTGTTTTGGGTTATACTTTAAAAGGAGGAGCTAGTATAAACAAATTTCTTCCTGAGATTAAAAACCCATTATATTTAGAATTTACAGTAAATAGAATTCCGAAATCTCCAAAAAATTTGCCTGAAAAAATAAGAGAAGGAGATAAAAGTATTACATCTTTTTCCTTAGGCATTGTTGGAGAATTTATAGGGGAAAAAAGATAAAATGGATTTAAGTTGTCCTTATATAAATAAAGAAAGTGGAGAATATGGATGTATTTCACCTTCAAGAAAAGAAGGAGATGAAAACACTTGTTGTTGTTCTAATTATAGGGGTTGTTTCTTTTTTCCAGAAAAAGAAAAAAAGATTATTATAAACTCTGAGAAATCAAGTAGTTTAGAAGGGAAATCTTCAGGAAATTAAACTAATTCTTTTTTATCAAACCAAAGAGCAATTTCTCTTTCTGCAGATTCTTTAGAATCAGAAGCATGAATTAAGTTTTCATAACAATCTGTTTTTGAGTGTACTCTTCCATATTTTCCTCTAATTGTGTTTGGTTCTGCTTCTTCTGGATTTGTTTTTCCAGCAGCATCTCTTATTTTTTGAATAGCGTTTTCCCCTTCATAGACTAATGCAATTACATTTTCATGATTATGTAATTCCCCTGTAATATGTTTTATTAATTTTTCAAAAATATCTTTTCCATGTTTTTCTTCTAAATCAAAATAATGTTGTTCTGCAAGCTCTTTTTGAACATTTACTAATTTTAAACCAATCATCTTTAAATTTAAATTGTATAAGTCAGAAATAATATTTCCTGCTAAACATTTCATCATTGCATCTGGTTTAATTAAAACTAAAGTTCTTTCCATCATTTTTGATTTAAATACAAGTTTATAAATCTTTCAAAAAAAAAACATTTATATATCTTGTTTGCCAATTAATTTTATAAAAGAGGATGGAAAAAAAGAGTCTAATTTTTGGTTTTGCATTTATATTAGTATTAACAGGATTGGTCTTTGTATTTGCTGCACTTGATGCTCCTAGCGATTTAATTTTTGAGCAGAACGCGACAGTTAATTATGATGATGATGGAACTGTTTTTCTTAATTGGAGTGAAGTTACAAATGCTGATAATTATACTATTTTCATATATGCTGATGATGTAATGTTTACTTCAGTAAAAAATAGTAGCACTTCTTCTTATCTTTTTACTAATACCACAAACGCAAATTACACTTTTACAGTTCAAGCAGAAAATTCAACAGGAAGCGGTCAATATACAAATTCTACTAATCTTTCAATAGTAGTTGATACAATATCACCTGATATAGTAATAGAGACACCAACCAACAATACAGGTGCAAATAGAACTTGGATTTTTGTTAATGTTACAATCACAGAGGCAAATAATGATACAGTAACATTTTATTTGTATAATTCTACAGGCTTAGTATATTCTAATTCATCTAATTATAACTTAAGCGAAGCAATAACAATTAATTGGACCGGTTTATCAAATGATGAGGCCTATTATTTTATTGTGCTAGCGAATGATTCTGCAAATAATTCAGATGAATCAAATGAAATAACTTTTTATCTAGATGGAACAAATCCTGTAGCAACTTTAAGTTGTAGCCCTTCATCTGTTAGCAGGGGAAGTATAGTTACATGTACATGTACAGGAACAGATTCTGGTTCAGGAATTAATGATTCTTTAACTTCTGCAGCAACTACTCCATCTACTTCTTCTGCAGGGACTTTTACTGCAACAGGTTGTTCTGTTACAGATTATGCAGGAAATTCAGACACAGACACAGACACATATACTGTTACAAGTAGCAGTAGTGGAGGAACAGCACCTACTTATGAATGGGCTTTTCAAAAAACTCATGCTTGGTCAAAGATAACTCCTGGAACTGCAGCAATAATGAAAGATTTTGGTGAAGAAATTGGATTAAAACAAATTCAAATTCAAGTTAATAATGAAGCACAAAATGTAAAGATGACTATTTCGAAATATAATTCTAAACCAGCAGAAGTATCTGTTGAAAAATCTGGAAAAACATACAAGTATCTTCAAATTAATGCAGAGAACTTGGAAGGAAAATTAGATAAAGCAATAATAAGAATGCAAGTAGAAAAATCATGGATGATTACAAATAGCTTTGAAGTAAACAATATGGCTATGTTTAAGTTTAATGAAGATAATAATGGCTGGGAAGAATTAGTTATGACATATGTAGAAGCAGATGATGATTACTATTATTATGATGCTGAAGTAGATTCTTTTAGTTATTTTGCAATTTCAGAAAAAGTTCTTTTATCTGAAGAAGATACTGAAACACCTGGAGAAGAAGGAGTTTCTGAAGAAAAAGGTTTGAAATGGTGGGGAATGGTATTAATTATTTTGGCTGCACTTGCAGTACTTTATATGATTTATATAAATAAGAAAAAGATTATCAAGTTATTCAAAAAGAGATAATTTTTTAATATTCTTTTATTTCTAAATCATAATGGAAGATAATCAAATGATTGCAGACTTGCATTTACATTCTAGATTTTCAAGAGCATGTAGTAAAAATATTACTATTCCTGAACTTGCTAAGTGGGCAAAAGTTAAAGGATTAGATTTGCTAGGAACAAGTGATTTTACACATCCTGTTTGGTTTGAAGAAATAAAAAAACTTAGAGAAGAAAACGGATTTTATTATTATCAAGATTTTCCATTTATAATTACTGGTGAAATATCTTTGATTTATACTCAAGAGAAAGGAAGAAGAATTCATCTTAATTTATTAATTCCAAGTATTGCAATTGCTGAAAAAATCCATGCTTATTTAGATGCAAAAGGGAGAAGAGATTATGATGGAAGACCTATTTTTAAAATTTCTTGCGAGGAGTTTGTTAGGGAAATGATGCAGATTTCTAAAGATATTGGAATAATTCCTGCACATATTTGGACACCTTGGTTTGGGGTTTTTGGAAGTATGTCGGGATTTGATAGTTTGAAAGAAGCTTTTGGAGAGCAACTTAAAAATATTCATGCAATTGAGACAGGAATAAGTAGTGATCCTGAAATGAATTGGAGAATAAAAGAATTGGAAAATAAAGCAATTGTAAGTTTTTCAGATGCACATAGTTTTTGGCCTTGGAGACTTGGACGTGAAGCAACAATTTTTAATAAAGTAAATTCATATAAAGAGATTCTTGAGCAGATTAGGGATAATTCTTTTATTGCAACTGTTGAGGCAGAACCTGCTTATGGAAAGTATCATTGGGATGGACACAGAAATTGTAATTTTTCTTGTAATTCTGATAAAACAAAAGAGTTAGGAGGGATTTGTCCTGTTTGTAAAGGAAAATTAACATTAGGTGTGGATTATAGGGTTCAAGAACTTGCACAAAATGGAGTTGGATTTAAACCTAAAAATGCAAAACCTTTTTACAAACTTTTGCCGTTACATGAATTAATTGCGCTTAATTTAGAAGCTGGGATGCAGACATCAAAAGTTTGGGTTGTTTATAATAATTTGATTAAAGAATTTGAAAATGAATTAAATATTCTATTAAATGTTTCTAGAGAAGATTTAATGAGAAAAGAAGTTGATGTAAAATTAATTAGTTTAATTTTAAAGAATAGAATAGGAAATATAAAAGTTATTCCAGGGTATGATGGGGTGTATGGTGAGGCAACTCTTGGAGAGAATCAATCTACCTTGATTTAATTGTTTGAAAATTTTGGAATTGGAATTTAGGAAAAAATTAATTTTCCCTTTTTCTCACAAACTTATAATGTGCGTCAGAAGTTTTTTCTCCACATTTAGGACATTTGTCTTTTAGAGTATATTTGTTACACTTTTTGCACTTCTTTAATTTCATTTTTCTAAAACATATAAAATTTCTAATCTTTTTGATTTTTCTTCTATATCTTTTAATATTTCTTTTAATTTATTATCTGCGGTCTTTATATCTTCTGCTTCTACTTTTACAGAATATCTTCCTGCAGAAATATACTTTATTTCAATGTTTTTTAAATTTGCTAAAAGTTCTTTAATTAATGTAACCCCGTTTGAACTTTTCGAGGTTAAATTAATTTCCTTTTTTAAGACAACTGTTTTTTGTTTCTGAGTTTGAATTACTTCTAAGATTTTTTTTGCATCTATTTTGCCTGCTATTCTCTCAAGATCTTTTGAGTCTTCTTTTGCTTCTTGTAAAAAATCAAATAATCTTTGTTCTGCTTCAATTTCTTTGATAATCTTTTCTGCTTTTTCGTTTAAAATGCTTTTTAACAAACTTTTGTAACTTTTTTCTTGTTTATATTGCTCTAAAACTTCCTTTTTTTCTTTTTGAGTAACTCTTCTTAATGAAAGATCAATATTTCCGTTTTGAGAAATTCTTAGAATTTTACAGACTATTCTCTTTTTTGGGACAACATAATCTCTTAGATTTCTTATTCTTCCGGGAGCTATTTCACTTATAATTACACTTCCTTCTCCGTTTCCTTCTATTTTTACAAATACTACAGTTCCTGCTATTCTGTCAACAGTACATAATACTACATCTCCTACTTCTAGTTCCATGAAGTTTAGAAATAGTTGGTTGTTTTAAAGCTTGTGTTTTAAATTTTGATTAATTCTAATTCAAGATTCTTTTTTAGAGAAGTTAAAAACTCGTTTTCTTTTTCTTTAGAGATTATGCATCCTGCGGCATTTTCATGACCCCCGACTTCTCCTCCAACTTGTTCAATAACAGAATTTAGTATTTCTCTAGCATTTCTTCCATTTCTTCCAACAATCCTTGCAGAAACTTTTATTTTATTGTCGTAATAAGCCATTGTAGTGATTATTGTTCCTTCTTCATATAAAGAGGAGTTTGATAAGATACTTGCAATTGTACCTATCATCGTGTCTTTTATATTATGTTTTGCATTTAGTATTACAAATTTCTTTCCTTCTATCTTTTCAGCTTCTGAAGCATATTTTAGTCCAGATACTAATTGTTGTTTGTATTTGACATGTATTGCCTCTGCTCTTTTTTTAGCAGAAGGTATTTCCATACATAGTTGTAAAGCTATTTCACTTTCTCCAAATCTGGAGCAAGCATTTATTTTTGCACTTAATTCTCGAGCATCTTCAAGTTTATTAAAAAGTTTTATTAAAAAAATATCTCCAATTATTTCTTTGTATTTTGCTTTAGGATTTCTTAATATAATTGCTGTAACTAGCCTTTCCATTTCTTCTTCATTTAATTCAATTAAACTTTTGTATTTTCCATTTACAGGACCTAACTCAACTTCCCTTAATAATTCTAAAACTCCTTTTATATCTCCGGTCACTTTAGGAATGTAAGGGTTTGAGGAAAATTCTAAGGTTCTATTTAAGGGTCTTGTTGAAGGGTAAATAACTAAGCCTCTTTTTCTTTGGATTTCTCCGTCATCTAAGATACCATTATTTAATTTATCAATTTCTTTTTCAAGCATATCTCCAATCATCCCCAAGATACCCAATTTAGCAAATTCTTTATTTTTTTCATCTATTTCTTTACAAAATAAGTAAGTTAAGCAAGAACAACTCATTTTTTGTTTATCGTGTAATTCAGAATTTACTATTGTAACTTTTTCTGGGATGTTTTGAATTAATTCATGATGGTCTATTATAAATACTTCTTCTAATTTTGATTCTTCTATATGGTTTAAACTTCCAGATGCTAAATCTAAAAATAAAGTTAATTTTCCTTTAGGAAGGTCATAAATAAATTGTTCTTCTAAACTTTTCACAATTCTTAAAGAAAACTTTTTATCTAATCTTTTTAGAGCTTGAACCATTATTGCAGCAGAAGTAATCCCATCTGTGTCGAAGTGACTTATAATTTGAATTTCTTTATCTTTTGATTTTTCTAAGAATTCCTTAACGACATATTTTATTTTCTCTTCTAAAGAAATTTCCTCTTTTTTCATTTTAAAAATTAATTTAATTATTATACTTTGAAATACTTCTTCAACTTTCTTAATTGTGCAAAAATTCTATCTTTTTCTCTCATTGCTCTCTTATCTTGCTTATTTTCTGCATAATGTTTTTTTATCTTTTCTAATTTAACTTCTACATTTTTTAAATCGGGGTTAATATATTTGTCTCCAAGAATTTTAGAAATCTTTTTGCCATAATCTTTTGGATGAATTCCTTCTCTTCTTAATGCTTCTCCTATCTTTTCACTAGTAAGTCCTTTCTTTGCTAATTCTAGAACTTTAATTTCATAGTCTTTTTGAGACAGTCTTTTCGCTTTTTCTACTTTTTTAAGTTCTTTTGCTTTTGGCATTAAGATAGTTTGTAATTATGTTTTTTAAAGCTTTGGTAGGATTTTTAAATAATAAATAATTATATAGTCTATGGGCAAGGTAATAGGCATTCTTAGCCTAAAAGGAGGGGTAGGTAAGACTTCTACTGTAACAGCACTAGGAGATGCTATGTCTGATCTTGGGAAAAAGGTTTTATTAGTAGATGGAAATCTTTCTGCTCCTAATTTAGGAATGCATTTAAATATTATTGACCCTGAAAAAACACTCCACCATGTTTTAAGAGGAGAAGTAAATCCAAAAGACGCAATCCATCAACTAGAGAATTTTGATATAATGCCTGCTTCATTATATGATAGATCTCAAGTAAACCCTTTAAAATTAAAAGATAAATTAAAAGGTTTAAAGAGAAGGTATGATATAATTGTAATTGATTCTCCTCCTTCTTTAAATGAAGAATCTATGGGTGTTATGAATGCTTCTGATAGCATATTTATTGTGACAACTCCTGATTATCCTACTATGAGTACTACTTTGAAAACAGCTAAGATGATTAAACAAAGAGGGGCTCCTTTAACAGGTTTAATTGTTAATAAAGCATATGGAAAAAATTTTGAATTGTCTACAAAAGATATAGAGAAAACAGCAGAAATTCCTGTAATGGCTGTTTTACCCCACGATATAAATGTTCCAAAGGCTCAATCAATGTTTCAAACACATACAAAATATAAGTCAAATTCAGAAGTTACTGATGAAATTAAAAGACTTGCAGCATCTTTATTAGGTGAAAAGCACAAACCAATTAAGCTGAAAAGAATGTTTAGGTGGCTTAAACCAAAAAGACAAGATATTAATCGTACTATTTTTTATGAAAGTTTATTTAAATAAAAGTATAACAAAACCCTTATAAATCCCGGTTGGATATTTTTTCCATAGCCCCATAGTATAGTGGTCAAGTATACAGCCCTTTGAAGGCTGGGACCCAGGTTCGAATCCTGGTGGGGCTATTAATGTTTGTGTCTCAGTTTAGCGGAACATTTTAGATACTTTCGAGGGTCTAAAATACTTTATAGATTCTTTACATAAAAAAATTATAGTGGAAGAAATAAGAAGACTGCAAAATCCAGAAAAATATTATAATGCCTTGGAGAAACTGAGAATAGGAAAGACAGTTATATTGGTTCCAGAGAATAAAGAATTAATATTACAATTCTTGCACGACGCTGAAATTGGTAGAACAATCTTAAAAGGTCAGAAAAGAAAGATTAACTCTGGAAGGTTGCAACGTATGTTGGGATTGTTATTAAAGATGGACAGAGAGTGGCTTAAAAAGCCATTTAACGAGGTCTCCGAGGACGATATGAACAATTTCATTCTTAATCTTGAAAGAGGAATAATCAGATCTTCAAAAGGAGAACCTTATACCTGGGAGACACAATCAACAATAAAAAAATTTCTAAGGAAATATTATAAGTATCTACTTGGAGAAGGAGAGAATTATCCAAGATTGGTTCAATTCATAGATACAAGCACAAGGATATTAGAGATAAAAAGTTTAAGCAAACAGGAAAATGACAAGTTAATTGAAAATTCCTCAAAACTTGGTTATAGATTTATTTTAGCAGTACTTTATGATAGTGGGGCCAGAATTGAAGAATTTTACAATATTAAAAAAAGCGATTTGAGTAAA
>Ga0265594_1000647_pt1 | contig 28262 bp, 32 predicted proteins | sample saktaG_11_FD_190147 | JGI IMG/M metagenome (GOLD analysis project Ga0265594, IMG submission 190147) | Saline water microbial communities from Sakinaw Lake, British Columbia, Canada - sak_2011_5_24_80m | ecosystem: Environmental > Aquatic > Non-marine Saline and Alkaline > Saline ... | reverse complement strand
AGAAGCCTTTACCCGTCTTCACGCCCAGCTCCTCTCGCTCGATCTTCCTGATCAGGATACCCGGCGGCGCGTCCGAGGGGTCTCCGGACTCCTCGTAGTAAACCATCTCGATGTCCCTGACCACGTCCAGCCCCACCCTGTCCATCATCCCAAAGGGGCCCATGGCTGTGTCGTAGAGGCTCATCCAAGCCCGGTCCACGTCCTCGAACGATGCCACGCCCTGGTCCACGACACTGAGACACTCCTTCTTGACGGCCCGCCACACCCTGTTGAAGATGAAGCCGGTGCTCTCCCGCAGCACCATCAGCGGGTAGAGGCCTATGCTCCTGCAGAACTCTCGCGACTTCTCCATTACCTCGTCCGACGTGGATGAGCCCCTCATGAGCTCGACGACCCGCCGCCTCCAAGGATACCCGTAAAAATGCATGTTGAGGACACGGTGGGGGCTGCTCGTCGCGCCCTCAATCTTAGAGACCCTTATAGACGAGCTGTTCGTCGCTATAACGGCATCATCGCGGCACAGCTCGTCGAGCCTCTTGAAAACTTCGCGCTTGACGTCGAGACGCTCCACCACAGCCTCGATGACCATGCCTGCCTGATGCGCAGCCTCAGCGAGGTCTTCGTGGAATCGTATCCTCGACTTTATGTCGTTTCCTTCCTCCTCTTGGACGTCGCCGACGCTCACCCATTCACGTACGTAGTCGTCAACGGCTTTCTCAGAGGACAGTAACGCCTCTTTAGAGATGTCGTGCATGTTGACGGTGTACCCGTGTCTCGCGCATGTGACGCCTATCTGGGTGCCCAGATATCCTGAGCCAACAACGCATACTGGTTCAAAGGGTCTCATGGATAGTAAATCGTCTTAACAGGGATAGGCTTTGGGGCACAGTCTGGTTGAGCGGGCTATCTTCGTCTAAGCTTTTTCCACAGGTCGCCAAACGAGAACTGGGCGGTTATTATCCGCTCAGTGCTGAATATCTTGGCGGCGACGTAGAGCACCGCGAAGGTCCACACGCTTATAAACGCGATGCTGCGGATCACGACGAAGTAGTCGCCGAGGAACGCGGCCTTGGTCGCTATGATGCTGTGGGTGTACGGGATCACCAGCAGTATCCACTGAACGGCCTGTGGGAGCATGTCTATGTCGCTGAACATGAGGATTATCGCCGGGATCATTATGGGTGTGATGAGTATCCCAGTTAAGCTCTGGGCGCTGCGGACGTTGTCCGCGAACACTGCGATGCTCAGCGCCATTGCGAGCGCGGAGACCAGGGTCACGAAGATGACCACCCCCACGAGGAGCATACCGAACGGTGTTATGCCTACGCTCACCTCGTCGATGCTCATGGTGGTTGCCTCCGGTACGAAAGCGAAAGCCGAGTTCATGTAGTACCCGAACCCGATGAGGTAGCTGACGGAGCCCGCTATGGCGATGACGATGCTGCCGCTGAGCTTCCCCGCCAGCACGGTGAGGCGGCTCACGGGCAGAGTCATCAGCGTCTCCAGGGTCTTCTGCTCCTTCTCCAGCGCTATGCTTGTGGCGGCCATCTGTATCGCGAACATCACCATCATCATCACCATGATGGGCAGCATGATGCTCTGGCTCATCACCAGGCTGATGATGCTCGTGGGCGGGATGTCCAGCACCGTGCCCTTCAGTATAGATGCGTACCGTATAGATATGGGGCTCCTGATAGCCTCGGGTGTGCCCAAGCCTCCCGTCTGCTCCAGCAGCCTCCCGATCTTGTTGATGCTGAAGTAGTAGTTGTAGATGTTGATGAGGCTGCTCACAACGTTCGTGCTCTGGGTCTCGGCCATGTTCAGCTTCCGGAGGTTGGCGTACACCCTGAGCTCACCCTTCATACTCTGGGTGAGGTTATCGTGGTAGCCCCGGGGAATGTAGATGAGGGCGCTGCTGTCGGTCTCCTGGAACTGCCTGAGGGCGTCCTCCAGGCTGACGGCCTCGATGGGCACCACGGTGTTGTTCCTGTAGAGGTACTCCAGAAACGCCTCCGTGACGAACCCCTCGTCGTCCGTGTAGACGGCGAAGCTGGCGCCAACAATGGCCCTCTGCACCGACTCCTGGCTTATCCTGATGGCGCCGCCCATGACCGGGAATATGATGATGGGCATAAGTATGACGCCTATGAGTATCTTGGGGTCCCTGACGAGCTCCTTGATCTCCTTGACGATGAGGGAGGATAGTTTACTCGTGGTTAGTCACCTCCATGAAAACATCCTCCAGGTTCTTCGCGCCGTAGCGCTCCCTAAGCTCATCCGGTGTGCCCTCCGCCACAATTCTGCCGAGGTCCATGAGGGCGACGCGATCGCAGAGGTACTCCACCTCCAGCATGTTGTGGCTAGAGAGGAGGACGGTGACGCCCTGCTTATCGGCGTAGTCCTTGATCATGTTTCGCACGTGGACGCTCTGGATGACGTCCAGCCCCGAGGTGGGCTCGTCCAGTATGGCGAGCCGGGGCTTCATCATGAGGGCCCTGGCGATGAGGAGCCGGCGCTTCATCCCCTTACTGTAACTGTCCGACCTGTCCCTGAGCCGTTCCCCGAGGCCAGAGATGAGCCTCCCCTCCTCGACGAAACTGTCCCGCTCCTCCTTGTCGTCAGCGTAGAAGCCCGCCATGAACTCGAGGAACTCGAGGCCGGTGAGGTGCTGGTAGAGCCCAGCCTCCTCGGGGAGGTAGCTTATGATCTCCCTCACCTTCTCGGGATGTCTGGCCACGTCGAACCCGAATACCTCGGCCCTCCCTGAGGACGCGCTGATGAGGGTGCTCAGTATCCTCAGGGCTGTAGTCTTCCCGGCGCCATTGGGACCTATGAGGCCGTAGATCTCGTTCTCGTTGACCGTGAAGCTGGCGCCCCTGAGGGCCTGGGTGCTGCCGAAGTTCTTCCCTAGATCGACGGCTTGGATGGCGTGCAAGGCTTCGCTGCTCCCTTTCTCAAGGCTATGACGTGGGCTCGCTTAAAAACTATACAACCCCGTCGACGATACAACTAAAAACGGGTCGCAGTTAATTAGTTAGGCATGAAGGTTCTAGCGTTCAACTCTAGCCCGAGGAAGGAGAAAAGCATCTCGGACGTCGTCATGAACCTCTTCCTCGAAGGAGCGGAGGAGGCTGGCGCGGAGACGGAGAAACACTACGTCTATGACCTCGACATAAAAGGCTGTTTGGGGTGTTTCACGTGCTGGACGGAGACCCCGGCAGATGCGTTCACAGGGACGACATGGACTGGATAATCCCCAGATGGAGAGAGGCCGACGTGATCTACCTCGGGACGCCGATCTACAACTACAACATAGTCCACTACCTCCAGAGGATGACCGAGAGGATGCTCCCCAACGCTCTCCCCTACATGGAGGAGACGGAGGGATCAACGAGACACCCGGAGAGACATGAACGGAAACCCCAGAAGATGGTCTTGGCGGCGGTGGCGGGCTTCCCGGACCTAGAGAACTTCGACGTGGCGAGGGCTCTCTTCTCAGACGCGTTGCACATACTTCTCCCAGCCGCCCAGATTCTGGAGGACCCGGAGGGAAGCAAACAGGTATCCTACTTCACGGATGCGGTCAAGAAGGCAGGGAGACAGATCGTCGCCAAAGGCACCGTCGACGAGGACGTGAAAAAGAAGCTCGTCGTCGATTACTCTCCCGAAGTAAAAAACATATTCATGGAGGAGGCAAACAAGTACTTCGAGGCGCTAATGAGAGGGGAGTAACCTCCCTCTGTTTTTTATGTCGGGGCACAACGGATATGTGGTGTGTTAATTGGCAGCGGATCTGGTTGTCAAGAACTCTAGACTCGTCAGCCCCAGCGGAATACTCGATGCCGGGGTGGCGGTCAAGGACGGAGTCGTCGTGGCTGTCGCCCGAGACCTGCACCTGCCCAAAGCGGACAAGGTGATCGACGCGAAAGGCAACTATGTCCTACCGGGGCTTCTGGACGGGCACGCCCACACGTTTCTCCCGCCCGAGACCGCCGAGACGGGAATGAAGGCAGCAGCCAAAGGCGGAGTCACCACCATGCTGGAGATGCCTGGCACCCAGATGGGCTGCTTCGACATCGAACAGTACAGGGAAAAGAAGGCGATAATGGAGAAAGCCGCCTACGTGGATTTCTGCATACACGCGGGCTGCGCCGCCGGCTACCCCGACGGCACCCTCACCGAGATGTGGGAAGCGGGGGCCACCGGCGCCAAGTTCTTCATAAGCAGCGCCGGCCCCAAATGGCCCCAGACCTTCGACGGGTACGTCATCGACCGATTCAAAGAGCTCGCAGCGTGCGGTGGACTGGCTCTCATCCACGCCGAGAACGACAACATCCTAAGGGACAACCTGAAGAAGCTCAGAGAGGCTGGCCGCAGGGACTACGCCGCCCACCTAGAGTGCAGACCCAGGGTCGCCGAGGTGGAAGCCGGTAGAAGGATGATCGACTACCTAAAGATGACGGGCTGCCGCGGCTTGATAGTCCACACCTCGGTCCCCGAGACGGTCTGGTACAGCGCCGAGGCCCGGATGGAGGGCGCCGAGACCTACGTCGAGACCTGCCCCCAGTACCTTTACCTCACCGAGGACAACGTCAAGGAGAAGGGCTCCTGGCAAAAGTTCGCGCCCCCGCCCCGCACAAAGGCGGACAAAGCCGAACTCAGAAGGCTCCTACAGATGGGGTGGATAGACACTGTGGCGACGGACCACGCCCCCTACGGCAAGGATCGCAAGGAGGCTGGGCTCGAAGACATCTTCGAGGCCCCCAACGGCATTCCGGGGCTGGAAACCTACCTGCCTCTCCTACTCAACGGCGTAAACGAGGGCTGGCTCAGCCTCGAAAGGCTAGCCGCAGTGTCATCGGAGAAACCCGCCATGGTGTACGGCATCTATCCACGTAAGGGCGCTTTGAAGATAGGCTGCGACGCCGACATGGTCATCGTCGACATGAAGCGCAGAGTCAAGCTCAGCGACGATACCCAGATCACGGCCTGCGGCTGGACACCTTACGACGGCATGACCGTCCAGGGATGGCCCACCACCTCGATACTCCGCGGAAACGTCGTCATGGAGGACGATCAGGTGCTGTCGAAGAAAGGATCGGGCAGGTTCATACCCCGCCTCGACGCGTGACATCTCTTTTCCTGCTCGGCCTCCTCTTGAGCCCGGTGCCGCATATTTGGCAGACATCATCGGGCTGAGGCTCGGCGTACTCTCGTCGGCAGCCTGGGCAGTACAGAGTCCATGTGAACTGTCTCTTGATGCCCGGAGTCGCCAGACCCCTGTGCCCAAGCCCGAGGGCCTCCGCCATATTCTGCACAGAGTAGTCGTCGGACACTATTACCGGCTCCAACTCATTATCACTGAGCTGAAGCCCGAGGGCCAGGACCTGTTTATCTGTCGCCGATAGGGCTTGGGACTCCCCCATCCTCAGCGACTCGGCCTCAACAATGTCCAGATAGCTCTCCTTGGGCTCTACGACCGTGAGTCTTCCTGTGGACTCCATGCTTCTGAGCCGAGCTACAATGAACCCGTCTCTCAGCTCCTCGACGACGAGGGGCACCGTGTACACGGCTTCGTTCTGGGGGTTGAGCCCCTGGATGAAGGCCGAGGAATCCAGTATGAGCGCGTACAACCTGGGCTCACTTGGACTGGATGGTTAATATCCGTTTCTGGATGCGGCTGTAGAACGACCTGAACCTTATGAAACGGGTCATATGTTCGCTCGCGTAGCATTCTATCGTGTTAAACGGCTGCAGTGGGTGGAGAGACCGTCCATCGATGATGGCGATAGCCTCCGCCCTGGGCTTGAGGAGCTCAAGAGTTATTATGGAATCGGGCGGCACCACGATGCTCCTGAAGTAGCTGTAAGGGCAGACCGCAGTAATGGAGAAGCCGTCGATGCCCGGAGCCAGTACGGCGCCTCCAGCCGACATGTTGTAGGCGGTGGAGCCGGCGGGTGTGGACACCAAGATCCCGTCGGCCTGCACGTCTATTATGTGCTCCCCGTCGACCCTCAGCCCAAGCAGAACCATCTTGGAGGGTAGATGCGAGGCAATCAACACCTCGTTCAAGGCGTCTGGGAAGCTCCCCTCAAGCTGGAGACACCTGCTGCTCACCTTCATGCTCTCCTCTAAAAAGTAGTCGCCCTCCAAGATCTTGTCGAGCGCCCACTCGGCCTCGGGGACCGTGACCTCGCTTAGGAAGCCTCTGCGGCCCATGTTAACGCCCAGGATGGGGGTCTCGGGGGTTTTCATCTCCATCGCGGTTCTGAGTATGGTGCCGTCGCCGCCGACCGTGACCATGAAGTCGCCCTCCATATCGGAGAGATTCGTGTTATTTTCTTCCAGCTCGAGGGCTGACGCTGTATCGGTCTCGACGCTGACATCCACTCCACGTTCGCCAAGATAGTCTATGATGCGCCTCGTAAGCGAAAGGGCGTTGGGAATATCTGTACGTGAGACGATGCCCGCCTTCATGCCAGTCCCTCTTTGAGTAGACACACCGCTTTTAAACCCTGCACATTTCACCTCAGCCTCCACCCATACTCCCCGAGAAGTGGCACGTACACCACCTTCATTAGGCTGCGCTCAGAGACGTGTCCCGACTCGTCCTTCTCCAGCAGAAGCATGTCCTGGCCAGTGTACCTGTCTCCTCCCACGGGGCCCACGAGCTTACCCGGGGCTCTCAGCTGCTCGACGAGCGGCGGCGGGACCTTGGGGCTCGCCGCGGTGATGCTTACCGCGTCGTAGGGGGCGTCCTCGGCGTAGCCCACGGACCCGTCGCCTAGAACCAGCTTCACGTCCCCGTAACCAGCCCGCTCAAGGTTCTCGCGGGCGAACTCGCAGGTGACGGCGTTTATCTCTATCGCCACGACGAGACCCGTCTCCCCCACGAGCTCCCTGGCCAGGGCTGCGCCGTACCCTGAGCCCGCCCCTACTTCGAGGAGCCTCATCCCCTCCCTTAGCCCCAAGGGCTCGTAGCTCACCGGGTACATGTAGGGGGCGCTGATGGTCTGCCTGCCGTCCCCAGGGATGGGGAAAGGCTGGTCGTAGTAGCTGTACTGCCTGTACCGGAGGTCCATGAACTCCTCCCGGGGCACCCGTAGCATGGCCTCGGCCATGGCTTGGGACCTGACATATCCGGCTCTGGTGTACCGCTTCACCATCTCTTTACACTGCTCGGAGAAACCTGGCATACGGTCTCACCTCTGAAAAACGTCTCGCCGTATAAAAGAATGGCATAAAAATAGTTAAGGGGTGACTACGACGCCGGCCTTGCGGAGCTCCTGTATCTGCTCGTCGGTGTAGCCCAGCATCTCCTTGAGGACCTCGGCGGTGTGCTCGCCCAGCAGGGGTGCCGCCAGCCTTATCGTGCCGGGTGTCGCGCTCATCTTGAGGGGGAACCCTGGCATACGCACCTTTCCGGCGGTCTTATGCTCGACCTCGACGATGGTGCCCCGAGCCTTGACTTGGGGGTCCTCGATGGCCTCGTCGATCTGAAGTATAGGAGCCACAGGGACGCTCACAGCCACAAGGGCGTCGACTACTTCACTCACCTTCTTTTCCCCGACCCAGTTCTCTAGGACCGTACGGCCCATGCCCAGATCATCGACGCCCATGGCCATCATCAGCCTCTGGTGCATGTTGGGATCCGCCGCCACGTAGACGTAGCCGTCAGTGGCATGGAACACCCCGAAGGTCGAAGGCCCCATTATCCTATCTAAACTGCACTCCCACGGGAGCTTACCACTGAGAGTGTATCCCGTGATCTGGACCCCTGTCTGCGCCAGCATACAGTCCAGCTGAGACACGTCGATGAGCTGCCCCTCCCCCGTCTTGTCCCTGTGCCTGATGGCGCCGAGGATGCCGACGACCGCCCATAGACCAGGGTCTAGGTCGCCGTGCCAGGCGGCGGGGACGATCGGGGGCCCCTCTGGGTCTACGTTGTCGCCCGTGATCCTGTACCAGCCGCTGTACGCGCCGGCGATTGGCGCAAAGCTGGGGCGGTCCTTGTATGGGCCGTCCAAGCCGAAGCCGCTGAGGCTGGCGTAGATGATGTCGGGCTTAACCTTCTTCAGGTCCTCGTAGCCTAGGCCTAGCTTGTCCATGGTGCCTCTCTTGAAGTTCTCGACGACGACGTCGCACTGCTTCACAAGCTCATAGATGATCTCCTTGGCCTTTGAATCCTTGAGGTTTAGGCTTACACCCTTCTTGTTCCGGTCAAGATAGTGGAAGACGCTGCTGACGCCGCCGAAGTGGGGCGGGTAGAGCCGCGCGATCTCGCCCCACGGGGGCTCGATCTTGATGACGTCGGCACCCATGTCGGCCATGATCATGGTGCTGTATGGGCCGAAGTACACGTGGCTGAAGTCTAGAACGCGAATATCGTCAAGCATACCCATTTAATGTTCACCGAATCTCAATAAGTCACATGGCATCGCCTTTAAAGTTTATGCGTCGTAGAAATTAATGGAAAACGCCTAGACTCTCTTGATATCTCCTTCAACCGAGACTATCAGGCGCTGCGTCGGAATCATATTCCCCGACGCATCCAAGGCGCGCTGGGCGACTACGTTCAGCGCGCTGCAGCAAGGCACCTCCATGTGAGCCACAGTTAGGCTCCTCACGTCGTTTCTCTTCAGTATCTCTGTCAACTTCTCGATGTAGTGGTTGACGTCGTCGAACTTGGGGCACCCTATCACGACGCTCCTGTCCTTGAGCAGCCTCTGGTGGAGCGTCGGGGTAGCGACCGCGGCGCAGTCAGACATCAGCAGCAGGTCCGCGTCCCTGAAGAACGGCGCCTTAATAGGTACAAGGTTTAACTGGATGGGCCAATGCCGTAGAGCTGACTGAGCGGATGCCTCAGCACGCTCCCGTCCCGCCGGGCTACCCTTCAGCTCCTGGACTTGGGATGTCGGGCAGCCGCAAGCCAGCGTCTCACGTGTTTTCAGGGCCTCTAGGTGTTCGTGGACCGCCTCCTCGGCGAACTCGGGGGCTTTGCGTTCTATGATGGTTATAGCGTCTTGGGGACAGCGGCCAAGGCAGGCCCCAAGCCCGTCGCAGTAGGCTTCGTTCACTATCCGGGCTTTACCGTCTATGATCTGAAGGGCGCCTTCTGCGCAGTTGGGGATGCACTGGCCGCAACCGTTGCACTTCTCTTCGTCTATATGGACGATGTTTCGCGTAACCATGACACACACCAATGAATATTGTTTCATATGAATATTGTTTCATATTATGATTTAAAGGTTACTGAACAAGATACACAAAGAAATAAAGACCCAATTAAGCAAATATGGAATGAACACCGGTGGCAGAGCAGGGCAGACTAGGGAAGCTCTTGGCGTCGCTGAAGAACCTCCCCCGCAACATCAAAGAGGGTTTACTCGCCTACGAGAGAAGCTACAGTCAGGGAGTGGAGAAATTCGGGGTCTGGTGGAAGGTATTCCAGTGGAGCATGTGGCTCTTCATACTAGTCTTCTTGGGCACAGCGGTCATCGCCTTCGTCTACTTCCTGCCCAAGATGGAGATAATAAGATACATCTAGGCCGCCTTCCAGAGACTGTCCCCCACGTAGTGGAGGTTCTCTATCACCTTGCCTTTCCTGCTGGCCTCAATGTCAGAGGAACTCTTCAGAGCCTTCCCGATGGCCAGCGCCTTGCCGTGGGTGACGTCTCTCACCACGACGAGGTTGCCCACCTCGAACGAGTCCATGTCCGCGATCCCTGGGGCCATGACGTCTGCTCCGTTGCAGACGTAAGGTATGGCCCCCATGTCCACGACCACCCTGGGCAGCCCATCCACGTGGCTGCCGCCTAGAAAGGGATAAATGGCGTCGCCGTCCCTCACGAACTCGACGACGTAGTCCAGCAAGTATACGGTTACATCCTCCAGCACGGCGGACTCGACCCTCTCGGCGATGATCTCGCCGAACACCGATGAGAGCTCCTCGAAAAGTTTCTTCGCCGCCTTCCTCTTCAGCGACTTTCTCTTACGTAACATCGGCCTACAGCAGAATATGGACGGGACAATAAAAGGGGGAGGTTAGAGGCTCGCCTCGAAGGCCTTGAGCCGCTTCACCGCCTCTTTCAGAACCGGGACGGGCTTCACCAAGGGCACCCTTATGAACCCGTCGGCGCCGAAGCGGCTGCCCGGGCTTAGACGGACATTCTGGCTCTCGTTAAGCTTCTCCAAGAACTCCGTGCTGCCCATGCCTGTGCTGCGGACGTCGAACCAAGCGTAGAACGCTCCCTCGAACATGTGGCACGGCCAGCCCAAGTCGTCCACTGCCTTGACGAAGTAGTTGCGCCTCTTCTCGTACTCGGCGCGCCGCTCGTCCACGTACTTGAAGTCGCCGCGTAGGCATGCTATGCCCATCCTGAACACGAACGTCGCCGGCCTGGGGGCGGTCATGCCCCTGATCTGGTCCGCCTTCTCCAGGTACATGTCCGGGACGATGTCATAGCCGAGCCTCCACCCCGTCATGCTGAAAGTCTTGCTGAAGCTCATGATGCCAAGGGTGCGTTCCTTGTACTCGTCGCTGAGCCCTGCGATGCTCACGAACTTGTTGTCGTCGTAGACGTAGTGGAGGTAGATCTCGTCCGCGAAGATGGCCATGTCGTGGTCCACGGCCAGGTCGCCCAAGACGTTACACTCCTCCTCGTTGAACACGGTGCCCGTTGGGTTAGCGGGGTTGCAGAGCAGGATCGCTTTAGTCTTAGGGGTGACGTAGTCGGCGATGACACTCGGGTCAGGGTGGTAGTTCTTCTCCTTGAGCAGGGGCACAGGGTTCATCTTGACGCCCATGCCGTCGAAGATGCTCTTGTGGCCCATGTAGTAGGGCGTGAACATGAGGACCTCGTCGCCCTCCTTAAGCACGGTGGCGAGGGCGAGGTAGAGGGCGGCGCTGCTACCCGCCGCGGGGAGGATGTTCTTGGGTTCGTACTCGACGCCCGTGAACTTCTTGTAGTAGTCCACTACGGCCTCGTTGAAGGCCTCAGGGTACCCCGAGTAGTGGGGGTAGTGGGTGTTCATCCCACCCTCGATGATGCCGAGAAGAGCCTCGTTGATAGCGTACTGGGGCGCCTCAACGTCGGGGTCTCCGGCGCTTAACAATATCTGTTCCTTGGGCAACGTGAGTCACACTCCAATGAAAGGCATAGATACTAATATTTAATAGAAATGATGGGGTACATCCCGCCTCTTATGATCCAGAAATTGTTCCATTGATATATATCGGTATTAAGTAACACTGGTTGACAATCCTTTAATTGGTTCTTATTTAAACCAGCACATATGCCCATGAGACACTCCAAGTACCAGACGTCGATGCAGATACTGGATACTATCAGCGACGGCAACACCAGCCTCGTGGAGATCATGGAGGCCACATACGTCAACAAGAAGAAGGCCAGAGGCATCGTCGGGCAGCTGGTCCAGCAGGGCTTCCTGTCCCAGGGCTACAACGAGAGAGGCCAGAAGACGGACACCTTCGATATGACGAAGAAGGGCAACAAGACGCTCGGAGAGTTCAAGAAGGTGGCGGAACTCCTGAAGGTCCACGCGCCTGAGATGCTGATCACTAAAAAAGAAGAGGCTTAGAAGAGGAATAAATCCAATAATGCCGGTTTAGTATTTGCGTGCACAGATATTTTAGAATCCAGGTCAACCAATATTGCATTATAAATGAAACTGTAGGAATAGAGTAAATATTAATAATCCTTATATTAGCTAATCTGTAGCTAATAAGATAGGTGATGGGAATGCTGCCAAAGCCAATGCGAGACCTTGAAAAAGACGAGGTAAAATGGTTCATAGAGATAGATGAAAGACCAATCACCGAAACGGAAATTAAAGAAGCGAAAAGAAGTATTGACGTTTACAGAGGAATAAGACCTCGAAAATAAGATTAGGGATTTTATTTGTATCCGATAAAATTTGAACCTCATCAGTTAACTGTTGAAAAATTATCGCCTGAACATGATTTATCTAATTTTAATTGTAGTGACGAAGATATTTCAAAGGTCAATGAATTCATACAGGAACAAGCATTAAAATATCAAAATGAGAACATGGGGGTCACCCACCTATTTTTTTATAAAGATGAAATTGTAGGTTTTGTGACTCTCTCTATGACTTATATTGAAGGAAAAGAAGCCCCTGATGAAGGTGATCTCGCTTATTTTGGTAATAAGAAGCCCCCTTCAATGTTGATTGGACAGTTGGGTGTGGATAATATAGTTCGTAGAAGAGGGCTTGGGCGTTTACTTTGTGATTGGTGTGAAGGTATAGCTATTGAACTAAATAAAAAAGTTGGATGCCGATACCTTGTCTTACATACAGAGAGGGAGTTGATACAGTTTTATGAAAAATGTGGTTTTATTACAAAAAAACCTAATAAAAAAAGTCCTTTAATGGTAAAAAAAATCCTCTCTTTATCAGAATTAGAATAACGCTAGAAGCAGATAATATTTACATAATTATACTATTTTAATTATTCAACTATGCTTCATATAATGGTACGTTGATACATGCTTGCACGCACGTATGTTTATTATGAAGTGTGGTTGTATAATTCTTTGATTTCTTTTTCTAATGATTTTTATTCTTTTGTTAACTCATCTTTAAGATTTTCAAATACATATATAGTCCAAAATCCGTAATATTTTTTATAAATTTTAGATTGTCTTTCAGTTATTAACTCTATAATATTTATATATTCATCAAATTTCATAATAATACAACTATCATTTTTTTTAAATAATAAAAAATGGACAATAGAAATTCCAGGGGTTCCCAGTTTTAGTATTTTAGTTAAACGTTACTGGGCGTCGTCGATTACCTATTCATTACTAAGGTGTTTGTATCGTTCTAGCGTGTTCCCTGTCTGTCTTTTTAGCTCGGTCAGTTCATCTAAAGAAACCAAAACTGCTACAGCCGTCTTATCATAACACTCTAACTTGTCAACAGGAATTCCATGATTTATTAAAGGTGTATGGTCCAGGAGCTCGTACTTCGTATAAATTTAGAAAAGGCATATCGTCACTTTTACTCTGGGATAAAGAATAAAAAATGTGGGTTAGATCAAGCCTATTTCATGCCCTGCCTTTTCGAGTAGTCTCTGGGTGGTTAGAAGAGGAAGCCTGCCCTGAGCGGGTCGTCCGGGTCGATGACGACCTGGTTCAACGCGGTTATGTAGGCGGTAGCCATGACGTCGGGGACTATGGCCTTGTATTTGCCTACCTTCGTCTCCTCGGCTATCCTGCCCACCATCACCGTGCTTATGGTAGACTCGAACTTCACCTCGTCTCCGGGCTTCAGCTCGCCTTTACCGTACATTGCCGCCATGCGGGCGTTGGTGCATGTGCCGGCGGGGCTGCGGCAGCTCTGTTTGGGCCCGAACACGTTCCAGTGCCTACTAGTGTACTCCTTCTTCGTGGGCTCAGTGTAGAAGGTCACCAGGTCTAGTACCTTGAGCTCGGGGTACTCGGGGTGATCCAGCTCGATCTGGTCCTTGATGTAGTTCCTCATGTCCCAGCCTAAGGGGATCCAGTAGTCCTTGTTCTCGAGGCTCGGCTCTAGCCCGACGCTGTCGGCGTTCACGAAGGCGTACCAGAGGCCGCCGTAGGCGATGTCTGCCTCGACCTCCCCGACTTTGGGGACGTCGAACTTCATGGTCTTCCAGTAGAAACTGGGGACCCCCTGCATGTAGATGGCCTTGGCGACCCCGTCCTCGACCTCGACCTTTGTGCGGACGAGGCCGGCCACCGTGTCGAATGTGATGTCGGTCACGGGCTCCTTGACGTCGACCATGCCCGTGTTCACGAGGGCTGCGCTGCAGCTGTACGTGCTGTCGCCGCAGGCGCTGAAGTAGCCGTTGGTCCAGAGGTATATGACGCCGACGTCGGCCTCGGGGTGGCAAGGCTCGGTGAGCACGGCGCCAAGCATGCCCTCGAAGCCCCTGGGCTCCTTGAGCATGGTGCCTAGGAGGCTGTGATAATGGTCCTGGAAGTACTTCTGCTTCTCCTGCATCGATTTCCCGATGAGCTTGGGGACGCCGCCGACCAGTATGCGGGTGGCCTCGCCGCTGCAGTGGGTGTCGATGCACGAGAGATACCGTTTAAACTTCAACTAATACACCGTGTGTTAGTATTTCCTGACTACCTTTATACGATTATCGGGAGCATCATTCACAGAAGATATTGTTTATCGTGAGATGGATCAACGGTGCTTTGATGAGATCATCAATTTGTTAAATATGGAAGGGCAAAGTATGAGGTGAAACAGATGGACGTGATGAGGGGAGCAGTCTATGTTTTCTCGGGAGCCTTAGAGATACTAATCCCGTTTGGCCTCGGTTTCATGCTGAAACGTCGATTGGGTGTAAGCTGGAGGTGGTTCTTCGTCGGCGCCGTGATGTTCCTCGCCTCCCTCATAAGATTCCCGTTGAACCAGTACGTCTACTCCGCCGTGTTGACGCAGGGCTATGGAGACACCTTTACCATGCTAATCTTAGCGGCTTTCCCTTCGTTGACGGCTGGGGTCTTCGAGGAGGGAGCCCGCTACATAGCCTACAGGTATGTAATCGAGACCCACGGCCTCAGGGAGGGCCTTATGTACGGGGCGGGTCACGGCGGCATAGAATCCGTATTCATCGTGGGCGTCAACGTCCTGACCTTGGGCGTCCTGCTACTGGTCAGCCCATCTTCTCTGCCTCAGCCGATCCTAGCATCCATACTGACATCTCCAACCTATTTGCCGCTCGTGGGGCTATACGAGAGGCTTGGAGCGATGACGCTTCAGATAGGGTTGTCCGTCATGGTGTTAGAGTACTTCAGAAATAAAGACGTCAGGTATCTCGTGGGAGCCGTGGCCGTGCACTTCCTGGTGGACTTCGTCACCTTGGTCACCCTCAGGTACGGCTGGGTTTACCCTGAGTTGGTCATCACCGTGGTAGCCCTAGGGATGGGTTACTGGGTGTTTCAGAAAGCGAGAGATGAAGGCCTCACAGAGTGAAGGGCTTACCCTCTGTAAGCACTTCCTCGGGTACCTTGTCCTTCCATTTGGCGAGCCACTCCAGATCCCTCTCCTTCTCCCGGAGGTCGTCTGGCATTAGCTCCGGGATGGTCTCGACGGCGCTGCCTATGGGGTACCATCTTCCGCATTTGGGGCAGCGTAGGAGGCCCTCCTCGACCTCGACGAGGTTAAGGTACCTGTAGAGTACGTCTATTCCTTCAGGGTAGTCTTCTAGCAGCTTCTTCTCTTCGTGGCTCTTCTCGAAGCCTAGGCGGTTGAGGAACTTCTTGGCGTCGGCGTACAGCTCCTGTGAGTAGGTGGAGCCGGTCTCGTCCACGATCTTCTCCAGCGCGGGCGGGCTCACGGTGCCGTCGGCTATCTGCTTGGCCAAGTGGGCATACTGTTTATTGAAGTGGATCGTGGTAACCCCCGCGTCTCTGTTTATCTTTTCGAGTTCATCCTCGGTGGTCTCCCACTTGAAGAAGTAGGCGTCGAGGGGATGGTGCTTGTCGATGGGGCACGCGAGTATGTTGAGGAGCCAAGGCTTCATATCGATTCAAATTAGACTGTCTGTGATGCAATAAAAGAATATGGAGCGGCTTTTACGGAGGGTCGGGAACCGTGTCCTTGTCGTCGTCGAGTTTTTCGAGCTCGGCTGAACCGCCGGGGGGCACCCTTACCACTATGGTTCCTTCGTGGGCGTACTGGGGATACTTCTGCACCCCGCCGTCGCGTTCCTCACACTCGTAGCACCCCTCCGTGGTCAAAATCAGGGCGCCCACCTCCTCAAGCGCCATTATGGACGTCGGGTGAGGGAACAAACCCCTCTGCAGTGTGAAGCCGCCGACGTCCTTGGTGGAGTACTCCTGCCTCGTGGAGATTATCGCGGTCTCGGGCATCATCTTCTCGTAGACGTCGAGAGGGGTTCCGTGCATGCTCCCGTGATGAGACACCTTGACGACGTTGCAGGCGAGCTGGTTAAGCATCTTCGTCACCAGCGGCTTGTTCTCGTCTGTTCTCTCCAGCCGCGGGAACTCGTCAGTTATGTGAGCCCAGCTGTCGTACTCGGCGTCCCCAGCCAGAATCACGACGCCTGAGCCTGCCCCTCGTACATCGAGCTTGCTACTGGTTCCCTCGTACTCGTGTGACCGCGTCAAGAGGTATTTCTCCCGGTGGTTCTCGAACCTGAGGACTACAGAGGCGTTGTTCATGTCAACGCCGTAGGTGGCGTACTTGTTACGCAGCCTTACGCTAGGAGAGAGAGCCGAGACCTGCACCTGTCCGTAGTACCACTCCATGCCAGAGCTGATCCGGACCACGTCGACTTGGTGGTCCAGTGCGGAGCGAAGTATCTTCATGTAGGTCTGGGAGGCGTGCCTGAAACCGCTGTCCCAGAGCTTCGCTGGCCTCGTTGATGGGGACTCGATGAAGTTCTTTATGCCGCGTATGTGGTCGATGTGGGGGTGAGTGGCGCATATGAACTTCAGTTTCCTGTCCCCCGGTCGTTTTTTAACGAGTTTATCAAGGTAATCGTTGGTCTTGTCGTAGTTGCAGCAGTCCACTAATCCATAGGACCTCTGCCCATGCTTGTCCTCGGGTAACTCCACGACGATGCTGTCACCGAAGCCCACGTTGAGGATGTGGAACACCAGATCTTCCGGTTCGACGTTAATAGGCATCCATCTTCCTCCTTGTAAGGACCTCGTTGTACAGCCACTTCAGATCGTCCTTGATCTCCGGGCGAGTGTCCACACGTATGAAGGTGTGTTTCTTGGGGCTGCGTTTGATGACGAAAGAGTTGGCGACCTTTACCATCTCGAAGGAGCCTGAGAGATACACCTGCCCCTCAGCGAGTGCGCTCCAAATGGGGGCTAGCTTCGGGTGGATGCCCCAAGCCTCCTTGACCAGGCTCCAGCAGCTGTAGCACTCCTCTCCTTTATGATGTATCCAGCTCAGATCGTCGCTTGTGATGATGAACTCCTCTTCATCGTCCCAGATCTCCTCATCGATCACGACGCCGATGTCGACGCCCTTCCTCATCTCAGCAACAAGAAACCTTACTATCTTCTCGTCCAGCCTCTCGTCGACGGTGATCCGCCAAACGTCGCCTTCACTATACTTCATAAACTCTTCATTTACCCAAGAGTAAATGGAAATAATAAGTAATAGGTAAAGAATCACTTGAATAGCGGGTACTTCTTCAGGTTGGGGAACGCCGACTTGGTCCACCGCAGCCTTCTAGCTGGGTCCTTCTTAACCCAGTTGTACATGTGCCAGAAGTTCTTCCCCCACTTCTCGGTGCGGTCCTCCCGGGGCTCGTAGCCGATGTTGCGGAGCTCGTTTGTGTACGCCCGTTCTACGAGGAACTGGGCGCGTCCCTCTATCTTCCCCCGCTCGATGTGCTCCTCCCCGTACCTTTCTAGGAGGGCCTCCGCCGCCTCGGTGAGGACGTCGCCGGTGCAGATCAAGATCTTCTCCTCTTCCCGGAGCCCAAGCCTATCGACGAGACTTAGGGCTATCCTGCGAGCCTCGTTCAGGTGCCTCTTCTTGCCGTACACCGGCTTCTGGAAGTACCTCACGTCGATCATGTCGTATATGAAGTGGTCGTCCTCGGGCCTGTAGGCGCCTATGACTACGCCGAAGAGGATGTCCCCTGTGCCGGCGTCGTCGATCTCGATGGTCAAGAGAAATACCTAGGACAGGTTTTTCAGTTTATTGACTATCTCCTGGGCCTTGGGGAACCTGATCTCGCCTGAATCGACGAGAAGCTTGACGGCCTCCTCGATCATCTTGCCCGAGGCGCCGGCCATCACAACCAGGTTCCTAGCGTGGAGCCTCATGTGGCCGTGCTGTATCCCTTCCTGTGTGAGGGCCCTGAGGGCGCCGAGGTTCTGGGCGAGGCCGACTGCGCACAAGACCTTGGCTAGGTCCACCGACTTGTCTACACCCAGTATCTTACGGGCCACCTGTGCCATGGGGTGGCTCCGTGTGGCGCCTCCGACGAGTCCGACGGCCATGGGGAGAGTCATCTCGCCCACAAGGTCACCGTTTCCGTCCTTGCTCCACCTGCTCATGCTCCTGTACTGGCCGTGCCTCACGGCGTAGGCGTGGGCGCCCGCCTCGATGGCCCGGTGGTCCTGCGCGAAGGCGAGGGCCACGGCGACGACGCCGTTCATTATGCCCTTGTTATGGGTGGCCGCCCTGTAAGGGTCGGCGTCTGCGAAAGCCCAAGCCGACACTATGTTATCCACCGCCTTCTCGCCGCCGATGTCTTCCTTCTTCACCTTTCCTTTGACTGTGATTAGCCTCCTGTCGGCTAAGTTGCTTATGATCCTGAGCAGCGTCCTTCCTCCTGCGAGCATGGCTATGGTGGGTGCGAGCGCCTCGGCCATGGTGTTGACGGCGTTGGCGCCCATGGCGTCCCTGCAGTCCACGATGAGGTGGACGATGAGCATGGGGCCATCCTCGGTTTCGATGGGTCTCAGCACGATGTCTTTGGCTCCTCCACCGAACCTGACCAGCACAGGGTCCAGCTCGTTGGCGGACGCGATAAGCATCTCCTTGTTGTCTTCTATGGCTTTCACGGCGGCGTCCATGTCTGGAACGTCGAGCACCTGAATCTGGCCTATCATAACTGGGTCCGTGGCTTTGGCCTCGATGCCGACGCCGTCCCTCATTAGGCGGGCCATGTTGCTGGCCGCGGCGACGACGCTGGGCTCCTCACCGGCCATGGGTATCAGGTAGTCGCTGCCGTCGACCCTGAAGTTGACGGCTACGCTGAAAGGGTAAGCTATGGTGCCGATGACGTTCTCTGTCATCCTGTCAGCTGCCTCCATGGTGAGGCCGCCCCTGGACTTCAGGGTCTCCACCTCTTCTGGCGCGAGGCCCACCTTCTCGGCTATGATGCTGATTCTTTCCTCAACGGGCTTCTTGTAGAACCCTGATATACGGCTCGAGAATTCAGAAGACAAAACATCTACCTCGTTTTCGATTCATTGAACCAATCAGAGGATATAACGGTTTCGCGGAGCCCTAGACTGTTTATATTGAGGAGCTCCCCAAGGATTAATGGTGTCTATGGATAAAGCATTGGTTCTATTAACCCTTGAGCCGGGGATGGGAACAGAAGTGCTTGAGAGGCTAGCGAAGATAGAGGGGGTGGTTGAGGCGCACTTCCTCTACGGGCCGTACGACGCCTATGTGATGATCGAAGGCGAGAACACCACCGTGCTGCACGAAATAATCATAGAAAACATCAGACAAGTCGAGGGAATAAACACCACCATGACATGCTTCGTCGCAGACTAGTCAACATTTTTTCACCATCAGTGAAGTGAAAAAGCTTAATTGTGTGGGTCCATTCCATACTGCGTTTAGGTGCTTGCTTCTTGATTGAGAACAGGCTCAAACTGGTGTCCGTCGGTGGGACCTTCGACGTGATGCATAAGGGCCACTGGTTCCTCCTCGAGGAGACCTTCAACGTCGGCGACCAAGCCGTAATAGGCATCACCACGGACGAGTTCGCGGCTACGCTGAAGAAGGAGCACGAGATAGACTGTTACGAGGAGAGGCGCCGAGACGTCGTGAACTTCCTCCGGGAGAGAGGGTACTATGAGCGGGCCGAGATCGTTCCCCTCAACGACCCTTTCGGCCCCACCGTAGACAGCAACGATATCGAAGGCATCATAGTCAGCGAGGAGACGGAGCCTACCGCTGAGGTCATAAACCAGATGAGGGTCGATCGGGGGTTGAGGCCTCTTCTCATGTTCGTCATCACCATGGTGCTGGCTGAAGACGGCAAGCCCATAAGCAGCACCAGGGTCCGAAGACAGGAAGTGGACCGCTACGGACGCCTGATAGGCTAGGTTAGGCACTTCATCAGGTTCTCGTACGTAATGTTGCCGCCGCTGAGTATCAGCCCTACCTTCTTACCCTTCAGCTGATCAACGATCTTCGTAGCAGCAGCTAAAGAAGCGGCTCCAGCGCCCTCGGCGACGGTGTGCGCCTTCTCCACGTACGTCTTTATGGCTTCCTTTATCTCGTCCTCTGAGACGAGTATGAAGTCGTCCACAAGGTTTCTCAGCATCTCCGTCGGCAACTCGAACGCCTGCCTCGTTGCGAGACCGTCCGCTATGGTCTTCGCGGAGTCAGTCGACTCCAGTTTCCCACTCTTCCAGCTCCTGTAGACGCTGGGCGCGTTCTCGGCCTGGACGGCGACCACCTTGGTCTCGGGGCACAGCGCCTTATATACGAGGCCGATGCCTGCGCAGTTGGTGCCCGCCCCAACTGGGCTGAACACGTAGTCCAGGTTGGGCTGGTCCTCGATCATCTCCAGCGCCATGGTGCCCACGCCAGCTATTAGGAGGGGCTCGTTGCCGCTGTGGATGTACCTGTAGCCGTGCTCCTTGGCGAGTCGCTCGGCGTTCAGCCTGGCGTCGTCGAAGTCCCTGCCGTGCTCGACGATCTCGGCGCCGAAGCTTCGTATACCTGCGACCTTGGTGGGGTTGGCGCCGTCCTGGACGCATACGATGGCCTTGACGCCGAAAATCTTGCTTGCGAGGGCGATGCTCTGGCCGTGGTTGCCGGTGCTGGCCGTGATGACTCCACGCGCCTTCTCCTGCTCTGGGAGCTGGCTGATGAGGTTGATTCCTCCCCTGATCTTGAAGGCTCCCGTGGGGTTGTGGTTCTCGTGCTTGACGTAGGCCTGGCAGCCCAGGTACTCGTTCAGTGTCGGGTAGGTGTGGAATGGAGTCTTGAGGAGATAAGGCCTTATCCGGTTCCGCGCCAGGATGACGTCTTTGAGGGTCGGTGCTTCCATGGGTGAATCCAGAGACGCCTATGCTTTTAGCACTTTCAGTCGTGTCCCACCTTGAGCGTGGTGGATAACGGTTTTAACTCTATACGGCTCCGCGGTTCACATGGGATACACGGGCTCCGCCGTGTTGCCTCTTCACGGAGGGAAGGCGCCTAGGTGGCTGTTCAGCCGCATGGTGCAGTTGGCGGAGTGCATCGTGGACATAAGGGTAGACGAGTGCGGACGCAGGGGGCTCCTGGAGCGGCTGAGCGACCCTTGGTTCTTCCAGAGCCTTAGCTGCGTCCTGGGCTACGACTGGCACAGCAGCGGCACCACCACCGTGACCTGCGGCTCCCTCAAGGAGGCCATGGACAGGACGAACATGGGCGTCACGGTGTGCGGCGGCAAAGGCAGGACCAGCCTCAGGACGCCTCAGGAGATACGGGAGACGGGGCAGGTCTTCGGCCTCAACGGCTGGAAGGTAGACAGCCTCGTATACGCCAGCAGGATGGCCGCCAAGGTCGACAGCAGCCTCGTCCAGGACGGGTACCAGCTCTACCACCACTGCCTCATGTTCACCGAGGACGGGGACTGGATCGTCGTCCAGCAGGGGATAAACGAGGGGCAGGCCAACGCGAGGCGGTACCACTGGGGCCTCGACCACAGAGGCTTCATCGTGGAGCCCCAGGGAGCCATACTCTGCGAGACCCGCCTAGACAAGGCGCTCAACATGACCAGCAAGGAGAGCACCGAGAGCCAGAGAACCTGCGTCGACATAGTCAGGGAGAACCCCGACAAGCTCAGACGGATGTTCGTTAAACCTCTACCGGAGGCCCAGTCAAGGCTCGACGGATGGACGGGCCACAAGTCCCTCGTGATGCCCCGGTCGGTCAACTGGGACGCGGTGAGAGCCGCGTACAACTTCCAGCCCCGCAGCTACGAGGAGCTTGTCTCCATGCGGGGAGTCGGGCCCGGCACGGTGCGGGGACTCGCCCTGGTGGCGGAACTTGTCTACGGGGACAGCGCCAGCTGGCGCGACCCGGTCAGGTTCAACTTCGCGTTCGGCGGCAAGGACGGCGTCCCTTTCCCCGTCGAGCGTAGGGCAATGGATGATGCGGTTCAGGTGCTGAGGCAGGGAATAGAAGCCTCAAGGATGGGCCGAGATGAGGAGCTCCGCGCCTTCAGGAGGCTCAGGAGATGTGTGCCTCCCAGCGACCCCGTCGCCCTCAAGACAGTGCTATAGCTATGCTGAATGCCTCTTTTTTCTGCCTTACTTCCAGTTAAGGTGCCGAAGAACATCTACCCATACGATGTTGAGAGAGCCAATGGCATCACAGCTGGGGCTTAGCTCCGTCTCTCGGACACGAACATCAGCACGATGGCCGCCGTCACCGCTATGCCTAGCCCTATTACCAGGTACATCTCTCCCCCGAGTACGCTGGATTTTATTCTCTCCGCTTCGTCATTTATCTCGACGTACAGATCGCTCTCGATGATCCTTCTTCGGGTATCCAGCGAATCGCCTATGTAGGCCTGCCTGTTGACGTCGAAGCAGGGTATAATGTGTGACTCGTACTCCGGGGCGCCGGCTATGACGTCTAGGCCTCCGTCCTCCTGCACCAGCGTCAGGTCCACGGGGAGCCAGCCCCACGGCGGCACGTAGATCATGGCCCAGGCATGCCACCCCACTCCGTCCCTGCTGTCGGTGAGGTGTCCTTCCCACGACGTCTCAGAGTCTACGATGCCGGGGTGTATGACTATGCCTACCTGGAGATAGGCGGGTATCCCGAGGCTGCGGCACATCGATATGAGGAGGATGGACTGGTCGTCGCAGTCCCCCAGCCCATCCGCGGCGGTGTCGTTGGGGTATCTCGGCACCTCGAAGTTACAGTACTCGGTGTTCGCGCCGAGCCAGTCGATCATGTTTACGACGGCACCCAGCACTGTGGAATCCCCGTCAGTCATCTCATGGGCTATCTGGGACACTTGCGGGTCGTCGCTCATGAAGGTCTCCGTCGAGTCGGTGTAAGTGTTCACGAGCCCGCTCGGGATCGCGTCGAATCCACCCGCGCCGGAGAGGCTTATCTCGGGCCTAGGCTTATCCGAGGACTCGATGCCGTATGTGACCGTGAAAGAGACTTCCTCCCCTGAGCCCAGTGTAAGTGGGATGTCCATCACCGCCCAGCTGTTCCCGTCCTCGTCTGTTAACGTGTCGCCGAGAGGCTTGTCGGATTCCTCTATCTCTACTGTCTGCCACTCCGAGTCCATGAAGTAGGGGATCGCGATGTCCTCCGGGTACAGCTCCACGCTCTCCGTGCCCCTGTTCTCGAAGCTGTACGTAAGCGTATACCTGTACCTGACGGGGCTATCTGCGTGGGCAATCGGGTAAACCGAAAAAAAGACTATAAGTGCCACGAGGACGGCGTGTCTGCGTTTCAACTATCGCTCCCTTTGCATGTTGAAGGGGGGCTTATCTAGTTTCCCCCGGAGAGAAAAAGGGGTTACTCGACGTGGACCCTGAAGAGGTCTATGTCTTCCTGCAGGTATGGCAGGAAGTTCTCTACGCTCCTCCTGATGTCCTTGGACTGGGTGATGTACCGGCCCACGATGAGTATGTCTGCTCCGCTCTCCAACGCGATCTGCGCCGTATGCGGCCTGATGCCCCCAGCCACCGCGATGAGGAGCTTCCTCCTCTCGAAGGCTTTCTTTATCTCGGGGATGTACCCCCACCTAGGCTCGCTGGTCTTCTCGGCGTCTATCGCCCTGTGCAGTATAACGCCGTCAGGCAGCTCCTTTAGGCTCTTGAGCTTCTCGACGGGGTCGTCTACCTGCATCATGTCTAGGAAGCTGTAGATGCCAAGCTTCCGGGCCTCGTAGACGAACTCGTTGACGGTGGCTGATGACGCCGCGCCTGCGCAGCAGACGGCGTCGGCGGTCTCCTCGAAAGCCATGTCCACCTCCACCTTGCCGACATCCATGGTCTTCAGGTCGGCGATGATGAACGCGTCCGACGCGAACTCCCGCATCTCCCTGATCACGCCGACCCCGCATTTCTTGATGAGCGGCGTGCCCGCCTCCAGGATGATGCTGTCGTTCCGTGGCACCTGCTCGACCACCCTCCTGACGGCCTCAATGCTCGGGAGGTCGAGGGCGATCTGGAGGTACGGTGGACGCCAGAGCTTGGGCGGCCTGAAGCTCATCAACGGGTGCCGCGCCCGGTCCTTGTCATACAGTACCTTGTCCCACGGCGGGTAGTTGGAGAGAGCCCGCCTGATGGAGAGCTTGGTTGCGCTGTAGTTGTACTGGTAGATGCGGCGCTCGTCCTCGGCTGCCGGGTGGATGAACACGCTGGCGACCACCACCCAGTCGTCCAGGACGTTCATGGGTATCACGCCCTCCTCCACCGAGTCTGCGACGGCCTTGGCGACGGCGGACTGGGCTGGCCCGAAGATCTTCCCGGCGTCGGCCATGTTCTTGACCGTGACCTTGGGTATGATAACAGTGTGGGGCTTGGGGGGCAGGTTGGGCCTGATCACCGCCAGCAGCGGGGTGTGGCCCATGGAGAGGCTGCTCAGAGCCTGAACGAAGGCGTTACCAACAGGCCCGTGCTTGTCCCCTATGAGGAGATCCACGTGGGCCACCTCGTTCCCCTTCCCGACCAAGGCCTCCCCTATGTAGAAGGCTCCGCCGGAGCGGGATGCGTCTGAGCTGAAGGATTCGATGGAGGCTCTGACGGCTTCGCTGACGGAGCTGAAACGCCCCTGCTCCACGAGCCCCTCGAGGAACCTGTTCTGTTCCTGCGTGATCCTGCCTGGGGCTCTCACGAGTCCTTTATCTTCACTCAAATCGATCAACAGGTATGAACCACGTGTCCAAGTATTTAACCTTTAAGAGGATCGGTGTCCTCCCTGTGACACAAATATTTAAGTAATCAACGGAGTGGCGATAAAAATTGGGTTTATTATCGATTTTGTGTCACAGAATAAACGATATGGTGACAGTTACCTCGACTCCGTCGCCACTCAATACTCGTCTAAGATCTTCTTGTATGTCACAGGCAGCCTTGTCAGCCTCCACCATGAGTGTGCGACCGCAGACATAGCTGCTCTTCCGTACCACGATGTCGCTTGGATCGGTATAGGTTAAACCTGGGTGGCCTCTTCCCCTTACCGTGAACTCCTCGCCGCCTGCTTCAAGCTTCAACGAGATGACCGTTTCCCTGCTCCTAGCCGCTTCCTTGATGTCGTCGTCGAGGTCTAGGAGGCCTTTCTCGGCGTTCACGGCCACGACGCAGTCACCCCTCTTGGTTAAGTGCTTATCTTTTGTGGTCATCAGCGTGGTCCGGTGAGTTGACAAAATATCTGGGTGACCTTGCGCCTTGAACGAAGTGCTCAGCATCATGCCCTGGATTCCTAGAGTTTCATCAGCCTTATCAGGTGCTGCTTTACCTGACCCGACAGACTGTTGTCTGGCTCCTTCCTCAGCTTGTAGAGCTTTAGGTCCTCGATGGCGAACCGGATGTCCTCGGAGATGAAGTGGTAAACGAAGACCCCAACCAGGCCTCCAGCTATAAACATGAAGTTAGCATAAGGCAGGGACCTCTTAAAGACGTAGACAAGGCTCAACAGCAGCAAAGCGATGTGGCTCCTCCTCAGGTTGCTGCGGTGCCTGTACACGAACGTGGCTGCCTCGCTCAGTATGTAGCCTAAGCCGAACCCTATGAGGTTCAGCCACCCGACGACTCCACCTATCAACACCAATAGTCCGCTGACGAGGACGCCGGGGTACTCTACCTGACGGTTGAAGGGTATCTCGGTGAACGTGTAGGCACGACGGATGAACTTGGTCTTCCCGTACTTCCTGAGAGTCCAAGATAGGTTCCAGTCCTCGGCGCGCTTCGCGTCGGCGTAGCCCGGCGACTTGAGGTAGGCATCCTTCCTGTACGCCATGTTGGCTCCCTGGAATAAGCCGAGGAAGCCCTGCACGAGTGCGCTCATCCAGCAGTAGAACCTGCTCAAGGCGTTCCTGTTGATGGGTCTGAACCCGCCGCCCACGGCGACTACCTTGGGGTCCTCGAAGGGTCTTACGAGCGTGCTGATCCAGCCTAGGGGGGCGACGCAGTCGGCGTCCGTGGTGACTATGATCTCGCCGCTGGCCTCCCTAGACCCAAGGTCCCTCATCTCGGCGAGGCTGTATTCAGGCTTGACGAAGACCCTGTCACAGTATTCTTTAGCTACCTCGGGTGTGCGGTCCACGCTGCCGTTGTCGATTACGATGAGCTCTACTTCTTGGTCTTGGCGTCGTATGGATTTCAGGCACTTGCCTATGTCGGCCTCCTCGTTGAGTGCCGGGATTACGACGCTGACCTTCATTTCACTGCATTCCTCGGTCTGCGTGTTAAATAGTTTTCCACGAGAATCTGTTTCATTCAAAAGAAAATTCTCTCACCAAACACCGTAATGTTCCTAAGTATATCATAAAGTCCTTTTTTGGTGGGAATGTTTTCTTGCTGTTGTCTTCCGGGGAAAAGATTTAAGAAACCCGCCCGCTTCTACGAAGGACACTGGGCTGGTAGTTCAGCTGGTATGAATGCTGCCTTGGCATGGCAGAGGTCGGGGGTTCAAATCCCTCCCAGTCCACCTACGTTTCTGAACAGAAGAAACAGAGAAAAAAATGGCGTTATTTTCGTTATATACTTCTTCAAGCGCATTTACTGCTTTAGTCAGAGCGATTTCACACGTTTTACTGAGGTTTAACCCCATTTCCTTGGCACCTTTATTATTCTTAGTCGTCTTTTTAGTTGATTTGGATGGATGCAGGCGAAGGTTACGTTAAAAACCCGGTAAAGGATATAGCTTATTTACAGGAGTTAATGGAGAAAGGTTATGTTCATGAGGGTCCGAGACAGAATCCTTCGAAGGATCTGAAGGTGATGACTGTGTTAGCGTCGTGGAAGCAGCAAGGCCGCGATCTATCCCCGACATTGGGTGAAATCCTGACCCAAGAAGGGACCAAGAGCTAAACACATACTCCACGTTTAACCGAAACACCGGTCACCGGAAAAAACGTTTATAATAAGTAACCAGTTACAAGGGAAACGCCGAGTCACCGATCCAAAGCCGCCGCGTACCCGAAAAAACGCTTATAGTAAGTAACCAACTACAAGGGAAAACCAAAGTCGTCGATGCTCGACGCAGCCCCTCCGCTTCACAGGTATGATAGCGGAGACCGTGCATAACGGGTGGATCATCATTGGAAGAGCAACGAAGTATAACCAAAATTCCTGTCCGTTGTAGGCTGCTCAGTGGAAAATGAAATAACCCCTGCACATACCACTGTACCAAGGTACCTGCGATGAAAGAGACTTGGCGTCTCATCGACATGCGCATCGAGGACGCGCCCACCCAGATGGCCATCGACGAGGCCATCGCCATGGCTCGGCTCAAGGAGAATACGCCCAACACCGTGAGGCTCTACAGGTGGAACCCGTCCGCCGTCAGCATAGGCTACTTCCAGGGCATAGAGAAGGAGGTCAACCTGCCCGCCTGCGAGAAATACGGCGTCGACGTTATACGCCGCATCACCGGCGGAGGAGCCGTATACCACGACTATAATGGTGAGATAACTTACAGCATCGTCGCGCCCGAGGCGGACCCCAAGATGCCAGCCGACATCCTAGAGTCTTATGAGCTGATATGCGGCGCCATAGTCAACGGCCTCGCTGAGCTCGGCGTCGACGCCGAGTTCAAGCCAGTCAACGATATCGTCGCTGGCGGCAAGAAGATCTCGGGGAACGCCCAGACTAGGCGCCACGGCGTCGTGCTGCAGCACGGCACCGTCCTCGTGGACAGCGACATCAGGCGCATGTTCCAGGTGCTGCGGGTGAGCGACGCCAAGATCAGCGACAAGCTCATACAGTCGGTGGAGGACAGGGTCACCAACCTCAGACGCTATCTGGGCAGAAAGGTAGGCTTCGACGAGGCGAGGGCCGCCCTCATCAAAGGCTTCGAGGACACCTTCAGCGTAGCCCTTGAGCCGGGGGAACTCTCCGACGCAGAGATGCGGCTGGTGAAGCGACTCCACGAGAAGTACAGCAGCAGGGAGTGGGTGTTCCAGAGATGAAGCGGGCAGAGTACAAGGTGCCGGGTGGCAAGCTCCTAGCCGCCGAACTGGGCGTCGAGGAAGGCCGCCTCGTGAGCGTCAAGATCACGGGCGACTTCTTCATGCACCCAGAGACCGCAATAAATGATCTTGAGAAGGCTCTATGCGACATCCCCGTCGAGGACTTGGAGAACAACGTGAACAGGTTCTTCCAAGTTAACAGTGTTACTCTCTTCGGCGTAGATGCTGGGGACTTCGTCAAAGTCGTCAGGCTGGCCCTGGAGTCATAGGCTGACCATTCTATCATCTAGCACCTGGGGCGTGGCGCAGCACCCGTCGAAGCGTTTAACCC
>Ga0265594_1000646_pt1 | contig 28274 bp, 26 predicted proteins | sample saktaG_11_FD_190147 | JGI IMG/M metagenome (GOLD analysis project Ga0265594, IMG submission 190147) | Saline water microbial communities from Sakinaw Lake, British Columbia, Canada - sak_2011_5_24_80m | ecosystem: Environmental > Aquatic > Non-marine Saline and Alkaline > Saline ... | reverse complement strand
CGCTCTCCGTGGCCACCGCCTTTGCGACGAGGGTCTTGCCAGTGCCAGATGGGCCGTAGAGCATAATGCCCTTCGGGGGCTCAACGGAGGCGTGGGTGAAGATGGCCCTGTACTTGAGGGGCCACTCTATCGCCTCCCTCAGCTCCTTCTTGGTCTCCTCTAGGCCGCCGACGTCGTCCCAGTGGACGTTGGGGCTCTCCACGAGGACCTCCCTCATGGTGCTCGGGTGCACCTCCCTGAGGGCGTCCTCGAAATCCTTCATGGTGACGCTGATCTTGTCCAGTATCTCGGCGGGGACGCTGCTCTCCTCGAGGTTTATCTCCGGGAGCACCCTCCTGAGCGCCCCCATGGCCGCCTCCTTGGCGAGGGCCTCCATGTCGGCGCCCACGAAGCCGTGGGTCCTGTCCGCGATGTCTTTCAGCTTCACGTCCTCGGAGACCGGCATGCCGCGGGTGTGTATCTGCAGTATCTGGAGCCTGCCCCTCCTGTCGGGGAGCCCTATCTCGATCTCCCTGTCGAAGCGGCCGGGGCGGCGGAGCGCCGGGTCCAGCGCGTTGACTCTGTTGGTGGCGCCTATGACCACGATCTTTCCGCGGCTCTCGAGGCCGTCCATGATGGTGAGGAGCTGCGAGACGATGCGTTTCTCGACGTCGCCGCTGACCTCCTCTCGTTTGGGGGCTATGCTGTCTATCTCGTCGATGAATATGATGCTGGGCGCGTTCTCCTGGGCCTCCTTGAATATTTCCCTGAGCCGCTCCTCGGATTCCCCGTAGAACTTGCTCATTATCTCGGGGCCGCCGATGTGGTAGAAGCTGGCGTTGGTCTCGTTGGCCACGGCCTTCGCCAGCAGCGTCTTACCTGTGCCCGGGGGGCCGTGCAGCAGCACACCTTTCGGTGCCTCCACGCCTAGACGCTCGAAGAGCTCCGGGTGCTTCAGCGGCAGCTCTATCATCTCCCTAACCTTGGCTATCTCCCTGTCCAAGCCGCCGATGTCCTCATATGTGATCTTGGGGATGTTGCTCATGGACTGGCGGGGCGCCTTATCTGTGAAGACTATCTGGGTGCCCTGGCCTACTATTACGGCGTCTGCCTTGGGCTGGGCCTGGGTGACGACGAGGTCGACCCTCCTACCCATTATGTTTACGGTGATGACGGAGCCCTGGCTGATGACCCTGCCCTCCAGCAGCTGGGCCAGGTAACGTTCCCCTCCGACGATGCGAAGGGGCTCGGTGGGGTACAGGGTGAGCCTGGACGCCTGCCGCGCCTCCACCCGTCTGGCCTCTATCCTGTCGTCGATGCCTGTCCCTGCGTTGTTACGGGTCAGGCCGTCGAGCCTGATTAATCCCCGGCCGTACTCGACGGTCTGACCCGGCCACACCTTGGCGTATGCCTTGCGTGTCCCTGTGATCTCCACTACGTCGCCGCTCTGCCATCCCTGGTCCTCCATGACCTTGGGGTCCAGCACGGCTATGCCCCTGCCGACTAGGTTCGGCGGAGCCTCTGCTACTCTTAAAGTGATTTTATCCATGAAAGTTCCTCCTCGTTTACTCTACCTTGACGTCGACTCCATCGTCCTCGGGTGCCTTGACCAGCTTGAAGGTGAGGTCGAGCACGCCGTTGTTGTAGGTGGCTTTGGCCGAGTCGGGGTCCACCTCCGCGTCGAGGGGTATCTCGGCGTCGTAGTCCTTGGTCTCGTTTCCCGCGGATATCCTTACATGGTTATCCGTCGCCTTGATCTTGATGGATTCCTTCGTGACGCCAGGCATCTCGACGAGCAGCCTTACTCTACCGTTCTCCCTGTCTATGTCTACCTGGCTCAGGGTCTCCATCTTAGTGGGCTCCTCTAGGGTGAACCCGGTCTGGGGGAGCCCTGTGCCGAACTCCCTGACGACTGGCTTGCCGTCCGGCCCCATGGTCATGGTGTAGCCGTAGCTCCACGTCTTGACGTTGGGATCGTTCGGGTCCATGTTCGGGTCCATCCCGAACCGTTTGAACATCTTCTCGATGATCTTGTCGAAGTCGTCGTTTATCCATGACATGTTTTTTCGCTGGGGGTCTCTGGAGTACGCCCAAATATAAACTTTATGTCAAAATGTCATGTTTCTGACATTTTAATGGTTTGTTATACATATGCCGCTGATATTGCCGTATACCTGACCGTATGTCATAAAATCTTATATGGCGCAGTTTTTCATTAAAGATTGATGTCCACCAGACGGAGCTCAGTGCAGGAAGCAGTCAGGGTCATAATCACCAGGAACCCTTACCTCTACCGAGGCATCCGCATGCAGGTCGTGAACTACAGCGCCGCCGCCCGTTACATCCAGGACGAAGTGGAGAGCCTATCGGGCAACGATGTGGACCCCAACACCATAGTCACAGCGATCATGCGTTTCTCACGCGAAGCCATAGAGGCTCAGCCCCTAGAGCACCGGGGAGCCCTCCACGGCTCACGGCTGAACCTGGAAACCGACATAAAGGACGTGACCATCAGGGCGTCACGAAGGGAGCAGGTGGAGATAGTCAAGCAGCTCACGGAGTTGCAGGGGCAGGGCCTCAAGCTAAGGTTCCACCAGTTCCCGGAGAGCCTCAAGATAGTCACCACATCCGAGGCCATGACACAGATCATGCAGGATCTGTGGCAGTACGAGCCGGAGATACGAGAGGGGTACACCGAGCTCAACATATCCATGGCTCAGGGAGACGACCGGTACGACAGGATAGCCCTCCTCAGCGACCTCCTCTTCAGGAACGGCGTGCACCTGGTGGACGCCTTCTTCAGCGGCGACGAGGCCAGCCTCATACTCAGGGAGGAAGACGCCTCCAAGGCCTTCGAGATGCTAAGAAGCCAGATCAGATGACTTGGAGTCCCTGCGGGCAAGTATCATTGCCAACGCCACGCCGAGCACAGTTGCGGCTGCGGAGAACTGTAAGGCGCCTCTCACCCCTATTCTCTCCGCTATCACGCCAAGCATAACCGGGCCGACGATGCCGCCGATGTTCCCGAACATGCTGTAGACGGCCATGGCTGTAGCCTTGTGGTCTTTAGGCGCCTCCTCTGACACGTACACGTTTCCCGAGGTGAGGTAGACGCCGTAGGCTACGCCTTGAACCCCCATCAAGACGCTCACCAGCATCAGCCCCGAAGAGTTGGAGACCGTGAACATCGTCGCCGCCGAGAGCAGCAGCCCGGCTGCCATCAGGTTCAGCGCCTTGATTCGTCTGGTGAGCGAGCCGACTGGGAGCCTCACCGCGGTGCTGGCTAAGCCCCTCGAGGTGAGCCCGATGCCTACATCCGCCTCGTCTAACCCGATGTCTGAGCCGTACACGGGGAAGAACAGGGTGACGGCGTTGAACATCAGGGAGTTGACGAAGTTGGCCACACCAGACGCGATTATCCGCGGTTCTCTGACGAGTTCGCTGAGCCCCGCCTGGGCCTCGGTCTTGCCGCTCTCCCTCACCCTGTTCTCCTTTACCATCAACAGGAGCAGAAGCCCGAGGACGGCGAAACCGCTGCTTATCCTGAAGCTGAGGCTTGGGCCGACGAGCTTGGAGGCGAAGCCGCCGACGAGGGGGCCCAAGGTGAAGCCGAGGCCCATCGACGTCATGTAGAGGCCCTGGGCTACGTTCCTGAAGCCCTCTTCTGCGACCTCGGACATTAGCAGGAAGCCGTTCCCGAAGATGAGGCCCACGCCGAGGCCAAGGGCAATCCTGATCGGGTACAGGTGGTACGGGCTCTGAGCCGCCATGTATGAGAGAGGAACCACGATGAACAGGATAAGCCCCGGCACCATCATGCGTATACGCCCGTACCTGTCGGAGAGCCGGCCCAGCGGCAGCGAGAGAAGAAGCATGGCCATCGCCGCCACGGAGCCGTAGGAGCCCAGCATGCTCAGGGACGCCCCGACGCCCTTGGCGTAGCCCGGGAAGATGGGTATCACGGTGCTGTGGCTCGCGTCCGTGAAGAAGATGGCCAGGCTCAGCAACACAACGTCACGCGAGAGCCCCGGCCTATCCATGGCACCTGATCATTGACGCGAAGTTATGAAACCTTCCCGCCTGTCCTCTCACGGGGATGAACCTCATCCCGTCGAAGATACTAGTGTAGGGGACTCAATGGCACTTATTTGAGCTGGCGAGTCAACTCGACGATCCTCTGGACGTTGATGGTCTCCTCAGTGTACCATAGCCAGCCCTTCTCCTCGCATATGCTCCTCATCCTTGAGCTCGGGTTGAGGGCTATGGGAAGCCCAACCAGCCCCAGCGTCTCCGCGTCCTGATCGGAGTCGCCGAAGGCCACCGACCTACCCAGATTCATGTCATGTTTCATGGCTATTCGTCTCGCCGCTTCCGCTTTGACCTCGCCGAGTATCAGGTTGCTCTCCACCCTCCCGGTATAGACACCTTTCTCTTTCTCGAAGACGGTCCCGTACTCGCTGTGGAACCCCAGGCCGTGTAGACGCCTGATCGGCTCGATGGGTGAGCCGGACAAAGCGATGACGCGGTCCACAGTCACCCTCATCGCGTCGACGAGTGCCCGGCTGTACCATAGCAGGGCCTTAGGAACATGATTCATCATGAAAGCCTCTGCATGGGACTCAACGAGGTCCACCTCCACCCCCCTCAGCGACTCGGCGAAGAGGGCGGGAATCCTCTCCGCCGTCTCCCTGTACGAGAGCTCTCCCCGTATGTTCCGGTCCGAGATACCGGTGATCTCACCTGAGTACCTTCCGTCGACGACCCAGTGCTCGGCGAGGTATTCGTGGAAGCTCCGTATGATGAATCCCCGGAGGAGGGTGCCGTCGATGTCGAAGAGAGCGCAGCTCAGCATACCATCAATACCAAGTCTTGTCTGAACCTGTTGATAGGTTTTTATTGGCGTCGGAAGGGTTTGGTTCATGGCCAAACGCTGGGAGGCCCGGCTGCCCTTCTTCTACGGCTGGGTGGTCTTCGCGTTGACGTTCCTCATCTACATGTTCATGTACGGGCTCAGATACAGCGTCGGCATATTCTTCACGCCCATACAACAGGAGTTCGGGTGGAGCACCGCGGCGACGGCCAGCGGCGTAACCATCTTCTTCTGGGTCTACGCGTTGAGCGCCCCCTTCGTGGGCAACCTAGCCGACCGCATAGGCGTCAGGAAGACGGTCCTACTCGGGGGGCTGCTCCTCGGGGGAGGCGGAGCCATGGTCTCGTTCATCACGGAGCTCTGGCAGCTTTACGTGGCCTGGGGGGTGATCGCGGCCATGGGCTCCGCCGCCCTCTACGTGGTACCCACGATGGCGTTGAGCAAGTTCTTCCACAGGAAGCGCGGAATGACCGTGGGCTGGAGCAGCGTCGGAGTCAGCGTCGGCCAAGCCGTGCTGATCCCTCTCGTCGCGTCCTTCATCCCGATCTTTGGTTGGAGGGCATCCATCAGGGCGCTCGGGCTCGTCGTCATGATCGTCACCGCCGTCATCGGGTACCTATTCCTTCGTGAAGACCCGGAGAGCCTCGGGCTTCACCCAGATGGCGACGACGCGCCTATCATGAGTGACGAGGAGAACGGGAACCCGGGGGAGGTCAACTGGACGCCCCGGGAGGCCGTCGGTACCACGTGCTTCAGGCTGACGGCGGTGTCCTACTTCTTCGCCATCGGCGGCATAATATCTATCCTGACGTTCGTGGTGCCCCACATGATCAAGATAGGGATAACCCCGCTGCAGGCGAGCGCAGCCTTCGGCGTCATAGGCCTCATGAGCGCCGCCGGCAGCTTCGTGTTCGGCATCGTCTCCGACAGGTACGGTAGGAAGATCACCATACTGCTCACCACGAGCGGGATGGCCGTCGCTTTCCTCGTGGCCACGTTAATCCCGGCGAACATCACCCTGCTCTACGCGTGGGCAATCCTCTACGGCGTGTCCTACGGCGGGGCACCGGAGCAGTACGCCGCCATAACCACGGACTACTTCGGCAGAAGGTACAACACGACGCTCTTCGGCCTCATGACTCTCGCCGGGGGCCTGGGCGGAGGCCTCTTTCCCTTGATAGGGGGATGGCTGGTGGACTTAACGGGCAGCTACAACGCCACCCTGCTCTTCCTAGGCGCCATGATGACTCTGGCGACCCTCACCACGTACCTTGCGAAGCCCCCCGGGGGGCCTAGCCCTCCAGCTCCCTGAGCATCTTCTCCAGCTTGTCCGGGTCGGCTCCATGCCTCTCGGCGACCTCCTTGATCCTGCTATAGGGGATGTCGAGGGGCCTCACGGTGAACGGCTGGTTCGGCTCCCCCCTCATGTCGAGACGGAGCACGTCCCAGCGGGCGTAGTGCCCCAGCGCGTCCACATAGGCCTTTGTGTGGCGGCGGTCGTCCTGGTCCAGCTCGGCGTAGAGGATGGTTTCCTCGTTGAAAACCGGCTCCACCAGATAGACGCCAGCCGGGTTTAGGATGCTTGAGCCCCCGGATGCGATGTTGAAGTCCCTGGTATCGTCAGGCATCTCGTCGTCTGGGATGTACTGGCAGGCGCTCAGCACGAAGCTCTGGGTCTCCATGGCGTACTCCTTGCACGCGTACTCGATGTCGCAGAGGTGCCAGTCGTCGCCATCCCTGTACCGCCGCTTCTTGCCGGGGTGCCAGTCCATGACCCAGTAGCCGTCCCAGAGGGCGCAGTGGATCTCCTCGCCCAGGTACGCCATCGCGGCCTTGAGGAGCGTCATGTGGTGCTCGTAGCAGATGAGGCCGCCGACTGTCCCGACGCCGGTGTCGAAGACCATGAGGTCCCGTGCGTCGCCGGGCGCCCAGACGGTGCGCTCGCCGTGGGTGGGCATTAGCTTCCGGTGCCTACCTAGGAGGCTGCCGTCGTCCCCGAAGAAGAGTATGGTGTTGTAGAGGGTGTTGCTTCCCTTGATGTCGCTCATCTCGGTGCAGCCGACCACGGCGACGACGCCGGCGTCCCGCGCCGCGTCCCCGAGGGTCTCGGTGTCGTCGCTGGGAACCCTCACGGCGTTCTTCATGTACTCCACTTGGTTCATGCTCCACCTGCTGATGGGGTTGGCGCCCCTCCAGTACGGGTACCCTGGGATATGGGTCTCGCTGAAGACGATGAGCTGGGCGCCGTTCCTGCCCGCCTCCTCCATCGCCCTACACGTCTTGTCGATGGTGGCCTCCTTGTCCATGAAGACGGGGCTCGTCTGGGCCACGGCTACCTTTAGCTTCTCTAACATTGGTAGTGATCAGCCTCCGGGCGGTATAAAACGTGTCTGACATCAGGCTGCCTCAAGCTTCCAGGGGCGGCTCGCCTCCGCCTCCCACTACCTATAATAGAGCATGGCATCACTCCCTTAGTATGGCTCTCAGCATCATACCCCTCACAGGGATACCCATGATCCACGAGGGAGACAACCTCTCAGAGATAATCGCAGAGGCGGCTAAAAACCAGGGCTTGCAGCTTCTGGACCGGGACATCTTGGTGGTCACACAGAAGATAGTCTCCAAGGCCGAGGGGAGGAGAGTAAAGCTAGACGAGGTGAAGCCCTCACGGTTCGCTGAGCACATCGGGGAGACGATGGAGAAGGACCCCCGAGTCGCGGAGGCTGTCCTCAGGGAGACTGCCCGGATAATAAGGATGAAGAGACGAGCCCTGATCGTAGAGACCCGCCACGGCCACGTATGCGCCAACGCCGGCGTCGACTTTTCCAACGTCGAGGACGGCTACATCACGCTGCTCCCTGTGGACCCTGACGCCTCCGCCAGAAAAATTAGAGAAGAGCTAGGGCAGATCATCGGCGTCAAGCCTGCGGTGATCATCACGGATACATGGGGGCGGGCCTGGCGTCTCGGGCAGGTCGACTTCGCGATAGGCGTCGCAGGTATGTCCCCGTTCAGGGACTACCGTGGCGAGCAGGACATGATGGGCCACACACTGCACGTTACCAACATAGCTGTCGTGGATGAGTTGGCGGCAGCCGCCGAGCTTGTGAAAGGTAAGGCCGAAGGAGTCCCCGTCGTGCTGGTTAGGGGCTATGACTACCCTGAGGGGGACGGCCGCGCTTCAGATCTCATAAGGCCCATCGAGGAGGACCTTTTCCGTTAAGGTAGCGCTTGACTATACCTGTATAGTAACAGTTTTAGCGAGCCGCACCTGAAATGAGATGATATCTTGAACGACGAGGAGGATGCCATGACAGTCCGGAAGCGCTCCACCGAGGACAGCGAGCTTGTCATAGATCTTGACGATGATCTCAGTCGGTACCTCAGCTTCCTTGAACGCATCAAGCGCATAAAGAACAAGGAGGAGGCGGTGCTAACGGCGCTCCGAATCTACAAGAAGCTGAACATGCATGACTGGCTTCCCTACGTCTACAGGAGCGGCACCGAGAGGCTCCTCATCGTCGACCACGGTACCTTCAACGACATATTGAGCACCATGTCCGAGTCACGTCTCTACGACGTGGCCAGGGCGACGGCGCTCAAGAGGAAGGTGCTCCGCTCCGCGGACCCGAACTTGGACCTAACAAGCGTCGACAACTGGAGCATAATACTAAGTGAGTTGGAGAACCTGGGCTGGGGGAGATTCACCAGGGACGGCAACGAGATAGTGGTGGAGTTCCTGGGCGTACCGCTGACCTTTCTCAGAGGCTACCTCGAGAGCCTCTTCAGGGTGGAGTTCCAGACCCACGTGGTTAGAGGGGGCGAGTTGATCATACTAAACCCCGTCTGAGTGTTCGGCGAAGACTCTACAGCCCCGTGCAGGGGCACCTCTTGTATGGGCCGATCACGACGGTCACCTCCGTATACGATATGCCGTCGATGTTCAGCTCCTGCTCCAGGAACTGTTTCAGCTCCTCCATGTCCTTGAAGATGACCTCAACGAATAGATCCACGTTTCCCGTGGTCCTGTAGAGCACCTGGACATCAGGGTTATCCTGAAGGGGACCGACGACGTTCATGAGCTTGTTGGCGTTCACACGCAGCCCGATGAACGCCTTCACTATGCGGCCTATCCGATGGTAGTCTAGGAGGAGGTTGAACTGTTTGATGATTCCCTCCTCTACCAACCGGTTGACGCGCTTCCGCACGGTGGCGTCGCTTACTTCGAGTTCATTTGCTATAGTACTGTATGGTTTCCGGGCGTTCTGGCTCAGGGATCTGATGATCCTCAGGTCAAGACGATCTAATGACATTTTCTCGTTTGTTTCCTGTTAAAAGAAGGTACATTTCTTGGATGGTTTTACTATTTTTGTACAATTTTTTTCATTCCTTCTTTTAAATATAATATGAAGAAAAACCTATTTATATGTCTCGTTTTCCAAACGAATAGTCCTATATCAGTAATGAAAAGGTATGTTTTTCCTGTATGCACTATACAAAATCCGTATTTTAGGTATTCCATTACTCATTTGTATGTGTCCTGTTCAGTATTATTGGAATGGAAATGAACTACAACGACTTTGTAAAACAGGTACCTAGGACCATGAGGGGGCCTCTATCCGAGAACCTGATAGATATAATCCTTGAAGGCGACGAGAGCCTCGCTATTCCGCCGTCCCTGGCGAAGACTATTCTCCACTACTGGCAGAGAGACCAGCTGGACAGCGAGGCGGGGCTAACCAACCTGCTGAAGGCGACCTTCGAGGCAGACCCCGAGAAAACCCTCAAGGTGATAGACACCTTCGATCTAAAGGAGCTCAGGGTGGCTCTCCAGCCAGCGTAGACGCCCACTGGGAGTAGAGCTGGATGAGGAGCTTCGGGATAGAGTTCGTGCCCATGGAGCTGTTCTGGAAGACCACATACTATACCATGCAGGCCGAGAAGCTGGGCTACGACAGCGTCTGGATCACCGACCACTTCAACAACAGGAACGTGTACGTCAGCCTGGCCTTCATCGCCAACTACACCGACAGGATCAAGATGGGTCCAGGAGTCACCAACCCGTACCTCATACACCCCGTCTACACCGCCCAGAGCATGGCGTCCCTCAACGAGGTAGCGCCGGGCCGAGTCATATGCGGCATAGGGGCAGGCGACAGGACGACGCTAGAGATGCTGGGCAAGAAGATGGTGTCCCCGCTACGCGCCGTGAGGGAGTCAGTCGAGTTGATCAGGAGTCAGATGGCGAGGGAGAAGAGCGGCTACGATGGAAGAATGTTCTCGACGTCGGCCGGCGCCCGCTTCAACTTCAAGGTCAAGGGCGAGGTTCCCATGTATATAGGGGCCCAGGGGCCCAAGATGCTGGAGCTGGCTGGCAAGATCGGCGACGGCGCCCTGATAAACGCCTCCCACCCGCGTGACATCGAGAGAGCCGTTTCACTAATCAAAATGGGCGCGGATAAGGCCGGTAGAAGCATGGAAGACATCGACGTCGCCGCGTACACGTCCTTCTCAGTGGCCGACGACAGGAAGAGCGCGAAGAAGAGCGTCGTCCCCGTGGTCGCGTACATCGTTGCAGGGAGTCCTCCCACGATACTTGAGCGGCACGGGATACCCGTCGAGAGCGCCAACAAGATCAGGAAAGATCTCACGGAACGTAACTGGGGGGAGGCCTTCGGCGCGGTCGACAGCGACATGATAGACGCCTTCTCCATATGCGGTGCTCCCGACCAATGCGTGGAGCAGATCGACGAGTTATTCAAGACGGGTATAACCCACTTCATAACGGGCTCCCCGCTGGGGCCCAGCAAGAAGAAGTCGATCAACCTCTTCGGGAACGAGGTCATGCCTCATTTCAAGGAATCCTAGGGCACAGAAGACAGGGTCCAACTTTTTTTCTCATGGTAAGTAAAGTCATGATGGCGACCCGCTGGAAGTTCGGCAGACACCCAGTGAAGGCCAAGTGAACGGTGTCCTCCACATTGCAACGGTCGAGTAAAACGTATAGCATACGCCGGCGTCTATCTATCCATGACCATAGAATACGATTTGTTGATCGAGAAAGCCTTGATCGTGGACGGGACCGGGGCCCCAGGCTACAATGGGGATCTCGCGACCAAGGGCGAGAGAATAGCGGCGATGTCAAAGGAGCACATCAAGGGCGACGCAGCCAAGGTCATCGACGGCTCTGAGTACGTCGTTTCCCCTGGGTTCGTCGATGTCCACAACCATGGCGACATAAGCATACTTCACTACCCCCGGGCGGAGGGGTTCCTCCACCAGGGCATCACCACCTTCGTCGGAGGGCAGTGCGGCAACAGCCCCGGCCCCTTCGGGGACTGGATAGGCATGCCTTGGTTCCACAGCGACATCTACATGGACATCAACCCCATGATGTACGGGAACGATTGGCTCATGCCTAGGGACGCCTTCAACAGGCGCCACAGGGAGGTCTACGGCTGGGAGATTGACTGGGACACCATGGGCGGCTTCATGGAGCGCATCGAGGCCAAGGGCATCAGCCCCAACTATGCCCCCATGGTGGGCCACGGTGATGTCAGAAGCCTCGTGATGGGCACCGACTACAAGCGGCACGCCACCGAGAAAGAGGTCGAGGAGATGGTGAGACACACCGGGCAGGCCATGGAGGAAGGCTGCATAGGCCTCACCGTGGGGAGGGACTACGACCCCGGCATCTGGGCAAGCTTCGACGAGATACTCGCGTGCGCCAAGGAGGCCGCCAGGTACGGCGGCGTATACTCTAGTCACAGCCTCCGGACGGGGCACAGGAAGCCCAGGAGGCCAGGCGAGTTTCCGCCTATAAAGACCCTTGGCGTCCTGGAGGCCATAGACGTCGGCAGGAAGACAGGGATGCCCGTCCAGGTCTCCCACCTCGGCGTCCTCTACGACGTGGTCCCAAGCGACGACAGGGAGCTAATGAAGGCGGCGATAGACGCAACGTTGAAGATCATCGACGACGCCTTGGAGGAGGGCATAGACGTCCACTTCGACGAGATACCCAACCACCTGGCCGGCGGCGTCGGCACCTCCCCCTGGCTCATCCACAACCTCAGGCCGTGGCTCAACATCGCGGGCACCCCAGAGCGGCTCGCAGAGGCGTTGAGAATGCCTGACTTCAGGGAGGAGATCAAGGACAAGATAATGAGCGGCAGGTACTACAGGTTCAACCCCAACATCGACCGCTTCTGGGCAAAGAGCAAGGTAATCGTGGAGTGCAGCGAGGAAAGGTACCTGGAGAAGACGGTGCAGGAGATCGCCGAGGCGGAGGGCCTCGACCCGCTGGACGCGTTGATGGACGTACTCATGGCGGACCCCTACACCAAGGCTGTGCGGAGGGGCGACGACGACTGGGCGAAACTGGAGTTCTTCAAGCACCCCAACGCGATGATCGGCGTTGACACCTTCGCCGTGGACGATAAACGGGAGAGCTGGTACAAGCCGCCCAGCTACCCCAACGAGAACAGCTACGGAGGCTTCGCCCGGTACCTGAGGAGGGCCGTGGTTGAGACAGACACCTTGACGCTGGAGGAGGCGGTTAGGAAGATCACCAGCAACCCAGCCTCCAAGTTCAAGCTCAAGGACCGTGGCGTGCTCAAGGAGGGGGCGTACGCGGACATCACGGTCTTCAACCCCGAAACCGTGACGGACAGGGGAGACCAGGTGGAGCCCAGGAGGTACGCAGGAGGGATACCTTACGTCGTCGTCAACGGTGAGCTTGTTATCGAGGACTCGAAGCACACGGGAAGGCTGCCGGGGAAGGTGCTCAGGAGAGAGTAACCCCTCCTTTTTTCTCGCTGAGTGACACTGCCTTTCGTTTTCACGTAATCACTTATCTTACACCGTAGGGTATCTCAGAAAGATGAAGGTCAGGGTCAGGGTCTTCGGCGACGTGTCCTCCTCCGTAGGGAGCAAACACACTGTCGAGCTACGCGAAGGCGCCACGATTCTATCTTTAACAAACACCATACAGGAGAACGCGGGCAACACTAGACGCGGCTACCTAGGGGAGTTCAAGGTCGGCGGCGCGGATCTGGCCATCATGGTCAACGGCAAGAACATCGCGCTGCTGGACGGCGTGGACACGGAGCTCTTCGACGAGGCCGACGTAGTCATCATGCCCTTCGTGGTCGGCGGGTGAATCCCCCTGCACCGTGTCGATGTGATCATGCGTGCAGCTCGAGGGTAAAACGCTTAAACCCGTTGCACGGTTCAGTTAGACGATAATTATGAAAGGATGGAACGGTAAGATCCTCAGAGTAGACCTATCGAAAGATACAACGAAGGTCGTACCATACTCCGAGGAGATCGCCAAGAAGTTCATCGGCGGCAGGGGCCTCGCCGTCAAGCTCCTGTGGGACGAGTTGCCGCCGGGGGCTGACCCTCTTGGGCCGGAGAACATTATAGTTTTCGCCACGGGTCCATACACGGCTTTCCAAGTTCCCAACAGCGGCAAGATGGTGATCGCCTCCAAGAGCCCCTTGACGGGCGGCTACGGCGACGGCAACCTGGGGACTCGGGCGGCCACCAATATGAGGAAGTGCGGCGTCGACGCCGTCGCGGTGACCGGTAAGGCCGAGAAGCCCGTCTACCTCTACGTCGAGGACGACGAGGCGGAGATCCGTGACGCCGATCACCTCTGGGGCAAGGACAGCTACGAGACAGAGGACTGGATACTGGAGGAGCACGGCAAGGCTGCTGGGGTCCTGATAATCGGGCAGAGCGGAGAGAACCTGTGCAGGCTAGCCACCGTGGTGGCCCAGAAAGGCAGGGCCGGGGGAAGGCCGGGGATGGGCGCCGTGATGGGCAGCAAGAACCTGAAGGCACTCGTCTTCAAGGGCAGCAAGGAGGTCCCGGCTGCGGACCCAGAGAAGCTCAAGGAGCTCGGCAAGGCTGGCTTCGCGAAGATCCCCAAGTTTGATGCTTACCCGGGCTGGAAGAGGGAGGGCACCATGATGGCCGCCGACATGATGCAGACGGCCGGCGCGCTGCCCACACGCAACTTCAGCGAGGGCGTCTTCGAGCACATCAAGAACGTGAACGGTGACGCGGTCCACGCCGCCACAGTGACGCAGCGGGGCTGCCCTAACTGCAACATGATCTGCGGCAACACCATCATCGACAGCGAGGGCAGGGAATCCGAGCTAGACTACGAGAACGTCACCATGCTGGGCAGCAACATCGGGCTCGGCGACCTCAAGCAGATAGGAACCCTGAACAGGATGTGCGACGAGCTGGGTCTGGACACCATAGGCGCAGGTAACGCCATCGGGTTCGCCATGGAGTGCGCCGAGAAGGGGCTCTACGACATAGACATCACGTGGGGAGACTTCGAGGGAGCGAAGAAGCTGCTGTACGAGATGGCGGAGATGAAGGGCGACGGAGCCCTCTTCGGCCTGGGCACCAGGGCGGCGGCGGAGAAGATCGGGGGCGAGTCGCCCGACTTCGCCATCCACGCCAAGGGTATGGAGGTGAGCGCCTACGACTGCCACGCTTGCCCCGGCATGGCGCTGAGCTTCGGCACAAGCCCCATCGGCGCCCACCACAAGGACGCGTGGGTCATCAGCTGGGAGATCAGCAGCGGCATCCGCGAGGAATATGTGCCGGAGAAGGCGGACAAGGTCATCGAGTTCCAGCGTATCCGCGGCGGCATGTTCGAGACCCTCGTGGCCTGCAGGTTCCCGTGGATCGAGCTGGGCTACCCGCTTGAGGACTACCCCAAGTACTTTGAGGCAGCCACCGGCGTCAAGATGAGCCTCGACGACATGTGGGAGATGGGTGACCGCGTCTATGCCCTCGTACGCGCCTTCTGGGTGAGGGAGTACGGAGACAAGTGGGGGAGACACATGGACTACCCGCCTGAGCGCTGGTTCAAGCATCCCCTCACAGAGGGCGCGCTGGCCGGCAAGCACCTGGACAAGAAGAAGTACGACAAGCTGCTGGGTTTCTACTACGATAAGCGGGGCTGGGACGACAGAGGTATACCCACCAAGGCGACGATGAAGAAGTTAGGCTTGGTCAAGGAGTCTGAGCAACTGGCTAAATACGTGGGGCTGAAGTAGCCCCTAAACCTCTTTTTGGAACATCTTTTCCGGTTCGTTCCTAGGAATTCCTCATACATAGAATCGGGTGATTATCTATCTGATCGATAATGAAGAAGACTACATCGATACTAATCGGACTCATAGTCTCAATCACAATACTGACACCCGTCATGGCGTTCGCTGAGACGCCATCAGGTAAGCCAAAGGAGTTCCCCGCGCCCAAGCCTGGACCCGGCAGCACTCAGATGAACATGACAGACACGGTGCCCCAGATGTTCAGGCATCAACTGGTTGCAGACGTACCACAGGTGCTAAGGTTCAGAAACATGGTCATGGAAGTCACCGCCAACAGGCAGATGACCATGAGCGTCACCTCGGATGGATCCGTCAAGCTGAGGTACTTCTCCATGAACATGACGATGACTAAGAACATACACCTAGACATAAAGACGAACGCGACACCTCCCACCGAGGTTGAGGCCCCGCAGTACGGTTTGGGTAAATACATGACGATCGAACCCAACTCCACCGAGCCGCTTAAGGCTACGATGAGGCTCTACATCAACGGAACAGAGCTTGCCAGCGAACTGGGGAGGCCAGTCAACGTTGAGCGACTGACATGGTGCTTCTGGAACGGATCCGACTGGGATCCCGTACGCAGCAGACTCATGGAGGACGGGTTCCTGGAGGCTAACACCACTCACTTCAGCGTCTGGACCCTCAAGGAGCAGCGGTCCCCGAGGGAGATGCCGACACCGGAGATCCCCGGAGTGCCGGCTCAGACACGGGCGTACAACTACACGGACGTGGTTCCCGAGCGGTTCCAGTACCGGCTGGAGCAGCGCCAGGGGACCATGCTCCAGTTCCAGAACACGGCCATGTACTTCAACTGCACCAGACAAGTCCAGCTAGAGATCACGTCAGAGAACCAGTTCAGGCAGCGCGTCTTTAGGCTGGAAGTCCAGCCCGGGGAGGCCCTGAGACTGGAGATGCACATGAGGACGAGCAAACCCACGGAGGTAGCAGAGCCCGAGAAACACATGGGCTTCTACTGCGAGATCGAACCCAACGCAACCATAACTCAGGCCAAGCTGGGAGTCGAGATCGATCCCGAGCAGGCTCAGGCCCGAGACATGGCCATGGAGAAACTCACGTGGGCGTACTGGAACGGCACCCACTGGGACCCCGTAGACAGCACGCTATCAGAGGACAACATACTGGAGGCCGAGACGGCCCACTTCAGCGTCTGGTCAGTCATCGAGGAGACTGAGCCCACTGTCCCTGAGGAGCTACCAGAGGAGCCTCCGGAAGAGCCCTCTGGCCCCAACTACCTCCTATACGGCGGAGCGGCGTTGGTGATCCTAGCCTTAGCGGCCTATCTACTATACTCCAGAAGGTCCTGATTAGAACCTATTTTTTTTACTATGTTTCCTTCTTCCTAGGCGGCTCCACGTGTATCGTGAGGTCGACGCCTGGGATCTCGTTCTCCACGTCCCACTCCAGATGATCCGTGAAGTCGTGGGCCTCCTGGACAGACAGGCTGCCGTTGAGGGAGAGGTGAAGCTCAGCGAACACCCTGTCTCCGCTCCTCCTGGTCTTGAGGTTGTGGTAGTCCACGAACTGACTCTTGTGCCTATCCATCAGCTTCCTGATCTTCCCCTCGATCTCTGGGCACGACTCGTCCATGAGCCCGCAGCCCGACTTGTAGACTAGGCCGATACCCAACCGGAGGACCATGAACGCGACTATAATCGCCATTAGCGGGTCGAGCACAGGGATGCCGAGGAACTGTCCGATGACCAGCCCGAAGGCCACACCTATCGACGAGACCACGTCCGAGAACAGGTGCTTGGCATCCCCCTCCAAGGCCATGCTTCTGGTCTCCTCGGCCTTGTTCATCAGCAGCCACGAGAGCAACCCGTTAAGCGCAGTGGCGAAGAGGGATAGAACTATCGCGAGGTCCATGCTCACCAGGGTGACCGGCTCGAGTAGGCGGTTAATCGCGGCTCGGCCTATTAGAGCCCCGGCCACGATTATGAGGGCACCCTCGGTGAAGCTCGATATGTTCTCGATCTTCTGGTGTCCGTAGCGGTGGTTGTCGTCGGGGGGCTGCTCGCTTATCCTGACGCTCACGTACATCATGATGGAGGCCACGATGTTCACTATGGACTCGAGGGCGTCGGACAGCAATGCGACGGAGCCAGATATGTAGTAAGAGTAAAGCTTGATGCCGAATATGGCCACGCCGCCCACGATGGCTGTGGCGGCTATACCTCGTTTGTCCATCCTCCACCCATGCACGAAACTCGCTTTTAGGAGTTACCTTTAGCTAGACTAAAAAAATGGGCGTTGACCGGAGCCTCAGCGGAGCCGGGTCTGCCGAGGCTTGGGCTTCCACTCGGGCAGCTCCACCCTGAAGTGGGCCATCCGCTCCAGGTACCCCTCGAAGGAGGCTAGGAAGCTTGTGAGGGCCAGCACCGAGACGCTGGGCATCCTCCTGTATATCCTCATCTTGGTGGGGCTAAGGGTAAGCGTGATGGGGATCACCACCGCGTCCCTCCACCTGTGGATGCCTATCTTCTTCGCCTGCCCGGGCAGGTGCCTGCTGAAGACCTCCGTCTTCTCTAGATGAGTCTCCACTATGTTTCTGGCGGTGCTGTTCCCCATGCCCCTCGTGTAGTGTTTGCACTCGGCGCACACTATGTACGGGCTACGGCTCGCCAGCACGTCCATCTCCCACCGCCGCCCCTCCGCCTGGAACCTGTACCGCCTCAGCACGGTGAAGCCGTTCTCCTCAAAGACGTGGGCCGCCAGCTCCTCGAACTCCAGCCACCCCAGGCTGCCGCTCACAGTCTGGAAGTCTGCACCGAGCTCGACCGCCATCACGGCTAGCCTCACCCTCTGCTCAGTGGAGAGCTTGACGGCGTCGCCGTCGAGGGTTATGGATCCATCCCTAGCCATGGTCTCCACGGTTTGGTCGAACGCCGCGTTGGTTACGTTCACAGACTCCCGCACCTCGTCCAATTTGGCATCGCCTGACTGGGTCTTGACGAGAATCGCCTTGACCACCTGCTTGAGGGCGCTGGGGTTCAACTTTACGCGATATGGGACGCGCTTCCTCTAAATCGTTTGCTCTAACAACCTTCTAAGACATGGATGAAAGTGCTCCTGGCTACAGGAAAAAAGGGATGCGTATCGACCGCCTAGGCGACTATGTGGTTACAGATGAGCTGTAGAGTCGCGAAGATCGTTCTAGTCAGTAATGACCGTGGCAGCAGCGAACAGCGTCTCGAGGCCCCTGAGCCGGTTCCTGAGTGTGACCTCTGTCGTGCCTGCGGCCTCCGCCACATCCTTCTGGACCCGCTTGTCGTTCTTCTCAAGGCAGGCCTTGTAGAGCGAGGCGGCCGCTATGCCCCTAGGGTCCTTGCCGGAGAGGCCTTGCAGCTTCTTGGCTCTCCTCAGGATCTCGATTGCGTGGTTCTCGGTCTCCCTCCTGAGGTTTAGCTTCGACGCGATGCTGGGGACAAACTTCATCGGGTCGTCGATGGGCATCTTCAGCTTCATCTCGCGCAGCATGAGCCTATAGGTTCTCGCGATCTCTGAGTGCTCCCTCGTAGAGGCCGCGCTGATCTCCTTGAGGGGCCTAGGCAGCTGCGACTGACGGCAGGTGGCGTATATGCTCGCGGCCACGAAGGCGTCTATGCTGCGTCCTCTGATGAGGTCCATCCTCAGAGCCTTCCTGTAGAGAAACGCCGACCGTTCCTTGATGGAGCTGGGGATGTGAAGCATGGCCGATAAGCGGTCCAGCTCCGCCATGGCGATGCTGAGGTTCCGCCTCCAAGTGTCATCGAACTTGCTCCGATTATCGTATCGACGGAGCCTATCCATCTGGCGCATGGTCTCGCGATTCAGGGTTTTACCGTTGGCGTCGCGGTAACCTGAGAGAACCGTGGAGAGCCCCTTGTCGTAGAGTGTGTAGGAGTAGCCTATCCCGGTGCGGCTGCGGTTGCTCCTCTCCTCGGCCGTGAATGCCCTCCACTCCGGGCCTGTGTCCAAGTGCCCCTCGTTTAGCACCAGACCACAGTTGCTGCAGACCTCTTCACCCAAGTCATGGTCGATGATGATGTTGGTGCTGCCGCATTTTGTGCAGGTTTTTGGGGTTTCCTCAGTCGTTGAATTAATTTGGGCGTCATTGTACAATTGTTTGTCCTCCTACGTGGGCGTCATTCTTGATCTTCGTTTCATTTTCGACTGGCTTCGTGGTGATGAAGACCGAGCCCCCCCTGTCGATGTGACACAATAGCTCATCGAAGTCTATGCCCCGCGTCTCAACGATGTCCGAGATCTCGTCGTCTTCGTTAAGGTAGTAGACGACGATCTGGGTTCCCTGCCAGATCACTGTGGGCCAGACGCTTTCGCCTGATCTAGTGAAGTATTTTCTCATGGCTCACTGTTTCATAGTATTATCGCAGTCATAACGATAAGTTTGTAACATATGTACGTGCAAAATATATGTAACATTTGAACGTTCAATTTATAACGCAGAGGCGGCTAGACAGAGACATGAGTCTAAACAGGCTCCATGAGAGGCTTGCTGAATACGGGTTCACCAAGGAGGAAGCAGAAACATACGTTTTCCTCGCCGCGATGGGGCCAAACTCTGCCAGCACAGTCGCTAGGCGGTTCAACTACAACAGAATGAAAACATACCGCCTTTTGAAGAACTTGGAGGAGGATGGGCTCGTTCACAGCATCGTAGGCAGACCTGTGCGCTACGTTATGGCTCCCATCGAGGAAATCGTTAACAACCGTATCGAGGAAGCCTCGAAAAGACTCAGCGACCTTAAGAAAAGCCAGTCAACAACAATCGAAGAGATCAGAAAACTGGAAAGCACAGAGCGGCATGAGGCAGAGGAGCCCCGTTTCAGGATGTACCAAGGCAGGCAGCGGGTCTACGAGCTGCTAGCCTCCATGTGTGATAGGGCAGATAGCGAACTGAGGCTGATAACGACGCCCCAAGATCTTTTAAGGCTCTCTCTTTGGGGATTCGACGAGAGGTTCTCAGATCTAACGGGCGCCGGCAAGAGTGTCCGGATTTTAACGAGCGTGAACGAGGCATACCTCCACGAGATCGAGGAGCTATCAAAGAGGATAGACGTACGCCATATGGAGATAGATACTCCAATACGATTCGCGTTGATCGACGAAGAAGAGACACTGTCGTCCGTCGCAATGGACGACTCGATGAGCATGACCACCCAGAACGACACAGGGCTTTGGACCAACTCGCAGAGCTTCGTGTCAACCATGAAGACGTTCTACGACGCCCTGTGGAACATGGCTCCGGAGGCATCTACGGTCATCAACACCATACTCACTGGGGAGAGGCCCTACGAGTTTAGAACCATCAGAAGCTTCGAGGAGTACCGTGAAAAATTCAGGGAAATGCTTGAGAGAAGCGTCCAGAGCGTTGACATCATCGTGAAGAGCGTCCAAGATCTTCCGTCACCAGTTCCGAGTAACGAGTCGGGGAAGAGGGTGCGGGTCTTGACGGGGATCGCGGTGAGTGACAGCGCCGAGCTGTCAAACATGATGAGATACAGCGAAGTCAAGGACCCTGGAGCAACGACGGACCTTTCTCTGTTAATCGTTGACGGGGAGGAGACCCTATTGGCCACCTCTGGAAAGAATCTGAAGGGGCAGGCGATCTGGTCGAACCTGGACTCCTACGTGGATACCATGAAGGTTGTCTTCGAGGGCTACTGGAGGCGCGGGAAGCCGGCTCAGGATGTTTACCGTGAGGTCGTGGAGCAGCAAAACTACAATGAGGTGCAGGATCTGGTGACGGAGCTGCTGGTAGAGAACGGTCTATCGGTGGAGAGGGACGCAGCCGTAAGAGGCGCCTCGGGAGTCGAGTACCCTTTCAACATCGTTTTCAGTGATCCAGGGAACCCTGTGAATGTGTTTGGTCTGAACCTCATAATCGGTGAAGACGTTTTCAGTCAGGTCTTCGAGTTGAGCGCGAGGAAGATGGATATCAACGCCAAGGTCGTCCTGGCGTCGATAAAACCTTTCCCGGAGGAGGTCATCAGCCTTGGGAAACTCTATGGGATCACTTTGATCCAGTCCGATACAGCCGTTGGGCTTGTCGAGAAACTCCTGGAATCCCTGTAAAGGGAGTTACTTTATAACCGCCGTTCAATGATCAAAGTTATTAAGTTTCAGCTAGGATTATTGTCTTACAATGATTTCCACCGAGGAGATAGACAGTTTCATACACGGCATCAAAACCACTGACCATGTCTTGCTTTTCTATGACACCCAGGAAAGCAAACGTAGAATATTGTACAGCTACCTAGCCGAGGGGCTTAAGCAGGGTAAAGGCATCGTGTACATTCACACAGAGGAGACTCCTCAAGATATCCACAAGGGTTTGGCCAGTCACGGTATAGATGTGGAGCCTAACCTAGCGTCTGGGAGCATCTTGACGCCGAGGTACGACGAGTTCTACATCGTCGATGGGAAAGTCGAGGCGCTGAGGATACTGAACAAGTGGCACGAGACAAGCAGTTACTTCCAGTCCAAGGGGCTAGGACTCAGGGCCACGGGGGAGACGTCTTGTTTCTTCAGGGAGGACAAGGTGCGTGAGCTACTCAGATACGAGTACGCCCTCCACAAGGTATTTTCTATCCCGATGGACGCGATCTGCGCCTACAACCTGAAGACCATAGTGGAGACAGGGTACACCGACGTCATCATGCCTCTCATCAGGGCTCACGGCAAGGCTGTGTTCACCGCGGAGGGCGGAACCATGGTCCTTGAGCCGGAGAACGTCGAGGACACAGACATCGAGAGGCTTCTCGAGATACAGATCTAAACAAGGGAACCTGTAGACTCGTAGTTAAAAAAGTGGAGAGGCGCCCCTACGCGAAGGGGTACAGCCTCTTCAGGTTGCCGACGGTCTCCCTTATCCTCTCGTCGGGGAGCTCGAAGGGCTGTAGACCGCCGCCCAGGTATGCCTCGTATGCCGCCATGTCGAAGAAGCCGTGGCCGCTGAACAGGGTCAGTATCGTCTTCTCCTCCCCCGTCTCCTTGCACCGTAATGCCTCGTCGATGGTGGCCTTCACGGCGTGGGCTGTCTCCGGCGCGGGGATGAGGCCCTCGGCTCGTATGAACGTCACGGCTCCGCCCAGCGCGTCCAGCTGGTTGTATGCCTTGGCCTTCACGAGGCCGTCCCTGACGAGCAGGCTGATGGCGGGCGCCATGCCGTGGTACCTGAGGCCCCCGGCGTGTATGGGGTCAGGGATGAACTCGTGGCCCAGGGTGAACATCTTCAGTAGCGGCGTGAGCCGTCCCGTGTCGCCGTGGTCGTAGAGGAACTCGCCCTTGCTCAGGCTCGGGCACGCTGTGCTCTCGACGGCGATGAACTCGGTGTCTTTCTCGGCTCTCCCTCTCAGCTTCTCGCTGAGGAACGGGTAGGCGCCGCCCGCGAAGTTGCTGCCTCCGCCGACGCAGCCTATCACTGTGTCCGGGTACTCGTCCACCTTGGCGAGCTGCTTCATGGACTCCTGGCCGTTGACGGTCTGGTGCATGAGGACGCTGTTCAGCACGCTGCCGAGGCTGTACTTGGTGTTCTCGTCTTTGAGGCACTGCTCCACGGCCTCGCTTATGGCGATGCCGAGGCTGCCGGGGGTGTCGGGATGCTCCGCGAGTATCCTCCTGCCCACCTCTGTCCGGTCTGAGGGGCTAGAGTATACGTCGGCGCCGAACAGCCGCATCATCACCTTCCGGTAAGGCTTCTGTTCGTAGCTGATGCGCACCATGTAGACCTCGATGTCGAGGCCGTAGAGCATTCCGGCGAAGCTGAGGGCGCTGCCCCACTGGCCTGCGCCTGTCTCAGTGGTGAGCTTGGTGACGCCTTCACGCATGTTGTAGTAGGCTTGAGGTATGGCCGTGTTGGGCTTGTGGCTGCCCGTGGGGCTCACTCCCTCATACTTGTAGTATATCTTTGCCGGGGTCTTGAGCGCCTTCTCCAGCCGCCGTGCCCTGACGAGGGGCGTCGGCCTGTAGAGCCTGTAGGCTTCTCTTACTTCCTCTGGGATGTCTATGTACCGTTTCTCGGACACCTCCTGCATGAGCAGCTCCTTCGAGAATATGGGGAGTAGCGCCTCAGGCTTGACCGGCTCACGTGTGCCTGGGTCGAGTAGAGGGTAGGGGCGCGTCGGTAGATCAGGGGTTATAGAAATCCATTTCTTGGGTATTTCATCCTCCGTCAGGAGGATAGTCCTTTCCAGTCCAAGTGATACACACTTCTACCTCCTAGCTAGGCTAGGTGCCAACGGAAGAAACGGGTGTAAATATAAGATTTTTTAACCATAAATGAGTCAGCCGAGGAACTCCGCCACCTCGTCGATGGTCTTCCTCGTGAAACTGGAACCCTCGCCGTCCGCGTACCCGAGGGACACGGCTCCGCTGAGCTTCCAATCCTTCCCGAAGTATCCCCGGATGGCTTCGTAGGCGTAGTAGACGTCCCCTATCCATAGGCTGCCCAGGCCCAGATCGTAAGCCCGTAGAAGCATGTTATGGATGGCGGCAGCCACGCTGTGCTCCTCCGTGATCCACCCGTGCTCCCCGCTGTTCCAGACGATGCCCAGCACGGGGGCCTCGCCTATGATCCTGCACGAGTTCTTGGACGACCCAGCCTCCTTGACTCCGTGCTCCTCTATGAATTTATCCAGCTCGGCATCGAAGAAGGCCACGAAGGCGTCTTTGGAGCCGCCTGTCAGGACGGTGAACCTCCACTGCTCGCCTCGTTTAGCCGATGGCGCGTAGTTGGCGGCGTCCAGCACCTCCCGGACCAGCTCCATGGATACCGGCCTATCTTTGAACCTGCGGATGCTCTTCCTCCCCCTGATGGCGTCTATTAGCTCCAAACAGTACACCACGTATGCATCCTCGGCACTCTTCTATAAGTCTGGGTGAAAACCTTGAGGTTGCTTATCTCGCTAGGTACCCCATTACGTCGAACTGCATCTCTCGAGGCTCCTCATCGAGCACCAGACGCTTCTGGAGCTCAGGGCTCGCCCTCAGCTCATCAACGAGCGCCTCCGAGATGTAGAGAGCCTCCAGCTCCTGAGTGTTTTTTATGCGTATGACCCGCGCCGCCTCCGGCTGTATGGGTCCGCTGATCCTGATGGCTGTGGCGATGGCGTCCCTGTCGTTGGCGAGGAAGGGGGGTATCTTGCCTGTCTCGCCGCTTCCCTGTGTGAGACAGTTTACGTATGTCTGGTGGTAGTCGATCTTCTCGAAGGCTCTTCTGGTGGTTACATCCGCCAGCCCGATGCCTATGGCGTTGCCGTGGGTCTCCTCCGTGAGGTCGAATACAGCTATCTTTTTTACGCTGGGGGCCCTGGGATCGTGTTCGCCTGGCATCCAGAACCTGCCCGTGACGTTGGTGTCCATGCCCACGCCGCTGATGTTTTTTCCTAGCTCCTCTACCACCAACACGTCGATGTCGTTGAAGGGTAGCCTTGGAAGAAGGTCTTTCGCTGTCTCCAGCAGCTGTATCTCTTTCTCGTAGAACTCTTCAGGGTATAATGCGTGTATCTCGGCGGTTTTATGGTAAGCGTTCTCCAGAAGAGCCAGCCCCATAACGATGTTGGTTTTCTCCGCGATGAGTCTACCCGCCTCAGGCAGTATACGGTGATAACCGTCGTATCGGTGCCAGTGAATCATCTCGGCCCCCTTCTGGTTGCCGAGCCCTATGGCCATCATCTTGAGTAGCCCTGACTCGATGTCTCCCTTGAAGTCGGTGTGGGGCTTAACTCTGCCTACGACGAATATCCCATCTGCCTTAAGGGCTACGCGGCTGAGGTAGATCTCCACCCCGTCTGGAAGGCACCCGACTAACTCTACCTCCATGCTGGCCTCTATGGGGGCCCCCACTGATTCCTCTGTTACGCCGAGGCTGTGGAGCACCTGGATCTGGCCCTCTGGAGTGGCTCCTCCGTGGCTCCCCATAGCGGGTACTAGAAATGGCTCTGCTCCAACCGCTTTAAGCTCGGCGACGATGGTTTTAAGAATCAGGGGTATGTTTGCGATTCCCCTGCTCCCTGCGGTTACAGCGATCCGTTGCCCGGGTTTCACCCGGTCTTTCAGACGTTTCTTTTCTAGCTCTTCTCTTATCTTCGCGGGTATGTCTTTGATTCCTGGTTGATCGAATACCTGTCTGACTTTAGCCATCTTTGGGAGCTGCATGGTTTGATGGAGTCATGTGGGTTTATTGGTTTTTTCGTGCCTCTGCCATCTGGACGGCGTAGCGGATGGCTTCCTTGAGGCTCTCAGGGTTGGCGGTTCCCTCTCTTCTGCCTGCTTTGCCGTAGGCTGTGCCGTGGTCCACCGAGGTTCGTATGAAGCTGAGGCCGAGGGTTATGTTTACGCCGCTGACGCTCTCCCATCTGCCTGTGGATTCATCGTATTTCATGCCTAGGAGTTTGACTGGTATGTGGCCCTGGTCGTGGTAGAGGGCGACCACGATGTCATATTGTCCACCGGCGGCTTTGCCGAACACCGTGTCAGCTGGTACCGGCCCATCCACGTTTAAGCTCTCTTCTATCGCTTTCTCGATGGCGGGTTTAATGATACGTTCTTCTTCGTCCCCAAATAGGCCACCGTCGCCGCTGTGTGGGTTGAGCCCAGCTACTGCTATTCTGGGGTTCTCTATGCCTAGGCTCAGGCATGCATCCTGTGCGATGTGAATAGTGCTGAGTATTCGTTCCGTGGTTAGGTGGTCCATGATTTCTCTGAATGGTATATGGGTGGTGGCGTGGACTACTCTGAGGTTTCCTGTGGCGAGCATCATGGCGTACTCGCTGGTGCCTGACCTCTCGGCCAGTAGCTCCGTGTGTCCGGGGTAGTTGTATCCGCCCATGTGCATGGCTTCCTTGTTGAGCGGCGCGGTCACCATGGCATCCACTTTTCCTGCTAGTGCTAGATCCGCCGCGTGGATGACATACTGGGCGCTGGCCGCCCCGGTCATGGCTGCAGGTTTACCCATCTCGATCTTTGTGGGGTCGAGGTTCTGGAGGTCTATGAGGTCGATGGTTCCATGGCTGAATATGGCCTCCTCTGGTTCCCCTATGGGATTGATATTGAGGCTCTGTCTGGCTACCTCTATTCCCATCTGCATGGAGTGGCTCTCCCCGACCACCAGCGGGTTGCAGATCCTGTATGTCTCTGGGTCTGCCAAGGTTTTTGCGATTATCTCTGGCCCGATGCCCGCGGGGTCTCCGAGGGTGATGGCTATCATGGGTTTCATCTATGTTTCCTCTTGAGGTACTGTGTGGCTTGGATGAGGGTGTCTGGTTGGCCGAATCCCCCTGCCTTGGTTACAGCCGGGAGGTGATCTAGTCTGAGGACTGGTACTCCGGGTTGAACCTCGTCCAGGATTTCGATGTTTCTGGTCCCGAGTTTCTTTGTGACGGCTAGGGCGGTTGCGCCGCCTGTGATGACTATGCCTGACAGGCTCTGGGTCAGGAGGCTTTCCGTTACCTCCGCTAGAGCCGTAGTGATGCGGGCTTCGAGCTCTTGTGGTGTCATGTTCAGTCGTTTTGCTTCTGCCCGCGTTTGCTCTATGATCTCTGGGGTGGGGGCTGAGGTGAGTATTACGTCGTGTCCCTTGTTTAGTGCGTTTTTCGCCGTTTCCACTGTCTCTTTTTGAAGATTATGGTTTAGTGCTCTAACGATGTTCAAGGGGATTGAAACCGCGCCCAGCCTGTCACAGAGTAGTTCTGCTTGACATCTTGTTTCTGTCCGCGTGCTTCCGATAACTGTTAGCACTGGTGGGGGGTTTCTGAGTGTCTGGCATAGGGCGTCGGCCAGCCCTGCTGAGCCCGCCATTATTCGGGTGTGTTTGGCGGCTATTCTAAGTAGGTCTTTCTCGGTCTCGGAGTCGATCACGGTTATGCCCGTCTCCCGGATGTTATCCGGGGTATTGACGCTGTGTATCGGTGTTTCCGTGTCCAATATATCTGGTATGTAACTGGTTTTTCGGTGATATTCATGGATATACTCGGTTTCTGTGATGGGTTTCTCTGCGACGTAGAGGTGGCCGTCTTTGACTCTACGTCGGGTGGGAGGGTAGGTGGAGGTGAGTATGGCTTGTTTTTCGCCGGTGGCGTCTAGGATGGCTTGGAGTTCGGGTTCGGGATTTCCTCTGAGGGTGCTGTCGGTTTTCTTGTAGATGATGTCGTGGTCTCGGAGTTTCATGGCTACATCGTATGTGGTCTGGTAAGCTTTTTCGGGGGTCTTGTTACGTGTATCTGTGTTGGTGATGGTTACTTCGGCGGAGCTATGTTCTGGGGCCTCTGTGAGCTGAACCGTGTAGCCCCATTGACGGAACTGGACGCCTGTGTCGAGGGCTCCTGTAAGGTCGTCGGCGATGACTGCGATCCTCATCTCTTGTGGATTGTTAGGTTTTATCCGTATTATTACTTTAATGGTAACAGTGAGCGGTGACTCTGCCTAATTTTCCAAATCACACACCATATAGGCATCCTGCTAACTCTAGTATAAGACTGGGTGAAAGGGTTGAGGCTGCTGGCAGTCGGGGACAACTGCGTGGACCACTACGTGGAGCTTGGGAGAAGGTTCCCCGGCGGCAACGCCCTCAACGTCGCCGTCTACGCCTCCAGGCTGCCCGGCGTCAAGGCTGACTACGTCGGCGTGCTGGGCACAGACAGCGAAGGCGACTTCATGTTCAACCAGATACAGGCGCAAGGGCTGGACACATCGCTGCTGCATAGGAGGAAAGGCGAGACGGCTGTCACCACCATACTCGTGAGGGACGGTGAACGCGTCTTCGCCGACTACCGTGAGGGAGTGCAGATGAACGCGGTGCTACCCAGAGAGAGCCTCCCGGATGTCTCGAGGTACGACCTCGTCCACTTCACAGTGTGGGGCTTCGGAAGGGAGCACGCCGAGTGGATGAGGGAGAGCCAAGGAGTTAAGCTGAGCTGCGACTTCTCCTCCCAGCTCGACGACCCGAGGACAGAGATAATGCCCAGCCTTGACTACAGCTTCTTCTCCGGGGGCGGCCTCATCCGTGACGGCGTCGATCCGGAGCACAAGATACGGGAGCTGAAGGAGAGAACCCAGGGGTTAGTCGTTATGACCCTAGGGGAGCACGGATCATTGGTCTACGACGGCGACGAACTGTACCGCGGCGAGGCCCCACCCGTTGAGGTCGTGGACACGTTGGGTGCTGGGGACGGCTATATCGCGGCTTTTCTCTGCACTAGACTGTGGGGCGAGCCCATACAGAAAGCCATTTTAAAGGGGCATGAGGCTGCTAGGAACATCTGTAC
>Ga0265594_1000641_pt1 | contig 28355 bp, 27 predicted proteins | sample saktaG_11_FD_190147 | JGI IMG/M metagenome (GOLD analysis project Ga0265594, IMG submission 190147) | Saline water microbial communities from Sakinaw Lake, British Columbia, Canada - sak_2011_5_24_80m | ecosystem: Environmental > Aquatic > Non-marine Saline and Alkaline > Saline ... | reverse complement strand
TGATGGGATCATGTCAGATAAGAAAGATCCATTGCATCTGTATACTACGGCAGGCACATATGATGTGACTCTTTTTGTATCTGGAAATGGGATTTCTGACCAGATTACACATTCAAATGCGATACTCGCGATAAAAAACAAATAATCTTGTAACCGGATCTAACCTATTAAAAATCCTGTATACTGCCTCATTTTTACTATCTAAAATATATACTGCATTTATTGTATTTATCAACTTTAATTGGTGATCTGTAGGTATGTATGAATACAGATCCTGGTTCGCCTATTAATCAGAAAAAAGGGACAAGGCAATAGAATAATGCCAGATTTGATTATGATGAGAACATTCAGTCATATCATATCACAGACATATGTTAACCAATGCACTTATCACCTGGAATGTGATGGTTTATCTATGGATAGAGTAGGAGATCCTTTAACAGGTATTTTTTCTATCTGGCAGATGCCAGAATTCACTCCTGTCGTCATATAATGCCTGCACTCATACAGGTATTACTGAGATAATGAATTCCTGCATCAGAAGCTCCCATATATGCATACAACAAATCAGTATGAACCATGATTCAGGAGAATGCACCGGTACGTTCTATCCCTGAACTCCTTGCTCCTGCAGGTTCCTGGGATTGCCTGGTTTCTGCCATAGCAGCAGGTGCTGATGCTGTATATCTTGGCGGCGAGCAGTTTGGAGCACGTCACCTGGCTCCTAATTTTGACAGGATATCATTACCTGAGGCAGTAACCTATGCACATCTCCATGATGTCAGGGTATATGTTACGGTAAATACATTGATTTATGAAGATGAACTCAAAAACGTCTTTGAGTATCTCGTCTTTTTGTATCAGACTGGTGTTGATGCCATTCTTATACAGGATGCAGGTCTTTTACTGGCTGCGCAGAGACTGGTTCCCAGGTTGCCGGTTCATGCTTCAACCCAGATGACACTGCATTCAGTATCAGGAGCTCGATGGGCTGTACTAATGGGATGTTCACGGATTGTTCTTGCCAGAGAATTAAGTAAAAATGAAATTAAAACAATAGCAGATGCTATAACTGACTTACATGTCGGGTTAGAGATTTTCATTCATGGTGCACTCTGTTATGGATGGTCAGGTCAGTGTCTCCTCTCTTCTGTTATCGGAGGGAGAAGCGGAAACCGTGGTATGTGTGCACAACCCTGCCGGAAACCATACCAGTTGATGACGGGTTTATCAGATAGGTATGGGAGATTTGAATCGCTATTACCAGTAAAAACCGAGGGCCGGTATCTCCTTTCAACAAAGGATCTCTGTTCCTATACTGTCATGGATACTATCTGTTCATTGCCGGTTATCTCTCTTAAGATTGAAGGGCGGATGCGTTCACCCCGATATGTGGCAACTGTTGTATCAATCTATAGAAAAGCAATCGATGCTGTTCTGCAGGATAAATTTTGTCCTGATAAAGACGATCTGGATGCATTGTCTCTCTCATATTCACGTGGTTTTACTACTGGATATCTTCTTTTGAATGATCCATCTGCTGTTATGGGAAGGGACAGACCTGGGGACAGAGGTCTATATATCGGGAAGGTCTGCAGATGTGTAGATAAAAAAGGTGCTTATATCCGTTCTACAGGTGAACACCTCTTACGAGCAGGTGATGGGTTAGTATGCATTCATGAAGACGATGAGCAGGGTCTTGTACTGCGATCAGATCCAGAATATATTCAGGGTCAGTTTTTCCTCCCGTTTCAAAACCTGTGTTATGCAGGGGATCCGGTGTATCTTACAAGCAGAAGATCAGTTACAACAACTGCTGATGCGTATGGAAAAAACCCGGAGATACAGAAAAGACAGATGCCCCTTGACCTGTTGGTAAAGATTAGAGAGAATGGAACTATTAATGTAGAGGGAACAATTACATCTCACATCTCTCCTCCCTGTTCATTCATTTTTGATCCGGATATTACACTGGTGAGAGCAGAAAAAAAACCCCTTAGTAAAGATGTAATACAGGAACATCTTGTAAAGACCGGGAACACCCCCTTTTATGTATGTTCCCTGATTCTGCAGTATAATGGTGGTCTTTTTGCTCCAATACGTCTCCTCAATCAGATAAGAAGAGATATTATTAAAAAAGCAGAAGAAACTCTCATAGCATCATGTATTCCTGAGAAGCCTGATATTTTGAGAGCTGAACAATGTCTCAATCTGATGAAAGATACTGAATCAGGTAAATCAGGTCAAAAAGGAATCAGTCCTGTCAAAGGATCATCTATTATTGTGCTCACAGATCGTGTTGATTCATGTCGTGCGGCGATAGAGACCAGGGTCAATACAGTAGTGTTTGAGTTCCCTAATCGATATACTCAGGATGAGAATCTTTCTTTTTTTACAGAATGGAAGAATCTTTCTAATCAGTCAGAAACTGTATTATTTGTAAAACTTCCGAGGATACTGCGGGAAAACCAGGTACAGAACTTTTTACGTCTGCTTCCTTTGTTGGTTGGAGTTGGTGTAGATGGTGTTATGGTGGACGGTCACGGACTGGCAGATGTAATAGCATCACAAGCGCCAACAATAGATCGTATCGGATATATCGGGTTAAACATTTGTAATCATCTGGCTGTAGAGGCTGTGAAAGAGTGTTTTTCCATGGTTACAGTATCTCCTGAACTCAATCTGGATCAGGTTCTGTCGCTTGCATCCGGAGTTAAAAACCTGGAGTTATCATGTTCTCTTGGGATACTAGTACAGGGAAATATCGAAGCTCTGATATCTCAGGATCTTCTGACGTCCTGTATCAACGAAAAAGATTCCCTATCCTATCTGGATAATGAAAATTCAATGATAGGAATACGTGATGAGAAGAACCGGACATTTGTTGTCAGTGTTGATCCGATACACAGGACGCGGGTTTTTAATGCAGTCGAGACCACGCTTATTGATTTTCTGCCTCAATTATACCAAAACGGGATATCCTCCTATATTATTGATGCACGGGGGCGCCCTCCTTTATATGTATCTGATATGATTCGAATTTATCAGGAAGCCATTCACTATATATCTGATGAGATAGAATTTCGAAAAAGACTGACCGGATTTAAGAAAGAGATTAAAAAAAGAGTACGGGGTGGTATGACCGCTGGTGCTTTTGGTCGGGAACAATACATCTAATTTGGCTCTGTCGGTTTTTCTTGGCGGCTGTCGGTTCTGTCTAAAAACCAAGTGATACCATATCATCATGTTCAGGCAGGATATAATTACGTGACATTCTGACTTTCATACCATATCATGGTAAGAATTCCAGCCGCAGAGGACGCAGAGGACGCAAGAGACTGTTTCAACCTCAATATTATTTCCGATTGGACTGATGTAATACAAGAAGGGAATGCTCGTTTGCAGAGTTCTAAAACCCGGGGTTCCCCCCTCTGCGTCCTCTGCGGTTAAATTATTTCAATTCTCAAACGAAAGTGATTCTAACATGACTATTTCATATCACTTGAAAAATCGACAGCGCCGGCTGTCCGAGAATGGCAGATCACTATTTTTATAATTTGGTTTGACGTTCATTTGTAAATTAATGCACATAAAAGGCTCCCTATTTAGAAGTTACGGGAAACCTGAAGTTCTCGGACACCTTCTTCGTGATCTGGAATAGTCAAGGTATAATCACTTGATTATTTTGCCCTTTTTCTCCGTTCTCTATGTTCCTTTACGTTCTCTGCGGTTTGAATTCTTACAGCGAGATGGAACGTTGTCAATATGAAAGTCAGAATGTCTTGTAATTACATCCTGCCTGAACATGATGGTATGGTACCACTTACTTTTCAGACAGAGCCAAAGAACCCTCTGATATTTTTTGTCACAATCTGTGGTACAGCCGATAGTTGATTATGGGTGAGTGATTATAGTAATGCAGTGATGATATGAAAGCACCAATTATTCTGATTAATCTTAAGGCGTATCGTGAGGCAATTGGGCATGAAGCACAACGAATCGCGGTGGCGGCGGAAGAGATAGGAGAAGAAACCGGAGTGACCATGTGCATAGCTCCTATGTATATGGATATTCATCCGATGCGTCATCATTATGATCTGGAAGTGTTTGCCCAGCATGTTGATCCAATTGAACCAGGAGCCAGTACCGGAAGAATTTCAGCCCGTGCACTTAAAATTGCAGGTGCAACAGGCTCACTTGTGAACCATTCCGAGTATCGTCAAACGGTAGCAGATATTGATTTCTGTATCAGATCATTACGAAGTGAAAATTTAACATCTGTTGTCTGTTCAAATAATGTTGCAACTTCGGCAGCACTTTCAGTTCTTGGACCTGATTATGTTGCTATTGAACCTCCTGAATTAATTGGGGGCTCTATATCTGTCTCACAGGCGAATCCGGAAATTATTACTGATTCGGTAGAAGCCGTCAGAAAATCAAATGATGCCGTTCGTCTCCTGACCGGGGCTGGCATAAACTCAGGAAAGTGTGTCAGAACAGCGATTGATCTCGGTACTGATGGTGTTCTTCTTGCGTCAAGTGTTGTCAAGTCACAGGATCCAGAAGCTGTTCTTCGCGATCTGGTTTCCCTTCTGTAAGTTATGAATAAAAATCTTACAATACTTTTTGAAATAATATCATAAGACCTTTTTTTCAGAAATGGTTAAATTATCATTACTCCTGCTGTTGTCTTTCCTCTTACATCATACCTGTTGAAAGTATCAAAAAAGTTTTTTCCAATCAGGATGTGATACGTATAAACCCCAGGACATAGCGTATGAAGGTATCAATACGAGCTGGATATTTTCCATTATAGTCAGGCATTCCGATATATATCAGATATTGATATACACGAGATGAATCGGGTTTTTCCCTATAGAATTTTAAAGTCTTATACCATCGATTCTCAAAAAAAGAATGATGGAGATTCGTGTGTATACTTTGGGAAATCCGGCATTGGTAAAAAAGGGATTATATCTGGTAATGCTCATCAAGAAAGATAAGGACTTCCTGAATAGTTTCTTCAGAATTCTGAACCAGAATAAACTCATAATAGATCTTTTTTATTTGTTCTTCATTCTCAATTACGATAGCACCCTGTTGTACTTTTTTATTGACCAATACATCAGAAAAAATAATGTCAAGTCCGGTTGTTACACACGCTGGCACGGTATAAAAGATGGTACCTGATGCAGGATTTTTTCCTGAGAACAAAATATCAACAGCCCGCTTATTCAGATCGATTATTGCCCCATTTGTTCTGCAAATTATCAGGCCGATATGGATTTTATGAAAAATACTCTCATACCTGGAATTCTGTTGTATCATATAGGAAAAATTAATCTGTTCTTCTGTAATATCACGGGCACACCCTACCGTTCCAATCATCTCACCGTATTCATTACATAACGGAGTCTTAATGACATCTAAATGAAGTTTTCTGCCCTTTACCGTACCAATCTCTTCAAATCGTTCTGTCTTTTTAGATTGTAAAACAATAAAATCGGAATTGGTGCTGATATCTCCCAGAGTATGCCATTGTGCATCATCAGGTTTATCCTGTAGGTGTTGTTGAACAAAAAAAGAGTTTGTCTTCCCGATTGGTTCATCTATTGTATCAACGCAGAGTAAGTTTTGACAGACTGATTTATTCGCAAAAATATAGCGGTTTTCCAGATCTTTAGCCCAGATCATATCAGGCACAGTATCACACATCAGTCTGACCATTGTATACAGTTTTTTGTATTCTGCATGACTCTTTGAGAGATGGGTGTGCATCATCTGCTGGGTGAGTGCTGAACCAATAATACCGGCCCCGGCAAAAATTGCATCTATTTCAACGTCTCTCCATTCCCGTTCTGTAAGTAAATCCTCAAATCCAATACATCCCCATAATCGTTGTTCGACAAAGATAGGGAAAAGACCGATTGATTTAATATTCTCAACAATGAGCATATCCCTGATGAAAGGATCCATCTCAACGACAGATCCGGTTATCGGTTTACCTTTATTAAAATGAGAGTGATGATAACTGATTATTTCCTGGAGATAGGTTCGTTGAGCTAGATTTTCTGATTTTTTCTCAGGGATACCCGGCCGGCACCATTTTGGAAGTGAATCAAAGAAGACTCCGGTGATATCTGTAGCATCAAAGCACTGAAATATGTATACCCTGTCCATCTCGGTAGCAAGACCAAATAATGTTAATATTTCATGAACTGTGCTGGTAAATTCCGGACTGGTCAGGACAAGATTGGCTGCAAGACTAACTGCTTCTAATATTGCATCTCTTCGTTTTAACGCTAATTTGGTATTATGTTGTTCAATTGCATATGAAATTTTATGTTCAAGTTCAACAAACTGTGATTTTGGTTCTCCACCTTTCTGCAGATAAAAATCAGCTCCGTTATTCAGAGCTTCAATTATAACTGATTCACGACCTCTTCCGCTAAAAAGGATAAAGGGAATATCTGGATTTGTGGATTTAACTGCCTTTAAAAGTTCTAAACCATCCATTTCAGGCATTTCATAGTCTGAAATGATGCATTCATATCCTCCGTTTTGAATCAGGTCTAACGCTTCCCGAGCTGAATTTACCGACTCAACGCAATATTTACCACTTCGTTCAAGTGATAATTTAGTAATATCTGATAAAACTGGTTCATCATCGACATGCAAGACCGTTATCATAGTAATCAATAAAATGTTTAGGAGACGGTAGAGAATTCATACCTTACATTCACAGTTACTAGTATGCTACCGATCTTAATAAAAAAGTAGGCAGGGTACAACATGAAAACGATAGAGAGACTATTACAATATGTTAAATAGGTTTCATGTGAAATAGGAAAATAGTCAACACAATAAATTTAACTATTGGGAATATTTAATTTCGTCATTTTCCATACTTTTAAATTAAGTTCTGATGTATGTAAGCCTGTGAAAAATTCTTACTGATAAAAGAATGTTTTCTATCGTCTTTCATTTCACGCAATATCACGTAAAAAACAGTAAAACATTTTTTCCCGACATATTCATACTTCTCTTCAAATAATTAAGGAAAGTAATAACAATAGTGATAATGGCACACTCAACCTGATCCCTATTTGAGAAGCGGTTTTATTATCCACAAGAACATGGAAGAGCATAGAGATTTTCAAATATTATGGGGGTTCGAAGAACTCGAATCTTTTTTCAGTCGACAATTCCTTTTTGAGAATATTAGAAGTCAATAGTTAGGCTTCAGTAAAGGTGTTGATATATCAGGTATCAACAATAACAAAATTTTACCCAGATCCTGAGTACCTGAAAAAAAAGTTCAAATTACAGTCCGTTTTTATCTATACTTTAGAACATAGATATCATAAGCCGTTGGAGGGGATTGAACCCTCGATCTGCTGATTACGAATCAGCCGCTATACCACTAAGCCACAACGGCATTGTGCCTCAATACATCTGTCAGCGAAAGGTAAAAAAGGTGTGTAATGATTATACTAATCAGGAGTAGCCACGCATAGAGGTTACATTCTCAATCTGTGGTTTATCCTGTGGAGTTTCAATTTTTCTAAATTTTGTCTCATATTCATCCATCGTCCGCTGTAAGACCGCTAGTAAATTTTTTGCATGATTTGGAGATATTGTCACAATTGCTTTGCCACGCGCCTGATTAGCCCCTGGAATCTGATGTAAAAATATAAAGGTAAATTCATCCTCTTTATAAGCGACCTGAATCATATTACTATATACTGGATCGAGAGTTGGAGGAAGTGTCACCTGAATCTCTTTGTTTACCATGTATATACTATATTTACGCAATCAAACATAATCCCATGCCTCCGGTACAATCAATTTCAATCTCTGCGCTCACATCTGTAATAATATGCCCGCTCAGATACTATTATGACCGCCATGAACCTGTTCCGGATTCAGGCAGATATGTTATCTGTAAACAGATAAGCTTCCATGGGTTGGAATCGATGAGCATTGAGGAGATCTGGAAAGAAATACTTTATATCAACCCTGATATTGAGTTGACATTAAAAGCATATCTCGCTGAATGCATTACTGCCTGTTCACATACTCCGTTTTCTCCTTATACTGACACAGATGTATTAGTACATTCTCACAAATATGGTTTTTTTGGCGTTGCAGATAAAATAAACGTCAATGACCAATGGATTGCCATCACCAGGGCAGCATTAGCACCTGATAATGGGTGCTATCGTTCAGACCGGATTCGTATAGCAGCACTCAAAACTGCAGCAGAAGAGACACTTGAGATCTCATTTCGGGGTGGATACGTTGAATATATTCCCTCGGGTATCATCCGGTGGTGTGAACCGGGTTCACGTGACCGAAGAGAGGTACTAAAATCCCTGCAGATTGTCAGAACTATTGAGAAGGGGTCGGTTCCAAAAAAGCCTGCACAAGCACCCTGTAGCTCATGTGTGCATCAGAACCGATGTGAAAAAACCGCTCGAAAGCTGTCAGATCTCTTCTGACTGCTCAATAAGAGAGAGCGATCTGATGTATTCACCCTTTGCCTGACGTGTTGTTCCGATGACAAGCCAGCAGGTATCTCCATGCCGCTCGATTACCCCGCAGGCTTGTGCAGTCTCTCCCTTCTGTACCTGGCCTGAGTAGGTATGCGTAAACGAGAGAATACAATCAATATCTGGATGATCTATATAAAACCGGGCAGGACTGTCAAATCCTAGCGTAGCATCAGTAACATCTGCAGTAATTATCTCTTTTCCAAGTATCTCGCCACGGGAGCAGGATATTTCCTGAATATCAGCATAATCACGTGTATACAGGAGATCAAAATAGGTACCCTCAATCTGTCCCCGATTCCATTTTCTCTGTTCATGAAGGAGAAACTCATCATAAGGTATTTCAGGTTCGCGTTTTTTGTACACCCTATGCCAGAGTTCTTCATCGAGATCTTCGATTGTGCCATTCATGATACCTTGTCTCAACCGGTTTTGAGCAGTGGGGAAATAATTTCCATATACAACCCCGTCAATATCTGAATCAGGTCCTGCAAGTCCGCACAGCATTGATCCGGTCACGCCAAATTTCCCTTTTGGAAGACGAAACAACGTTAAAAGACGCGAAATTCTCTCGTCACCAGAAGCGAGCGCCTGAATATGTTCATCAGGTTTGAGAACTTCAACAACATCCTGAACCGGGACACGCTGGATAATATCAGAGTACTCTGGTTTTTCTTTCTCTATCAGCGCATATGCATCTTCAAATCCAATCTTATTGTATCGCTGCCCGGATTCATCTGTCCGTTGTCCATTGGCATCAGGAACATACCTCAGAATACATCCGATTTTCTCATGATTGTCATACGCACAAACAGCATACAGCCATCCGTCAGTATCTCTGATAAAATCACGAAGGCGGGGAATTTCCATTATTCCTCCTCTAAAAACCTGGCAATTCTCTCTGCGTGAATGCCGCAGCGTAGAATTTTTTTATCAATCAGGTCTACCACAGTAGATGGAATCCCGGGTACCTTACCTTCATCAATGAGAAAATTATGGTTGATATGACATTCATCAGGAGAAGTTGGATCCGGTGCTCCGGAGCGGTTTGCACTTGTGGCTGTTATTGGTGAGTCAAAAGCCTCTATAATGGCAAGTGCAGTTTTATGCAATGGGTATCTGATACCAATTCTTCTGGTGCCTCCCGTCAGAGCGCCCGGGATAATTGATCGTGCAGGTAGTATAATCGTCACCGGACCCGGGAGAAATTCATCGATAAAGATTTCAACAAATGAATCAACATAGGCAACCGTCTGGAGCATATCGATATCTGAAACTGCGATTGATATCGGGTTTCCGATATCCCTCCCTTTAGCCTCATAGACTTTTTGGATAGCCTCATCTGATAAGGCATCTGCACCAAGACCATAGATTGTTTCAGTCGGATAGATAATGATACCATCATGAGAAAGAATTTCTACCGCACGTTCAATACTATTTTTCAAAAGCGTCGCCCCCGGATTCGGGTAATATCAAATACCGCTATAGATGAGACATGCATAACGGCAAAAACACCTGCCTGTATCGGGTCAGTCACCACAATATCTGCACATTCTGGAACAGTACCTGCCATATTCAGAGCAATTACAGGTATCCCTTCACGTTTAACCCGAAGCACAGCCTCTGATACTTTTCCGCCCATAAGAGATCCGGCAAGAACCAGGATAGACGCACGTGGAAGGCGGGGAACCGCATCAACCGCATTTGCTAGTGTTTCTTCTCCAACCAGGGGAATCGTGTCGATAGATATTCGTTCGCCCCTGATATTATGTCTATCAGCTTCATTTACCGCTCCCATTGCCACTTGTGCTACCTGGGCCCCGCCACCAATAATAATAACGCGGGTGCCAAAAATTTCTTTAAATGACTGATGAGGGTGAATTTCAGATACTGCCTCCAGATTATTCAATCCCTGAAGTAACAGATTCTGTGAAGAATGAATCTCATACTCAATATATAATGCTGCGAATCTGGCATTATGCGTAGTACCAGGTTCTTCCATATGGACCATGGTAATGTTTGCATCATGTTCGGCCATGACACCGGCTATCTCATGAAGCACTCCTTTTTTGTTATCTGCAATGATACAGATTGCGTATGTACCAATTATTTCAGTCATAGTGCTCTTAACGTCCTGATATTATCGTGAAATATACATCCTCACAGACATCTGGGGACCAATCAATAGATGAGGATTATTCCTGCTGATACTTAAATCCCAACGAATAATCCATATCGGTTCAGACATGTAGATATCCAATTATAGTGCCGGACATAATGTTTTCTTATAATCGAAGTGAAGCCGAGGTTATTTCTAAGCGTGCACAATGATGACGTTACATAGATTAAGGCGAACTTTCCAGGCTCTGTCTGAAAAACAAGTGATACCATATCATTACGTTCAGGCAGGATGTAATTACATGGGATTCTGACTTTCATATTGATATTCATCTATTTTATCTTATAATTCCAACCGCAGAGGACGCAGAGGAACGCAGTGTGAAAACATGTGGCAGATACTCTGCGAACCTCTGCATCCTCTGCGGTTACATCATTTCAATCATCAAACGAATGTTGTTTCAACTGGAAACATCGATTTAAAGAGTGAAAACATGAGTTGGCAATATCACTTGAAAAATCGACAGAGCCCTTTCCAGAAAGTTTTGCCATTTCCTTTATTGTTAGTATCTAATATATTCGGATGAGACAGAATAAGAGTTCTTCGTAATCGAAAAATCACCTGCCTGTCCATACTATAAAGGTTCTAACAGAAATAGGTGCATTCATTTTTTAATCCTAGAATCTGAAAAGATCGGAAAGAAATAATATACATTTAAAAATCACATGAAATTCATCTGATATTCAATGAAAACAACATTACAGATATTCAGATGCAGGGTCAGGATGCCGTTTTCTACAGGATTTCATACCACTTTTGGCTGTTGTTTTAGAAATGATTGGTGGTGACTTCTACGATTCAGAGATATGCAAGAGATGGCATTTAGAAATCACTTTGCAAATACAGGATTTCTAAAGGATAAAGGGGTTTTAAGGATAAATTATCAATTCTTTTGAATATGCAGGAATAGAACGATGGCGTCGATTTTTCTAACCTCTCAATTCATTGGTCTTCCTTATTCTCTGGGACGATAATCCACATGAGAAGATAAATTAATAAGCCAGCACCCCATCCCAAAAAAGCCAGGAGAAATAAGAGTCTGATAATTATTGGATCGATACCAAAGTATTCCCCAATACCTCCGCAGACACCACCAATCCAACGATCATCCTTTGATCTGTATAATCTCTTTGTTTCCATATCGCATCAGTATCTTTAACTTTGTTACAGGATATATGAAAGGATATCTGGGAGTCAGGAAAACAGGATACTTCATCCTATTGAATATTGTCGTTTTCTTCCTCTATATGGGTATGCAATCTGTCATATCGTATGAACGTGTGCATATCTTTTTTCCAGACTTATATTACGGTTGCTAAAAGATTCTGATTATCAGACCGGGCTGAAACGGTGCTCATGATGTACAACAATATGAGAGCCCTGGGGGTTATATTATCATGAAAAAGGGATGAAAGGAATGGTGCCCGGCTTTATCTCATACTCTCCAGGACTGCTGGTCCGATGTCAGATATTATCGCACCAATAATCCCTTCTAAACATAATTGTACGGCAATTGCAGCAAGAATAAGGCCCATCAACCGAACCAGAATTTCAATTCCCTGATTACCAAGAATACGTCCAATCAGATCTGAACTTACATTAAGTGCTGTTATTATGAGAACAATAATTAGAATTACCAGCAGCCCTCCAAAGAACGCCATATCATTTGGAGCTTTACTGCCAAAGAGGATGGCGGCAGCAATAGATCCGGGTCCTACATAAAGCGGGATACCAAGAGGTACGATAATTGTCGGAAGGATTGATTCATTCTGATTCAGCAGACGTTCAGAGTTAGTATCACAGATAACCTGTGTCATTGTTATTGTATGGGTTCCACTCATCATTGAGAGACCGACTAAAAAGAGGATTATCGCTCCTGCTATCTGAAATGCAGGGATGCCGATTCCAAAGAATGTCAGTACGACCTGGCCGGAAAAGAGAAAAAAGGCCATAGCTGCAAAGATAAATAAAGATAATAGAAGAGCAGTTTTTTTCCGTACGGCAGAAGGTAGTTCTCTTGTGTATGCCAGAAAAAAAGGCATATTTCCGAAAGGATCCAGAATGGCAAAAAAAGTGCCAATCGCTCCGATTACATAACTGATATCACTTGGCATGCCTGTCGTTACACACCTATGTTTTTCATGTACAATGCTCGTTTACCTGGGACAAGTATTTTTGAATAGGGAATCAGGATCCAGTGAAAAAATGTGCAGATATTAAAATTATACATCCTCCCTGAAACAATGAAACCAGGATACTGATGAAAAAATGCGATAACCGGGGATCGAACCCGGGTTAGAGGCTTGGGAAGCCACTGTCATGCCGCTAGACTACTATCGCGCTTTATACTGTCATCTCTCATATGAGAAAAAGGTTATCAAATACCCGGGCGTTACCAGGTGTTCATGTTATATGAGAAAAAGGTTGCATTATCCCCTTTTATTCTTCTGGATCTCCTGTATGGCTTCACGATGAAACGAGACAATCATGTCTGCAAGTACCCCAAACATAAAAATCTGAAACCCAAACATCACAAAGGTGACTGCCAGTATCGTTAAAGGGAGGTGATCAATATTATTGAACCAGTCTATGATAACGAAAAGTCCGGAGAGGACTCCAATAACCATCAGGATTACACCTACAAATCCGAAATAAAAAAGGGGGTTATTCATCCGTGCCAGCCGGTATATTGTTCTTGCAATCCGGAATCCATCCTTAAAAGGTCGTAACTTTGTTTTAGTCCCTGGTCGCCTGCCATAGAAGACCGGCACAACAGTAACGACAGCTCCAATCCTGACCGCTTCTGATATCAGTTCAGTCTCAATGCCAAACCCGGTCTCTGAGAGGTTCATCTTACGTATGGAATCCCTCGTAAAGGCACGATATCCTGATAAAATATCATAATAATATGCTCCATGCCCCATTTTAAAGAGATTATTCAGGATGTAATTACCAGTCCGGTTGAGACGGCTGATTGCAGATGTATTCTCATGAATAAGACGGTTACCAATCACCTGATCTGATTCTTCAAAGAGAGGCTGTAGCATCCTAGGTGCATCTTCTGGTGAGTAGGTGCCATCACCATCCACCATCAGGAGATAGGGTTTTTCAATGATAGAAAATGCCTGGATTACTGCAGTGCCTTTTCCCTTTCCTATCTGTGTGATAACACGTGCACCCGCTATCTCTGCCTCATGACGTGTATTGTCTGAACTGTTACCATCAACGACAAGGATATCAGAAAATCCTAACTCCTGAAATTCACTAATCAATGATCTAATAGTCGGTTCTTCATTGAGTGTGGGAATCAGAATACAGACATTATCCTTGTTTATATCCATTGCTTAAGCATTAATGGTTGAAAATATTAATCCCTTGCATGCAACTGCAAAAATCCGGTATCAGAGTCATGGGAATTGCCGAGAGTTATGACACTCGTGATATCTCGCTCCTTGCAGGAGTTGTGATGCGAAAAGATCTCTATATTGACGGATTTACATTCAATACCATAACGGTTGGCGGTGATGATAGTTCAGATGCCATCATATCCATGTTCCAGGTTCTGAACCGGAGAGATATCTCTCTTATTATGATATCAGGGTGTGCACTTGCCTGGTTTAACATCTTACGGCCACAGTATATTTATGAGGAGACGAAAATTCCTGTCATCTGCGTATCCTATGAAGAATCGGAAGGACTTGATGTGCACATAAAAAATCATTTCCCTGACGATTCACATAAAATAGAAGCATATCTTTCCTTAAAGCCGAGGAGAGCGGTTTCTTTAAAAACTGGATACACGCTCTATGCCAGGGGATATGGAATTACTGATAGTGAAACAGATAAAGCATGTATTATCTTTACCCATCATGGAAAGATCCCGGAACCCATCCGTATTGCACGACTCTGCGCGCGTAGTGTTATGCAGTATACTCATAACAGGAGATGAGTGAATAATCTCCGTTCATGTGATAGATATTCCGATTGAGCCATCCATTTATTTTATCGTCATCTAAAAGAGAAAAGGTAATCACCTCTTTTTTACACGGACCATTACAACGTTGATAAATAGTGACTGTTACAAGGTCTCCCATCCGGAATGTATCATCAGTGAAGTCAATGACAATCGTCTCATGAGGACTGAAATTACTATCAGAACATCCCGGACCTCCCATCCACTGAACCCCATTATGTGCTGTTGGTATGAAGAGGTGTCCGTTTAATGTGTTGATACAGGCATGCACTTCCTGACCATTTCGCAGGAAATTTGCCATCAGATCCTTATTGGGATACTCAATATCTGAATTATTTATAAGAACAACTCTGCTGTCTGATCGGGAATTTGGATGGATATCATGGGTATGATACACACCATAAATCTGTATTGGGGAGGGAAATGGGGATGTACCCCATAGAAACGTTAAAAATCCAAGTAGGTAAGCCAGGATTAGAGCGCCTGCAATAATCACAATTGCCAGTAATAGTATATTCTGAATAGTTGTGAGGGCGTTGTCTGAACGAACCTGCATGGTGAAAAAGGTTGAAAGAAGATAGTGAAAAAAGATATGATTTTGTATCAGTAATTATGGAGATATCTGTCGAGTTCCCACTGGTGAACAGTGAGCCGGTAATCGTCAAGCTCAGCTTGTGCAATCGCACCCAGGTTTTCTATGACATGAGGGCCGAGAGCATCACATATGACCTTGTCTGCCAGTAACGCATTGTTAGATTCTTCAAGAGATCCGGGAAGTGTATCTATATTACGCTTCTTTAGTTCTTCTGGAGTCATATGATAAATATTCTCATCTGTAGGGGGAGGAGGAAGAATCTTATTTTTAATTCCGTCAAGACCTGCAGCAATCATAGCTGCAAACAACAGATAGGGATTACAGGATGGATCAGGGGATCTGAATTCTGCTCGCGTACTGTTTCCACGAGGGGCAGGAACGCGAATAAGAGCTGAACGGTTTGCTGCACTCCACGTAATATAAACCGGGGCTTCGTATCCGGGAACAAGTCGTTTATATGAGTTAATTGTCGGGTTTGCAATCCGTGTTATTGCTTTTGCATGCTTAAGCAGGCCACCAATATAGTACATCGCAACATCAGAGAGTTGTTTTTCTCCTTTTGGATCGTAGAATGCATTTTTCCCGTCTTTTGTCAGGGATCCATGGGTGTGCATGCCGGTTCCATTAATCCTTGATATTGGTTTAGGCATAAAGGTTGCATGTAAACCGTTTAAAAGGGCAAGCGTCTTTACTGCAAATTTAAAGGTAATAACTTTATCTGCAATGGGCAGAGCATCACCATACTTAAAGTCTATCTCATGCTGGGACTCGGCTACTTCATGATGGGATGCTTCAATCTCAAAACCCATCTCTGAGAGCGCTATTACAATCTCTCGTCTTAAGTCTTCAGCTGCATCAGTGGGAGCCAGATCAAAGTACCCGCCATGATCTACAAATTTAGTTGTTGGCATACCCTCTTCGTCCTGTTTAAAGACAAAGAACTCAAGCTCAGGACCTGTGTTAAAGGTAAACCCTAATTTTGTTGCCTCTTCTAAATTTTTCTTGAGCACATACCTGGGATCTCCTGCAAATGGGGTATTATTATAAGTATAAATGTCACAGATGAACCGTGCCACTTTTCCTTCCGCAGGTCTCCAGGGAAGGATGGCATAGGTACTTGTATCTGGCTTAAGCAGCATGTCAGACTCGTTTATCCGTGCAAATCCTTCTATTGAGGAGCCATCAAACCATATCCCCTCGGTTAATGCTTTCTCTGCCTGTTCTACTGGAATAGCAACATTTTTTGGCAGTCCTAAAATATCACAAAACTGCAGTCTGATGAACCTGACACCATCAGCTTTGATCTTCGCAAGCATTGTGCTTACTTCTTTTTCAGACATTGAAACAAGCTTCTACCTTTCCAAATTTAAATGTTACTAATGACAATAGAATGCTTTAAATGAAAGAAACGCATTCTTCATTTTTCTATGATGAACAGAATTACCTGAACAATATGCGCCATTCATCATGAATTGATAGTCAGACTTTTTCATCTCATCCTGAAGGATAATGAACTGATAATTACTGAATATATCTGAACAGTATTGGTTGTGATACCATGTATACCCACCATAAAGTAAATTACGCAATAACAAATAATATATAAGACAAAGGTGAAATCAGCTTCTACCTGTTCTCTTAGAGAATATCTTTTCATCTGGTAGGTTGAAAAGAAGCGTATGGATACCCTATTGTGATATCATGTGTGGAATAATCGGAGTTATTGATCGCAACCAGGAACTAATGGATGGATCTAATATTCGTAATGCTCTTGCTGTTATGGATGAACGGGGGAGTGGCGAAGGATCAGGATATGTAGCCTATGGTGTATATCCGGACTATGCAGACCTCTATGCCCTTCATATTTTTTATGATACTATTATCGAACCAAAGGAACAAGTGGAAGAATTACTCGAAAACTGGGGGATGATTGAAGAAGATGAAGAAATCCCTACTTATGAACAGAGTAGGATGGAAAAAGCTCACATTCCCTGGCGCTATTTCTTTCGTCCAAACAGAAAACTGATGTCACAAAGCAGTACTCCGGATGATGATATTGTCACTCATATTGTGATGACAATTAATACCTCGATCCAGGGAGCTCTTGTTTTTTCATCAGGGAAAAATCTCGGTGTTTTTAAGGCATCGGGATGGCCAAAAGAAGTCGCAGATTTTTATCGTATCGAAGATTATGAAGGATACATCTGGCTTGCCCATAACCGGTACCCAACTAATACATCCGGATGGTGGGGAGGTGCACATCCTTTTAATCTCCTTAACTGGAGTGTTGTTCATAACGGGGAGATAACTTCCTATGGAACCAATAAACGGTATATCGAGAGTTTTGGATATCGCTGTTCGATGTTTACTGATACTGAAGTAGTGGCATATCAGATGGATCTGTTAGTCAGACAGCATAATCTCCCCCTTCACCTGGCAGTACGCGCACTTGCCCCTCCTTTCTGGGATGAGATAGATCGTATGGATGAGAAAAACCGGGATCTCAACCGGGCAATACGACTGACATATGGTTCGGCAATGATGAACGGACCCTTTGCTATCGTTGTGGCGACGCAGGACGCAATTGTTGGTTTTTCTGATCGGATTAAACTCAGACCTCTTGTTGCAGGAACCCATGAAGACCGCCTCTATATCTCAAGTGAAGAGGCTGCCATACGGACAATGGAACCTGCAATATCACATATTACGATGCCAAAAGCTGGGGAACCAGTCATCGGGAGGGTTATAACGTGAGTATTGGTGCCAGGCCCATGCGTTTTTTGGTAACGATTGATCCGGATCAGTGCATGCTATGTGGTCGATGTATAGAGAACTGTCCATATGGCACATTTCGAATGGAAAATAACAAAATTAAGGTGTATTCCCGCAATTGTGTTGCCTGTCACCGGTGTATCTCTCAGTGCCCACGGGATGCCATCAGCCTAATTGAACGCCCCGTAGATTATCGCAGTCACCCCGTCTGGACTGCGAAAACGAGAGAAGATATCTATAACCAGGCAGAAACCGGACGGATTCTTCTTGGTGGAATGGGTAACACGATTGATTACCCAATCATCTTTGACCGGATGGTTCTCGATGCCTGTCAGGTAACGAACCCCAGTATCGATCCATTACGAGAGCCGATGGAACTGCGGACATACATCGGAAAGAAACCTAAAAAACTGGACTTTTTGGTGAATGAAGCTGGTGATGTGGATCTAAAAACAGAACTGGTTCCAAACCTTCAGATTGAGACGCCCATTATGATTGGGCATATGAGTTATGGTGCTATTAGTCTCAATGCTCATATCAGCCTTGCACGGGCCGCCACTGCATCAGGGACCTTTATGGGGACTGGTGAAGGCGGACTGCATGAGGCTATCTATCCCTATCAGAAAAATATGATTGTTCAGGTTGCTTCTGGCAGATTTGGGGTAAATATCGATTATCTAAACCGGGGAGCTGCAATCGAAATAAAAATTGGACAGGGTGCGAAACCGGGAATAGGTGGTCATCTGCCTGGGGAGAAGGTATGCCAGGATGTCTCATGCACCCGTATGATTCCAGAGGGAAGTGATGCCATCAGTCCGGCACCGCACCATGATATTTACAGTATTGAAGATCTTAAACAACTCGTCAGAAGTCTGAAGGAAGCAACAGAATGGAAAAAACCAGTCTTTGTAAAGATTGCTGCGGTTCATAATGTTGCTGCAATAGCTGCCGGAATTGCTCGATCCAGTGCTGATGCTGTCGTTATTGACGGATTTAAGGGTGGAACCGGAGCTGCACCGACTGTTTTTCGGGATAATGTAGGGATCCCGATAGAGACCGCTGTTGCTGCTGTTGATGCCAAACTAAGATACCAGGGAGTGAGAAATGAGGTTTCAATCATTGCGAGCGGAGGTATCAGAAATAGTGCAGATGTCACAAAAATCATTGCACTCGGTGCTGATGCAGTGTATATCGGAACTGCAGCGCTCATTGCCATGGGATGCAGAGTCTGTGGAACATGTTATCGCAACCTCTGTCCGTATGGTATTGCAACACAGAGGCCAGACCTTGTTGCCCGGTTAAATCCTGATGAGGCATCTGTTAATGTAGAGAATCTCATCCATGCATGGACTCTTGAAATCTCTGAACTCATGGGAGCAGCAGGTATCAACAGCATTGAGAGTCTGCGTGGAAACCGGGATCGGTTGCGTGGATATATGCTGGATCAGACCATGCTTGATGTTCTTGATATAAAACCAGTGGGGGCGTGATTAATGGCTGTATATACCATCAATGCAGAGAATCTCCATTATACTCCCCTGAATCAGATGATACGAAAAGCCGTCAGGGACGGATATGATGAGATTATCATTGACAATGTCATGGGGCAACGATTCATTGCAGACGGTCTGACTGGATCCGTGAAGCTGACGATACATGGGGTTCCTGGAGGAGATCTTGGGATGTTCATGAGTGGACCGACCTGCATTGTACATGGAAATGCAGAACACGCACCTGGCAATACCATGGATGGTGGGTGTATCGTTGTCTTTGGCACATGTGGGGATGCAACTGCTCATAGTATGCGTGGGGGGAAGATCTTTGTTCGGGATGATATTGGATATCGCGGGGGTATCCATATGAAAGAATATCAGGAAAAAAGACCTGCCCTCATCATAGGTCACCAGGCCCGTGCATTTTTGGGTGAGTACATGGCCGGGGGCCTTCTCATTCTCCTCAGACGGGGAGAGAATGATATCTATGCTGAGCGGGGGATCGGAAGCGGCATTCATGGAGGGATGATACTGATACGTGGTGAAGTTGATGACTGGTGCCTGGGAGTAGGGGCAAAAAAGACGACTGCGCAGAGAGAGGAGATGGATATCATAACTCCCTATGTACATGAGTTCTGTTCCTGGTTTGATGAAGATCCAGACACCTATCTTTCGTCTTCATTCTCCTGCATCAAACCTGCCAGTGCAAGACCATTTGTTAATAAATATACATGGGAGTGAGATGCATGGACAAAAAGAATTATCGGAACCTGATGGAAGAGGTTTGGAATACTGATATATGTTCTGGATGTGGTGCCTGTATTGCCGTCTGTCCGGCAGATTCGCTCTTTTATAATGGAGTAGATACCCATCCTGTATCAACAGGGTATTGTATACAGGAAAATAATCATATTCCCTGTGGCGCCTGTTACGCAGTCTGCCCACGAACATCTCTTCGCAATCAAACGAAAAAGGAAATAGGAAATTATATATCGATAACCGGGGCACAAGCTGTCGTTGATAGTGTTCACCGGCAGAGTGGCGGTGCAGTCACTGCTATTCTTACCTATGCACTACAAAATAACCTTATCGATGCTGTTGTTACGGTAACAGAAGACAGATGGACGAAAAAACCGTCTTCGACGCTAATAACTTCTGCCGGTGATATTCTTACCTATGCAGGGAGCAGATACAGCTGGTACACTCCGGTACTTAGTGCCTTAAAAACAGCTGTAATTGAGAAGAAATTTCATTCGATTGCCGTTGTTGGTGTTCCATGTGCAGTTTCGGCCGTCCGTCTGATGAAAGAGTCTGATAATGATCTTATTCTGCCATTTAAAAAAGCCATCCGGCTTGTTATTGGTCTCTTTTGCACTGAAATATTTGACTACAACAAACTTTTTTCCAACCAGATGAATACTTTATCTGTTCGTTCCTGGGATATTACAAGAATGGATATCAAAAGAGGCCTTATTATCGAACAGGGAGATGGTTCAACACAAACCATCAATCTTTCAGATCTGTTGGGATCCGTGAGAACAGGTTGCCACAGCTGTCAGGATTTTACTGCTCAGGATTCTGATATATCTGCAGGATCGATTGGAACGCCTGATGGATATACCACTCTTATTACCAGGACCAGTATCGGTAAAGGATTTGTTGATGGAGCAGTCAGAGCAGGAATGCTACTCCTTTCTGATAATGTCTCAAAAGATCCCATCATTGCACATGCCTCAAAAAAGAGAGAGAAAAATTCCTGATTATTCTGATATCAGGTAGAGAATCTATTTTTTTAGCCGATAAAGATTTATCATTCTGAAGATAATTAATTACACCAATCTGGTTTCCTATGGAAGAGAGTACTTCAGACGATAAACCTCCGCATAGTCAGCATAAAAAACTGACCGAGGGATGCATCCTGTGTCATGAGGGTGCAAAAATGGTTCTTTTTATTACTGGTTTGTGTAAACGGGATTGTTGGTACTGTCCACTTTCCTCTGAACGCAAGAATAAGGATGTAATTTTTGCGAATGAACGATTAGTTACTAGTCCATCTGATTTAATTGAGGTGGCAGAGAAGATGTCAGCTCGTGGTACTGGTATCACTGGTGGGGAGCCCTTCTTAGTTCCTGATCGACTTGTTGCATATGCTACACTGCTTAAGGAAACCTTTGGTCAGGAACACCATATTCATCTTTATTCAGGAATAGCTCCAAATAATGAAGAATTGAGTATGATTAAGGGGATAGTTGACGAAATAAGGCTTCATCCTCCTGCAGAGCAGTGGCAGTTCATACGAAACAGTCCGTATTATAATTCGGTTCAAGAGGCGAGAAGTATGGGATTTATAGCAGGATTTGAGGTTCCATCGCTTCCTGAGCTTCATTATCTCACCCCGATTCTTCCCGATATTGATCTCCTTACCATTAATGAACTTGAATGGGGAGAGAGTAATGCTGATAATATGCGTGCCCGGGGGCATGAACTCGCTGATACCTGTCATAATGCAGTTCTGGGAGCAGGTGCATATGCAGAACAGATAGCAAAACACCCAAATGTTCATTTCTGTTCATCAGAGTTCAAAGATAGTGTCCAGCTCAGGATGCGCCTTATCCGAATCGCACATAATACTGCACGCACTTTCGATGAGATTACAGAAGACGGGACTGTTATCTATGGAGTGGTGGAATGTGATGATACTGATACAGTGCTTGATGAGGAATTGGATCCTCAGTTATTTTCTGTGTATCACGATCGAATTGAGATGGCCTGGTGGATACTTGAAGAGCTGGCATTCTCTCTTCCAGGAAAAAAATACATACTTGAACGATACCCTGATGGAGGAACCATAATGGAAGTGATGCCTTTATGATTCGATCTCTTATTGAGCCATTATACGAGCGACGGGTAATCCATCAGTGCAAACATATCCCAAACCATGTGGCACTCATTCTTGACGGGAACCGGCGTTTTGCGAGAATGATGGGTTTTGCAACAACACTTGGACACCAGGCAGGGGCAGACAGAATTGAAGAGATGCTTGAATGGGCGCATGAGCTTGGTATCAGGTACCTCACACTCTATACTTTCTCTACAGAAAATTTTAAGAGGAGTGAAGAAGAAGTACGGGATCTCTTTGCCCTCTTTAAAGAGCGGTTGATTCGTGTGCGTGAGGATGAACGGGTTGTCAGATATCGTATCAGAATTCAGATTATCGGAGATCGTGATCTCTTACCCAAAGATCTGCTGACCCTTATTAATGAAGCTGAAATGGCTACCGCGCACCATGATAACTTTTATCTGAATATTGCACTAGCCTATGGAGGTCGCAATGAGATACTACAGGCAAGCAAAAAAATACTTAGGGATGTAGAAGAACATCATCTTTCACAGGAAAATATAACGCCTGAGATTCTGGAAGATTATCTGTACGGGACAATATCACTTCCTCCTGTTGATCTCATCATCAGGACTGGTGATGAATGTCGGACATCGAATTTTCTACCCTGGCTTGCAAATGGTCATGAGTCTGCTGTATATTTTTGTGCCCCATTTTGGCCACTTTTTCGAAAACTTGACTTGCTCAGGGCAACACGGTTGTATTCACAGCGTGTTGAGAATGCCAGGGTATAACAATACCAGATAAGCTACCTGATTGTAAGCATCTTTATTCTACACCTCCCCTGGATGTCCTGAGAGGACAGGGGGTCAGTAGTTTGCAAGTATCGAATTCGATATAAATCACAGATTTTCACGATGCTTTCATCTGCATAAAGAATCATAGAGTGATGAATATAATGATTATAAAGAGTTGTATCAGGTTCCGTAGCGTCTGATACGATCCTGGTAGTCCCGCAAAGCACGTAAGAGATCAATCTTTCTCATTGAGCGCCAGTCCATATCTGTGAAATATAACTCGGAATACACAGATTGCCATATAAGAAAGTCAGTCAGGTGGCTTGCCCCTGTTTTAATAACAAAATCAGGCGTGTACTGAAATGTCAGATACGATTCAAGCATCTTTTCATCAAGGGCAAGAGGCTGCACCCTGTCATCTGCCATCTTTTTAATTGCATCGATTATCTCTCCACGTCCACTCTTTCCAATTGCTATTGTTACCGGAATCCCATCCCCTGATTCTTCAATTGTATCTCCATAATAAAGAAAAAGATGTGCGATTTGTGCTATAGAACGAATATCAGGAAGGAACGGGATAATTTGAGATATATCTTCTGTATCGATGTGAAACGTAATTCCGGATATTGGTCTGGATGCCGCATGATGAGAGCAGACATCCTCTGATATGGTGATACACCACTTTGTCACATCTGACAGTTTTTTTGGATTGTACGATAAATCGTCTTCTGTTATCATTATGCAGAGGTTACCGGGGAGGTTTTTAAGCCCTCTTTTAAGGTGCCATTCATACATGTAATAGATCAATTATATCCTCCGCTCAATTGCACTATGAAAAAAAACTAACGGTGTAGTATCTGTGCGCATACACCTTCTGCATACCTCTGATGAAATAATTTCATGTATTAATTCTATTTTCTGGCAGATATATATGCATTATAAACCCTAATGCAAATCTAAAATTTAGATACTGTTTTTTTTCAGGAATAATATCATGTCAGCATTATCGTAGCAATTATAAGGTTACCCGTTTTATCAATTCATAGCAGATGTATAAATACCGAATCGGAATTGACGCACTTGATACCAAAACCGGTGGTATCACTCCAGGAACAAATATCCTTATTCTGGCACCAGCTTTTTCTGATGGTGAGGAACTGGCAACATATTTCGCACGCCCTCAAGAGGGAGAATATATGATTGTTCTGAGTACTGAGCGTCAGGTGAATGATCTTGAAGAATTTTTTACGATTAATAACTATAATGTGAATCATATTGGCATTATAGATGCTATCACAAAGAGTTCTTCTGGATCTATTAGTGATTCACAGAAGAGAAAATATGTCGGCAGTCCCAATGATCTCACTGGCATGGATATCAAATTTTCCCAATTGACTGAAGATATTATGAAGGGAGCATTTGCAGATGATCCAAATCAGGTTTTTCCAACTCCAATACGGTATTGTATACTCTCTTTGACTACCCTCCTTATGTTTCGAAAAGTTGATGTTATTTATCAGTTCCTTCATGTTATTTCTTCTAAATTAAAAAAGACAGGATCTATTGGAATTTATCTGCTTAATGTCGAATCGTTCGATGAAAAAACGATTGCTATCATTAAACAGCTAATGAATATTGTGGTTGAGATAAGAAACGACGAAGAAGGTAACTCGCTGAGGATGAGAGGGGCTATGGGTTTGTCTATGAACTGGCAGCCTTTTTCCTTTGAAGATGGAAATCTTATTCTGCGATAATAGATATTTACGATTGTATTTTGTAATACCTGATTATGCTAACTTTTATCGGACTTGGCCTGTATGATCTTGATGATATCTCTTTGAAGGGAATGCAGGCGATACATGATGCGGACCTTGTGTACCTTGAGTACTATACATCCCGTCTTATCGGGACAACGGTTGCAGAGATGGAGAAGAGATATGCAAAACAGGTACAGGTTCTAGGGCGGGAAGATGTGGAAATCCATCCGGATCTTCTCATTACTGCTGCCCGGACCTTACGTGTTATCTTTCTTACCGGAGGCGATCCAATGGTCTCGACTACTCATGTGGATCTCCGGATTCGTGCAGAGCATGCAGGTGTAACAACAAAAATTATTCATGGCGCATCAATTGTGAGTGCCGTATGCGGGTTAAGTGGTCTTCAGAATTATCGATTTGGAAAGTCTTGTTCTCTTCCTTTTCCTGAAAAAAACTGGTTTCCAAAAACCCCTCTCGATGTGATAATCAGTAATAAAGAGAGGGATCTCCATACCCTTGTGTATCTTGACATTCAGAATGAACGATTTATGACAATTAATGAAGGATTACAGATATTAGATACACTTACACTTCAATCAGGGGTAGATATTCCATTAGTAATCGGTATTGCCAGAGCCGGATCAGATACACCTGTAGTCAGAGCCGGGACGCCTAAAGAAATACAGAATTATTCATTTGGAGGTCCACTTCATATTCTTATCGTGCCTGGTTCTTTGCACCCAATTGAAGAAGAATATCTCAATCTGTTTGCCGGCTATGTCCCTTGTTGATTCCTACTATCAGGATCTCATCAGATCCACTGAGACGATTACTCTGCTCAGTGCTTTAGGTTCTCCATTACACCATTGTGGTCTGGAGATACTGGAGATGATAGCATCGTATCTTTCTGATGCTGCCACCTGTGAAATCAGACAGGACACGGTAAACCAGCTTGCCTCAATGTGGTATGCACATGGCTGGCTGGCTGGAGGATGTTTTATTGGTCTTATCCATGTTCAGGAACAGCCTGAACTTTTAATTCTCCCTGATGATACTATACCTCCGTTTCAAATGAATACATTAAAAGAGAAGACACATCGTTACCAGCAGATGTTAGAGTCTGCTCTCTCTGCAATAACCACTGCACCGGCAAAGGGTTCTCCACTTGCAAAAGGTTCGGATAGTATCAGGACGACGGTGATGTCATGGTTAAACCTTGGAAAAGACCATGTCAGAGCCGATGAACTGGCAGCTGCTCTTGCCTGTTACTGTTTTGGGTATGGATTGCTGGATGCTGCAATCAGATCCGGCTTTTTTTGTATGATACATTCGTATCATCTCTTCACTACTGAACCCTGAAGAAGAGAATGAAAGATGCCGAAGATAGAATGTGAGATATTTTTTGATAATATCCTGGTTTATGGCAGCCATATCAGATACTATGTCAGCATCTTATAATGTCAGAGAGAAATAAAATTTTTATTTTATTTGTTTCTTCGAGATGCTAGCTCATCGAGAACATCATCAAAGGATACTCCTACTGCTTTAAGTGCCAGCATCAGATGAAATTGCACATCTGCAGCTTCAAAGATGATATCCTTTGGGATGTTATTTTTTGCAGCGATGATAAACTCTGTTACTTCCTCTCCTACTTTCTCCAGAGGCTTATCAACTCCTTTCTGATGATTGATGATGCGGCAGGTATAACTGGAATCAGACGGGTGAGCCAGACGGTCTTCTATCGTGTCCCATATCTCTTTAAGGACCGTTTCTTTATTCATTGGGATTCCCCCCATTGGTAATGACTTCACCGACCTCGTAATTATAAAAGCGTCTGATAAGCATTCGTGCTTTTTCGATAGTACACCCCCCTTTTCCAATTGCAATCCCTACATCACTTCTGGTATCTACAATGGTATTGACACATTTTGTCTGATCATCGCATTCCACTGAGGTAATTTTTGCCGGTTTAAATATGTTCTCAAGAAATGGTTCCATCTTATCAGCATATTCAACCATCTCCACTTTACGTCCTAATACTTTCTCAAGTCTTCGAATATTCTCTCCTTTCTTTCCGATGGCATACCCCATATCACCGGATCGAATAACATAAATTATCCGGTCAAACTTTTCATCGATAATACAGTCAAGTGCAGTTGATTTCGTTAATATACGAAGTTCTTCGATATATCTTCGCTCTTTAAAGCCAATTGTTCGTTCCATAAAATATCCGATCTCCTATGTATTCGATGTTGAATAGACAGACGTGAAAGACTTACTAGTACCTTGTAGTAACCTGTGATACAGATAGCAGAATCCTGCATGGTATTATGTAGTATCCAGAGAACCACAAAAAACGTCCAGTATAACAGTTACCTCACAACATGATATTTGTTTGGATACTATCTACCTTTTTTCTGTCCATAAAACCCATGAGATATCTCCTTTATCTCACTAATACCGGTTTTTATATGTCAGATCTGGTGTACCATTTTATCGGGTTAATGTGAAAAATGATCCGGTTGTCTGAAAAAAATCGGAAATGAACTTGAATAAAAGAGATAGGATTATTGTGGTGGATTGTTTATCAAAAATGAAAAGGGATTAATAGATGCCAGGTCTCATTCCGCCTGAATAGGTATTTCCTGTGAATTCTGATCCCAGACCTAATAAATCTTTCAGCCCTGTTTTTATCATCGCATCTGGATCAATATCTGTGGTAAAAGGGTCAATAGAGAGGTCTGCAAATTCAGAAGATGTTGGTTTTGGTGTAATGGTACTCTCTTTTGCCATTGCCAGAGCAACCAGAATATCATAAAGATTGAGATCGATAAATGACTGGTTGTCATCAGATTCGAGGAGTCCCATGAAGGTTAAAAATTGTGAGAGATAGTCTTTTTGTGCGTCTGCTCCTACACATGCATAGGTCTTTGGATGTAGTATGACCGCTATCTTTTCATATGACTCACTCTCTGCTGCTTCTTTGATATCTGCAGTCATAAGAAACAGGATGCCGATTGTTCTGAGTTCATCAGAAGATGGTGATGATATTTCATTATATGAAAAAAAATTTGATAATTCTTTTGTTATCTGCTCATTTGTCATCTCTGCTGCATTAATCGGGGATATACATAATAAACTCACCAGGATGATGCAGATAATACTACAGCCATAATATATTTTGTACCTGCTAGTCATACTATAGTATCGGTTTTTTACTATAACTGAATGGTGGTTCAGGCATGAGGCAGTTTGTCAAATTGTACTAACACCCTGGGTTCGTTCTTATTACTGTGTAGTAACGTAATCAGATGTCAATGGATAAGCGATACATTTGCTTATGAATGCCTCAGAATATACTGAAATAGCATCAATCCTGTTTTTGCATTCAAAAAAAT
>Ga0265594_1000639_pt1 | contig 28500 bp, 24 predicted proteins | sample saktaG_11_FD_190147 | JGI IMG/M metagenome (GOLD analysis project Ga0265594, IMG submission 190147) | Saline water microbial communities from Sakinaw Lake, British Columbia, Canada - sak_2011_5_24_80m | ecosystem: Environmental > Aquatic > Non-marine Saline and Alkaline > Saline ... | reverse complement strand
CACTAACCACCAAAACATACTGGACACAAGTAAGAGAAACACTCCTCACCGCAATAACACACAACATAGACCGATACATCAACACCATAAAATCCTTGCTCACGCAAGGATTGCAACGAAGCTAAATAATTAATTTCCTCGCCTTTTTTTATTCCGCCAACTCAATAATTTATTTAAAATGGCTTTCAACGACCATAGGGACAAGGCTGACCGGTTCCTCACTCCGATAGCCAAAATGTTGCCCAACATGAATCCAAATCAAATATCCAGACTTTCCCTCGTATTCGCTTTTCTGGGAGGCCTTACGATTTATCTGAGCGAACCGACTTTACTCCCGCTTGCATTCATCAGTATTTTCCTGAATTCTTACTTGGACGCTTTGGATGGGAAGGTGGCGAAACTCCACAATAAGGCGACTTTGAAGGGGGATTTTCTAGATCACGTGGGCGACAGGTATGCGGACTTGTTCATACTTCTCGGGATTTCCTTCAGCGATTACTGCGCGCTGTGGATTGGAGTATTCGCAATAATCGGGGTTCTTATGACGAGTTACATGGGAACCCAAGCTCAGGCATTAGGGGTTGGGAGGGAGTCGAGCGGCATACTGGGGAGGAGCGAGCGCCAGGTCATACTCATGTTATTCACGTTGTGTCAGTACTGGGCTTTGATGCAGGGTATGAGTGAGGTTTTGGGTTTCACGGTTTTAGAGTACGTTATGCTGTTTTTTGCAGTTGTTGGAAATCTTAATGCATTGCATCGGGCGTCGAATACGTGGAAGGGCCTTTAGAAGATGGATTCTGAATTAATTGACTCGGAAGACTACTGGGACGGGCAGAAGGACAGTGAGATAAGTGGTGGTTCGGGAGCTAAGTTTGGCGGAAAATATATTTTAATAAACACTGTTCTATTTCTCGCCGCAGTTTCTTTGATTTACATGGGTTTGACAGGGGAGAATCCCGTAAATATTTTTAAAGGCGAGACTACCACAATTGCCCGGCAGGCGGTTGAGACTACCACTTTCATTACGCCTGAATCCACGTCATCTACGACTTCCACGACCACTACTTCAACTTCAATCTCTAAGACTACGACCTCATCCACCATCACACTCACCTCCTCGTCATCAACGACGACCATACAAATCGACTCATGCCACAACTTATGCATGAAACTCTTCAATGAGACTGGAGACTGCGTGGACGAACCATCAAACTGTGGGGGCAACAAAAACCATGTCGCCCGCGGAGGAGACAAATACTGCAAGTCGATAAGCCAGAAATACGACACCTGCTGCTGCATCGGGTAATATTAAAGAGTAATCTGTGATAATTAAACATGCTCGCCGTCGAACAGACAACTCTTGTACTGCTATTAATCTTGATGCTGGGGCTTTTGATTCCCGACTTGTTCAGGCGTTTCAAGCTCCCCTTCATCGTGTCCACCATACAAAGCTCCAGTACTCGTAAATATTTCCGCGAAATCCAGTGGGAAAAGAAGACACTAACAAGCTACTGATAATGGAGAAGGAATTTTACGGTCAACTATTGATTTTTGTTTCATGTATTTTCGGTGCAGTAGGTGCAATCTTGGTTAAAAATCTCTCTTCCGACTTCGACGGTTACTTCATCGCATGGTTCCGCTTTCTAGTGGGATTAAGCTTGGGTACAGTCTATTTTCTTTACAAGTGGGGGAACATTCGCATCGTAAACAAGAGGTTCTTATTCTTTAGAGGCTTGTTCGGATCCCTCGCCATGATACTGTATTACCTTTCAATAGAGCTTACCAGCAGCGGCCGAGGAGTATTATTGAATACTACTTACCCCTTATTTGTTGCAATATTCGGCTACCTCGTATTCCACGAGAAGATTTCAATGAAGACCGTCGCAAGCATTCTCGTCTGTGCTGGCGGAGTATACCTCGTCTTCTACGACGGAAGCTCGTATCCCATCCTTGGAAGCGTCTTTGGCATCCTCTCCGGCGCCCTCGGAGGGATGGCCATACACTACATCAGGAAAGCAAGCATGAACAACAGACCCATAGTAGTATACCTTGCAGCATGCACCTTCGGGTTTCTGATCACAATGTTTTCGGCGAAAGATGTGTTAAACCTCACCCCCCATACGACTTTATTGCTCGTCACACTCGGAGTCGTAGTCTTCACCTCCCAACTCCTCCTCACATTCGGATTCAGGTTCGTCTCCACCACAAGGGGTAGCGTCACCATGTATTCGATCATTCCAATGACGCTCCTTCTAGGTCTTGCCTTCGGGGAGAAGGCGACGAACTTATTCTACATTGGGACGATAGTAATCGTGTTCGGCCTGTTTATAAACAGCATGAACAAGTAACTTCTATAATAAATTTAATTCCATTATTTTATTGTTAAGTCTTAGAGACATTGACGAAGAATTAAAAGGATTAAAGAGGAGATACAATTATTTTAAATAAGACTAGTCGACTTTACTCCACCCTCAAACCCAAGTCGTCTAAGACTCCCCCCAGAATGTTCGCAGAATTTTTAAGCAGCTTGTGCTCTGTCTTGCTTAAAGGTATCTTAAGAGTTCGGGATACTCCTCTACGGTTTATTACGGTGGGGACTGAAAGGCAGACGTTTGAAATGCCGTAGTAGTCGGTTAGAAGCGTTGAAACAGGCATGACCTTGTTCTTGTTCCGATATATCGCCTGAACGATCTTTTTAATGCACAATGAAACAGCGTAGTATGTGGAGCCTTTAAGGTCTATTATCTCCTTCGAAACCGAAGTCGCCTGCAGAAAAATCTTTTTCATATCCTTCTTATCATAGCCCTCCATGCTGCGCAGCGGAGTGCAGCCTACGAAAGCCTCACTCCAGATGGGCACAGCAGACTCACCGTGCTCTCCCAAAAGATAAGCGTTAACGTTGCCGGGCTCGACCTTAAAGTACTGGCCTATCAGGCTTCGAAACCGAAGACTGTCCAAAACATTACCCGAGCCGATTACCCTCTCGGGGGACCTGCCTGAAAACTTTATTGTAGCGTAAGTTAGAATGTCGACTGGGTTTGAGGCTATAAGGTAGAGCGCCTTAGAATTCACCGCGTCAATCGACGGGATTAATTTTTTGAATAATTCGGTGTTCGCCCTCGCAAGGTCAAGCCGCGAAGACTCGTTCGTACGGGGGGCGCCTGCAGTAACTATAATCAAGTCAACGTCTCCCAAGGCAGTCACGTCCCCATAGTCAATGGATACGTAGGGGATGAAGGGCACTCCGTGCGTGAGGTCTAAGGCTTCGCCCTTAGCCCTATCAAGGTTTTTGTCGACTAAAACAAGTTCGGAAACCTCGCTTTGAATGGCAAGCGTGTAGGCGACGGTCGCGCCCACATTCCCAACGCCAACAATACCGACTTTCAATTTACTTATTAAGAATACTGACGGCTAACAATAAAAGATATTTAAGATTCATTTAAAAACACGAATTCCCATTCTCAACCATGAAAACATTGGTCGTGTATTTCTCACTTACCGGAAACACCAGGAAAGTCGGAGAACTTATTGCAGAAAAACTGGGGGCGGACGTCGAGGAGATAAAGCTTGTCAAAGCCATGTCTGGAATGAATGATCCGAGAATTTTCACGTCCTTCCTCGGATGCTTTCTCGGGAAACTACCCAAGATAAAACCTCTCGAACACAATCTGGGTGAATACGACCTTGTAGTGGTCGGAGGGCAAGTCTGGTGCTTCAGCCTTTCAACACCCTTGAAAGCGTTCTTTAAGAAAAACTCGGAAAAACTCCAAGAAAAAGCCGCCTTTTTCCTAACACACGGTGGAATGCGTGGGCGAGCGGCAATAAACACCATGACAAAAAGCTCCGGGAAAACACCCATTGCAACCCTGATTCTCAAGGAAGAAGACGTGAAATCCGGAGACTACGAGAAGAAGACTGAAGAATTCACGGAAAAAATCAGTGAACTAGCTTGATCACTCGGACCATCATTTTACCGGGTGGATGGCCAATCAAGTGACCCACCCGATCAACCTTAAAACCATGGCGTTCTAGCTCAGGCTCCCGAAACCCCTTGTCGTCGAGGCGGTTCAAGACGACTGCGACACCGTCGGGTGCGAGCTTATCACGCATTAACGCATAAACTTCATCAAGATAACCTTCCGACTCCACGGAATTGTCGTAGACTTCCCTGAAACTTTTTCCCCCAGCCCCAGGTTTTGCTGTAATGATTCCATCCAGAAACTCAGCCGCCTCAGAGTCGTCGGGTCGAAGAGCGCGCTGCTGCCGAAAATACGCTATGAAAGCCGCCTCAGTCTCAGGATCATTGACATGACGCATGACGCTTTCAAACATTCTCCGATAGAGTTCAGTGTCGCCCGAACCCCCTTCCAGAGTTGCGAAAGCGAGGAAGGCATCAACGCTTCCATTTGGTAGACCACGCAGGAAATCCCGGATATCGCTTTTAACGAATAATCCTTCAGTTCGAAGAAAGCATTCGTCGACGACTGCGACTTCAGCACCCAAACGACTTAAAGTAGCTACAGGCATGATCGGTCCAATACGCTTTCCCCCACCGAGGTCGACGACACGTTTCCCTGAAACACCCTCAACTCCACCGAAGTGCCCTACCACAGACTCGAATCCAGCGAAATACTCAGGGCCGGAAGCGGCGCAACCGATAACATCCTGACTCAACTCTCCGCCAGCCCCCCCGGCCAACACCTGAGCCCGCTCGAACATCAAAGGCCCCGTAACATCAGTATTTGATGCCGCGTCAATCCACGAAAAACCAATTCCTGGAGTGGAACCCGCCATAAGGCACTCAAAACCAGCTTGCATAACAGTCTTGCCTCCGAAACCTCCCTGCTCTATGAAATCGGGAATCCTAATATTTCTTCGAATCCTTTTTTGCATTAACTCTTCCTCCCCCACTTAACCTCTTTCAAGTGGCGTTCATACCGTGTGCGCTGCAAGTCGACGTATTCCGCTTGTCTTCCGGCGAGCACCTTCAAGACTTCCTCGTTGCTTCTACCAGGGAAAAAGTCGCTCCAGGAGGCAACGCACCCTGCTTTAACTCCCAGGTCATGTACGTGTTCAAGATGCTTTAAATGGTCGAGAGCTACGTCACCCGGTGCTTCAACTCCAGTACGCTTAAGGTATCTTATGAACTGTTGCCGCCCCCATTTTTCCATTCCCGAAAGGAACTGGACCACTCTCACGCGCCCGAGGAGGGTAAGGTTTGGGTTACTTAAAACCTCTTGCGAGCTCTTCTCCCAGAACAGACGGCTTACACCCCCCGCATAACCTATTGCGTCAAGGACTGGGGGGATGTTCCTGATCGATAAAACCATAAGTCTTGAGCCTTCCCCTCTTGCCACATCCTCAACAGAAACGGGCTCAAGCTTGTTCTCGCAAGTATCCAAGCCTACAGAAGAAATTCCTGTTTCACCCATGACGTCTTGCAGGGTTATTCCGGACGCAACCCGGGTAACCCTCATCTTTTCCCCGGGAAGCGCAATACCCCACTCTGCTGGAAGCTCACAGGGTTTCTTATGCCATAGAAATTCCGCAGCAGTTTTGTCGTAGCCGAGTTCCGATAGCATCATAGACAGGGATTTCACTAGCTGAACTGCCTTACTTCTCGGTTTGAGAATCATACCCTTGCCAAGTAGGTCTAGTTCACCTTCCTCGTAGCTGCGGACAGTCTCGGCGTTTGCTTGCGTGAATTCCTCGGGATTTTTCCCGGCAAGGATTCTAAGAAGCCGTAGCTTACCGCACGCGGAAGTGGGGATTTTATCGAGTGCTCTGTCGAGATCCATGTTGAACAAGACCTTGCTTACTGGGGCGTCGCATCCGATGTGATCCAGCACCCGCTTCATTGTTTTGACCTTGACTTGGTCTTTATTCTGCGGACGAGTCACGTCGGGACTGACAATATTTCCCATGGCGTCTAAGCGGGCCAGGGTACTGTGGGTCACACCAATATCGCGTTTCAACTCTTTGCCGCTCACACCGTGAAGCCGCCTCAAAACCCGAAATCTCCGTCCCTGGTGGCGTCTAATCCCTAAACGAGTGGGCGCGTCCACCGCTTTTCGCCCGAAGAGGAATTCCGAGACCTCGCCGTCGAAGCCGACTTCGTTAAGTACTGCACCAACCCTCCTAATCGTCTTGACTACCTGAGTGTTGTCCTTGCACAACTCCTCCCTGGTTATCCCTGAGAGTGCGCCCCGCTCATACTGCTCTATCACGACCCGCGAAATCCCGGTAGCGTCGCTTACATCCTTGGTTGTTTTACCTGAAAGCCGCCGGGAAACCCTGAGTTTTGCACCCGGCTCGGAAACCCCCCAGTCTGCTAGACACTGTTTGGGGGTTTTATTCCAGAGGAACTTTGCGACACCCCCCTCAAAACCGCACCAGGTAAGGATTTTCCCGAGATTGCCAATAGTCCTCTGTACGCTTCTGCCACTGCCCAAGACCTCGTCTCCAGTAACATAATCAAGGCCGTCAGCCTCATATCCTACTGCTGCCGATCTGCCAACACCAGTCCGCCGTGAAAGCTCTGATTGGGAGAGTCCGTTAAGAGTGCGAAGGAACATAAACCTGTCTCCTCGCGTTCCTATTTGCGCGGGAATGAAGGATTCAATATCCCCCGTCTTGACGAACTCTGCATAGTATCTCCTAAACCTCGCCCTACTCTCCAGGTTGTTAAAGAGCCTATGATGCATCGTGTTCTCAAAGTACCCGACGTCCCTGTGGTCTAAAGCCTTCGCATCCACCTCGGAAACGGGTTTTGCGACATAACGCTTTAATTTCGTTCCAGCATCAGTTAATATTTTCAAGGCTTCATCACTGGAAACCCCAATGTTTTCCGCGATCTCGGCTACGGCGTAGCCTCCCTGTCTTTTCGTCCCGACTCCCGCCGCAAGCTTGAAAACAAGCCAGCTCCTCGGGTCAAGGTGCTTGCATGCGTGAGTGAGAATCTGCGCTGGATCCCCCGCAGCTTGAACCAGATACAATGCCTCGTCCTCCGGACTCTCTGGAGTTCCCCCCGTACCAAGCGCCTCCAAGACGTCGGACGGCTCGAACTCAAGGATTCCCGCAACCTCTCCTATTGAGGGGGCACTGCCGGTCTTAGCCTCGATTTCATCGCGGAGTCTCCTAATTATTTTACCCCGAACAAAGGCTCCGTGCTCATCCTCCCGAGATACCTCAACCCCCTTAGCCAAGCTCCGCACCACTGAACGAGCCGCCACGGACGTAAAAGACTCACCACCAAAAGGATCGAATGAGTCGACCGAATCTGCCACACCCAGCATACCGTCGACCATTGTGTGGGATATCCTTCCCTCCTCACCAAAGACGTTTTCAACCGTATCCTCAATGAAAGGTAGGCCCTGGTCGACGAAAAGATCCTGTATCCTAAGCCCGAGCTCATCGGACGCGTCAGGGCACTGACGTATTCTTAGAAGCGCTCTCGCAGTGTCTCCGTCAAGCCACATCCCGGATTCCCTGCCGCTTCGAGCCAGGCTCTTTCTCTCCCGGCGGATTCCCTCGTTTATGACAGTCCATTGCTCACCACCGGAAAGGATTTCGTCAACTTCATCTGGAGAGCTCGCTGCATTAATAGCATGCAGTACGCCCTGGGCTGGAGCATTCCTTCTGCGTGAAAATTTTTTTTGCATTACAAGTATTATGGTTAAATGCGGAAAAATACCTCGCACACTTTTCCATTGCTCTGTACGACAACTTTTTACGTGTTATACGGCGATTGATTTTCTGGTGATACAATATGATTGCTTTGAACTCTGGAACCGTTTCGGTTATTAAGGACCATTACGCTGAAGTCGTGCCCGCCATGATGGCTGTGGCAGTAGGGCTTCAGGATAAGGGTGAAGTCATGTTTGTGGACTGCGCCAACCGCTTCGACCCCTACTTCATAAACAAGGCTTCGGGCGGCCGAGGAAGGCAGTATCTGAAACACATTTTTGTGTCCCGTCCGTTCACGCTCTACCAGCTCAAGGAGCTTGTCGTCGAAAAGCTTGAGGAGTTTGTGAAAAACAACGGGTGCAGGGTGCTTCTCATAAACTGCATCAACTACTTTGACGGTGACGGCGTCGGTAAGGAGGAGGCTAAGGCCATAAAAGACCTGGTGCACGAGAAGGTTGCGCAGATCACCCGCGATTACGGACTAACCACCGTTATATCAATCGCCTGGAGGGGTGATGATGGGAGCATTCGCAAACGGTAATACGATCTCGACGACCATGCACGTAAAGGAGACAGAACTCCATTATCTCGTCGGAAAATCCTTGAAGACCGCCTTCAGCCTCCCGCAAAACACGCTCTTTTTCGAGGTGCCGGTGGCAGGGTCGCGGGCTGACATACTCTACGTGCAGACTCCCGCGCCATACGAGACTGCCCTTAATCCGGGGATACACGTCTTCGAAGTCAAGATGCGCTGGGACAACGACAAACAAAGGCTTTCCAAACAGCTTTCAGACTATACCTCCTCTGCCGACTACGTGTGGGTGGTTGGGGTGAACAAGATAATAGAGCCCGGCGACGAAAATGTGGGAGTCCTGGCGTTCAGCACGCTCTCCTGTAAGATACGGACTGTAAGGCCCGCGCTTGCCGGCAGGAGAGTGAATCTTGGAAACAGGCAGGAAATCCTTGAGAACGCGGCCGGAAAGCTTCTGAGGAAATACAAGCTCATCTCGGACATGGCGAGGGTGAATCCTGTGGGCGAGCGGATGCTGCTCGTCCAGGAGAAACTGGGGGTGTGCGATGGGAAGGACGGTTAAGAATGTGAGTCTGGTTTTGAACGAGCAGGTATTTCGCCGCAAAATAGATGATTAATGCAGTTAAAACCGCAAATGCGATAGACCGGCAACCTCACGTCGTTATCCCGCACTTGCAAGCTTTTTCAGCCTGTTTCTCTTCCATTTTATTAAGTTACCCTTCTTAATTTATTATATGATTGAGGAGGCTGTAAGACCGTCTGCGGGAAGATTAGGGAGTAGAGACATCATAAGAGATATGCGGGCCCACCAGACTTATGAAAGAGGGTTTCTTCCCGTCGAACTTCCAGTTTACCCAGGAGAATATGATGAGGCAGGCAACCTTAAAACCACAAGCGAGGATCTCGTTAAAGCGGCCTCGCGGACTGACGCGGCAGTTCCGGTCATCACACTCCCCTACGACCCATACATAGTGGATATCACGCTCAGGGGTGCTGAAGAAGCAGTACTCGCCGTGCCCCGCGCAGGCTGGCTGGGAATCAGAGCACAAAAAGATGCAGTTAGTAGGACACGTCTTCCGGGCATGCTCATGATAACATCCCCCAAACGGTGGACGACCACCATTGAGGTTGAAGCCGCGGAGAAATTCCTTGGCGATAATGGCATAATGCCGTTGACGCCTGCGGAAGCAGGTGGCGTGGACGCGGGAAACTACCCCCTGCCGGCATACTGCGAGGCCGTCCGAAAAATCAGGGAGGAAAACCCGGACTCGATTGTATTGGTGAAAGTCGGAGGAGTGTTGGACGCAACACTCGCGATGGCAGACTCAAACAAGCTCTATAGGGGAGCGTTAGAGACTCTCGCAAAGCTTAAGGAACAATTCGGGGAAGCGTACAAACAAGACCCACAATACGCAGGTGAAGTAGAGTACGCAGACAAAATGCTTGAAGCCTCTCTTCAGCTCACAAACGGGATAGCCCGCGAACTGGCAAAAGCGGGGGCGGTACCAGTACTCACCCTCAATTCGATGGACGAGCAGCTCTTCAAAAACCACCCCCAGTTCCTCCACGGATACGAGAGCAGGCTCATAGACGGGTTGCGCGAGAGGGGAGGGTTGGTCGGAATCAGCTTGGATTCCCCTGTGAAGTGGGTGAAGCCTAATGACGCAAGTGCTGTCGGACGGTTCGCCCGCAAAATCCTCGGCCCAACCGCAATGCAGCCGACAGGAATCTGGGGGGGCAACGAACTGGCCTGGACGCTCAAAGACCAGTTAGCTGCAAGAAAATCTGGATTAGTTGAAAAGGCTAGCCCGAACGCTTATCCTGTCGCAGCACCCGACTTTCTAATGCTTTCGCAAAACCACCCTCTTTTCGAAGGGATGGTTTCGGCAGCCCGGAATTTGGACTCAACCATTGTCTTGGGTACGACTTGAATTGAAATCAGTAAAGATTATTTCGTCGAGCCTTAATACTTCCCCTTTTCTTATGGACACTCCCTCCGACTCCAAGAGCCGGGTTTTCTCTGAAACGCCGCTGGCGTAGCCGCCAACCCTCCCGTCGGAGTGTACGACACGGTGGCATGGGGTTTTAAGAAGGTCAGGGTTCTTAGACAATATTTTCCCGACAGGCCTCGCAGACCTTGGTTTTCCCACGGCTTTTGCAACTTCCTTGTAGGTTGAGACCGAACCGGGCGGGATCTGTTTTACGAGTTCGTAGACCTTGCAATCATCCATTTTTATTAAGTGTATTTTATACAGTTAATCTAATGTTTTAGTGTAAAAAATTGAAGGTGTTTTCTATGGCTGACAGAGTTCCAACAGGCATTCAAGGTCTTGATGATATATTAAATGGCGGATTAGTTAAGAACAGGCACGTCCTTGTAACAGGCGGTCCGGGTACGGGCAAGACGATTATGAGCTACGAGTACCTTTACAAGGGTGCGGAAAAGTACAATCAGAAGGGATTATTCGTCTCGCTGGAAGTTTCCCCTGAAAGGGTTGTCGACAGCGCTAAGATTCTTTTCAAGTGGGATTGGGACAAGCATTTGAACAAGAACATTATTGTCACCAGGATTCAGAGGAACGACTACGACAACATAAACTCAATTATTGGTGAATACGTAAATCAACACGGGATAGAGCGAGTAGTCATCGACAGTTTGACTCTTATGCGCCTTTACTTTAGAAACGAGGATGCCTACCGAAACAACCTCATCGAATTGTATGAATTCTTAAGTTCATTAAACTGCACGACTATCGTTACAAGTGAAAAATCGTATGCAAGGAGGGAGGATGCGAGCTACACGATAGAAGAATTCGCATCAGACGGGGTTATAAACTTGTATTTACTCCCACGGAAAAACGACAGAGTTCGAGTTCTGGAAGTCTTGAAGATGAGGGACACAAAACATTCCCTCAGCATGTTCCCTTTCGTAATAGACAAGGACGGCATACTAATATCCGCAAAAACGGGCATGATATCTAAAATCGAGTAACTGCAAGCCGATGGAAATATCCAACAGAATAGATACAGGCGTTTTAATCTACTTAGGCTTCATAAACACTTTCCTGGAGGGCATTAAACACCCTGAAAACAAGAAGCTCGTACTCGCAAGGGCAGCTCACTCAGCCACGGAAATAGAGGATAAATACAAGATTGGGGTACACGCCACCCACGACGGATTGCTTGAAGTGGACGGGGATGTGCCATCTAAGGCTAGAGCACAATTCTTCGAGCTTTTGATGGACATGGTCGAGGTGGTAGAGGACAAGTACGGTGCATATAATACTTGGAAGAAGATTTTGTCGAGAATCCAGCCCATATACTCGCAGTATCATCAAGAAATTTTTGAACTGGGTTTAGAGATTCCGTTAGGCAAGTATGAGCTTGAATTTGTGAATAGAAGCCCTCTTTCAAAGAGTAGTGTGTTCAAGCTGTTTTTCGGTTTAATCGGGGGTGAAAAGTGGTCGGAAGGCGTTGTTTTTGTGACTAACAAGAAACTCGTGTTGGATTCGGGTGAATCTGAATCAGAAATTGAGATGAGTAACATACTCACTGTGGGCAGGGAGGTTTACTCAGACGTGAACTTAAAGTATTCTCATAGAAGCGTCAATTTGATCGACTATAAAGCGACGTTCGGCATAGCCGCATTCATGTATGATGGTCGAAAAGAGATTCTAGCAGATTTCAACAGGATAGTAGCGAGAGCTAGGGTTGAGGCTAAAGGATTAACAGCCCTTGAAAAGAGAATACTCTTGACCTTGGATAGTAAAAGGTCCCTCACCACACTTTTAGCTAGAGAGGATGTGAACAAGAAAACTCTAGCACTAGCGTTGTCGAGGCTTAGGGAAATCGACTACATCACGAAGGAGTACGAGATTACGTCTTATGGTTTAAACGCTTTGGCTGGATTACGCAGGGATTATAGCATATGAGGAGTTTAACCCCTGATTTCAGATTTGATGAAACCGTCTTAGAGGATAAGATTAGCTTGCTCGAAAAATCAGTTAAACCTGAAAAAATAGATTTTGAGGTAGTAAGGGAGAAGCTCGTTTCCGACGGCGTCGACATAAAATTTTCTGGGGAGTTTGAACCTGAAAATGTGAAAACTGTTTTAGGTGTCGACTCCTCGTTCGGAAAACTTGACTTAAAGTTCCACAGTATTTTTGGAGTTCACACAATCTGTGTTGCAGCAGATTATACTGGTAGGGATTCGCAAGACACCCTTGTAGGGCAGGGGACAATACCTTACGAAAACTTGTTGTATGACTCGAAGATCGACCTTGGAGTCTTTGAACCGTATTCAGATACTGAATTCAGATTAAATCTTATTCGAATATCTGAAGAGCTTTATTTACTTAAAAAAGCTGGCAGAGAGTGTGAGAAAGAGGTTTTAAGGATTGTGGACGGCAGTATCCACTGCATTTCCAAAGATTTGGACAAGCCTTGCGAGTTCCAAGAGTTTGAAAAAGCAAGGAGTGCATATGACGAGATTATGGAGGATAAGGTTGTTTCGATGGTCGAAGACTCGCATGAAACAGACTTCGCATCACATGCGAACGTTAAGGGGACTAACCTCTACTTGTTCGACAACATTTTAAAACCGAAAGAATACGTCGTGAAAGATGATACTGGAATTCATATAGTGTACCTTAAACTTCCAGGGAAAAACTTGTGTTTCAAACCAAACAAGATTTCACCCCCCCTGACCGTAAGGTGGGAATTCAATTACCCCGACTTTCAAAAAGACCTGAATTTTCTGATCTCGGCATGGGCTCGTGAAGACGACATCTTCCACCCGCAACTCTACCCAGTACGAATCGCAGACTATCTAACAAGAAGAATCAGGATTCACGGATTGCTCGAAGAGTTTGCTAAAAAAGGGGGCTTGGAACTTCAACACAGAAATTTGAGGGAATATTTATTCTCAGAAGCTAATTTCTAGTTTACAATGAAATCCAAGGTCAGGCTTTATGAAATCGAGACTGGAAAACCCATCGTAGTCTTAAACGACGAGGACGTAGAGGATATGGGAATACACGTTTCTGACAGGATAAAGATTAAAAAAGGCGCGAACACAGTCACGGCCATAGTCGACACGACAACCTCCTTTGTGAAGAGGGGGGAGATAGGGATTTTCGAGGAGGTAAAAGAGCTTCTCGACGTGAAAGACGGAGATGTTGTGGATGTTAATGCTACTTCCAGGCCTAAATCTGTGGAATTCATCAAGAAGAAGATTTCGGGGGGGGTCTTGCACGGCCACGAAATCAGGGAGATCATACAAGACATTGTAGACAATAATCTCTCCGACATAGAGCTTTCAGCCTTGGTTACTGCAACGTACATAAACGGGTATAACATGGACGAAACCGTGGCCTTGACTTCAGCGATGGTGGAAAGCGGGGAACACCACAACTTTGGAGACGACACGGTAGATAAACACTGTATTGGAGGAGTCGCAGGTAATCGGACGACCATGATTATTGTCCCCATAATTGCGGCAGCAGGCTTAACTATTCCTAAGACGAGTTCGCGGGCGATAACTTCGCCTGCAGGTACTGCGGATACTATGGAGGTTTTGGCGAACGTCGAATTCACAATCGACGAGCTCAAAGAGATTGTTATGAAGGCTGGAGGCTGTATTGCGTGGGGGGGTTCAGTAAACCTCGCCCCAGCCGACGACAAAATAATCCGTGCTGAATACGCGCTTTCAATCGATCCTGAAGGTCAGGTTTTAGCGTCTGTTATGGCTAAAAAGAAGTCTGTTGACTCGGACTTTCTTGTTATAGACATTCCCGTGGGGAAGGGTGCGAAAATCGACGACATGGACCAGGCGAACAGTCTAGCCAGGAAATTCATCGAACTGGGCAAGAGACTTGATATTTCAACTGAATGCCTCGTAACAGACGGGACTGCGCCCATAGGCAATGGTATCGGGCCCGCACTAGAAGCCATAGACGTGTTGAAGGTGCTTCAAGGTAAAGGGCCTGTTGATCTTGCGAATAAGGCAGTGGACTTGTCGGGAGTGCTTCTCGAGCTTTCAGGAAAAGTCCATAAGGGTGAGGGCCGTAAAGTCGCCGAAGAAATACTGTCTTCAGGTAAGGCTGATAGGAAGTTCCGCGAGATAATCAAGCTTCAGGGAGGCGACCCCAACGTCAAGCCGGGAGATATAGTCGTCGGGGATAAGACTTACGAAGTCTTGTCCGAACAGAAAGGCAGGGTCAAGCACATTGACAGTAAACTCATCTCCAATGTTGCGAGGGCTGCGGGCGCTCCGAAAAACAAGGCGGCTGGAGTCTACTTGCACGTCGGGGTCGGAGACAAGATTACGCTGAAACAGCCTTTGTATACTATTTACGCGACTGTTGAAGATAAGCTTCGTGAAGCCATGAAGTTGAGCGAACAGCTCGTCCCAGTCCGGGTTGGCGGAGTGATCATCAAGTCGGTTAAAAGGTAGGGATATTTATCTTTCAGATTTCTTTTTTTTCGCCTCATTGTATTTATTATCAGCTTCTATTACCCCCATATTTCCAATTGATTTCATCCTAGCGTAGTCAGCGTTGGTAAGGTTCCTGCCGAGCATGCTTGATAGTGAAGATATGTGAGTGTCCAGGTTTTTGAAATCCCCACCCATTGACCGTATTTGATCCCTCCTTTGTTTTAAACGGTCTATTTTAACTTTAATCTGCTGTTTGCGCAAATCCACATCTTTCCCTTTTTTACTGAGGTCTTCTCCGGGTTTTTTCCCTGCTGCAGGTGTCTCTGGGACAACATCCCCTTCCTCAATAGCTCGCTCTCTCCTCGACTTTACCGGCTCCGAAGGTTTTTCTGGAGTAGTAGGAGATTTTCTCCTGGATTCTGATTCACCTGCAAACTCGGGTTTAGGCTCAGAAGGCTTAAGCTTAGGCTCAGAAGGCTTAAGCTTAGGCTCAGAAGGCTTAAGCTTAGGCTCAGAAGGCTTAAGCTTGAGTTCAGTAGGCTGTGGACCCGGCCGAGCCCGGGTTGTTACAGGCGGCTTTGGCTTAGGTTTTTCGGTTTCCAATGCCTTCATTCTGAGAGCCCATTCCGGATTCTTGGAGACCTTCAATTCACGCATTAAGCTCATGAGTTTCGCAGGATCGATTTTCTCCCTTAAAGCGGAAATGTTTTTCATCACACCATGTTGTTTTAGTTCCGGCTCGTTCTTAAAGACCTCGTCAAATTCATTCAAAACCTCCGTACCCAGTTTACCTCCGACAATACGGCGATTTTTATCGTACTCTTTTTTAGTGAGGGGAGTCGGAGGAGCGGGCGGACCCGACGGTAGAGGAGACGGAGATTGAGTCGAAGGAACACCTTCCTGAGGAGTAGGCAGACCAGAAGGTGGATGAGATTGAGGTTGCGCCAGTACCGAGACAGGCCTTAAGGATTCAGGAATTTCCACGCCAGTTAACTCATGATATGCAGTTAATTTCTTGTCTCTTATTGGCTTGCGTTTATCAATTTCATCCTGGAGTCTTTGTATTGCCCGCCTTGAATAATCGGGGTCAGAGCCCCCAGATTTAGGGTCTTGCAGTTTAGCCCTGTGCTTGGCAATCGCTTTCTCTCTCCTTTTAATCTCAGTAATCCGTGTAGCAGCCCCTCCAAGGGCATCCAGCTCGCTATCAGCCTCCCCAAGCTTACCCCGCTTTTCATGCTGCTGGATCCTGTGATACCCTCTGCTTAAAAAGTTTGATACTTTAGGATCAGAGTCCTCAAGATCAACAAGATGTTTTGCTAAATTTTCTTTCCTACCCCGCCTTTCCTCCTCGGAAAACTTTGGTTCTACTGAAAAACTATAGGATGAATCACCGGAAACATCAGGCAATGGGGAAGGTGGTTGAATTGGAGTCTTGCCAGTCTTTGGAGGCTGTGGACCCGGCCGGGCATGCGTTGGTTCAGGAGTCCCATAAGATTTCGAGGTTGCACCAACATCTGGATTAATTACTTCATTTGCGATTTTAAATGCCTCCTCCTTTGAACCTACTTTCTCAGGTTTATGTGTGTCCTCAACACTAACATGAGGATTCATGTTTACAAACCAGTCCTTTCCATCAGTTGAAACAAGTTGCTCCGGCTCTGTTGCCCTGATTGTGTTTTCACGCTCGTCCTTGCTAGCATATAATATTCCTGGGTCTTTTGGTTTGTAATCAGGAATATCCATGACTTTGGCCATTTCAATACTATTCTCGCTAGTTTTTAAAGCCTCGTCATTAGTCTTGTAGAGATGATATTCAGGGTGCTTGGTATCATATCCAGTGAAACCATACCAATGCTCGCCATCATAATGGACCATATCTTCAGGCTTCATTTCTGAAAGGGGTTGTGTTGAATCAGGTAAGTCATTAAGTTGTGGTGGTTTAAGGGGGGCCCTTGAAGGTTTCCCGGGGTCTCGACGAGGAGTAGGCTTAGTCTTAGAAGGTTGAACCTCAAAAGGATCTCTAAGAGGTTTCCCAGAAGGCTTGGGTGATTCAGGAAGGCCGAAGTCTTCAGGTTTTATTGGAGGACCTGGACGGTCTGGCTTACTCTTAGGTGGTGGGTAGGGAGGTTTCATGCCTTCCCCTTTAACTCCTTCATAAGTGTCGTCTAATTCATCCAACTGTTTTGATGGTTTGATAAAGTCTCTTGGTTCTATCGGCCGGTCAGCATGTTTTCGGGGGTGTAACTCATCCCTACTACCAACAGTACCAAATACCTTTGGATGTTCTAAAAAGTCATCAGGCTCTATTGGACGGCCATAATATTTGGATTTTTTCGTTTCATCGAATTCTTGAAATTCTCCAAACCCATATCCCGCAATTCCCGCGTCCATTATTTTTTGGACGTCACTTCGAGCTTGACTTCGAGCCTCATCTTTTGGTAATCCTCGCCCCTCGTATTCATCTCGGAATGTGCCCAACATTTCCCTTCCTTTAGCAATCTTCTCCCGTCCTGTAAGATCATCTATCTTCCCCCCAACATCGTGAGCTTTTAAAACGGACTTTTCTTCCCGCGAGCTTAACTTGCGTTGGAGGAGTTCCTCAGTCATATTAACCCGGTCTGACCGGGTCGCACCATGAGTCTTCAAGTGATCGTGCATTTCATGTACTGTTCGAGGTCTGGCAGGACCAGTGGGAATACCGTGTTCTGTTGGGGGTGTTCTGCGTGGGCTGGGTTTTGCAGGTGTTCTGCGTGGGCTGGGTGTTTTGCCCTCAACTCTTTCCCTCTTCATTGATTTTGTGAGAAGCTCGTCAGGACTCTTGCCGTGTTTCTCACTTGCTTTTTCAAGTCCTCGGAGGGTTTGTTGTGCTTTAGTGTGGCTCATTTGCGCAAGGTGTTTCATGTTTTTATTGGCGATTCCTAATTTCTTCGCTTCGTTAAACCAGGGTGGCGGGCGTTTATATCCTGGTTGAGGGGGTGTTTCCGGTTGAGGGGTTGGTTTGGGAGGTGTCCTTGGTTTTTTGTATTTCATGGAGTTGAACAGCCCTTCTGGGACTTGAGGTTCCCCTACATCTTCACCTCCTTCTTGTTGGGCGACGAGAGGACTCTCACCATATCTTAAGGAATTCATTTGTTTGTTAGCCGCCCTTCTAGCAGCGTCAATCCGGGCGTTAGCATCCTTATTAATCGCCCCAATTCGACTTCCTATCCCTTCAACTGCCTTACTTGCAGAAGCCCTCCCAGCGCTTTGAGCGTCACCAGCGGCTTTTCTAGGGTCTACTTTTCGGGGCATTCTAATGGGTTTGGAGGATCCTGGTTGTACAACACCTTTTCCGGACTTGATTTGAATCGGCTTTGTTGATTGTTTACTAAGGGATACTCCAGCACCGATCGAAGTGGAATCTGAAGGTTGTAAAAAATGCGGAGAGATTTTTGCTGCTGCATGCCGTACACCTCCAGAAGATTTAGAACTTGGAGTGGAAAGTGGTAGGGGTGGTGGAAAATTCAGCCTCCTCGTTGCTTTAGGAGTCACCCCCCCAATAGGTAATCCAGGCGAGGGTGCTAATCCAGGACTAACCGCGGAACCTTCCAATCCGGAAGTCCCACCCATAAGAGCTACGAGAGACGACCCAGTCCTTAGCCTGCCCTTCCGGTGTCCTCGATCATATGCTTCGCCCCCACCAATCGCCCCGCGGTGGGGGAAACCGGGGCGTTCACCTAACCCATCCGCCATCTGACCCCATCCAGGAGACTTCATACGCTCTCCCCCAGCCTCATACATTCCGAGGGTGTGGGTGGTCTGGTATCGGCCGCCGGCAGTAACTATTGCGGTAGCTAGGTCTCTCCCCCGCATGAGCTGTGAAACCATTCGAATGCCTTCCCCCCCTCCTCTCGAGGAGTAGGCGTATACTGCTCCTCCAAGCCAATGCATGACTTTTAGCATGATTAATGGTGTTGAACAAAGTGCTGTCATCGCAGCGATACCGAACAAAACCCTGAATGCGGGGATTCCGAGGGTTGAATCCTGGTACGCCTTAACCCCGAGCACTAGGAACAGCATCATAACTACTTGACTGAAAATCGCAAGGAAGGAAAACCTCATTAAAGTGTTGCCCATACCCTTTGTAAACCTGAATGAGTAGAGGAATACTGCTAGAGGGAACATTGCGGCAAAAAGCATTACCATGAAATACCTAAAAACCGCCACGATGAATGCACTGACTGTTGATGCAAGGGAAATGAAGAAAAAACAACAGTATGTCCGAGTGTCAGGACCTGTTTCCCACCAATCCTTCATGTCTTCGAGATTGACTCCTGATTCACTCCAGACGTATTCAGACACCGCCGAAGAAATGTTGAGGATTATCTGGAATAGTATTGGGGAAGTGGCAACCAATATCATTCCAACAATCAAGTCTACAAAAAAGGCTTTAGCCTGGGCCCTGCCTTTAGGAGAACCTTGCATCAAAATCATGTAGAGTCCAAGCAGGAGGAATAAAGACACATAGAAGGGCATAAAGGATCTTATCAGCAAGACATTCATACCCCGGATAGTAGCGTCGACTGGAATGTCACCCAAGACTGTACTGCATTCGTCGGTTGGGAGAGGGCCCGCATAAACGCAAGGATTAGCCTTAACCATGGCTGCAATAAGAACGGAGGTAATCTCAACGAGCCCAATAACTCCAAAAGATAAAATGTGAAAACTCTGAACTATAGTATTCTGGATAAAAGCCCAGGCAGGAAATGCGCTAGACTGCTGCGCTAAAAGAGACACCACCAACACTACCGTGAAGAAAATTTTCCTTCTATGACATGCCATCTTGTATTGAAATAAGTTCCCTCTGAATTGGACCCGCACGCTCCGAAGCGAGTTTAAGCTGCCTTTCAACCGAGTCGAGTTCGACGACGGGATTGCGAGGAGCCCGAGAGACTCTAAGGGGTATTATATGGTTTTTACCGTGTAATTTAACCGGATTCAAGTACTCGTAAACTGAATCGATAACATCCGGGGAAACCGGTGCAAGACCTTGCCGCTCGTATTCTCCAGCACCAGGCGTATAGTCATAAGTTTTTGTTGTGGCATTTAAATGGTAATCTGCAGTATTAGTGCCAGTATCAATGTATTGAGCACCAGAAGCAACGTCTTCGACTGTGGTATTAATCCCGTTTTGGTCAATCATTGGAAGGCCCAAGTGTCTTGGATCACCAGGGACCTTGAAAATATCCCCCTCACCCTGTGCGTTTGCCGTAGATTCATATTCACCGGCTTTTCTTCCAAGTTTATCGTATTGTCTTTTTTCAGGTGTCCCGGCTAATGGAACAGCCCCCCCATTGTTTGCCACTATTTGGTCTTGCCTTCTCAAGTTTCTAGCCGCCATACGCCTGTGCTGAGGGTAAATAGCAGTTAATTCAGCCCAAGTCTTGATTCCTGCATTATGCAAATTCCCGGCAGCCTCGTCCGAAAGCCCGTCAACAGTCGAGACAAAGCATTCACGACGCTCCTTACTGTGTGTCCCAGTACCCGGTGTTGGGGCGCGTATGAACCTGTGCGTTACAGGATCCTCAATATAGTCGCCAGTGGGAGTGGGAAGAGCTTTGTATTCGTCCCTGTCGTACTGGCTCATGTGAACCGCTATTTCGGGCGAGCCGCCGTACTCTTCCACGGTGTGGAAGGCCTCTCGTTTAGCCGTTAAAGTGCGCATTTGCCGGCCTCTCTGACGGTAGTCGTACAACTCCCGGGCAGGGCAAGTAAACTCTGAGTTACCATCAGCTATCATCTGTGTGGCAGCGTCAGTAGTGTTGATATGACCGGTTGACGTTCCACTCGGATCGAAAACCGCCCTAGCTTTGTCGGAAACATGGTGAAATTGGCCTTTCTCATCGTAAGCCATCTGATGCGTGTTGACCACGTGCTGGTCGAGAAGCTGATTCCGGCTTACTTCCTGAGTTACCCTTGACATCACCGTAGCATTCATTGTAGGATGTAATCCCAGAGGAGATAGAACCGCTTCACTCCTACCCCTCAACTCCTTCTCCTCCCTTTGCTCGCTCTTGGTCGCCGCCGACCCAAGGGATCTTATGTGTTCAGCCTTACCCTGATCTTGAATTGCCTGGTTTATCTGCTGCCTCCTTGAGTTAAGCTCGTCAGAAGATTCGTCACCGCGAATTGTGCCAGGCAACAATGAATTAACGTCAGCCTCACGGTCATCGTCGAGTTGAAATATTTGCCGCATGTGAGGATCGTCTTCTATATTTCCCATAAAGTTCCCATGGCTCTTCATGTTTTCAAGAGCGTGGTTGTCAGAGCCGGTCGGGTCGGTGGTGCTGAGATGGTTTTCAACGTAGTCCGCGTACAATTTCCTCGCCTGCGCATTAGGCTTCATACGCTTTGCATCCCTCTCCTGGGCGGGACTCAAACCCCCAACGACCTGAGTCAAGTCACTGTTAACTCTGTTGAAAGTTGAAAGCATCATACGCTCGTTGTCGTTTCTAGGCCCCATCGCAGTCGGAACGCCAGTCACACGGTCGACTAAACCACGCCTAGCAAGCTCCCCATGAAGCAAAGACTGTTTTTTCCCAAGCTGTTCAGCACTGAAACGCTTCGTATCAAGTCCGGCAAACTGTTCGGCGGCAACCGTGCGTCTTGCAGCGGCGCGCGCCCGCATACCGATAGCCTCAGTGACGACTTTCTTTCTCCTCTGCTCCCCTTCGGGTCTTAGACCCATGAGACTTATCTGTCCTGAAGCACGAGTATAAATATCTTCATTACTGTCACCAGAATGTTCAACCCTTCCAGTCGCATCTCTCAACGCATCGATATTATTAGCCGCATAAGCGGCATGCGCTACAGCCTTCATCGGGGCCTTCTGTGCGGGTGTAAGTGCTAATCTGTCAATATGCTCGTCAATAACTGTATTAGCTGATTTCCCAGATCGGGTTGCCCGATCATTTACTTCAGTAACGTCAAGCCCGTCAAAGCTCATTCCCGCATCCGCAAGTCTTTCCTCAGCTTCCCCGTCCAGCTTGTCGGCGCTCTCCTCCAAATCCAATTCTTTTCCCTTATCCTCCAAGGGGACTTTACCTTCGGATGAAGCGAGAGCGTCCACACTCTTCCCAATGTTGTTGAGGTGATCGAATTCGTGGGTGACTTGTTCTATTTGATTGTCCAGGGTGTTTCTCTCGTTTACGAGCGCGCCGAGTGTTGTGCCTGCCTCTGGAGTGAGTCCGGGAGTTGTGCCGGAAGGATTCATCTGCTCTTGTAGTTTCTTAAGCTCTGCATTTGCGGCAGTGGTGGGAGTTGTCGAGTCGATTGAAGAGCCGTCAGGCATGTTGAGTACCAACTGGGTTCCGTTAAACCCAATTCTTGCTTCGCTGTCTAGTTTTGCCAGCCTGTCCTCGTACCTCGCCAAGTGCTTTCTGATGGGGCGGTTCATCCTACTCCGTCTTTTTTGAAGTCTAGCCCTCTTCCTGGCTAGAAGACCGGCCTTAATGTTTAACCCACTCACAGCCGAAGACAAAGCACTTCGGATAACACCCCGACCTTGTCTTCGGGCTTCACCGTACCCTTCAGCAACACCCTTCACACTCAAACCTTGACCGAATACAAAGCCTCCAAGAAGGCTTCCGCCCACAGCAGCCGCAAACCCGACATGACCTATGGGGGTGAACATGCCGAGGCCGAGGCCGACCATTCCCGCAAGCCGCCAAGGACGAATACCCTTATCCTTGTCCCACACGCCCAAACCCGATCCAACACCCTGTAATACCCCCCGAACGGGCTTACCCTCTAAAAAGGCCTCGCCAATTTGATTTAAAGGGTCCCTAAGCCATTTAGGGGCAATATCGCTTTCCTTGTGGAAGAGTCCTGTCAATCCGTAGCCTATAGGATGCAGTAGGTGGGCGTGTGCAGTCTGAGCTGTGAGTGATAATCCAATGTTTGCAAGACCTTTAAGTCTTGACCCAATCCTCAAACCACCGCCGCCGAATAATTGATTAACCCCCCTTTCAAACCGCTCTTGGTGGCTTGCACCAGGAGCTTTAGAGCCGCCTTTACCTGCAGTCCCAAAGAAACCAGTCTTTAATGCCGAAGTAGCGGATTCACCACTTCGAAGCGCCCTAAAAGCACCCATAACTCCCCCCCCAACCCCTACTGAAGGCCTCTCCTTGGCTCCGGGAACTCCACCAGGACTTTGACCTTCCCGCCTTAAACGAGAGTCTCTATGAAGTTTCATTGAAGCTGCGGAAGAGAGGGAGTAAGGTCCGTGGCCCATCATGAGGTGGCCTGCACCAGTTAAAAAAGGCGACTGAGTTTTACTACCGACCATGACTGTCATGCTTCCAACAACCTTTAGAAGTCCCGTCATGATTAAGGGTGAAAGCATAACCCCGATAAAGCTTCCAAGAGCCATAATTGCGCCTTGGAGAGACATCCAATTACTTGCGGATTCGGCCAGTAATACAATAAAAAATGCCTGAACAATCGGCATGAAAATCCAGATGAAAGTATACTTCATAAGCTTACGGCCTATACCTTGAGTGTAATTCCACATGTACAGGAAGATGGTCGCCGGAAAGATTATGCCCAAAGCAGTTACAACAGCCCACCTAAGCCACACTACAGCATAGCTTGCAATAACTATTATCAACCCTAAACCGCCTAAAGCACAAGTGTAAGGCATTACGAACATGGAGGCGGTCATAAGGCTTACTACCCCGCCAATGTGGTCTAAGCAGTCTTCAGGAGTCATTCCGTGACACGTCCCACCAGCAGACCCCACACTAGTCTGGATTAAAGCCAGCAACAAGCCATGCTCAATCTCCAACAAAACTTGGAAAATAATCGGTGAAAGCCCCGTTAAAACCATGCCGACAATCAGCCGAGTAAGATAATGCTTTGCAAAAGCTCTTTTTCTCGGAACAACAGAAGCGTAAACTATGTAAATGCCAGTCAACAATATTAGAATCTGGTAAGGTATCAAAATAATTTTTAATATTAATTTCGTAAGCCCCTGATATCCTGAGTCTGGTATGGGAGGGGATGAAGTCGTGTCATAAATCACCGGATTCTCAGTAATCCATTGTATAAGATCAGGAGTAACCTGCTGGGCCATATCCATGAATAAGCCTTCAATATAGTTGACTCCCACAGCCCAAATATCCTCACCACCAGTATTCTCCTTGGGGGGATAAGTTATCTGGGAAACAAGACTCAAAGAGAGAAGATAAACTAAAGCCAACGAAAAAAGCGTTAACCTAATCCGCCTGCCACCATTACTCATCATGTCTCCTCATAAGACCCCCAGATGCGGCCTGAACTCTTATGCAGGTTACCAGTCCTCGAATCAGTATAATCAACACTCAACAAAATCTGAAACTGGCCGCCTCCTTTACCAGGCATAAACCCAGACATATCAACAACCTCATGCTCGCCAGGTTCAACAACAACGCTAGGAGAAACAAGAACATCAACACCTGAATGATTCGCAGCAACAGATTCTATTGTCACGTTAGCCCCAATAAAATTCGCAAAAGAAATATTGAAATCCCCAGATTCAGAGAGCCGGAAGTCAGAGGGTACGACACCCCAAAAACCCATGTAACCAGGTTCAATAGTGCCCCCCAACTGGAATAATCCAAGCTGCCAGACCAACACTAAAACAACCACAACAATCAATATAACCCAAGCATAAGTCAATATAAACTCAATGGCCGCCTGACCCCTACAAGAAGAATTCCCGTTAACTGGTTTCATGACCTAAAACACCACAATAAACTATTTTCCCTGAAACCTTAAAAAACAAGATTCTACAACAGTTTTCTAACCTGATTTTCAACAATATCGACCATCTGCTCAATACCGATTTGCGTGGTGTCTAAAACCAAGTCAAAAACGGAGAAATCATCCAAATCAATACCGTAAAACTCCTTATAACGCCTCCGCTCACTAGCCTCCCGCAAATTGATAGCATCAACAAGGCCTACGTCACCATCTCCGCGACCACGAGCCCTCAACACCCTCTCTGAAATATCGGCTTTAAGCCAAACCTTAAAGTCTGCTGGAATAATATGTGCTGAAACCCTACCTTCAACAACACAATCACCGTGAGATGCGAGTTCCTTCTGCCGCTCATCAATAAGCTTGTCGATTTCAGGGTGGGATTCCGCGTACTTGGAAAACTCGAGGAGACTCATCTTTTTCTCACTCGCCAACTCCCGCATAATCGCACCCGCTGATATGTGTTTCACTCCAAGCCTTTTGGCGAGTTTTTTCGCCAGGGTGCTTTTTCCGGATGCTACTTCCCCGCCGATTGTTACAATCATTTCTTTGTTTTGGCGGCTGTTTTTTTAGCTGTCTTTTTCGGTTTGTTTTTTATCGTCTTTTTGGGAGATGGTTTGTCTTTAGGAGAGGATTTGTCTTCCTGTTTCACCGGCTTCTTCTTATATGATTTTTTTATCTTCCTCTTTTTCACAGAACCTTGAGAGACTTCCGTAAACCATCCTCGCGGCAGGAATTTTTCTATTGTGAGATCCCGGGATAAGTCCAAGTCTTTGTATTCGTCGCTTAAAAGCTTTACTTTCCATTGCACCGCGTAACGCAGTAAATCTTCAGTGCAACTACTGCATAATGTTCCAGAGTAAATTTTCTTACCCTTAACAGGCGTAATACGTTTACATCTAGCGCACTTGTTGCCGCCTATTTTTTCCTTTTTATAGTGGATTACGTTCCTCCCCTTAGGAGTCTTCTTGGCGATTCTTTTTACCGACCTAGTCCTCATTTTTGGTCTGACCATCTTTTAAACCTCACGTTATCTTTAAAAATTTGTTTAGTATAGTTGATGATGCAATAGAGATTATTATATACCATCCAAACCAACCCAGTTTATAGGATCCAAGCTGTACAATGAATTTTTTATTCTCGTATTTTATCTTATAGGAAACTTCATTGCCTGATTGGACAAAGTCTTGCCTTTTGACTGTTAGAATTGATTCCTCGTCGATTATCTCATTCCCCGAGAACTCGTGTGTTTGATTGTCACTTCCAAGGTATGTGAGCTTGAATGAATTTGAATTCAATAATTCGTCTGGCGGTCTGCCTTTAGCAGATACAGTCAGAGTGCCTGATTTTCCGCCTGAAATATTTCCCAGACTCCAGAGAATAAAAGACTCGTCCCTGAAAATCTTTCCGGAAGATGATATTGAAAGTATCTCAAGGTCTTGAGGGTGATATTCAATCAACTGGACTTCAGAAGCCACTCCATAGGCTCCGTAAGTCCCCCTCATCCAACCGAAAATCAAAAGCAGCGGGATTAATGTGAAGACCATGGGCTTCATGTTGTGTTTGAAGCTTTCCATAGTCTCAGCCATCATATCCTGCTGGTGCTTTTTCATATTCTTGCTGTCACCAGCCTTCTGAGCCTCCTTAAGCTTTCTTTGATGCTCTTTAATCCGTTTCTGACCTTCCCTAACTTTCTCCCGATCGATTGTGAAATACCGTACTGCCGTGCTCAAGGACACTATCCCGAGAGAAATCAAGGCGATATTCCTACCGGCCTCAGTTATTACAACATTCAAGTCAACACCTTCTTAAGTTCCGCGCTAGCCTCGGCAAGCTTACCCTGCCTGTTTGCAATAAGCTTTACCGCACTATTCGAATGCAACGAGTATGCAGCAGCATAACTCCTGTTTATTTTTTGGTGGGAGTCAAGCCCCCAACTGCTTTCTAAATCTCTTTTCCTGCTTGCATCATCCTTCCTACGCTCGATAATGTCTTGGACGTCTGTTTCGATGATAATTATTTGTGAGGGTTTGATTTCGTCTAAAACGTGTTTAGGAAGCCCTGGAATGAAGCCTTTCGGCGTCTTGACTGTACAGTGAGTGTCAACAATGATGTCTTTAGTCTCCCCGAGTTTGCCGATTTTTCTTGCAGCATCAACTTGAACCTCCCGCTGCGCATCAACGGGGAGGTTTCTCATTTCATCCCTGTCGGACACTAAACCCTTTTCCTTAGCAATCTCGAACATCACAGTCCCGTAGACTACATGCTCGTATACCCTACTTTCAGCACCCAACTCACTCAGAGCCTTCTTCAATACAGTTGTTTTCCCTGATCCTGGTATTCCAGTCAAAATTACGGTAGCCATTTTCAACACGATTTAATTTAATAGTCAATCATCATATTAAAAGTGAATACAATTTCCCGGTCCGAATTAATCGACAAGTTTATAGACTCAATCAACGAGCCAGTCATAGTTGAGGGTAAAAAAGACAAGCTTGCGCTCGAATCACTCGGAGTGAAAAATGTTATTCAGCTCAACCAGGGGGGGTCTATTTTAGAGGTAATTGAAGCACTTGCGGATTTTCCCAGTATTGTGATACTCACGGACATGGATAGGGCGGGGAAAGTGCTTCGGAAAAAAATCCTCCGATACTTTAAGTTGTACGGGATTTACGAGAATAAGAAGCCGAGAGAATTTTTCGCGCAAATGAGGTTATCCCATATTGAAGGATTATCCAGTTGGATGAGAGATGAAAAAATTTTTACGTCACTTGAACAAGTTTGAGGGACACGTTTTAGACGCCTTGAAGGGGGGTGAATCTGAAACTCTAAGCGAGAAGCTTAATGCTTTAGCTCATAGTCTTTTTAAAGGGGAGGTGCCGTTCACAGTCATAAATCACGGTGAAAAAATTGTTTACTGCCATACAGACGGGGGTGACGTGTTCATCGCATCATCGGCCTTAATTCCGCACACTGAGACGAAAAAGGAGGTTGAAGCTTACCTTAATGTTCTAGACGACCTCGGAAAAAGATTCTCTTTTAACTCGGAGAAAGCGAATGCTTTAACTCGGAAAATCTTGACTCAAGCTATTGAAACAATCACGGACTCTGAAATACTGTTGGGATTTGTCGCTTCCTCTCAGGGATTTTTATGCTCCCTAACACGCTGGAGAGGAAAAATAGACCTTTCTGCGGACGTAAAAAATAATTTTTTAGATCAAGCAGACTACTTCGAGCAGACTCCTTTAATCGAGGGTGGTGTGGAAGTGGGATCAAAAATCATTTTCATTTTGGATTCTGATTAGTTTTTTAAGTGTATTTTGCCTATATCTTAGGTTAGAGATGGAGGCGAAGACGAGGGAGCCCATTATCTGTGTTTTGGGTCACGTGGACAGCGGTAAAACAACTCTCTTAGATTATATTAGGGGCAGTGTCGTGGCTTCAAGGGAGGCTGGGGGCATTACCCAGCATATTGGAGCGACTGACGTGCCTTTTGAAGTTATTAGGGGGTTGTGCGGGGACCTTATAAACAAGATTAAATTAAAGATTGATGTGAGGGGGCTGCTTTTCGTGGATACTCCAGGTCACGAAGCCTTCACAACTTTGAGAAAGAGGGGGGGAAGCGTTGCCGACATCGCCGTGTTAGTAGTTGATTTGCGAGACGGGCTTATGCCCCAATCGATCGAGGCTATTGCGATTTTAAAGCAATACAAGACCCCGTTCATCATTGCAGCCAACAAGGTAGACCGGATATCGGGATGGCAGAAGAGTACTTTACCTCAAAAACAGCCTCAACACGCTCGTGACGAATACTTTAAACATTTTTACAACTTGATTGGCCAGCTTTCGGAACAAGGATTTGACGCCGACCAATACAATCAGGTAACTGATTTCACCAAGCAGGTCGCAATAGTGCCGGTCTCCGCTGAGACTGGCGATGGCGTGCCAGAGCTTATGATGATGGTTATGGGACTCACTCAGACGTATCTCACAGACCAGTTGTCTGTTGCCTTGGCTAGTCCGGCCAAAGGCACTATCTTGGAGGTTAAGGAGGAGACGGGTCTTGGAA
>Ga0265594_1000638_pt1 | contig 28525 bp, 29 predicted proteins | sample saktaG_11_FD_190147 | JGI IMG/M metagenome (GOLD analysis project Ga0265594, IMG submission 190147) | Saline water microbial communities from Sakinaw Lake, British Columbia, Canada - sak_2011_5_24_80m | ecosystem: Environmental > Aquatic > Non-marine Saline and Alkaline > Saline ... | reverse complement strand
GCAATTATCAATGCTTTTTTCCCTTCCGACGTGAATTTTCGCGCGAGTTTTCCGATGCTGGTCGTTTTCCCCGTTCCATTCACGCCTACGAATAACATAACCCTCGGTTTGGCATCGGTATCGGGAATATCTTCACCGGTTTTAATTAGCGATTTCATTTCGGATTTCAGAATATCTTCTAATTTCTCCGCCTCTCTCCGGTCAACGTTTTTAAGCCGGTCAATTAGAATGTCAGTCAGGTCAAGGCCCAGATCGGAAGCAATCAACGTTTCTTCGATCGACGTCAACATATCACTGTCGATACGAAAATATTTACCTAAAAGAGGTATCCGTGATGCGATACTGCTTTCGGTTTTTTTCAGACCTTTGGAAAGTTTTGAGGATCGCTCAGATACCGCCGTTTTTTTTTTAGCCCTGGTAATCTCACTGACGAAGAAGTGGCAATACTGGACCCATGAGATCAGAAGGAAAAATATAGAAATCCACATGATCGGCAAAACCCAATTATGGGCAATATCGGAATAAACAAATGCCAGCACAGTCGCAGAAGTAAAAGTAACTGCGATTTTACCGAGTTTATTTGAATAGGGAGCGATCTTACAGTTATTCAGCAGATATACTCCCATTAATACAATAGTAAGATCGCGAACCGCCAACAATAGAAAGAAATACGCCGGCATTCTATCCGCGAACATTAGGTATAGCATTACACTGAAAATCACTACTTTATCTGCAACAGGGTCCAGAATCTTTCCAATATCGGTAATCTCATTACTGATTCTTGCAAGCCAGCCATCGAGAACGTCGGAAATAATGGCAATCAGAATGAATATCAGTGCAACATCCCCTTTTCCTTTCTGCAGAAAATACAGGATAGGCAATACCATAAAAGCCCGTAATATGGAAATCACATTTGAAATTGTTACGATACGATCAGGATGCATAGATTCATATTTTTGTCTGACTTTACTTCTCAAAATTCCTTTGACTCCTCAATTGTTTTATCGATTCGTGAAAATACATCTCAAATAAATGAATTCCCACCTGTTTTTTTATATCATGTTGAGAATCCAACTCAACCAAATTACCATTAAAAATAAGACTTCCATGGTGTAATATCCAAAAATGTTTGCATATTTTTCGGATCAACTCAAAATCATGCGAAACAATCAGAACATGATGCTGCCGTTGAAAATCCTCCAGAACGGAATAGAGTTGATCTTTTCCCTTATGTCCCATCCCGATCGTGGGTTCGTCCAGGATCAGCAGATCCGGGGACATCGCCAGGCTCAGAGATATTGCAAAGCGCCGGAGCTCGCCTCCGCTGAGTTCAAAACCGCACTTGGCTTTGATGGAATCATAGCTCATTGAGAAACGATCGAGATAAAATTTTATATGCTCATGTAAATTGATTTTTATTGGATTTTGAGCGACGATTTGTTGAACGGTATCGCTGACCCTCACTCCCAGAAATATCTTTTCAGGAAACTGCGGCGAGTAGATAACTTTCGGTGGCTCGACGGTTCCGTTTTTAAATGAAAAATGAAGCTTGCCAGCCTGTGGTTTAACGATTCCCGCCAGTATCTTACTAAACGTCGTTTTCCCGGATCCGGATAAACCGTACATTCCCAGCGCACCGTCAAGGCGGTGTTGCAAATCCCCGATCGCCAGATTAAACTGACTTTCCGGCTGAAAGCGGTACGCAATATTTGATACTTTAATATCCAGATCAGGTTTCATAGTCACTATTCCTGAATTTTTTCAGGTAGTCTCCACTGTTTCCTGTATAAATAACCTGTCCCTGATCCAGCGCAATCACATAATCCGCCATACGAATCTCATGTGTTTCCTGGCTGATCCAGATAACACTTACACCCTGCTTTCCAAGCATCTCAATTTTTTTATAAAGCCGGATTTGCGTAAAAATATCCAGGAAGGAACAGGGTTCATCCATGATCAGAATATCCGGTTGCGTGATCATCATACCCGCCAGCGCCAGCCGTTGCTTCTCACCGCCGGACAAGCTATTAGGCGAATCAGATTTTCTGTCGATTAAATCAATCTCTTCAAGCGTTTCAGTAGCCTTCACTTGCATTTCAGTGGAACTCATACCACGATTTTCAAGATTAAAGGCGACTTCTCGCTCAATATTAAAATGGATGAACTGATCATCCGGATTTTGAAAGAGATAACCGAAATGAATATTCCGTTGGGCGGCGCCATTAATCTCGAAAATAATCTGTCCTTTATCCGGTTTCAGGAGTCCGGAGATAAGTTTAACAAGCGACGTCTTTCCGGAGCCGCTATCTCCGGTAATTACAACCCGGCGTTGCAGCGGAATTGATAGGTTGATATTCCGGAATAATTGTTGTGCAACTTTATACTGAAAATCCAAACCGCTTATTTGAATTCTCAATCATTCTCCAATATCTCTTTTACTGTTCTTGCCGAAGCTCCCATATTATCCCAGATGACTTTGCGCGCCGAATAAGACGCCTCTTCATAGACTTTCTTATCTTTTATAAATGTCTTGATGTGCTTCAAAAGGCATTTACAATTATCACAGGAGAAGCCGCCGCCTGCTTTAACCAATAGTTCCGCCTCTCTTGAATTGTGGTAATCAGGTCCGAATAATACCGGCAATCCAGCCACTGCCGGTTCCATGACATTATGGATCGAGCCGCGGAATCCTCCGCCAATAAATGCCAGGTTCGCCTGGTGATACAGCTCCGCTAAAATCCCGACTCTATCTATCAAAACAATGCGTTCACTGACGGGTTGTTTTTGCGCCCGGCTAAACCGTATGGAAGATATTCCTTCGCTTTTAAAGACGTCTTCCAAGCTTTCCAACGCATACTCATTCGGTTCATGCGGCGCTATGATACATCGAAAATAATCGAATTTTTTAAAAATTTCAACCACCGCCGGCAGTAGATGCTTGGCATCCTGAGGCCAGATGCTGCCGATGATAAAAACAAAATCTTCGTCAAACAGCCGTGGAATATGATTCGTTATTCTGCTCCGCGCCCGTTCAATTACCTGGTCATAACGTGTATCACCAAGCGTCATTAATTTGATCTGAACACTTCCGATCAATTTTTCAACAGACATACGATCCTTTTCCGAAATAGCAAAAATATAATCGAGAGATCGATACAACTCCCGGAAAAAGCCGCGCACTAAAGGACTGAATTTGGTGCTCTTCTGCCGTATTCTTGCCGACATTAAGTATGTCGGAACATGATGCCGTTTGGCATTTATGATCAAATTGGGCCACAACTCGTATGTAACAAAAATGATCTTTTGTGGTTTGAGTTTCTGGATAAATCGCCGTGTTCCCAAGAAGCTGTCGAACGGCAGATAAATCATCAGATCCACTTCCGATATCCGTTCCGCATGGCTGAAACCACTTGGTGATGTAAAACTGGCAACAATCAGCACATCCGGGCGAACAGCGTTTAAACCCCGAATAACCGGCTTTGCCTGTTCAAACTCCCCCAGAGAAGCCGAATGAATCAGAAAGACCGGTTTGCTCGGGTGTTTCTGACGAAATCGTTTCAGGTTGTACCAGGTGATTTTCCGTCCCTTAATTCCCTCTTTTATCTTGTCATTAAAGAGTGCCAGAATCTGGAGCGCAAGAAACGCCAGAGGTACAAAAATGATGTTGTATAGGATAATCCAGAATATTATCATGCCACGATATCGTTTAACAAAGATTGTACCGCTTTAAAAACTTCCTCCACCGAACTGTTTTCCAGACAGTACTGCTGCTTCCGGTAACATCTCCGGTCTCCCTTTTGAGAACAGGGACGGCACCAGAGCTGCTGTTCGATTGAGCGACTTTTTCCACTATATGGCCCTGCCCCGGTCTCCCGTGAAGTTGGTCCCAAAATGACGATCAACGGCGTCTGCACCGCTTCAGCGGCATAACTTAAGCCTGTATCATTACCAATTACAAGCGTGCTTTTCGCCAAAACGGCAATGGATTCTTCCAACGTAGTTTCACCGATCAATGGGATATTATTCCCACTATTCAGATCAGATAATTCGGCTAAATAGTGATCTTTCTTTCCACCCAGCCAAACAACCGGAATAGTGTACGTATCATAAATGCACTGAGCAAGCTGCCGGTACTTTTCAAGAGGATAGCGCTTGTTTTTCCAGGCTGCAACAGGCAACATCACTACGAAAGGTTTCGTAACGCCCCGCTCCTGTAATAATTCTTCAGCCCGCCGAGTGATTGAGTCATTCAGGTAGATTTCAGGAACTAATGAATCACCGTATATACCCAATGGTTCGAGGACTTTCATATATTCATTCAGAACAGTGAAATTTTCCGGAAACAGGTTTATATAAAAATAGAATAGCAAAAATCGTTTCAGTCGCGGTTTTAAGAACCGAAGATGTGGAATCTTCCGCAAATAATAACCAAGAACCCTGCTGCGAATAGAATTGTGCATGTCGATATACAGATCATAATCTTCACGTGCTAATTTGCGACAGAGCTCGCGCCACCCGGCGAATCCTCCGTCAGAGTCAAAGGTCAGAACATTCGATATAAAGGGATTATGCTGAAGCAATGGCTGAAACTCCACTTTTGTCAGGAAATCAATTCTGGCGTCTGGAAATTTATTACGCAGTACCTTGAAAATGGGCGTTAAGAATACAATATCGCCCAGCGAGCTCAAACGGATTAGCAGTATTTTTTGCGGATATCGCTCTAAGCTCAATGAGTTCTTTCCCGATTAAATTCAATAAATCCCAGCAATGATTGTTTAACGTCTGAAGCCGGAAATAAATCCAGCGCTACGCGCGCTTGATCTGAAATTTCCGTTAATTTTTGCTTTGCGTAGGCAATGCCATCTTTTTCAACAATCAATTCATTTATCTTTTTAATATCATCCGGCAGCAGTCCGGCTCTGATCCATTCTCGGATTTCCAGGCTTCTATCTGAGTCCATTTTATTTAACACGTACAACAAGGGTAAAGTTATTAGATTAGATTTCAAATCCCTGCCAATCGGTTTGCCGATTTTATCCTCTTTGGCAGTATAATCGAACAAATCATCCTTGATCTGAAATGCCATCCCGAGATATTTCCCGAAAATGTAGAGAGCGTCTGCCTGTTCTGAACTTGCTTCCACCGATAAGGCGCCGACTTTACAACTGCTTGCAAACAGCGAGGCGGTTTTCAGCCAGATCATACGGAAATAATTATCCTCATCCATACCATTGTTGGAACTTTTTTCCAGTTGAAGGATCTCTCCGGAACTCAGCGATTCGGAGGTTTTTGACAGCAATTCCAGCGCTTCAAAATTGCGCAGCCGTAGCATATTGGTCAGCGACCGGCTGAATAGAAAATCACCCATCAACACGGAGACTTTATTCTTCCATACGGCATTGACCGAAGGCACTCCACGGCGGATTCTCGCTTCGTCGATTATGTCATCATGAATTAAAGTTGCTGTATGAAGGATCTCCACCAGCCCGGCGGACACAATCGTAGCATCATTAGGATCGCCACACAGCTTTGCGGATAACAGCACCAATAACGGTCGTATTCGTTTACTATTTTGATTAAGAATGTATCGTGAAATTTCATTAATCAGTCCAACATCCGATTGCAACGCCGATTCAAATTCCTTATAGAATAATTTCAACTCTTTCTGAACCGGTTTGGCTAATTGACCGATAGGATTTGCCATGCTTATCCTTCTAAGTGGTTATTATCAGAATCTTCCCTCGCGCCTTTCATCGCTACCCGGGACACAATTATACTGAATTCATAAAGAAAAAACAGCGGAATTCCCATCATCAACATGCTTACCGGATCGGGCGGCGTTATAAATGCTGCTAAGAATAAAATAATGATTATGGCATAGCGCCAGCTTTTTCGTAAAAACGTTGGCGTAATCAACCCCATTTTCGTCATGATAAATGACGCCACCGGCATTTGAAAAATAAAACCTGATGCGACCATAAGCTGGAGTACAAATTTTGCATAGTAATTGATCGATATGTTCTTCTCAACTTCGGATGTGCCGACTGCAATCAGAAACTTGATCGCAAAAGGAATTAAGACAAAATATGCGAATAAAACTCCCGCTAAAAAAAACAGCGTAACGCTCAACACCAGCCAGGGGCCCCAGCTTTTTTCATTGGAATAAAGACCGGGCGCCACAAACGCCCAGAACTGATAGGCGATCACCGGAATGGAAAATACAATCCCCATGACCAGCGCCACGCCGAACTTGAGCATCAGCATTCCCTGAACTTTCAGCACCTGGATTTTCATATCCGGTTGCAGCATTTTGGAGGGTTTGATTAGGAGATCGATAAATATATCGGAAAACAAAAATGTCAATACCATGAAGATAATGACGCTGAACAATGCCTTTAACAGGCGCCAGCGCAGTTCTTCCAGGTGGTCAAGAAAGCCCATTTCCGCCATATTCTTGTTCTTGCCTTTGGATGTCGATTTGTCCGATGTCATGTATCTGTTGTTCAATAACTATCAGTAAAAAATATCCCTTAAATATAATTATCCCAATCCATAAAAACAGTGTTTATTGAATGAATTGTGATATTGATTTTATGACAATATAAATCTTCCAACAAGCAGCAAGGTTGCCTGAGAAATATAAACATGTTCTGTTAAAATTTATCTTCTACCCGAATTCCTTCACGAATTCGTTATAATTGGTAATGATCAACTGGCGTCCTTTGCGCTGGATCCAGCCTTTTCTTTCGAGCAGTTTCAGCATCCGTGATACCGTCTCACGGGACGTACCCGCCATGTTGGCGATATCCTGCTGGAATGGAAGGTTATCAATGATGACCTGTCCCAATTTAATGACGCCAAGGTCTTCCGCCAGACGAATGATGCTCATGGCAATCCGGTTTTCCGCATCGCTTAAGGACAATCCCTCAATTTGCTGATCAGATCTCCTCAGACGAATAGCCAGTTCCTGAAGCAACGCAATCGCGATCTTCGGATGTTTTTCCAGCAGCTCCAGAAAATCCCCTCTTTTCAGGACAAATACTTCCGAATCCTCAAGCGCGATTACATTGGCGGAGCGGCTTTCACCATCAAAAATAGACATTTCACCAAAAAAGTCGCCATCTCCCAGGATCGATAAAATCACTTCGCGTCCGTCATCACTCAGGCGCGTGATTTTTACACTACCCTGATTAAGGATAAAAAGGGTGTCTCCCACATCCTCTTCCATCAGGATCATGTTATTTCGTTTATAGAGGCGTTTTTGCATCAAACTGGAGATCTTGTCGAGAATCTCATCTTTCAGATCTGCAAACATTGGAATATTTTTAAGTACAGAGTCATTCATATTTTTATATCTCCGTCAAAAAATAGTGGGCATCGTCTAAAAAAACAAGAAAAAGTTTCACTGTATAAATCTTGTCCTTTGATTTAGCTTTTTTCCTTAGTCGATTCTTTTGGTTTAGTAAACTTTTTAAGAATACCCGGAACCATCTCAATGACTTTCGCCAGGCTGCGGTCTTTCAAACTGTGTACCCGCACGTTATCATCTTCGATTATGATAATAGCCACCGGTTCGATGATTGCGCCGCCGCCGGTACCGGATCCCCTGTCCTTATCGTCTTTTGATTGACCACCGCCGGCGCCAAAACCGAAGGAAATTTTAGTAACCGGAATGACAGTGGATTTGCCTGCCTGGATCGGTTTGCCGATGACAGTTTCCGAATCAACCAGGTCTTTCAGTTTTCCTAACAGCGTATCTATCAAGTTTTCAACCATTACGAATCTCCTTTTTTCTCGCGAATTCGTCGCTTATAGTTTTTATATGCAAAAATAAGAGTTGGAATATATTTATACAAATGAATTAAACCATCAATTTCAATTTTTCCCCAAATTCCGGGTTTTGTAAAATTCGCCTCTATGTTTATCCGTTTCAAATATTTAGTGGTGTACCTGAACATATAATAGGTCGAAAGAAAGAAACCTGTCGCGGCGGGATTTTTAAAACCTACAGACATATCTCCGTCAATTGTCTTAAAATGAATCGGTTTCATAATTTTGGGTGCTACTTTTCCGACAAATGAAATCCACTCAATTACCGATAATCCGTAAGAATCACCTTTCTCTTTGGCTTTTTTTTCTTTTTTCTTTGATTTTTTTACTGGCTCATCGAGAGATTTTTTTAAAACCGGTACTCTCAACATAAGCAATCCCACTGAAACACTGATAGTATTGCTTTCCCAGCGAAGAAAAAAACGTAGTAATCCATAGATAAACGCTACACCGGTTTGCAGCTGTTTCTGATCGTCATCAAATGTTCCATTGACTTTGAAACGGGACGGGAAAATAAGTATCAAGAGGGACAATCCCAGCACTAAAGAAAATATGGTAATGATTATTTTTATTATCAAAATCAGCGTCAAGAGTGTTTTTTCCTTTGATATTCAGGATTGATATAAATAAATTTGTGGACTGTTTGAAAACTTTGGAAAGGAGTTTAATGAGCAAGAATTTATCAGTCCAGAAACGGATTCGCCAGGCAGAAAAAGCCAGATTGCGTAATAAACATTACAAATCTTTAATGAAAACAATGGTAAAGAAGGTACAAGCTGCCAGTACCAAAGATGAAGCAGAAACTCTCTTTCGCGAAGCTGTTTCAATAATCGACTCCATTGCCGGTAAAGGAATTATCCATAAAAATAACGCTGCCAATAAAAAATCAAAACTCGCCGCTCACGTCGCAAAATTAGCGTAATTTGTTTTAATCAATTCTATTCAACTGTCTGTCCTGTAGTTCGGAGCTTCCTTGCTGATCTTAATATTGTGGGGATGGCTCTCCTGAATCGATGCAGACGTTATTTTTATAAATTCGCCCTTCTGCTGTAACTCTGAAATATTCCGGGCGCCGCAATAGCCCATAGAGGCCCGCAATCCACCCATCAGTTGATGTACCGTATCGTGCAAAGGACCTTTGTACGGCACAATTCCCTCAATACCTTCGGGAACAAGTTTTTTCATATCTTCAGAATCCTGAAAGTAGCGGTCTTTGCTGCCTTTTGCCATCGCCGCAATTGATCCCATACCACGGTATGTTTTATACACGCGTCCCTCGTATAAGACCGTTTCGCCCGGACTTTCATCCATACCTGCCAGAAGCGATCCGAGCATTACAGTGCCGGCGCCTCCGGCAAGGGCTTTGGCAATATCTCCCGAATAGCGGATGCCACCATCGGCAATGATGGGAACACCGACTTTTTCGGCTTCCGTTGCACATTCAATAATAGCCGTCAGTTGAGGAACTCCGACTCCGGCAATGACCCTTGTTGTACAGATAGCACCGGGACCAATTCCCACTTTAACCGCATCAGCGCCAACATCGAGTAGAGCTTTCGTTGCTTCCTTTGTTGCTACATTACCTGTAATTATATCAATTTGAGGAAATAATTGTTTTAATTTTTTTACAGCTTTTACTACGCCTGATGAATGACCATGAGCGGTATCAACTACAAGCACATCCACTTCTTCGGCGATAAGCCGCTCCGCCCGTTCAAGAAAATCACCGGAAACCCCCACGGCGGCGCCAACCCGCAAACGTCCGAGAGAATCTTTGACAGCGTTCGGAAATTTCTTTTTCTTCAAAATATCTTTAACGGTAATCAAGCCTTTTAATCTGCCTTCATTATCCACCACCAACAATTTTTCAATCCGGTGACGCTGCAAAATTTCTTCCGCCTCTTCTAGGGTGGTCCCAACCGGTGTTGTCACTAAATTTTCTCTGGTCATCCGTTCGGAAATAAACTGATCAAGATTTGTCTCAAAACGGATATCACGGTTAGTTAAAATACCTGTTAACTGACCGTTGTCAACAATCGGAATCCCGGAAATGGAATATTTGGCCATAATATCGAGAGCTTTACGAATGGTATTGCCGGAAGACAGCGTTATGGGATTGACGATCATACCGCTTTCCGACCGCTTGACACGGTCCACTTCGGAAACCTGTTCATCGATCGTCATATTTTTATGCAGAATTCCGATGCCACCCTCCCGGGCAATCGCGATTGCCATATCTCCCTCAGTAACGGTATCCATGGCAGCGCTGATCAGAGGTATGTTCAGATTGATATTTCTGGTAAGCGGCGCCGCCAAGTCAACCTGTTTGGGCAACACATCGGACTTTGCCGGCACCAACAGAACATCATCAAATGTTAAACCCTCGCGACTTACTTTTTTTATCATATTATCACCTGTTCATTTATTTTGTCTGATTCGCAACTATTCGAACCTGTTCAATAAAATCCCGATCACCATAAAAATCATCTATCTTTCTCAAATCTTTATAAAACAGGCGGTCTTTATCAAGATGGGACACCAGCGACCGGACTTTTTTATAACCAATCTTCGTTCCGTCACCATTTGCTAAATTCTTCCGATAATCGATTCCCTGAGCAGCTGTGAGAAATTCGATCCAGATAACCTGGCGGATATTTTCAACAATCTGCAGAAGTTTTAACCCGGCATTTGGCGCCATACTGACATGATCTTCCTGGTTTGCCGAGGTGGGAATCGACTCAACGGAAGCGGGATTTGATAATGTCCGGTTTTCGGCGCATAATGCCGCAGCCGTGACATGAACGATCATAAACCCTGAATTAATGCCGCTCGTATCCACCAGAAATGCCGGCAGACCGCTCATTGTAGTATCAGATAAAGTTGAAATCCGACGTTCGCTTATATTTCCCAGCTCCGTCAGCGCAATGGATAAATAATCCGCTGCCAGTGCAATCGGTTCCGCATGGAAATTCCCACCGGATAAAATCTCGCCGGTTTCAGGAAATACCAGCGGATTGTCGGTGACAGCCCGGATTTCATTATCGACAGTAGTTTCCACAAATTGAATCGTATCAAGCACCGCACCCAGAACCTGCGGCGTGCAACGGAAGCTATAGGGATCCTGAACTTTTTCACAACTCACATGGAAGTTAATGATCTCGCTGTTTTTTAAAAAATTTCTCAGGTGTCTTGCAACCATCTGCTGTCCTTTTTGTTGCCGAACCACCTGGATCTGATCCCGGAACGGCGTATCCGTCGCCAAAATAGCTTCGACGCTCATCGCCGCCGCCAATTCCGCTAATATAAATAAATCCCTGACCTGTGATAGTGCATAAGTAATCAATGCAGTTGAATACTGGGTTCCATTGATTAATGACAAACCGTCTTTTGGTCCCAGAGTAACAGGATTATAGATTCCTCGTGCAACTAATTCTTCCGCTTGAAAAACTTTTCCCTGATATTCAACTTCGCCTTCTCCGATTAGCGGTAAACACATATGAGCCAGAGGCGCCAGATCGCCACTGGCGCCCACAGATCCCCGTCGTGGAACAACCGGAAGAATCTGTTCATTGAGCAATTCCACCAGCTTTTCAAGGACTTCCAAAGAACATCCGCTATAGCCTTTTGACAGATTCTGAATTTTCAGGTACATCATCAGGGCGACAATGTCAGAACTGATCGGGTCACTGACGCCACAAGCGTGGCTGCGTAGTAAATTCACCTGCAATTCCGCCAGTTCGCCTGGCTTGATCTTTATGTTGCTGAGTTTTCCGAATCCGGTATTTATACCATACACGGTCTTTCCCCGGTTGATAAAGTCCATCACCGTTTTGCGGGCATCAGTTATTTTTTCAATAGATTTTTTTGAAAGTGTGACGGCGCTTCTGGATTGTAAAAATTCATAGGCCTTTTCAATCATATTTGGAACTCCTGTGTCATCCGGATTTTTTTCGTTGCCGAAAGTTATGAATCAGAGGTCTCGCAATCAAGCAAAAGCCTCTACTTGCATATTACCCCTTTTTCATCTAAATTTTATTTAACGAAAAGAGGTATTCATGAAAAAGCTCTTAGCATTCGTTTTTATTATATTGCTAATCAATCTGCTTCCTGCTCAGGAGACCGTCGAAGTCACCGATCTGGTAGTCCGGCAAATAGAGAATAATCTACTCCGGATAACCGTTGAGGTTCGCAATTCGGCAACGCGTGAAGTCAGTGAAATTGCCGGACATATCGATATTTATGATAATTCCGAGCGAATCGTTGAAAAGAAATTTATTCAGATTCTGCATGTCCATGACGTTCCACTCAAGCCGGGTGAATCCAAATCCCGCGCCGTCGTCACTACTCAGCGACCCAATATGTCGGGAACCGCCCGGTACCGGATCACTCATTTACGATTTTTCGGAGAGCAGGATGTGTATATGGTTTGTCCCAATTGCGGAGAGATCATATTAAAAGATGAATAATTAATCTTTGATTATTTGATCCATTAAATCATTAATCCACTTTTTACTCTCCCTGATATAGGCGTCAATTTCCGCTTTTGGCAGGTTTTGCTGTATCATCGCTGTGGCAATTAGCGCACAGGGTATCGGCAGATACCGGATTGTATTATCATCATAAAACGCATTAAGACCGGCTATTAACGAGCGCATTTTATCGGGTTCCAGGTAATCGCTAAACACCGAATCCGAACAGGCGCGAGTAATACTTTTAAGTTTCAGCCGGTAAAATAACTTACTATCGAACAATCCGCTTAAATAGGCGCTTTTGATCCAATATTTATATTCAGGGTACTCCCGGCAGATATGATCGATTTTTCGCCAGTCGTAACCGTCCCAGAAAAGTTTGCGCTCCTGTGCTCTTATTTGGATAAAACTTAACAAGACAAAACTCAGAATGATTATCCGCTTCATAAATTAGCCATCCAATTTTATTAAGGTTTTTTTTCTTCAACTAATAATTGCCGTGTCAATGCTAAAAACCGGTCGTACAGCTTTTTCAGTTCCGGTGAACTCTCTAAGATCTTGCGGTGTTTTTGAATGGTTTTTTCATCACCCCTGACAGCCGGACCGCTCAGGGAATCTTTCAGGGACTTTTTCCAGGCATTATCAAACGCCTGCTCAGAAAGCCGTTCCAGCAGCTGTTTTAGAGTATCGTCAGAAATACCTTTTGCCCGCGCAAGCTGTTTTAACGCCTGGATCATGACCGTTACATAATTATTTACAAAAACAGATCCGAGATGCACAGTTTCTTTCTGTTCGGAATCAAGCGCTATTCCGGTAACACCAATCAGTCGGGCAAGATTCAGCAGGTCATCCTGGATTCCTCCTTCACAACTGAATACGGAACCGGGTATTATGCGGATTCCTGTTTCTATATCAGGAATACTAATCAATGGATGAAACGAACCTGTCCGGTATCCTTTCTTTTGCAAAGGCTTCAGCAGTTTTGAATCCCAGGCGCCGGACGTGTGGAAGACCTTTTTACCGTCGCCGTTTTTTAAAACGCCTAAAAGCTGTTTTGCTACTTCTTCGATAGCATCATCCTTGACGGCAATGATTATCCATTCGATATCCGGTGGAATTTGTGATAAGTCCGCTGAATTCTGTCGGAAACAAATATAGTTCCGGGCATTTTGAATGCCTTTAGAACTCCGGTTCCACAAAAATACCGGTTCAAGCCCGGCTTTTTCAAGGTGGTGAGCCAAGGCTATGCCGGTCTTACTGGCTCCTAACAGGGCAAATGTTTTATTCATTTTCACCATCATTCATATATCGCTGCTGATAGATACCCGACAACCTGTAATTTCGATCCGCAGGTATCGCCGGAAGTTCGGTAATCAAGTTTTCTACATTTCGCTGAACCAAACTGCCGGGCAAAGTGCAATAACACCAGAATCGGTCCAAGGCCACAGGCTTCCAGACTTTGATCGTCATAGCCCTGTCCGAGCGATTCCAGGTCATAGTCTTCGAGTAATTTTATAAAATGCCCGTCTTTCCGACAGGCGATTTCATAAGGATAATAGTGCGAAAGATCGGAGCTGGCAACCACCATAATCTGATTTTTTGCCGCTGTTTTAAACAAGACTTCCGCAAATTCACGGAGATCTTCCGCCGATGTCTCGCCAACAGAAACCGGAATCAGATCAAATCCGTCGGGATAAATTTTTTGCAAAAAGGGCAATTGCACTTCAAGGGCATGTTCGGAGCGGTGACCGGCTGCCGATAATTTGGCAATTTTTGAATTATCATTTAATTTTTGACAAAAGTCGGTATCAACCGGTACGGTTCCCAGGGGTGTTTCAAAGCCCTCACCATCGAAAATGGAAACTCCACGAAAATAATCGTCATGGCTGGGCGCAACGACAACAGCCGTTTTTACCGGATAATTTTGCAACAATCGAAATCCGTAAGCCGCTGTTTGAGCAGAACAGGAATACCCGGCATGGGGAGAAATAATCCCATACAGACGCTTTAGCTGAAGACCTGAATCCGCCACATTTTGCAAGTAAGTCGTCACTTCACGCTCCAGTGACTGAGCCAAACCGGTATAAAAAGTACCGGCTGCAACTGGTTTACGAATTATTTTACTCATAATGTCCGCCTAAATTTTACTACAAAGTACTTGAGTTCTAAAGAAATGTCAAGATATAATAATTTAGAAATTGTTCGATAAAATTTTTGCATTTCAAAGCAATCCGTTGTACACTTACATGCAAATTGAAAACGCTTGATGACATAAGAGGTAAAAAATATTATGTCCTTTTTACTGAAAATAGGTTCCACGGGATACGAAATCTTATTCGCCATTCTGTTGGCAAATATTACGGCGCAGGTCGCCAAATTAATCGGTTATGCCCTCAAGAAAAAAACTTTGAATTTTTCAATTTTATTATCCATGGGAGGAATGCCTTCCAGCCACAGCGCCAGCGTCACCGCCATGGCTACATCGATCGGCTTAATTGAAGGCTGGAGTTCCACCCTTTTCGCGATTGCAGCCTGCTTAGCCTTTATCGTCATGGTTGACGCCGCCGGGCTCAGGCAAAACGCGGGAAAACAGGCTATTGTACTCAATCAGATTATCAAAGAATTATTAGCACCCGAACATCGTTTGAATAAAGAAAAATTGATAGAACTTCTCGGTCATACGCCAAATCAAGTTTTGATCGGCGCTTTCTGGGGAATATCAATCAGCCTGCTGCTCAGAAAGTTAATTTTGCTGAGTGGGTAAAATCAACACCGCTAAATCGGTGTGCTAATGGTAAGAATGATGGTTCAGTTTTTGTTTCAGCCAGTCCCAGACCCGCTTATAGCACAGAAATTCCATTTGCACCGAATGATCATCATAGCGCTGATTTAACACAACGCAGTTATCCCGGACCAAGGCGATTGATTTCACATCGTTCAATGAAAGTTCCATTTCAATTTTTAGATCTTCCTGCCGCAGTTCTTGCAGAATTCCAAGTCTCAGATCATCGATCTTCAGACTTTTCAGCGCTGAAAGAAATATAGCGTCGGGGTAATCACGTTTCATTTGCTTAAAAATATCATCATCCATTTTATCGATTTTATTAAATACCATTAACGACGGTGTTTTGTACAGATTCAGCTGGATTAAAATTTCATCGACTGTTTTCAAGTGTTCAATGCAATGCGGATCACTGATATCGATCACCTTTAAGATCAGATCAGCTTCCCGGGCTTCCTGCAGAGTGCTCCGAAATGACGCCACCAGGTTCGGAGGCAGTTTCCTGATAAACCCAATCGTATCGCTCAGCAGAACCTTGTGGTACTTGTCGATTTTCCACTGCCGAACCGTCGTGTCCAGTGTTGCGAATAGTTTATCCTCCACCAGTATGGATGCATTTGTCATCAGATTCATGATTGTGGATTTGCCGGCATTGGTATAACCAACCAGCGCCACCTGGAAAAACTCATCACGTCCTTTACGCTGGATGTTCCGTTCACGGTCGATATGCTTGAGATCTTTTTTTAAACGTGAGATGCGGGTACGGATCAAACGGCGGTCAACTTCGATCTGAGTCTCACCGGCGCCACCCCGGACGCCGATTCCACCGATTTGCCGTTCCAGGTGAGTCCAGCGCCGGGTCAATCGCGGCAACAGGTATTCCAGAGTCGCCAACTCCACCTGAGTTTTGGCTTCTTTCGTCCGAGCATGTTTGGCAAATATCTCAAGAATGACGCCGCTTCTGTCACGTATCTCGATATTCAGCGCTTTCTCCAGATTGCGGGATTGAGTAGGCGATAGATCATCATCGAAGATAACTTCGTCAACAGTAAGCATGGGGATCAGGGATTTGATTTCTTCAACCTTACCTTTGCCGATATATAGAGATGGTGAAATTTTGTTTCGTTTCACAATGAACTGATCAACAGCTTCATATCCCAAAGTTTCTACAAGATCCCCCAATTCAGTTAAATGATCTTCTACCGTTTTCTGTGACTGATACGGCGTTACCACCCCAAGCAATAATACGCGTTCAGCCATTGATCAATTTCCCTCTCAGCTTCCGGTTCGTCCGACCGATATAACTCTCCAGTAGCGCCACAACCAACACAAACATAATCAACCAATCGCTGTATTCACGATTGCGCTGCAACTGACTGAATTCATTCTCTGCTCCAATTGTGAACACATCCAGCTGCTGCGGATAAATAGATATCAAATCATTAAAATCATCTGTATTCAGAAATTCAGGCACGCATTCCCAAGAGGGGATATTCACTACAATTCGTTTAATCAGTTTTCCTTTTGATGAAATATCATATATTCCCGGCTCGTTGGTCCCGTCGAACAGCAAGTACCCATAATTGTTTACCGGCACTTTTATAAAGCGACCATTAGGAGTACGAATCGCAATATCTCCCGACGTACTATATCGCGATACCGACACCTTAAGCGTATCGCCGGTGATATACTCATGCTCTTGCAATCCCTTTTGCGACAGATAAAATACAATGCGGTTCATGAGCGCCGGAAAAAACCCGGTAAGATGCAGATTACTCCACCTGTCAACAGGCGAACTTGCAATCAACATCCCGGCGCCATTTTCGAAATTCGTCTCAATAATAAACGGCGTATTATCTTCGAAATTCGCCAGAACCGAATGTCCCTTTCCGATGCTGAATCCCGGAATGACATAAAAATCCGGGGAATAGATGAGCGACCTGTCCTCTCGCCAGACATTGCTGAATATTGGATGATCCTGTTTGAGTTCTCCGATTCTTAATTGCTGATCTCCTTCCGAGCGCCGCGTTGTTCTCCATTTTGGAAATCCCATTTGATCACTCCAGAAGGCATTGAAATCCTCCCGATTGCAGTCCTTCCCCGGAAACAGCAAAATCCCTTTATTCATTGCAATAAAGTACTGTATTTTTGTCAACACGCTTTTGGGAAAACGGTCGATATTGGAAAAAACGATAAGGTCATATGGCAAAAGATCTTCTGAAGGAAACATTCCTGACGAGATCATTTTTGAATCGATAACGGACATCTCTCTCACATTGAGACTTTGTTTAATATACTTGCCATCTTCCGGATATTGCGTAACGATCAGCACCCGGATGGTTTCAGGAATATTGATTAAAAAATAGCGCGTATTATCTATAAGTATATTATCGTCGGCGATCTTTAAATAGCCCTTATAAATTCCCGGGTCCGGTAGAATAAATTCAAACAGTACGTTCGCCTCTTCACCGGATAGAATACTTACCAGAGACTGTCCGAGTTTCCGGTCATCTAAAAACAAGCCTACAGATGATTCTGAAGACTCGCGGTTCCAGTCTTTCAGAAATGCCCGGACCGAGGCGGGTTGCCCCTTTTCGTAAATCTGGTTTGGCAATGAGAGAGACGAAAGCGAAACATTATTATTCTCTCCAGCAACAGGGAAAAAAATCAGACGGCTGTTGGTTTTTTCCAATAATTCATTCATCGGATGAACCGGACGTTCTTCACTCTGCCATGTAGATGTCTGGAAATCACTTAATATCCATACAGCTGAGGAGGGTTCATTTTGCCTGTTTATATCGTTTATGACCGTTTGAATCGCATAATCAATGTTACCTTGCTGATTTGTCAGATTAACGGATTCGAGAATGGTTCCCAATGCAGATGGATCCGTCACTAATCCATGATCATGAATTTGACTGGTGCCGGCTGTTTCGATCAATTTTAAATAAACCGGATAATCAATGTGCTTTCCAGCCATAGTTAGCACAGTCATCCCGGATTCCAGCAAAGTCATTCCCCTAAGGCGATTTTGCATCGAGAGAGAATTGTCAACTATCAGATATAATGTCTCACCCTTTCCAACATAAATACCGGGTGAGCGGGTCGTTCGATATGGTCTCGCAAACACCAAAACGATCAACAATATCAGTAATATTCTCAACAGTAATAACAGAATCTGCCGTATTTTCAGTTTTCGGATGAGGTCGTATTCCAGTTGTTTCAAAAAACGCAATGTGCTGAATTCATGTTGATAATATCGCTGTCTGCCGATCAGGTGGATCACCAGCGGAATGACTGCAAGAGGTAACAAATATAAAAAGAATGAATTTATAAATGACATAGATTTGGGAAAATTATAGCATATAATACATGAACAGAGCCGACAGAGACGGGATCGTCAAATTATCATCTAATTTCCAGGGAATCAATTCGAGTAAGCTGGCAACGCAGGCGCCAATTAGTTTAACCGAAAAAGGGACAGTCGGTATCCACCAGGTTACAACCAGGCTCGCCAGAACAAATGCCAGAGCGCCTTCAAGGGTCTTGTCCCGCATAATTTTTATTTTGCCAAAAGACATTCCGACCAGGCAGGCTGTCGGATCACCAACCATTAAAAAGAACAATGCCACGACGGCAATTTCTTTAGGAAACAGATATATAACCAGCAATGAACCAAGCGATACATAGGTTGCGCCGGTTAGATGATTTTTATGCTCATGGGGACGGGTCATATCTCCGAATAGTTTTATGTACAAAGATCGAAAAAATGGTATAAATTTTCTGGAAAATTCAGCAATAAGCAGGAATGCCGATATAACAATCAGTATCCAAACTGCCATATCCTTATCAATATAAAAGTAATATATTAGTGGAATCAGTGATGATGCATAATGAATCGCTTTGCGTCCAAGTTCACCTTTCGGAATTTCATTCACCGGTCAATTTCTCCGATAGTTCTTTAAAGGATTCATATGGTTGGCGCTTTGAAAACACGGCGGAACCCGCGACAAACAGATCCGTTCCGGCGGCCTTTGCTTCGGCAAGTGTATCCATATGAATTCCGCCGTCCACTTCAATATAAAAACCATATTTATCCTGGTATGGTTTTGCTAATGTGACTTTTGAGAGAGAACTTCTTATCAAATTTTGCCCGCCAAACCCCGGATTCACCGTCATGACCAACAGATGGTCTATATAAGCCATATAGGGCTCGATTGCCTCAAAGTCAGTCGGAGGATTCAATACCAGACCGGCTTTAGCGCCCAGATCCCGGATGTGGGCCAAATCCTTACGAATATCCTTACTGGCTTCGATATGAATAATAACCGTATCGCTCCCTGCTTGTACGAATGCATCAATATATTTATCGGGATTTTCAATCATCAGATGGGATTCCAGATGGAGATTAGTCTGCTGGCGAATGGCTGCAACGATGAACGGTCCGATGGTAATATTAGGAACAAAGTGTCCATCCATCACATCCAGATGTAATCGATGCGCACCCGCTTTTTCAACAGCGCTGATTTCTTTCGCAAGGTCGGAAAAGTCGGCTGATAATAATGATGGTACAATTTCCATTATTGACATTATTCCTCTGAGTGGGGCGCGATTGTCACTTCCAGATTAATACGCACCGGATTATCGTACCGGATACCGTGTTCGGGATCTTGCTCAATGACTGTATAAGCCACGAGATCATCATTGGGAACGTAACGGATAGTTCCCATTTTAAAACCCTCTTTGCGGATCAGTGTTTTAGCCTCCTCAAGATTCAATCCAAACAAGTCGGGAACCTCCAACTGACGGGGAGGCGGTCCTTTACTGACAACAAGTGAGACGCTATCATTCGAGGAAACCATCAATCCCGGTCGAATAGACTGAGCGGATACCACACCCCGTGGTTTGTCCGATGAAAATTCATAGGAGATGGAATCTGTTACAATATGATAGCGTTGTAAATTAAGGCTTGCTGCTTTTAACACTTTCCCCACCAGGTTCGGCATCGGGAAAAAGCGTTCACCGCTGGTAATCACAACCCGTACGATCCGCCCTTTTTTAACAAGCGTTCCGGGAGGAGGCTGCTGGTCGATAACGGTTTCAGGCGGATAATCGGTATTCTCCAGAGAATCACTCACTTCGACAGTGAATCCGACCATCTTTAAAATTATTAAGGCTTCATCGAAGGAACGACCGCGTACATCTACCAGAGGAATTTCTTCGCCATGCCCAACATAAACCGGCAACACAAATTTGTCAACAATCACTATAAATACGAGCGTAAATATAAAAAACACCACTAAAAATCGTATCCAATTACGCATTCTCACTGTCATATTAACAATTCAACCCTATTATGATGTTTATCCTTTATTTACGAGCCGGACTGCGAAACTTCCGGTTTGCCGATGAACATGAGGAAGAATCGCTACAGTCCCATTTTCATTACACCACTTCTTTTCAATAAAACGGTCGGCGGATTCTATCTTAAACGCAGGATGACTCTGCAAAAACCATTCAATGTTCGACCAATTTTCTTCCGGTTCAATCGAACAGGTACTGTAAACAACAATCCCGCCTGGCTTACAATATTGAACCATATTCACTAAAATCTGCCGCTGAATATCAAGCAATTTTTCTATATCCTCACGTTTCCTGTTCCAGCGCAAATCCGCCCTGCGTGCCAGAACTCCGGTTCCCGAACAGGGAACATCCAGCAAAATCTTATCAGCCACTGGAAAACTGTCTGTTCGGGCGTCGGCAACGCCGTAATTTACAAAATCAATCCCTAAACGAAAGATTTCATTTTTCAGCAGTCTGACTTTCTCCTGCGAAATATCATAGGCATAAATTTTTCCGGAAGACCCGGCTAATTGAGCAATAAATCCGGTTTTTCCTCCGGGAGCTGCACAGGCGTCAATAATCGTTTCCCCGGATTTTGGATCCAACAGCCGAACCGCCAGCGACTGGCTAATATCCTGAACAGATAAAAATCCCGTCTTGAATATATCGCTTTTTAAAAGCACACCCGGTTTATCAACATTAAAAAAGGTAACCGGCTCACTACTTGCAATATCGATACTATACTTTTCCTCTAACAGCCGGTCTTGCAGGTTTTTCCATGCAATCCGAACAGGATTATGCCGGAAGTATATTTCCTGATAGCTGTTGTTAAATTCGGCGATTCGTTCCGTATTTTTTTGTCCGTATTCCGATATCCATCGGTCGATCAACCATTGAGGATGGGAGTACCGGATAGCGAGAGACTCGTTGACAGGAAGCTGCCGGAAATGGATTTCCAACTCCTCTTTCGAGGGAAGATGACGAAGGGCTGCATTAATCAAACCAACTGCCCGAAATTTGTTCAGGTCTTTGGCAGCTCTGACTGTTTCATTCGTTGTTGCGTATAAAGGAGCCTCCAGGATGAGATGCTGAAAGGTTCCGACACGTAAAAGGTTTAAAACAACTTTTTCAAGCCGTTTGATGGGACTTTTCAGAATCATCCGGATCACATGATCGAGATATTCCCGGTATAAAATAACGCCTTTCACAAGGATGTATAAAAAATCACGGTCTTTTTGGGAAAAACATAATCTATCGGCAGTATCGGCGATTTTTTGTTCGTAATTAAAATATTGGCGCTGAAAGGAACTCAGGATTTGCGCGGCGGCGGCACGTGTATTCACTAACGAAATGAATCCCCAGGCTTGGTTTGAAAACCTCTCAGAAATTCGGCAACCGGTAGTGCTTTCCGACCTTCCGCCTGCAATTCCAGCGGGTACAGGACTCCCTGCCCGGTCTGAATTCCTATTTGTGTTTTGGTGCGACAAACAATTGTGCCCGGAATATCCGGTAAGGTTTCCTCGCTAAATCCGGCTTTTAACAGCTTAATTCGTTTTTTTCCGTAGAAACAGTACGCGCCCGGAGCCGGTGAAAGTCCATGGATTAAATGTTTAATGGATTCGGCGCTGTTGTTCCAGTCGATCTCACCCATCTGAGGATAGATTTTAGGCGCCGGAGTGGCTAAATCATGACGCTGTGGAATCGTCTTGATGTTTCCACTTTCAATATGATCCAGAGAATCCACCAGAGCCTTCGCGCCTATATGAGATAAGCGTTTGTACATACTTCCGTAGGTATCCTGATCAGAAATCTCAATCGATTCCTGCAGGAGTATGTCTCCCGTATCGACTTTTGATTTTATTTGAAAAATAGTAATTCCGGTTTGCGTATCGCCATTGATCAATGCCCAGTTGATTGGCGCCGCGCCGCGGTATTTTGGCAATAATGAAGCATGCAGGTTAATAGCCCCATGCGGCGTCACATCAATAGCTTCATCCGGCAGTATTCTGAATGCGACCACGACTATAATATCGGCATTATATTGTTTTAATTGCTCAATAAACTCAGATGATTTTAACGACAGTGGTTGTAATATGGGAATGTTCAATTCCTTAGCAAAGGATTTAACCGGAGATTCCAGCAGATTCCGTCCACGACCGGCGGGAACATCCGGTCCTGTAACGACAAGGACAACATCGTGCCGGGATTCAGCAATTGCTTTTAAACCCGGAACCGCAAAGCCCGGAGTTCCCATAAAAATTACTTTCATATTGAATCAGATGCTAATAGGTTCAGTCTGAGTTTTTCCCTTAACGGCAATTTTCTTTAGTTTTGATTTGATAAAACTACGTTTCAACCGACTGATTTTATCAATAAATAAAATGCCTTTCAAATGATCAGTCTCATGTTGAATTACTCTCGCTAAATAGCCCTCAAATTCTTTTTCAATTACCTCTCGCTGAATGTTTTCATAGCGAACTTTTATTTTCCATTCACGGGTCACTTTTTCACGAATTTCCGGAACACTAAGGCAACCTTCTTCGAGAACATCCACGCCTTCTCTCTGTATAATCTCCGGATTTATAAATACTTCTTTTCCCATATTTTTATCATGTAAAGAAAAATCCGCGATAAAAAAACGTAGATCCACACCAACCTGATTGGCGGACAGACCGATTCCGTCGTCATCATACATAGTGGCATACATGCGTTCCAGGAATCGAGGGAAATTATCGGGTAATTGACCAACCTTGCGGGTTTTCCGCTTGAGTAATGGGCTACCGTAAACGTAGATATCAAGCAATTCCATATTATTTCACGACTGATTTATCCACTATTTTTTCAGCAATCGCCGATCGGGATACATGGATCTTAACATCTTTGGCAATTTTAACTATCAGGATATTTTCTTTTTCGCGAAGTCCTTCGATTCTTCCGTAAATTCCACCGATAGTCAATACTTCATCGCCCTGGCGAAGTTCCTGCAACATTGTCCGTTTTTCTTTCTGCTTCTTGGACTGCGGTCGAATCATCAGAAAATACATGACAACAATAATCAGCAAAAAGGGTAAAAGAGACATAATTGGGTTTGACTGTTGGGCAGCGCCCCCACCCATTGCTCCGGCATAAAGTAACGTATTCACATAACCTCCAATTTCAAATTAATGTTTAGTTTAATCAATCCGTGCGGTAATGGCAACCCCGACTTCCTTTATTAAGTTTGGCGGCATGAAGAACCAGCAGCGACGTTGTGGCGGCGTTCCGCAAACCGATCAAGTTATCATTCAGCTCGCTGTGAGCGTAAAATTTTTGGATATCTTCATTCAATTGCCATAAAATCCCAAAAGCACGCTCTAATTTTTTCTTTGTTCGAATAATACCCACATAGTTCCACATGGTTTGCCTGATCGTAGAACGATCCTGACGAATCAGATCCGGATCAATCGGTTCCGTTTCCTGTTTCCAATCGGCTACATCGGGCATGATCATTTTTCGGGTCCTGATTTGCTCCGACGCATCCCGTCCGGCGATTGTACCGAAGACAAGGCATTCAAGCAAAGAACTGCTGGCAAGACGGTTGGCGCCGTGCAAACCGGTACAGGCAACCTCTCCGACCGCTTTTAAACACCGGATTGTTGTATTGGCTTTCATATCCGTGGCAACACCGCCGCATTCATAATGTGCAGCCGGAACAACCGGAATGCCTTCGGAAGTGATATCTACCTTGACTTCAAGGCATTTTTGATAGATTTTCGGAAAACGCTGTTTTATCCACTCACTATCCCGATGAGTGATATCGAGATACACATACTGGCTTCCGGTTTCATTCATTTCGGCATTGATACTGCGGGATACTACATCACGAGGAGCCAGGGATCCCATCTCATGATAGCGTTTCATAAAATCTTCACCCGCTTTGTTACGCAACACAGCGCCTTCTCCACGAAGGGCTTCAGAAATTAAAAACCGTTCCTCGTTTGTTGAAAAAAGCGTCGTCGGATGAAATTGCACATACTCCATATTCATGATGCGGGCGCCCGCTCGATATGCCATTGCATATCCATCGCCGCGGACATGAGATGGGTTTGATGTATGCAAATATAAACTACCGAGTCCGCCGGATGCCAGAATTGTCTGCTTTGCCAAAACCGGATATACCCGGTTCTCTTTTTGAAATAACACATACGCACCGACACAGGTACTGGGCTCATAGATATGTAGTGGATTCAGAGAATGATGGGCAAGGGTTATCAAATCAACACAGGTTGCCTCGGTGATGATATTGATATTTTCAACATCTTTGATTTTTTGGTAAAAAACTTCCTGGATCGATTGACCGGTATGATCTTTGACAAATGCAATCCGGGCTTTTGAGTGAGAACCTTCTCTGGTTAAATCAAGAGTATTGTCCGCTCCTCTGCCGAATGGAACATCCAGCTGGTCACAGAGGATTTCATCAATAAATTCCGCCCCGTACCGATAGACCTGGCGAACGGCATCTTCATTGACAATACCGACGCCTGTCCGTTGAAAATCTTCTACAAAACCGGCTTCCGAATCATCTGATGCTTTATAGATAATCCCACCCTGGGCATAAAAGGATGAGGATTCCGTAAATTCATTTTCCGAAGTTATCAAAATTACACTTAATCCCTGTTGAGCAGCGGCATAGGCGGCGGAACAACCCGCCAAACCGGCTCCAATAACCAATACATCCGTTTTGATAATTCTATCAGATGATTTCATATTTTTAACTCCAACATGCGCTTCAATGCATTCAACGCTTCTTTACGATATCTTTTATCAACGATTATCTGGTTTACCAGATTTCCCCGCGACAGTTGTTCCAGTTGATGCGCTAAATTCAGCACCGTTATTTGTGCCATTGACTTACAGTACGGTTCAAAGGATTGCAGTATTTCAATTCGCTTATCCGTATGCTGTTTTTTAAGACGGTTTACAAGATTCCTTTCAGTCGCAACCGCCCAGTGACTGCCAGTCGGACTCTGTTCGATCATTTTTATAATATATGCAGTGCTTCCCATATAATCGGCGGTCTGCGCGACCTCAAAATTACATTCCGGGTGCACTATGACATTCACCGACGGGTACTGCTTCCGTAAACTGTCCACATATTCTGCATTAAATTCCAGGTGAACGATACAAAATCCATCCCAGAGAATTACACGGGCATTCCGTATCGCCTCTATAGAATTTCCTCCCAGCGTTTCCTCGGGATCCCATAGTATCATTTCATTTAGTGGAATCCCCATATTGAAAGCCGTGTTCCGTCCTAAATGCTGATCGGGAAAGAAAAATACTTTTTCTCCTCGCTCAAATGCCCAATTAATCGCGGCTCCGGCATTGGAAGAAGTACATACGAGACCTCCATTCCTGCCGCAAAAGGCTTTTAGCTCTGCACTGGAATTCACATAGGTGATAGGAATCGTACGAAAAGAACCCGCCGAACGGATATCTTCCCAGGCATTATCCACATCATAGCTACGGGCGCAATCGGCAAGAAAACAGCCGGCAGTTACGTCGGGAATAAACACTCTTTGATGTGCTGAAGTAACTATATCGGCGGTCTCTGCCATAAAATGCACACCACAAAACACAATATATTCTGCATCGGTCTGCGATGCTATTTTTGCCAGGGCAAAGGAATCACCACGTTCATCGGCATAACGGATCACGTCGTCGGTTTGATAGTGATGACCGAGAATCAACAGCCGTTTATCTAAATGTTTTTTAATATTTATGATCCGAATATTCAATTCTTCCATCGATAGTGATTCCATTGATTCGGGCGGCGTCGAGACATTTTTATTCATAGTCAGATTAATTCCTTAATAATCTACTCGCTTAAATGTTGGTTCTCAAGAAGATGTTTCCGGCGACGTTCTTTCCGCCGTTTGGTATTCTCTTCCCAGTGATCGTCCTCAATTGGGTATAAAGCGAAAAAATCCTGCTTCCACTCTAAAAATTTACCTGAAAGAACAGCTTCTCTCGCCCGGTTTACTACTTCCAGAAAGAAGTGAATATTATGTAATGTATTCAGCCGAAGTCCGGTCATTTCACCATTCAAATACAGATGACGTAAAAAGGCGCGTGAAAAATTTCGGCAGGTATAGCAACTGCATGATTCATCGGGAGGATTAAAATCCAATTTGTAACGCGATTGTTTAAGGATAACCCGACCATTCCGGGTGTAGAGTGTGCCATTCCGTGCATTTCTGGTAGGCAGCACACAATCGAACATATCGATTCCCAATTCAATGCCCCGAATGATATCCTCTGGTTTACCGACACCCATCAAATAACGGGGCTTCTGCTCCGGAAGTAATGGACTGACCAATGAGAGCAATTCGAACATCTTTTCTTTGGGCTCTCCTACCGCCAGACCTCCTACCGCATAGCCGTCAAAATCCAGTTTTGTCAACTCTTCCACACTCTTTGCCCGCAGGTCCGGATATACACTGCCCTGGACAATGCCAAATAAAAACTGCCGGTGTCCATAGCGAGGCGTCAGCTTCTCGAAATGTTCGCGGGAACGCCGTTCCCAGCAATGAGTTCTTTCCAGTGATTTAGCCGCATAATCATAATCACAAGGAAAAGGTGTACACTCATCCAACGCCATTACGATATCGGAACCAAGACTATTCTGGATATCCATGGAAATTTCTGGAGACAATTTATGCTGTGAACCATCAATATGAGAACGGAAAGTAATGTCATTTTCCGTCATTTTCCCGAGATGCGCCAGACTGAATACCTGGAAACCGCCGCTGTCGGTCAGGATCGGTTTTGACCAGTTAATAAATTTATGCAGTCCTCTGGCTGCTTCAATAACCTCGAGTCCCGGCCGCAGATAAAGATGATATGTATTTCCAAGAATTATCTGCGTTTTGCAGTCATTTAATTCTGCCGGAGTCAATGTCTTGACCACACCGTGAGTTCCAACCGGCATAAAAATCGGCGTCTCCACTATGCCATGCTCAGTCTCGAAACGGCAGACTCGCGCCAGGGATTCCGTATCTTTGGCTAAAATACGAAATTTCATTTTTCCATGGGTCTGGTTATTATTAGTAGAATTTTTTACCATTTTCAGAAAATTTTATCAAAAAGCTGATTAATGGAATCTACACCAATTACCTGATCAGCCTTCAATCCTTTCAGCTGTTTTAAATTAGCGCGAGGAATATAAGCCGGCTTAAATCCAAATTTCAGGGCTTCTTTTACGCGCTGTTCTATAAAAGGCACAGACCTGATCTCGCCGACAAGCCCAACTTCGCCAATAAATGCCGAGGACGGTTCGAGCGGAATATCTTTGAAGCTGGATGCCAGGGCAACCAACACTCCCAGATTGATGGCTGTTTCATCTATCCGCAGCCCGCCTACCAGATTCACAAAAATATCCTGCAAGCGCATGGGCAATCCCGACCGTTTTTCCAGCACGGCGACCAGCATTGCCAGGCGCCGGTGATCGATCCCGTTTGCGGTGCGTTGTGGATTCCCGTATGAGCTTTGGGTAACCAGCGCCTGCACTTCAATTAAAAATGGACGGGTTCCCTCCATACTGACGGCGATCGCCGAGCCGGCGACATGTTTCTTCCGTTCGGCAAGAAAAAATTCTGATGGATTTTCTACGGGTACTAATCCAATATCTTTCATTGTAAAAAGACCGACTTCGTTTGTCGATCCAAAACGATTTTTCATTGAGCGTAGCGTCCGGTAAAAATTGGTCTTGCCACCTTCCAGATACAAAACAGTGTCGACAATATGCTCTAAAACCTTCGGACCCGCAATCATTCCGTCTTTGGTAATATGACCGATAAAAATAGCAATAAAATTCTGCTCCTTGGCTTTTCGTAAAATTGTGCCCGCACACTCCCGCACCTGGGTGACGCTGCCCGGCACATTGTCATAGGCATCGGAATAAACCGTCTGGACTGAATCAATTACTACTACCGCCGGTTTCTGTGTTTCCACATGGTATTGGATATTTTCTAAATTATTTTCACATGCAACCAGTATGCGGGAATCGCTGATTCCCATCCGGTTGGCGCGGAGGGAGATTTGTTCCTCGGACTCTTCCCCC
>Ga0265594_1000637_pt1 | contig 28529 bp, 32 predicted proteins | sample saktaG_11_FD_190147 | JGI IMG/M metagenome (GOLD analysis project Ga0265594, IMG submission 190147) | Saline water microbial communities from Sakinaw Lake, British Columbia, Canada - sak_2011_5_24_80m | ecosystem: Environmental > Aquatic > Non-marine Saline and Alkaline > Saline ... | reverse complement strand
TTCATCCCCTGTCACTTTCAAGGTATATGATGCAGATAGGCGCCAGATGTGGTACAATACGAAGGTACAGATTGCTACCACATCGAAAGGAGCCTATCATGTACTTCCAACAGATGTGCAGTAGATTAACAACCAAGCTAGGCGCACGACTACCCAATGCCTCGGCACCGCAAGTCCGTAATCAGGCTTTGGTGTCACTGGCGTTGGCCTATAGTCCAGACTGCCACCTGGCCACACTGGCAATGTTGCTCCCTATACCAGGTCAGCGCGAGAACCTGATCCAGCGGATACGTCGTTGGCTGGACAATCAGGCTATGACCCAGCATCGTTGCTACATGCCGCTAGTGCACCATCTGTTTGCCCACTGGTCTGGGGTCGAACTCGGCCTGGTGATGGATCGCACAGACATCGAAGACCGCTGGAGTCTCTTGATGCTGGCTGCTGCCTTTCACCATCGGGCTTTGCCCCTGGCCTGGCGTCTGCTGCCCTATGGTGCGACGAACGCCGAGACGCAGATCGCTTTGCTCCAACAGGTGCAGCCCTGCCTACCTGATCCCCAGCGGGTGCGGACCACCTTGTTCGGTGACTGCGAGTTTCGGGCTGTCAAGGTACAGCGATATTGTCAAACCCACCATTGGCACTGGCAGTTGGGGCTCAAATCAGACATCCTGTTCCGTCAACAAGAGGGAAGGGATTGGCAGCCTTTGCGCACCATTGCCGTGCCGCGCGGTGAGCGAAGCTACATTCAAGACGTGACCCTGACGAAACAGCACGTCTTTGGGCCTGTCAGCCTGATTGCCGACTGGACCAGGGACGAAGATACGCCCCGCTACGTGGTTCTTGACCAACCCGCCGATCGTCACTCCTGGCGTCGGGGACGGAAGCGCTTCTGGATCGAGCCCTCCTTCCGCGATTGGAAGAGCTATGGCTTCGACTTGGAGGACAGCAAGCTGGTTCATCCAGGGCGTCTGGAAACCCTGTTGCTGGCCATGGCCACCACCACGCTGTGGATGGTTCACGTCAGTCAGTGGGTGGACGAGACGGGCCGCCGTCCGCTGCTGGAAGCACCCCACAAGCGCGACTACAGCATCTTCCGGCGAGGCCGAGACTACGCCTTCCGCAGTCAGGTGATGGGCTGGCCATTACCGATTGGGTTCACCGTGAGCCACTGAAACCAGTCCACCACAGCCGGCGTTCTGGATGGGCCGTAGGTGCAGGACGACATCTGCCCCTTCTGCGCAAGAAGGGGAGCACAGACGCCGCTCGACTACGGTCTGCCCAGGCCTCCGAATTCAACTCTGTTGCCGAGATGCCTTGGGCTTCACACCTCGACCTGTGTATCCGCTGGCTGGTAGCTGCCGGTCTGTGTAGCCGCTGCATAAGTGGCTACCTTAGTCCACGGCCCGACATGCGCCGGGCGGTTGGCCCTCAGGCCAGGTGTTGGACGTCTTGGCCTATCTCGCAGCAAAGCTACCTTGCTAACGATGCGTTTTCGCTTCGGCGTTTCCCCCTGCTTGTTTTCAGGTGACAGGGGATGAACCCTTTCTGGTGTATGCTGTCTCTCTCCGGTAACAAAACAGCCGACCACGCACCAGGATTACTCCCAGGCCAGGGGTCGGCTGTCAATCTTTCATAACCACCCTCCTCAGTTGACTACGATTGCTAAGGATGAGGGCTGCGACGGTGCTACACTCCGATTTATGGTGCTATCATACCACAGATTGAGACATTCGTCAAGTCAAAAGAGCGATTCTCTCGGTGCTACTTCAAGAGGCACCTCACTGGTGAGCTGGGCACGGAACGGACTGGCTCTTGCGCCGCTTCCTCACGAGGATACTCCGCTTCAGCACCTCCAGTCAGCGGACGACGGCTTGGCGGGGCACATCAGCGCGTAGTTATGCTAGGCACGCGCTGCGTGGAGCGAACGGATCGCAGAGCGAGGGTTGGGCGGCAGTTTAGGCTATGCCGTAACCAATACCTGCTCGACCTCGACTGGAAATTCAACCAACACAAACTGGCTAATGTGGTATAGATAATCCTCTCCGCTCTCATCTACAATCCGAAGAAAGTCATCTTTAGCGGCTTCTCCATCGGGAATGACCTCATAAACCTTCCTCGGAATCAGCGAGACCTCATAGCCGGTATTATCTATACACAAAGCAAAACGCCGCTTGAAGGTGTTCGTCATCTCATCATCAATCTAATCCAAATAATACTTGATCTTTATGTCTCTCCGGCCAATGCCGTGAGCCTCATACCAATGGAGTTCAACGCGCCTGACGTTGCCATTGGGTAGTGTGACATACGCGATGCCCTTCAGTTTCCTCCACCGACTGTGGCCATAAGTCTTCTGCAAGTAGGGCAGAACACGAATGCTGCTTCCGACAGCAATGGTTTCAACTGCCTCAATCTCGCCGATGATTTCAAACTTCACGGTTACAGTTCAGGATCAAAGATAATGACTCGCTCTACCCTCCTCGGTGAACTACAATTGGGACAAGGGCTGCGACGGTGCTACACTCCGATTTACGGTGCTATCATACCACAGATTGAGACATTCGTCAAGTCAAAAGAGCGATTCTCTCGGTGCTATTTCAAGAGGCACCTCACTGATGAGTTGGGCACGGAACGGACTGGCTCTTGCCCCCCCCTCCTCACGAGGATACTCCGCTTCAGCACCTCCAGTCAGCAGACGCCCCTCAATAAACCTCTTCGTGCGTCCCAACCGTCTCCAACAGGATCGCCTCGGTTCCTTCATGTTGCACATACTTGAAAACGATCCTGAGATCGTACCCCGCGCTACAGGCCCACGAACCCTTCAGTTTACCTTTCAGCTTGTGCGTTCGCAATTGCGGATGGAACGCATCTTCAGCCAATAACTCCAAAGCTGCTCGAATATCCTCTGCCACACGAGGGTCTTTTCTTACTCTCCGTTTCGCCGCTCGTACAAAGGCACTCGAGCGGAGCAATCGCCATCTCATGACAAGATCTCTGCTATCAATTCGTCTGGCGTCACGGGGTGAGCATTCCCCGCCTCGAATTCCTCTTGAGCCTCCTGTATGTCTTTGGCGAGTTCCGCCCGCCGCTGCTCGGTGATCCGGCGACGGATGATGTCTGTCAATGCCTCCTGGTCTTCTAGAGACAGTTGTTCAACTGTGTCTAATACTTCTCCAAAGGATAACGTCTTTTCCACGATTCTCCCTCTCATTTTGGGCAATTCCGCTGCAGTTGGTCCAGGTTTTTGTCTGTGAGGTTGACTTGATTATTTTTCCTCTATAGCTTTTTCTCTACCTTGGCCCAGGTATCCCGCAACGATACCGTCCGATTGAACACCAGTTTCCCAGCGGACGAATCGGGGTCCACACAGAAGTAGCCCTGCCTCTCGAACTGGTATATGCTCCCTGGGGCTGCGCCCGCCAGGCTGGGCTCAACGCGGCACGAGGTCAGAATCTCCAGCGAGTTTGGATTGAGACTGTCTTTGAAATCTTCGCCCTCCTCCACATCGAGCGGGTTTTCTGCCGAGAAGAGGCGATCGTACAGCCGTACTTCGGCTTCGAGGGCGTGGGCGGCCGAGACCCAGTGCAGCGCTCCTCTGACCTTGCGCCCGTCCGACGACCAGCCCCCGTGCGTCTCCGGATCGTAGGTGCAGTGCAGCTCGACCACTTCGCCCTGCTCGTCCTTCACCACGCCCACGCAGGTGACGTAGTAGGCGTACCGCAGTCGCACCTCGCGACCGGGGGCCAGCCGGAACCACTTCTTCGGCGCGTCCTCACTAAAGTCCCCTCGTTCGACGTACAGCACCCGTGAGAAGGGAACCTTCCGCGTTCCCATGCCGGCATCCTCCGGATTGTTGATGCACTCCATCTCTTCTACCAGGTCCTCCGGATAGTTGACAAGAACCACTTTGAGGGGCCGCAGCACACCGAACGCCCGGGGAGCGCGCTGGTTCAAATCCTCGCGGATGCAGTGCTCCAGCAGGGCGACATCAACGATACTGTTCGTCTTGGGCACTCCAATGCGATCACAGAAATCGCGGATGGCCTCTGGAGTGTAGCCCCGTCGCCGCAATCCCGACAGTGTGGGCATCCGCGGATCATCCCAGCCATTGACGTGCCCGTCTTGCACCAATTGAATAAGCCTTCGCTTACTCATGGCAGTGTAGCTGAGACTGACGCGGCCGAACTCGATCTGCCGTGGATGATAGATGCCCAGCTGGTCAGGGAACCAATCGTACAGGGGGCGATGGTCTTCGTATTCCAGCGAACAGAGAGAATGGGTGATCCCTTCGATAGAATCCGACTGACCGTGGGCCCAATCGTACATCGGATAGATACACCACTCGTCCCCCGTCCGGTGATGGGTGGCGTGGAGGATGCGGTACATGACCGGATCGCGCAGGTTCATGTTGCCAGAGGTCATGTCAATCTTGGCTCGAAGCACGTGGGCGCCGTCCTCGAACTCGCCGGCCCGCATGCGCTCAAACAGGCCGAGGTTCTCTTCCACCGAACGGTCTCTATACGGGCTGTTCTTGCCCGGCTTGCCAAAGGCCCCTCGGTACTCCTTGATCTCCTCTGGACTCAAGCTATCCACGTACGCCTTGCCATCTTTGATCAACTGCACAGCCCACTGGTAGAGCTGCTCGAAGTAGTCCGAGGCGTAGAACAGCCGATCCTCCCAATCGAAGCCCAGCCAGCGGATGTCCTCTTTGATGGCTTCCACGTATTCCTCTTCTTCTTTGACGGGATTGGTATCGTCGAAGCGCAGATTGTATAGCCCCCCGAATTCCTCGGCGATACCGAAAGTAATGCTGATGGCCTTGGCGTGCCCGATGTGCAGATAGCCGTTCGGCTCCGGTGGAAACCGGGTATGCACTCGCCCGCCGAACCTGTTTGTCCGCAGGTCCTCCTTGATGGCATCTCGGATAAAGTCAGAGGGACGATCGGGATCGTTTGGAGTCATATTTGCAGTGGTTGCGTTTTTCATGGCTTTTGCTCACAGAATCCTCCCGGCTGAGGTGAATGGCCTCGGTCGGGACTTCGCCCATCACAACGAGCTTTCTAGCTTAAGTCTCCCAGTTCATACAGAATAGCGGCCGCGGCCACCAGGCCGGCCGTCTCGGCCCGCAGGATGCGGCGGCCCAGGGTAATGGAGACGATGCCGTAGTGTTGGGCCAAGGCCACTTCCTCAAAAGTGAAGCCCCCCTCAGGGCCGATGAAAAGGTTGATGGAAAAGGGATTGGAAGGGAATGATGGAGTCTTCTTCCCTTTCGGCTTCTTCTGTTCCTTCCCAAAAACCAGCTTCAGGCTAACCCTCTCTTCTTCCTCCCAGGGCATCAATGAGAGTCCTCCCATCCGCTTCGCTCGCTCACAGGCCTGAGAAAAGATCATGGCCGGCTGGAGGTTGGGAAGCCTGCCTCGCCTGCTTTGCTCCGCTGCTTCCTGAACGATGCGTCGCCAACGAACCATCTTTTTGTTCACATCATCCAGGCCAGCGATCACGCAGCGCTGACTGATGAGGGGCACGAATTCCACGATGCCTAACTCCGTGCCCTTCTGTAAGACCATCTCGAAATGGCTGCTCTTGAGCACACCCTGAAAGAGAGAGACCTTGGTGCGAGGCTCGCCGGTGGCGAGAGCCCTGCTTAGCACCCTGCCAACCACCTGCTCCTGGCCCACCTCGACGATTTCTACCTTCCGCTCCCAACCGGAGTTGTCCAGGACGACGATGTCGTCACCAGGGCGTAGGCGCAGGACGTCTCTAATGTGATGCACTGCTGGCCCGGTGATCGTGACTTGGTCACCCCCCAACTGATCGGACGATACGAAGAAGCGGTGCATGACCTGAAATCTCCTCTTCTGGTGGGTTTCGAGTTTGGGGTTTTGAGTTTCGGGTGGATCTCCTCCCGATTAAGGTCACCCAATCCTTCTCCTGTCGTCGTTCGACGATGTCCAACCCATGCTCTCTCAAAACTGCCGCTACTTCCGCTTCCTGCTCGACGATGATGCCCGCCGCGATCATCAGACCGGTCGGTCGAACTCGATCCACCAGTCCCTTGTCGGCGAGTTCTACGATCACCCTGGCCAGGATGTTGACGAGCACCAGCTCAAACTCTTCTGTGGTCTTGCCCAGTGAACCGTGCTCAACGGCGACCAGGTTTTGCACCCCATTGGATTGCACGTTAGCTCGCGCCGCTTTCACGGCCAGCGGATCGTTGTCCAGGGCTAAGACGTAGCCTGCTCCCAGCTTGGCCGCAGCGATGGCCAGGATCCCTGAGCCTGTGCCCAGGTCCAGCACCTTGGCTCCCGGCTCCAGGCGCTCCTCTAGCGCCTGCAGGCACATCCGTGTGGTGGGATGTAAGCCCGTGCCGAAGGCCATGCCTGGATCCAGTTCGATCACTACCTCATCAGGCTGGCGCTCGTGCTCTTGCCACGGGGGTTTGATCACGATGCGCTGGCCGATCCGCAGGACGTGATAGTGCTTCTTCCAGGCGTTGGCCCAATCATCTTCGGCGAGCTCGCGGAACTCAGGTGCTGGAAAAGGATAAATCTGGCTCAGATGCCAGAGGGCCTCCTCTATGCGCCGCCGAGCTTTTCGCCCTTCTTCGTCCAAAGGCAGGTAGGTCTTGACCGTGACCACCGCTGCGTCGCCTGATTCGTCGTCAAAATCCGTTGACAGCACTGCCCCATAATAGCGGTTGAACACTTCGCTCACCGCCTCAGCAATTTCACCGTCCGCCTGTACACTGGCTTCCAGCCAACTCAACGCTTCCCCCTACATTCCGACTATACTTTCAACAGATGCGACTTCCCCTCGTGCAAGTTTATCGAGCAACGTCAAAGCATCCACCACTTCAAAAGCCTCTGGTGTGAGCCTACGCAGGAAATGCTTATTCTCGGAAACAAGGAACTTCGCTCCAACCCATTCAGCGAAAGCGCCGATAAAGGCGTCCTCTTCGGAGAGACCCAGGTTGAGGTATTTCAACCACAATTCCTCTGGCGGTTCGTCATAAAACCTCACCATATGTGCTGAGGGATCGTTAAGAAGGCCGTAGAACATCCTGGGAAGCGTTGAGCTCATTGCAGCGAGATTGCTTGTGACCTCCCGAACGACTATTGCTGGAACGATGACCGTGTAATTCTTGATCGCCTTCAGGAGGGCCGCTGAATAGCTCTGCGGGTCGGTGAAGCCAAAGATGTATTCGTTGCTATCCAGGATGAGTATATCGCCGACTATACTCCGTTTCCCATAGGCGCTTTCGAGTGCTTCGGAGCTCGGCAATTATTTCCTCCTTCGTCTTGTCCACCCCACCAGCCTTTTGAACTTCCCTCTGAATCTCCTCGATACGGTCCTCCCACGTTACGGAACGCAATGCATCCCGCAAGAGACTCTCGATGTATTCTGAGGAGAGTATCCCGGCCTTTCGAGCATCTCGGTATAGCTCTTCAGGCAAGGTAAGCGTGATCTCTTTAACGGCCATCTCCTTAACCTCCCTCACGCTCCCAAGAAATCCATTATCTTCTCTAAAAGCCCCTTTTCTTCCTGGGGAATGACCTCCCTGCCCAACGTCTTGGACAAATCCTTGAATAGTTGCTTCTGTTCGTCGCTCAAGTCGGTCGGAACCGCTACCTGTACTACCACCAACTGGTCGCCCCGACCATTGCGTCGGAGGTAGGGCACACCTTTTCCTTTTAGACGGAAGACCTTGCCCGTCTGGGTGCCCGCGGAAATGACCAGTTTCTCCTCGCCCTCCAGCGTGGGCACCATGACCTCATCACCCAAGGCCGCCTGGGCGACGTTGATGGCCAATTCCAGGATGATGTTGTTGTCCTGGCGGCGGAAATAGCGATGGGGCTTAACCGAGAGAACCACGTAGAGGTTGCCCGGCGAGCCGCCCCGCGTTCCGGGCTCCCCCTCACCGGCCAGGCGGATCTGTGTCCCGCTGTCTACCCCCGTCGGCATCTTGACGGAGATGGTGCGGGTCACTCGTACACGCTTCTGACCACGGCACTCGCTGCACGGGGTGTTGACGATCTCCCCTTCCCCCTGGCAGCGGGGACAGGCGCTCACGTTGATGAAAGAGCCGAGGATGGACTGTTGGGTGCGCCGCACTTCGCCGGCGCCGTTGCACTGGGGGCAGCGGATGGGACTGGTGCCCGGCTCCGCGCCGCTGCCGTGACAACGGGGGCAGGCCTCGTAGCGCGGGATTTCCAGTTCCTTCTCGCAGCCGAAGACAGCTTCTTCAAAAGAGATGGTCAGGTCGTAGCGCAGGTCGGCCCCTCGGCGTGGCGCGCGTCGAGTCCTGGTGCGGGGGCCGAAGCCAAAGAGGTCCCCGAAGATGTCGCTGAAGCCACCGAACCCGAAATCGCTGAAATCGCCCCAGCGCCCCTGCACGCCCGAATGACCGAAGCGGTCATAAGTGGCCCGCTTCTCCTGATCGGAGAGAACCTCGTAGGCCTCGTTGATCTCTTTGAACCTGGCTTCGGCGTCGGGGCTTTTGTTGACATCGGGGTGATATTGGCGGGCCAGCCCTCGGTAAGCCTTCTTAACCTCGTCCTGGCTGGCCGAGCGGCCCACGCCGAGCACATCGTAATAGTCGCGCTTCGCACTCATTCAACTAATAGCCTCTCCCCATTGGCTCAAATACTCCAGGCGGTTGCGCATGTCCTGAACCGAGAGCGACATCAACAGGTTCAGTACCCGTCGTAGTAGTTCGCCGATAGGGTATTGTTCCGAAACGATGATCCCACAATGCTCCCAACCATGCTCTGCGTAGCGTTTATGTAATCTGGCATAGTCGCTTCGGTTAAACGTCAAAATGACTCTGCCTCGTGAAGCAGCAAAAGCTAATTGTTCCTCATCCGGGGAACTTGACATCCCAGCCTCAACCGTTGTGATCGCATCGAAGCCTCGCTGGCGTAGCGCTTTTGCCAGCCTGGTATGCACATCTTCATTGAGAAAAAGCTTGGTCACTTCTTTCGAGTTCATGTTGAGTACTGCCCCGGCGGATACATCCTCATCAATCGCTCCTCCGAGTCTGCCCTTATGTCTTGCTCTATCTCGTCTTGATGATCATAGTAATACGAGAGGGCGTCGTACAGATGAACGGGCTTCAGGTGTGGAAGGCCTTCTAGTATCTCCCCTACCGACATCCCCATTTTATGATAGCCCACGATGGAACGCACCGGCGTGCGTGTGCCCACGATGATCGGTCGCCCTCCGCAAATGCCTTCTACCCGCACGACAAAGGGGTGATTCGTCGGCATAATCTCTACCCTCTCAATTTCTACAATTGTCCCTGCCATGGTCCTACCTCCTCTTCCTACTTCCTCTCTACACCTCTCTAAACTCACCCTCCACGGTCTCCCCACCCTCAGGAGGCTTCCCCTCCTCACCTGGTGGAGGCGTAGTGGGGCCAGCTTGCTCGTACATGGAAGCACCGATCTGTTGCACGGCCATGCCTAGCTCATCGGCTCTGCGGCGAATCTCGCCCACGTCCTTGCCCTGCAGGGCGGTGCGCAGGGCCGATACCTTGCTCTCCACGTCACTTCGCACGTTGGCAGGCACTTTTTCGCCCTGCTCCCGCAGGGTTTTCTCCGCCACGTAGACGGCAGAGTCGGCGGCGTTGCGGGCCTCAGCCTCTTCCTTGCGTTTTATATCCTCAGCAGCGAACCGCTCGGCATCCTTGACCATTTTCTCCACTTCTTCTTTGGAGAGGCCGCTGGACGCGGTGATGGTGATGCGCTGCTCGCGCCCCGTGGCCTTGTCCTCGGCCGATACGTTGAGGATGCCGTCGGCGTCTATGTCGAAGGTCACTTCGATCTGGGGGATGCCCCGTGGCGCCGGCGGGATGCCGTCCAGCATGAAGCGCCCCAGGGTCTTGTTATCGGGGGCCATGGGCCGTTCGCCCTGCACCACGTGGATCTCCACCCCGGTCTGGCCGTCGGCGGCCGTGGAGAAGGTCTGGCTCTTGCGAGTGGGAATGGTGGTGTTGCGCTCAATGAGGGCCGTGGCCACGCCGCCCAGGGTCTCAATGGAGAGGGTCAGCGGGGTCACGTCCAGGAGCAGCACGTCCCTGACCTCGCCGCCCAGGACGCCGGCCTGGATGGCCGCTCCCACACCCACTACCTCGTCGGGATTGACCCCCTTGTGGGGTTCCCGGCTGAAGATCCTCCTCACTGCCTCCTGAACGGCGGGCGTCCTGGTCTGTCCGCCCACCAGGATAGCCTCATCAATGTCGCTCGGGGAGAGCTTGGCATCAGCCAGGGCCTGGCGGCAGGGACCGATGGAGCGCTCGATCAAGTCCTCCACCAACTGCTCCATTTTGGACCGGGTTAGCTTCATGGTCAGGTGCTTAGGCCCTGAGGCATCAGCGGTGATGAAGGGTAAGTTGATCTCCGTCTCCATCACCGTGGAGAGCTCGATCTTGGCCTTCTCGGCGGCCTCCTTCAGCCGCTGCAGGGCCATCCTGTCCTGACGGAGGTCAATGCCTTGATCTCTCTTGTACTCGTCACAGATCCAGTCTATGATCCTCTGATCGAAGTCGTCACCGCCCAGGAAAGTGTCGCCGCTGGTGGACTTGACCTCGAACACCCCTTCGCCCACGTCCAGGATAGAGATGTCGAAGGTGCCGCCGCCCAGGTCGTAGACGGCGATGGTCTCGTCAATCTTCTTGTCCATGCCGTAGGCCAGGGACGAGGCGGTAGGCTCGTTGATGATGCGCAGCACCTCCAGCCCCGCGATCTTGCCCGCGTCTTTGGTAGCCTGGCGTTGGGAGTCGTTGAAATAGGCGGGCACGGTGATCACCGCCTGGGTGATGATCTCTCCCAGAAATGCCTCCGCGTCGGCCTTGATCTTCTGCAGGATCATGGCCGAGATCTCCGGCGGCGAGTACTCCTTGCCCCCCATTTCTACCCAGGCATCGCCATTGGGATTCTCGATGATTTTGTAGGGCAATATCTTCCTGGCTCGCTGCACCTCAGGATCGCTGAACTTGCGTCCCATGAGGCGCTTAACCGAAAAGATGGTATTATCGGGGTTAGTGACAGCCTGGCGTCGGGCCACCGTCCCCACCATGCGTTCCCCCGTCTTGGGGTTCACGGCTACCACCGAGGGGAAGAGCCGTCCTCCCTCCGCGCTGGGGATGACCACCGGCTCGCCCGCCTGCATCACCGCCGCGCAACAGAAAGTAGTTCCTAAATCAATACCGATTATTTTACTCATAGTTTGTTGTTCCTCCGTGTTAAAGTTAGAAAGTTTCGGGTTTTGAGTTTCGAGTTAAAGTCAAGTGCGGATCATCAGGCCGCCTGAAATGCCAGACCCACAGGCTGAAACTCTGCGGCCTCTTGACGCTCCAGTTGAGACTCGCTTAACGCCGTAGCCCCCCGCAACGGCACCCCGAAATGCAACCGCCTTGCTCTTTTGCCAACCCACACGCCCAAAAGCCGCGCGCGTGCTGTTGTCGGGGGGTGGGTGTTAGGCGACGGCTTTCTCTCCCGCTACTGTTTGAGCAAGATTCATCTCAGGAACGCTGTCCATGTATAGCGTATCTGGGCAGAGGTCCTGTCCGCTCTCCCATTGCACACTCCCCAAGAGAGGTCTGGCCGAATTGAAGACGCTTAGGTCTTTCAATTCCTGGAATATCCCTATGTGGAGATAGGGTTTCACATCAAAGCGTTTGACTTCGCCGTTGGTGAAAACCAGAGTGATTGTGTAATCGGGATTAGGTTTGACCGACTGAACTCGTGGATTCATAAACGACCGTTCCTATCTCAATGGTTCAATCTTGAAGACGCTTTGCCCTTGACTGGCAAGTTCCCAGTTCGCCATTAACTCGTCTTGGTGTATCTCTATCCATGCTTGAACCAGTTTCAATTTGCTCGTCTTCAGGGCACCTTCCAGTATCTCCTCAACAGTCATCCCCGAAGACAGGTAGCTGAGAAGAGACGTCACTGGCATCCGCAGGTCCCGAATGCATGGCTTGCCGAAACACTTATTCGGATCAAGGGTGGTGCGTTCGTAATTTATAGTGATGCCTTTCCATAAAACGCTCTCCTATGCCTGGTGTCCTACCTCAAACTCCCGCCGTGACCAACACCTCTTCGCCCAGCATATCAACTCTCATCCTTCATGAAGTGCCTCTTGAAGATAGCGGGCGATGCGATCTTTGTTGGCAGCGAGGCTGGAAAATTGCTTGCCGCACACGTCGCTAAATCTGGCCAAGACCTTCCGGCTGATCTCTTCCTGGTTCTCAAAGATGCTAACGGAGCGAAATGGAATCTCCCAGCGCTCAAATTGGAGCAGAGCAATCGTGGCATCACGAGTCCTGTCGTCGTTGGGCAAGGCATGGACAAAAATTGGTCGTGCCACGCCATTGATCCGGCAGTCTGCCACGTATTTGCCCTCAGGATCATTTTGAGGATGGTGCCAATCAAAGTGCCGCCGCGTTTCCGGCACCTGCTCCTCCATAAAGGAGCGAAAGTCCTCCATAAACATAGATTTCACTCGTTCGCGTGAGAGATAAGTTACATCGGTGATTTTAAGCAGTGCCTGGACAAAGTCGAAAAGCGTGTCCCCGTAACGCCCATCCTGAACTGTCAACATCAGTTCCCCCTCGCGATCCTCCACTGCGAAGGCGCTCAGGGCGTTGGCGATAATCTGCTGCCTTGTGCCTCGATGTAAGTCTCTCTCATCGAGGTCATACGTCAAGTGCATATACGTGTGCCCCTCGTCTGATAGGACCCACCGCCCAGACTCGCGCTTGAGTACGATAGCCAGGTGATCGCCGTCATCGAGGTGGAAGGGCGTAAAAACGCGATAACGCTCAACCCCTTCGGGCTCCAGACGTATCTGAGCACAGACCTTCCTGCGGAAATCTTGTTCAATTGTTTCAAGCGCCATGGTTAAACACCTCCCTGAAGGCGGGTAATGACGGCTGTGAATTCAGCGGGAGCTCCAGTCCACAGTTGGCTAACATGCATTGAAACGCACCCTGGAAATCGGCGTAACGGTCGGTAGGCTCAGCATAGGCATCTTCACCAAACCCTGCTTCTTGATATCGCCTGGTCGCCTGGTGAATGTGAAAGTCGCAGAACCTGTTTCCTTCCAATTTGTTCGTATGCTCGTGGCTCTTGCCATTGTAACGACGTAAACGGAAGGTAATGTTTGTCTGAGGCACACAGTAGGCAAGGATGACTGAGAAGTCAAAAGGATTCCCCATACTCTGCCGCAAAATCAGGCGAAAGGGTGAACCTTGAGCTCCTTCCAAATCAAGTTCTGCTTCTTTGTGACCGCGCTTTGGCTTCAGTCGAAGGCGCAGATAGTAGTTTGGCGGCAAGGGCTTGGGTTCGCTTATGAGACGTTGAATCTCATCGTCACTCAACAAGACAGGCATGTTCCAGTCTCCTCTGAGTCAAGACACATGTTGCTGGACACCACCTTCGCCTCTCTCAGCTTCTGATGCCGGTTTCCCTTTGGCTACTCGCACCAGCGCAGGCCGCAAGACCCGGTCGCCGAGCTTGTAGCCCCGCTGCACCTCGCCGATGATCTGGCCCTCCTGGTGCTCTTCGCTCTCCTCGTAGGTGACGGCCTCGTGCACCAGAGGGTCGAAGCTCTGGCCCTCCGCCTCCATGAGGGTCAGCCCTTCCGCTTCCAGGATGGCCTGCAACTTCCGATAGATGAGGACTACGCCGTCAATCCAGGTAAGGCTCAGCAGGTTGCGGGGCAAGGTTTGAAAGGCTCGCTCGAAGTCGTCGAAGATGGGCAGGAGTCTGGTGATGAGGGTTGTGTTGGCCAGTTTGAAGAGCTCCGTGCGCTCCTGCTCGTGGCGCTTTTTGTAGTTGGCGAATTCGGCCCGCGCCCGCTGCCAGCCGTCCAGATACTCAGCCGCCTGGGCTTTGGCTTTCTCCAGCTCCTGGCGCAGAGCCTCCAACTCAGAGACCTCCTCGATTTCAGCGGCCTCTTCGATTTCCGCAATCTCTTCTGTTACAGTAGCCTCCTCTGCAGCAGCCTCTCCAACTTTTTCTTCCTTTATCACTCTATCGCACCTCCCATGATCGGCGTTCTTGTTCATCGTCAGTCGCTACGGCAATGGCTAGTTGCTGTTCAGCAGGTCTGACGTCTCACGGGTAATCGGGCAGATACTTCACGAACGACAACACCGCCTTCACGGCATCATAGAACACTTTGTCCGCTGTCCAGAACTCGCAGCCGCGCAACTCGGCCAGAGCCGCATACGTCGCATCGTAAACTTTGCGCTGATGGAATTGGCGAGCAATCTCCCGAGCCCGCTGACGCAGGCGGGGATGCGTGGCGATGACGACAGGTGCAGTGTCCAGCAAGGCTAACGTCTTATCGGCCACCGCAGGCGTGGTACGCCCATCCACCACACGGGTTTGGATGACGCTGTCGGTCTCCATCTCAAACAAGGGAGGTGCGATCAACGTTATGCCGGCTGCCTGTGACTCGCGCAGGAGTTTCAGCGCTTTACGACGAAAGGCTTCACCCTTGATGAACCACTTGACCGCAATGTTGGCATCAATACAGCGCTCAGGCATCGGCTATCCCTCATCACGGATGCGTCGCAAATCGGCGGCAGAGTCGAATTCCCCCTCCCACAGCTCCGCCACTTCGTTACACTGGGCTATCCAAGCATCTACCTGTGCCAGTCGCTCCAGTTGCACGTGTCCCACACTGCGTTCTTCCATTGGTGTGGCGAGCGGCGTGACAATCAGCCATTCGCTGACGTGCGCCACCAGTTTGAGCTGTTCACGCAGCGGCAGTTGAACCGCTAACTGTTCCACCTGCTCCAAAGTCACTGTGTCAGACATTGTTGTTCACCCCTTCCCCTTAAACTCGGCATTGTGCATAACTGCTCAATATCCATACAACTCGTGAATCAGTTCGCTCATCAGGCTAGACACGTAACGGACGACAGAGATGGCTCGCCGGTAGGGCATGCGTCGTGGGCCTAGAACCCCCAGATCGCCCGTGGCCTGGCTGACCACGCCATACCGGGACAGCACCAGGCTGCAATCGCTCAGCTCCTCCCAGGGTCCCTCCCCCCCGATGATGACCTGCACGCCGCCCGCGGCCGGGGCCAGAACATCGGCCAGGACGATTTCCAGAAAGCTGCTCTCCTCGAAAAGCTCGAAGACCTGGCGAGCGCTTTGGCCCTCGGCGAACTCAGGCTGTTGCAGGATGTTGATCAGGCCGTCGCGGTAGACCTCGCTGCGGGCACGCTCATCTAATGGCCCCATCATCTCCGTCACCAACTCCCCCACCTGGGCCTCCAGAGGAGTCAGGTGCACCAGTTGGGTCACGACCCCATCGGCAGCCAAGCCATCGAAGTGCTCGTTCAGGTGACTGGCCAGCCGGCTCAATTCCTCTTGAGATATCGGCCGAGGCAGAGTCAGGACTCTCTGCTTGACTGTCCCCCCTCGAAGGACCAGAACCACCAGGGCCAACGAATCGTGGATGGAAATCAGCTCCAGGTGTTTGAAAACACGCTGAGCAGTAGTGGCTGGGGCCGTGATCCACGCCACGCTCTGCGCAGCCTGAGCCAGTACCGACGCCGAGAGCCTCAGCCATTGGTCCATCTCAGGGCGCACCTGGTGGAATTGGTGGCGGATCATGCACCGCTCAGCCAGGGGCATCTCTGTCTCCCCTAAGAGGCGTTCGACGAAATAGCGATAGCCCTGGTCAGTGGGGACACGCCCGGCCGAGGTGTGCGGGTGAGTCAGGTATCCGAACTCCTCTAAATGGGCCATCTCGTTGCGCACCGTGGCCGCGCTGATGCCCAGGCCATAAGCCTCGACGATGACCTTTGAGCTAATGGGCGTGGCTGCAGCTACATATTCCCGTATCACCAGGCCCAATATGGCCTGTTGTCTGGCTGTCAAATCTTGCATGATGTATCTCGCCCTGGAATTATGCTATGAGCTCCAAGGCCCGTCCCCGGGCCGTCAAGGCCGCGCCCGAGGACGGGGCTAGAGCCTTGTATCAGAACTTCAGATCTCGCTAGCGGGAGCTCTTAGCACTCTAATATCGAGAGTGCTAAAAGAAATGATACCACGAAGTGCCTGTCCTGTCAAATACTCTACCGTGAGGCTGAGGATTCAATTCAAAGGCAAGCTATTTGGACAAAGAGGCAAATGAGTGTATAATAATCGCGTGCTTGTCCCTCGAATGATGGTTGAAGATAACCCCAGCGGTCCAGGAGAAGATGCAGTGGAAAATGCAGCGCCCCCAATGATCGGGCAGCCTGAGCCATTAGCTAAGCTCCCCCCCAAGATGACAACACTTCTGTGCCTGGCCTTGTTGCTGGCGACGGTAGGGCTGGCCGGATGTAACCTCTTGCCTGAGTTGTCCTTATCCTCCCAAGAGGAAAAACCGACCGCTACCGCCGCGCCCGGGGCGATAACGCCAGCGGTATCCCCTACCACCGCGCCCCCTACGGTAGTCTCCTCTGCCATCACTCTGACCCTCTGGACGACGGAGGCTTTCTTCCCCACCGAGGATGATGGCAGCGGACAAGTCCTGGCTCAGCAGTGGCAGGCTTTCGAAGTTGCTCATGCTAACGTGACCATTGAGTACGTCCTCAAGAAACCGTATGGTAAGGGGGGCATCCTCGATTTTCTCAGCACTGCTCGCGCAGCGGCTCCCACGGTGTTGCCTGATCTGGTGATCCTGGACGCCCTGGAGCTGGATGAGGCGGCCGAGGCCGGACTGATCCAACCTCTGGATGACCTTGTATCGAGCGAAGTGCAACAGGCCCTTTTCCCCTTCGCCCGGCGCAGCTTCGACGGGCAGTTGATGGGTCTCCAGTTTGAGGCCGATATCGAACACCTCATCTACAACACTAACAAGGTAGATAGCCCACCGATAACCTGGAGAGAGGTGCTCTCCGACAGCGTCGCCTATATCTTTCCCGCCGGCGGAGAGGGCAGCCTGGTCAACGATGCCTTTCTGATCCAATACCTGGCGGCGGATGGGCGGCTTCTTGACGAAAACGGCGAGCCTGCGCTCGACAAAGATGCTTTGGTCGAGGTGCTCCAGTTCTACGCTGACGGCCTGGAGGCAGGGGCCATTCCGCCCTCGGTGCTGGAGTTCGTGGACCTGGATGATTGCTGGGTCGTGTACGTGTCGGCCCAGGCGGCACTGTCCAACGTCAGCTCTGACAGGTACCTGGCGGATAGGGGACTGCTCAAGAATACCGCCTTTGCCGCTATCCCCACCCGTGATGGCGATGTGGTCACCTTGAGCCAGGGGTGGGCTTTGGCCATAGTGACGGAGGACCCCAGCCGACAGGCGGCCGCCGTCCAGCTCATCGAGTGGCTGCTGGAGCCGGAGAACAACGCCAACTGGAACCTGGCAGCCGGACATCTGCCCACCCGCCAGGCGGCTTTCGACCACCTGGGCACGGAGGATAAATACTTCCCCTTCGCGCGACAGCAGTTGGCAGATGTGTACCCTCGACCTACGGACCCTGCCTACGAGAAGATAAGCCGGGCCCTGCAAAGGGCCGTTCAAGACGTCTTGCAAGGCGAGGTTTCCCCCGAAGAGGCAGCCGAAACAGTCATAGCCGTTGTTGAACAGTGAAGGGTTGGACGATGTTTAATACGCTCGAAGAAGCGCGACACTACGTAGAACAGAACGACGTACAGATGATTGACCTAAAGTTCACCGACCTGTGGGGGCGCTGGCATCACCTCACTATCCCCCAATGACCATCAAATCATCAGGCCACAAGCGTACGGCCCGGCGAACTGCCGGGCCTTCGTTGTCTCTGGCACCTGCTTGACTTGATTGCACTCAGGATAGCGGTGGGGTGCTTATGCTACTGGTTGCTGGCCACTACCTTTGCGGCCCCCTGGAGGGTGTAATATGCGGCCACGCCAGCGACGATGGTGATGACGCCAGCCGCTATAAAGACGGCCTGCACGCCGATCAGGTCGCCGAAGAGACCAGAGAGGATCATGGAGGCGCTGGAGGAAGCACCGATGACCATGGCCACCGCGCTTCCCACCCGCCCCCGCTTCTCATCAGGGACTAGAGATTGGGTCAGCGTGGCCAGGGAAGCACGAGCAGCGACAATGCTCAGGCCAATGATGGCTATGGCGACCAGGACGAGGGGATAACTGGGAACCACAGCGAAGGCAATGATGGCCAGCCCTAAGATCACCATACAGGCCCCCACCACCTGATTGGTACGCACATTAGAAGTAAAGCGGCCGATCACCACCCCACCCATCACTACCCCCAGCCCTTGAAATGCATAAAGAAAACCAAATCCTTCGGCACCCATACCCAACACTTCTTTTAAATAGACTATCCCCAAAACCATGATGGCTCCGAAGCCCAGGGTGGCCACAGCCGTGGTGATCATAACGTGGAGAAGAGGGGAGCTGCGCCTGATGAAAAGCAACCCTTCCACCAGTTGATTCCAGATGACCCGCGTTTTGATCTTGCCGGAGTTAGAGTTCATTCGTGGTATGGTCATGGTGGCGATGGTCACAGCAGACACGGCGAAGCTGAAGGAGTCGAAGACGAACGCGGAGGCCGGGCCCAGCCAGCCAATGACCAAGCCAGCTATTGATGCGCCCAGGATGACAGCAATGATCTGGCTGGCCTGTATCAGGGCATTGGCCGTGAGCAGGATTCCGCTGCTGACGATGTTGGGAATGATGGCATTGCGGGCCGGGTTAAAGAAGAGGCCCACCGTGGCCATCACGAAGGCAACAATGTAAAGTATGTACAACTGATCCGCCCGATGGATGAAGAGGAGGGCGAGGACTGCCAGACCGCGTATGATGTCGGAAACAATCATCACCAGCTTGCGGTCCAGGCGATCAACGAAGACCCCGCCGATCAGGCCCAAGAAAAGCTGGGGCAAGGTGGCCACCACGGCCAGCACTCCCAGAGCCAAAGGCGAGTCTGTCAGAGTATTGATAACAAATAGAATGGCGACAATGACGAAACTGTCGCCTATCTGGGAGAGGAGTTGTCCTATCCACAGGGCGCAAAAATCGCTATTGCGAAATGCGCTGACGATGGCAGCCCGGTCTCCCAGAAGCTCTTGTGTTTGAGGCTGCTTTGAACTCATAAACTGTCGGACTCCTACTGATTCGCTACAGCAGCGCGTCCAGTTCCTGGTCGTCGTCGAAGTGCTCGCGGAAGCGGGCGACGAAGTCAGCCAGGGTGTAGCGGTGGCTTTGCGGGCCAGGTTGCTCCAGGACGTAGGTAGCTGCCAGCGTCCCCATCCGTCCCGCCAGGCCCCAGGAGAGACCCAGAGCCAGTCCCCTGATCAGCCCCGCACGGAAGGCATCCCCGATCCCGGTAGGGTCTTCGGCCCGCTGGGGGGGCACCGCCGGGATGTCGTAGACGCCCCCTCCTGCCCAGATGCGCGCCCCCTCCGCCCCCAACGTGACGACGCAGGCGCGGGACGGAGCGTAGCGGATCGCTTCGGCGCTCAGGCCGGTCTTCTCCCGCAATAGTTCGAACTCGTAGTCGTTGACCACCAGCAAGCTGCACCCTTCAAGCCCCTCCCGCAGATCCTCGCCAGCGAGGCGGACAATCTGCTGGCTGGGGTCGTACAGGTAGGGTATACCCAGTTCCTGGCACTCGGCGGGGTACTTCACCATTGCCTGAGGGTCGTTTGGGGAAATGACGGCCAGGTCAATCTCGTCAGTCTCTAAGTCGTGGAAGGAAAGCTCCCGGGCGCGGGCCATCGCACCGGTGTAGAAACTGGCGATCTGATTGCCGCCCTGGTCAGTGTTGACAAAGAACGAGGCGGTGAACAGATTGGGTTCATAGCGGATGAGCGAGGTATCCACCCCTTGCTTTTCCAGCCATTGTCGGTATTCGCCGAAGTCCTGCCCCACCGTGGCCATAACCCGCGGCCGCTCGCCCAGTAGAGCCAGGTTATAGGCGATGTTGGTCGCGCAGCCCCCTCGTTGCCGCCGCATCTCGTCCACCAGGAAACTGAGAGAGATGCGGTCCAGTTGATCGGGCAGGATGTACTCGACGAAGTAGCCCGGAAAAGTCATCAGATAATCGTAGGCGATGGAACCGGTAACAACAATGTTCATGTTGATCAACAAGGTTAGCCGAGATAGGTCTTCAGTTGGCGGCTACGCCGGGGGTGACGCAGCTTGCGCAAAGCTTCACCCTCGATTTGGCGGATGCGTTCTCTGGTCAGGCCGAATTTCTGCCCCACTTCCTCCAGGGTATAGTTGTGTCCGTCCTGGAGGCCAAAGCGCAGCCGCAGGATCCGCGCCTCCCTGGGACTGAGGGTACCCAAAACGTCCCCCATTGTCTCTGCCAGCAGGTGTTGGTAGGCCGCTTCAGAGGGAGCAACGATCTTCTCGTCTTCGATGAAGTCTCCCAGTTCGTTGTCCTCCTCCTCGCCCACCGGTCTCTCTAAGGAGATGGGGCGTCGTGAGGCCCTGAGTATCCACTGCACCTTCTCCGGCTCCAGTGCGACCTCTTCAGCTATCTCTTCCGGACTGGGCTGGCGCCCCATCTCCTGTTCCAATTCTCGCGCTACCCGGTATAGTTTTCGGATGCGGTCGCTCATGTGAACTGGGACGCGGATGGTTCGCCCTTGCTCGGCCAGGGCCCTGGTGATGGACTGTCTGATCCACCAAGTGGCGTAGGTAGACAAGCGATGGCCTCGATGGTGGTCGAACTTCTCGACGGCCTTCATCAAGCCGAGGTTACCTTCCTGGATAAGGTCCAGGAAGGGCACCCCATGGCCCAGATATCTCTTGGCTATACTAACCACCAGCCTGGTGTTGGCCTTGATGAGATGCTGGCGGGCCTCTTCACCCCGCTCGATTTTCCGCATCAGGCTCTCCCTTTCCTCAGGGTCATGGCCGTCTTTAGCAAGGCGTCGCTGGGCCAATCGTCCATACTCCAGTTGCTGAGCCAGCTCCTGTTCCTGCTCGGGTGTTAGCAGAGGCACGCGGGCCATTTCCTTAAGATATAGGGTGATGGTGTCATCGGCAGCAATCTCGCTCAGGTCAAGGACCCCCTCCATATCCTCCACCAAGGCCGATGCCTCTCCCATCTCTGCCTTCTTCCTTTCTTCTTCGGCCTCCTCCTCGCTTTCGTAGATTTCAATGTCCTGGTCATGGAGGTATACGAAGAGTTCTTCCAGTTGGGGAAGGTCCTTCTCAGCCTGGGGAAAGGCCTCTAATATCTCGGTAGAGGTGATATACCCTCGCTTACTGGCCTTCTTCAGCAACTCTTGCGTTGTATTCGGTTCTTCTTGACGTTTTGATTGGGCCATTGGCTGGTTTGTTCTCGCTCTAGCTAAATCGTTCAGTCTAATCTTTTTACTACTATATCATACATCGAGCATATTATCAAGTTTGGTCCCGAGGCATCAAACCTGCCGCCGCGGCCGGTACTGGATGGCCTCGGCCAGATGCGCCGTCTCTATCTGCTCCGAGCCCGCCAGATCGGCGATGGTGCGAGCCAGCTTCAGAACGCGGTGAAAAGCCCTGGCGCTCATGGCCAGTTGTTGCATCGCCGCCTTCAGCAGGCTGCGCCCCGCCTCGTCTACCTGACAGAACTCCCTGACCTCAGCCGGCCCCATGTCGGCGTTGCAGGCCAGTGGCGTATCAGCGAAGCGCTGGCGCTGCACCTCCCGCGCTTTCTCCACCCTGGCCCTGATGTCCTCAGATTTCTCCCCCAGTCGCGCGTCGGTCAGCTTGTCGTACTCCACCCTGGGCACCTCGACGTGGATGTCAATGCGGTCCAAGAGCGGCCCTGAGATGCGCTTTTGGTAGCGGCTGACCATTGAGAGGGAGCAGGTGCACTCTTTGACAGGATCTCCAAAGTAGCCGCAGGGACAGGGATTCATGGCAGCGATCAGCATGAAGTTGGCGGGAAAAGTCAAAGACCCTTGAGCGCGGGAGATAGTCACGAGGTGATCTTCGAGGGGTTGGCGCAAAACCTCGAGGGTCCGCATGCCGAACTCTGGTAATTCATCCAGGAAAAGCACCCCACGATGTGAGAGGCTAATTTCCCCAGGATGGGGCCAGCGCCCGCCACCCACCAGCCCGGCGTGGCTGATGGTATGATGGGGCGCGCGGAAGGGCCGATGCTTGACCAGCGGGGTCTCCGGCGGCAACGATCCGGCTACGGAGTAGATCTTGGTTACCTCCAGGCACTCGTCCGTCGTCATGCGGGGCAGGATGGAAGGCATGGAGCGTGCCAGCAGGGTCTTGCCAGCACCGGGCGGACCGGTCATCATCACGTTGTGGCTGCCGGCCGCCGCCACCTCCAGGGCTCGCTTCACGTGCTCCTGGCCCTTGACGTGGGAGAAGTCCACGGCGTAGGGTGGGAGTTCGTCAGCGCTGAGCTCCATATCGTAACGATAAGGCTCGATGGAGCGCAGCCCTTGGAGGTGGGTGACGAGGGACGAGAGGTCCGTCACGGGTATCACTTCTATCCCCTGGATGAGAGCTGCCTCCGGCGCGTCTATCGCTGGCACGAAGACGGTGGGAAGGCCACGCTCTTTGGCCAGGGCCGCCATGGGAAGGATGCCGGTGGTGTGACGAACCCCGCCGTCGAGGGAGAGTTCCCCGACGAAGAGTGCCCTCTCGACCCGGTCCGGCCAGGCCTGCTCAGAAGCCAGAAGGATGCCCACAGCAATGGGCAGGTCGTAAGCCGGGCCCTCTTTGCGCAGGTCGGCCGGGGCCAGATTGACTGTGAGTCGGTTGTTGGGGTAAATCAGCCCTGAGTTCTTGATGGCTGATCTCACCCTCTCTCGCGATTCCTGGACGGCCGCGTCGGGCAGACCAACGATGGTTAAGCTGGGCAGCCCCCGCGAGGTGTCTACTTCTACCTCAACGATGGCACCATCCAGGCCGACTACGGCGCAACTGGTGACCTTGGCTAGCATTTCTTATCTCCCCCAATGTCCACCCACCCTGCTGTTGTTATCCTTTGAGGATGACTGGCAGGTATACCTGCATAATCACCGGCGTGTACTCTGGCGTGGTTGTCGGTGTCGAGGTTGGTAGAGGCGTCGTTGTGCCGGTTGGATTCGGCGTGGCCGTTGACGTAGGCGTTGGCGTGTTGGTAGCTGTCGGCGTGGCCGTTGGTTGGTAGCCATCGCTACGGGGATAGCCATCAGTTAGCAGGATGCCCTCGCAGCCTTCGGTCAAGTCGCCGCTGCCGCTGGCCTGCTCCACCACCACCACGGCGGGCAAAAGCGGCCCGTCCCCCTCCACATCCGTGACCCACACCACACCTGAGCCAGTGAAGGCATCGGGTACGCTGCCCAGGTCGTCTAGCCTGACGTAGCTCACGTGGTTGGGTTCGATCGTCAGGGGCACGGTGGTGAACGGGCCATCCTCACTGTAGATGTCCAGCGCGACGTGCAACCTGTTCTGGGCCGAGTTATTGCGAATGGCGATCTCTGAGCTCCAGCCTCGGTCGTTCTTCACCAGGCGAGGCAGGGCGATGGCCTCTATTTCCTCCGCTTGATCCTGCGGTATGGCATTGTAGCTCATCCCCTGTCCTGCACTGGAGTTGATCAGCTTTACCATGGCGTAGACCGGCGAGCCGGGGATCTCATCTTCTCCTGGAGGCAGGATATGGCTTTGCGATTCGATCACCGCGGCGCCCACAAACTGACCAGGCAATGCATCGAAGGCCGGAACGTAAAAGGTCTGCGAGCCGTTGGCACATATCCAATCGCTCAGGGAGAGGGCCAGGTCTCCTTTGTCGTCTAAGAAGCTCACCGTGACGAAGGTGGGCTGCCCCGTCTGAGTCAGGTTCTGCACCTGGATGGCAATGCTCCACCCCTGGTCCAGGTAGATCAAGGGCGCAAAACTGACCAAAGAGCCACTGACCTCTGCTAACAACGGTACCTGGTGGGTGAATAGCATGCCTTGTCCCCATTCGTCCACGACGACGCCCAGGGGCACGATAGCGCTGATCGAGGCTGACCCCAGCCAGTCATCGCCCAGATAGTCGGGCACGCCCGTGTGATAGGTCTCGCCCGGCGCTAGTTGCTCGATGTGTTGAGCATACTCAACTTGACAGGTTTCCTGCTTCTGATAGTAAATCCACACCGATTTACAAATCCAGCCGGAGTTCTGGATATTTAGCTCCGTGTCAGAACCGTCATAAGCCCTTTTGTTCAGGGGGGCGAAGTAAGCGAATGTGGGGCCTGGCTCATCTAGCTCCTCTGAGATACCGGCGTAGGCACTGGAGACGGTTGTGCCACTATCATCCGGTCCCACCCGATGGACTGTCGCTGCCAAGACCCCACCTCGAGCTTCAGCTTCCCATTGCTCTATCCAAGTACGCCAGGCCGAGGAATCGCCCACAGCGTCTTGGGCCTCTTCGCATTTCGTTCCCGCCTGATCCAGCAAGACCGGATAGACTATGGCTGCCCTCGCCCCGGCCAGGGCATCCCCGCTCACTGTCCAAGCACTGCCAGGAGGGATGGGGTCGGAACAGAGGCTGACTATAGGGCCGGGATCGTTAAATGGGCACTCCCCGGAGTAATCCCCCCACAGAAACATGATGGCGCTGGTCGGCAGGATGCCTACGTTCTGCACCTGGATCAGTGTCTCCCATCCTTCTCCAACCTGGATGATGGGCAACTGGACAGGCACACCCGCTTTAGGAATCGGCGTAGCTGTAGGTGTGGGCGTCGAGGTTGGCGTATCTGTAGGCGTAGCTGTAGGTGTGGGCGTGTTGGTCGGCGTCGAGGTAGAAGTGGGGGTAGGCGTTGGGGTGGAAGTGGGCGTGTGCGTCGGGGGCGCCTCTACAAGCTGGATGACCCAGTAACCGTGTGGACACCGCGAGTCGTCGGCGTGAAGGGTTGCAGCCCCAGGAACTCCCTCGAGATAGACAGTGATTGGAACCATCTCTTCATCGTACATCGGGCCCGTTATGAAGGGCGGCTCGACTCGCCCTTCGTGCCTAGTTACCCACAGGCGTATATTCTTAGCATATTCGTGTTCTTTCTCGTTGAACTTCAACCATCCTTCAAGCTGAACTTCCTCGCCAGTGACGGCGATTTCACTAGGGAAGCCCACAAACTCCAACTCCCCAATCGAAGCCGTTACCATTGCCGTCCAGACCCAGAGAAGGCCCAGGGCAACCGCGACCGTTACCGCTAGAGCTTTGTTCCTCATCATTTCCTAAAACCTCCTCTCCCTTCTTTCCCAAGTTTATCACAAAGTGAGTTTAAAGGCAAAAAGCCTCTCCTCTGGCCCTCCGCCAAGTAAGACTTGACAAGCTCGCCGATGTAGAGTAATATTCTAGCCGGTCGCCCATTCAGGCAAGAAAAACCCTGGCTTCTTCACCAGGTCCAACATAGGAGAGAGATGAGCGAAGACTTTTCTGGTAGACAGCGCTGGGAGCGCGAGATACTCGAACCCACTCTTCGACGCCATCCTGAGCGTCGGGAGCGCTTTGAGACTTGCTCGGGTATTGAGATTGAGCGGGTCTATACGCCGAGGGAGGCGGAAATAGACTACGTCGAGGATTTGGGTTTCCCAGGCCAATACCCTTTCACCCGCGGCGTGTATCCTACCGAGTACCGCGGCCGCCTCTGGACGATGCGCCAATACGCGGGCTATGCCACCGCCGAGGAGTCCAACCGTCGCTACAAGTATCTCCTCTCCCGGGGCCAGACGGGTCTCTCGGTGGCCTTTGACCTGCCCACTCAGATCGGCTACGACTCAGACCACCCCCTGGCCGAGGGAGAGGTGGGGAAAGTGGGCGTGGCCATTGATTCCCTGGAGGACATGGAAGTTCTCTTCGAAGGCATCCCGCTTGATAAAGTCAGCACCTCCATGACCATCAACGCGCCAGCCGCCATCCTCCTGGCCATGTACATGGCGGTGGCCAAAAAGCAGAGGGTAGATCCCCCGGTGTTGCGGGGCACCATCCAGAACGATCTACTGAAAGAGTACGTAGCCCGAGGAACCTACATATTTCCCCCACAACCCTCCATGCGCATCATTACCGACATATTCTCTTACTGTAAGGAAAACCTCCCCCGCTGGAACACGATTTCCATCTCAGGTTATCACATCCGCGAGGCTGGAGCGACGGCTGTACAAGAGGTAGCCTTCACGTTGGCCAACGCCATCGCCTACGTGGAGGCAGCCATCCGGGCTGGCTTGAGCGTGGACGAGTTCGCCGGCCGGATTTCCTTCTTCTTCAATGCTCATAACGATTTTCTGGAGGAAGTAGCCAAGTTTAGAGCGGCTCGCCGGCTGTGGGCCAGGATAATGAGGGAACGATTTGGAGCGCGCCAGCCTCGCTCCTGGATGTTGCGCTTTCACACCCAGACGGCGGGTTGCACCCTGACTGCCCAGCAGCCCGATAACAACGTGGTGAGGGTTACTCTGCAAGCTCTGGCTGCTGTGTTGGGCGGCACCCAGTCGCTGCATACCAACTCCCGCGACGAGGCCCTATCGCTGCCCACGGAGAAGTCGGTTCAAATTGCCCTCAGAACGCAACAGATCATCGCCCACGAGAGCGGAGTGGCCAATACCATTGATTCCCTGGCCGGGAGCTACTACGTCGAGGCCCTGACCAACGAAATTGAGAGCAGGGCTCAAGAATACATCGAGAAGATTGATGGGCTGGGTGGAGCGTTGGCAGCCATTGAGCGAGGTTTCATCCAGCGAGAGATTCAGGAGAGCGCCTATCGCTATCAGCGGGCCGTGGAGCAACGGGAGCAGATTGTGGTGGGCATCAACGAGTTCGTAGTTCAAGAGAAAATGGCTTTGCGATTACTGAGGGTTGATCCCGCGGTACAGAAGCAGCAGATCGAGCGGCTGCGGGCTCTCAGGGAACGGCGCGATAGCGAGAGGGTGCAGAGCTTGCTGACTCGATTAAGGGAGACGGCGCGAGGTGAAGAGAATCTGCTGCCCGTCATCCTGGAGTGCGTGGAGGCCTATACCACCCTGGGCGAGATCTGTAGCGTGCTGCGGGAAGTATTCGGCGAGTATAAGCCCTCGCTGGCGCTGTAGGCCGGCGCCTGGCGAATGTGGCGTGACTGCAATCTGTATACATGCTACACCTGTCATTGCGAGCGGAGCGAAGCAATCCCCAAGGTGAATGGCCCTCAACGGTAGTGATTGCTTCCCTTCGACAAGCTCAGGACAGGCGTCGCCCCGCTCCTAACTGAGAAACAAGGCCTGACCGTGTCATTGCGAGCGGAGCGAAGCAATCTCCTACCAGCAAGTTGGGGATTGCTTCGGCGCAAACAGCGCGCCTCGCAATGACACTGGGTCCGAAACATAATATCGTCAGGCTAATACTGACTGCAATTTGCATATATGACGGAGGTGCCTCATGCTGAAAGATCTCTTTTCCTCGTCGGCACGGGTTCAAATCCTGAGTCTCCTGTTACTGAACCCCGACACCAAGTTCTATCAGAGGGAGATCGAGACGATAACGGGCCTGGCCATCCGCTCCGTTCAGCGAGAAACCGAAAAACTGGAAGCCTTAGGAGTGCTTCATAAGTCCGCTGAGGCCAACAAAGTATACTTTCAGGGCAACCGTGACTACAGCCTGTTCCCTGAGCTAAGAAGGATGCTCCTTAAGACGGTCGGCTTAAAGGTTGTCTTGGCGGATACACAAACTGACGAGCGAACTAAAGTCGCCTTTATCCACGGCCCTTTTGCTACGGGGCAGGAAAAGCCGACCGAGCCCATAGCAATTTTCGTGGTGGGAGACGTCTCCAGGCAAGAGCTTCAGGCCAGGGCCGAGGAGGTTCAAAGCTCCATCGGCAGGGAGATCACTTGCTACATCCGCACCCCACAGAGCTTCCGCAGCAGGGTTCAATTGGGCTACGGTTTCGTGGCCAACGTGCTGGCTGGCTCGAAGCTGTTTCTGATCGGGGACAAGAGGACATTGAGCTCCCTGGCTACCGGGGCCTGGGAACGAAGGGCGCTTCCCAGGCGCGAGCGCGCTGCTGAGGTATTCGAATGGTGGAACGTTTCTCAATGGATAGAGCCATGATCAAGAAGATAGACCACATTGGCATCGCTGTGCACAGCATCGAGGAAGCTCTACAGGCTTATGAGGGAGCCCTGGGCCTCGAGCTGGCCGACGTCGAAGAGGTGCCGGAACAGGCGGCGAGGATTGCCTTTTTCCCTGTGGGCGAGAGCGAAATTGAGTTGGTGGAGCCTCTCACCGCTAGTAGTGGAGTTGCCAAGTTCCTGGAGAAGCGAGGCGAGGGATTGCACCACATCTGCCTGGAGGTTGACGACATCGAGGCCGCGCTGCAGGATTTGGCGGCCAAAGGGATTCGGCTGATTGACAAGCAGCCTCGCCAAGGAGCTCATGGCCGAGTAGCCTTCCTGCATCCAAAAGGCGCCCACGGCGTGCTCATTGAACTGATCGAAAAGCTGGACTAGTGACGGGATGGTTCAATTACGGGCAGAAATAGGTTGACACTTTGGGCACCTTTAAAAATCAAATCGGCTGAGCAGACAGACTGGGGCAGAACAACTGGTCCAGCACTATGGCCAGAGACCGCGCGTCTT
>Ga0265594_1000635_pt1 | contig 28533 bp, 28 predicted proteins | sample saktaG_11_FD_190147 | JGI IMG/M metagenome (GOLD analysis project Ga0265594, IMG submission 190147) | Saline water microbial communities from Sakinaw Lake, British Columbia, Canada - sak_2011_5_24_80m | ecosystem: Environmental > Aquatic > Non-marine Saline and Alkaline > Saline ... | reverse complement strand
CCTCCGGTGCCTTCTCGCTCTTTTTGGCCGGTGCTCCCACGTTTACGACCACGAACTTTGGGTTCCGTTGCGCCCGCTGAAGGGGTTTAAATTTAATCTAAAATCTTGAATTTTTTAATCCTGAATCAAAATGTTGTATGAACTTAAAATTTTTCAAAAAACTTATGATTTTCTTTTCTGGGTCAAGCCGACAGTTCAGAGGTTCGCTAAGGTTCATAAATATAGTTTAGGTATTCAATTGGAGAATGAGACAATAGAGCTTTTAAAACAAATAGTCAGGGCTAATTTCAAAAGAGAAGATAAAAAAGAATTCATTGAGGAATGCTTTATCCATTATGAACTCATTAAAATTTTGATAAGGTTAAGTAAGGATTATAAACTTTTGAGTATTAAGCAATATGAATTTGCAGCAAAAGAATTAGAGGAAATTGGAAAATTATTGGGAGGATGGTATAAAAAGTTTTATTAGATTGCTATCCATTTTTAGGATAGGGGGATAGAATCAGAAAAAGGGCGTGGCTTCATCCGCGGCAGCAATTGGAACAATGGCGTGAACTCCGGTGCCTTCACGCTCAATTTGAACAATGCTCCCACGAATACGAACACGAACATTGGGTTCCGTTGCGCCCGCTTCAGTGGTTAGAAAGTTTATTGGCCAGAATTCTTGTTCTTTACGGAAACAAGGAGTGTGCCATTTAAACCCCAGATTTTATTCCCTCCTGAGTAAGTCAAAGGTTGAAAAGGAAAATATTAAGCCCGTATCCCGAGTCAGTAAAAGTAGGGCAGTTGCTTAGCTAAGCTAAGCAACTGATAGGCAACCGCTTGAAATTTCTGGCTCGGGTTAATAGGCTTTACCCCGTTAGATAAAAAAGATGAATGAAAACCTATAAAAATTTGTTTGATAAAATTTGTTCTTTTGAAAACCTGCATTTAGCCTACTTGAAAGCAAGAAAATGTAAAAGATATAGAAACGAGATATTAAAATTCAGTTATAATTTAGAGGAGAATTTACTGAATTTACAGGAGGAGTTGCTAAATCAAACTTATCAACACGGCGGTTATCGGGAATTTATCGTCTGCGATGCAAAAAAGCGCCATATTAAAGCAGCCCCTTTTAGAGACAGAGTAGCTCACCACGCTTTATGCAATGTCATTGAACCGATTTTTGACAAAGGATTTATTTATGATACTTATGCTTGTAGAGCAGAAAGGGGAACCCATAAGGCAATAAAGCGGTTTCAAAGCTTTCTTAAAAATAATTTAAATTCTTACTGTCTAAAGTGTGATATTTCAAAATACTTTGATAATATAGACCATCAAATTTTATTTAAATTAATTCAGAAAAAGATAGTCGACCAAAAAGTTTTGTGGCTCATCAAGAGAATACTCGAAAGCAGTAATAAGGAATTTGGTAAAGGTATTCCCATTGGTAATTTAACCAGTCAGCTTTTTGCCAATATTTATCTGAATGAATTGGACCAGTTCGTAAAGCATAAATTACGAATGAAATATTATATTCGTTATATGGATGATTTCCTGATTTTAGGATACGACAAAAAAGAGCTTCATCGAATTGAAAAAGAGATAAAGAAATTTTTACAAGATAAATTGAAAATAGAACTACATCCAAAGAAAGCCAATGTTTTCCCAATTCACCCCGTTAGATATGATAAATTATCTAACGGGGCAAGCAAGAATATCGATTTTCTGGGATATCGAATTTTTGGAACTCACAAGCTCCTGCGAAAAAGCACTGTTAAGAGATTTATAAGGAGAACAAAAGCCTATCAGAGAAAATCAAAAATGGACTTAATAAGCCAGGAAAAATTTAATCAATCCCTCCAATCTTGGTTAGCCTATGCCTGCTTTGGAAATTCCTATCAATTAAGAAAAAACCTATCGGGAAAATTAAAAGTCGAATTAATAAAATAATTTATTAAAAACTATGTATCAAAAAATTATCAATTTTATCAAATATCATAATGCTTTTGCTATTAGTATTTCTCTGGTTTTTCTTTTAATGGTTGGGGCTTTTGCTGCCAGCCCTGGATTAAGGGAGAATGTTAAAGAAACCCTTATTTCAACCGAAGAGGTTGTTCGTTCGATTGATAACAGCCAGATTTTAGCTGCTGATTTAGACAATTTTGATTTTGGTCTGCAGATTACAAAAATCGCAGAAGACGATTTAAATTACTATGTTTCATATAGCTACAAAACCTTAGAGGTTCAAGATTATGCTTGGCAAGAGGTAGTAAAAGAAAAAACCTTTGATGTTTCCAAAGATGCCTTGGCCGGAAAAGATTTAGGCCTTTATGTTGCCGAGCAGTTGGGTCAGGTGATTGATAATCAACTATCTTATTTAAAGGAGGTGCAGGAAATAGAGCAGAAAAAAGGATTGACCCAAAAGGTAGCTACGGTTCAATATGCTGGTTTGCTTGGCAAATTCTTGAGCTCCAAGGAAAAAGTTTTTCCCGGCTACGAGCTGGTTGTCAAGCCGCCGGTAGCTGAAATTGTTCAAGAGCCGATTGTTCAAAAGCCAATTTGCCAGCCATCAGAAGAAATTTGTGATGGGAGAGATAACAATTGTAATGGCCAAATAGACGAAGGCGGCGTTTGTGAAGTGTTGCCAACTGAAGGAGGGAAGGAAGTTCTTCCCCCTGAGCCAACTTGCGATTCAACTCACTTGAATTTATGCTTAGCTGAGACAGATTGCCAAACTGCAGGCGGTGTTTGGGATAGCGAGAAGAAGACTTGTAATAAAAAACCAAAATGTGAGCCAAGTTGGCAATGCAGCAGTGATTGGCAACCTGTAGTTCCGGAGAACCTTGCCTGTGGCCAAATTTTCAAACAAACAAGAACTTGTACTGATGGTTGCGACAATGAAAAAATTGAGGAGCAAGAACTAAAAGGAACTTATTGTGAGCAAGGAACTTGCGATCTTGAAAAGGGCGAATGTCAAGTACCAATTCCACCTGAACCAACACCCGAGGTTGGTTAAGTTTAATGGAAACCCGAGATCTATTAATGGAGATCGGATCTCGATAATTTACCGATAATTTAGTTTGAAATAAGCTCTATCTATAAGGGCTATTTTGTTTGACCTAAAAGATAAAATTAGTTAAAATAGAAATATCATGGCGACAGCGATGAAGGACAAGCCTTCATCTTTATCTGCGTTTTTAATAAATTAAAAGGCGAAGAGATAAATCTCTTCTTAATCTACGCTTTCGCTTGCGAAAGCTTGATACTTGATGATAGATGAATTAAGAAAAACTCGGCTAAAAAAACTTGAGGCGATTAAAAGAGCCGGATTTCCGGCTTATCCAGAGAAGACAAAAAGGACTCATAAAATTGAAGAGGCTTTGAAAGAATTTAATACGATATCACGGTTAAAAAAAGAAATAATTTTAGTTGGCCGAATTAAAGCTCAAAGAGAGCACGGTGGATCCACCTTTTTAAATATTGAAGATGGCATGGGTAACATCCAAGCTTATTTTAAAAAGGACAGGGTGGGGGAGCGAGCTTATAAATTTTTCTTAGATAATTTTGATATCGGTGATTTTATTGAAGTCAGGGGGATTTTATTTAAGACCAAAAGAGGAGAAAAGACAATAGATGTCGCGGATTTTAAAATGTTGGCAAAATCTCTTTTACCTCTGCCTGAAAAATGGCATGGTTTAAAAGACATTGAAGAAAGATACAGAAAGCGATATTTGGATTTGATTTTTAATCCTGAAACGAAGAAGAAATTTGAGCTGAGGTCTGCTATTATTAAAGAAATCAGGGCGTTTTTAGAGAAAGAAGGATTTTTAGAGGTAGAAACTCCAATTTTACAGCCAATTTATGGCGGAGCTAAAGCTAAACCTTTTAAAACTTATTTAAATGCCTTAGACATCCCTTTATATTTGCGGATTGCCCCTGAACTTTATTTAAAAAGACTTTTAGTTGGCGGTTTTGAAAAAGTTTATGAAATAGGCCGGGTTTTTCGAAATGAAGGGGTTGATAAATCCCATAACCCGGATTTTACAATCTTAGAGTTCTATTGGGCTTATGCTGATTATAAAGATTTGATGAAATTAATCGAAAGAATGCTTGAAGCCCTAATTAAAAAAATATTTGGCAGTTTAAAAATAAAATACGAGGGAAAAGAAATAGATTTTAAAACTCCCTGGCCAAGGATGGAATTTTCTCAAATTTTTAAAAAATATACAAAAATCAATTTAGATGATATTCATCCCGAAGCCCTTAAAAAAGAAGCTAAAAAACTTGGAATTGAGATTGAAAAAGGAGCCCAAGCCGCTGAAATTGCTGATGCAATTTATAAAAAATATTGTCAGCCAAAAATCTGGCAGCCAACTTTTATAATAAATTATCCTTCGGGGAGTTTCCCATTGGCTAAACAACTTGAAAAGGAACCTAAAAAATTAGCTAATTTTCAGTTAGTCATAGCTGGCTGGGAGCTGGCTAATGCTTTTTCTGAACTTAACGACCCAATTGAACAAAGAAAAAGATTCAAAGAGCAAGAAAAGATTTTTAAAGCAGGATTCGAAGAGGCCCAAAGGACAGACGAAGATTTTATTGAAGCTCTGGAATATGCTATGCCGCCTGCTGCCGGCTTTGGTATGGGAATCGATAGATTAGCGGCCTTATTAACTGATTCCCATAGTTTAAGAGAAGTAATATTATTTCCAACGATGCGGTCAAGATAAAATTTAATTAATCGTTCTATGCTTGATATAAAGTTTATCCGAGAAAATCCACAAATTGTCAAAGAAGGCTGTAAAAAGAAACAGGCCAAAGTTGATATAGACCGGCTTTTAGAATTTGATAAAAAAAGACGCGAGACTCTTCAGGCTTTGGAGGATATGCGGGCTCAAAAAAATAAGGCCTCAAAAAAGATTTCCGAAATAAAAGATGATAAAGAAAAACAAAAAATAATCTTAGAAATGAGAGAATTAGATGGGAACAGCGATAAACTAAATAAAAATTTAAAAGAATGGGAAGCAGAATTTAATAATTTAATGCTCCAAATTCCAAACCTGCCTTTGGGTGGTGTTCCGGTTGGCAAAGACGAAAGAGAAAATGTAGTTTTAAAAGAAGTAGGCGAGAGGCCAAAATTCGATTTTCAGCCAAAAAATTATTTGGAAATTGCTGAAAAATTGGATTTAATTGATATCAAAAGAGCAGCTAAAGTTTCCGGGACCAGATTTGGCTATTTAAAAAGGGGGGCAGCTTTGATTGAATTTGCTTTAATAAATTTCGCCTTTGACACTTTAATTAAACAAGGATTTATACCGGTAATTCCTCCAGTAATGCTCAAATCAGAAATGGCTAGAGGGATGGGGTATTTAGAACAAGCAGATAAAAAGGAGGCTTATTTTCTCACGGAGGATGACTTATATCTGGTAGGTACTGCTGAGCAGTCAATAGGAGTAATGCATGCTGGTGAAATCTTTGAAGAAAAGGATTTACCGCGGCGGTATCTCGGCTTCTCCACTTGTTTCCGTCGGGAAGCCGGTTCTTACGGTAAAGATACTAAAGGTATTTTCCGGGTTCACCAATTTGATAAAGCGGAAATGTTTAGCTTCTGTTCTGCTGAGGAATCCAAAAAAGAACACCCTTTTCTTCTTGAAATGGAAGAAAATTTAATGAAATCTCTAAAAATTCCTTACAGGGTAGTTCAAATTTGTACAGGCGATTTAGGGAGGCCGGCCGCCGCAAAGTATGATATTGAGGCCTGGATACCTTCGGAGGGTCGCTATCGGGAAACTCATTCTACTTCAAACTGTACTGACTTTCAGGCAAGGAGGTTAAATATTCGCTACAAAGATAAATCCGGTAAGTTAAGCTTTGCTCACACCCTAAATGGAACTGCTTTTGCCATTGGTAGAACTTTAATTGCCATTATTGAAAATTATCAGCAAAAAGACGGCGGTATTTTAGTGCCGGAAGTTTTACAGAAATACACCGGATTCCAAAAAATTGGTTGAATGCTAAATATGAAGAACCTATTAATTCTTCATGGTTGGGGGTCAAGGGCTGAAAACTGGAGTCGGGTTAAAGAACTTTTAGAAAGAAAAGGATACAAGGTTTTTGTGCCCGACCTTCCCGGTTTCGGAGAAAACCCTCCATTATCTCGCGCTTGGTCAATTGACGATTATGTTGAATGGGTGAGTGATTTTTGCGAAAAAAACAATCTTTCGCAGTTTTTTTTATTAGGTCATTCTTTTGGGGGAGCAGTTGCAGTTAAGTTTTCTTTAAAATATCCCGAGAAAGTAAAAAAAATGTTTTTAGTGGCCAGCTCTGGCATTAGGCGAAAAACCATAAAAAAGGAAATATTTAAAAAAATAGCTAATTTTTTAAAATTTTTTTCTTTTCTTCCCTTTTATTTTCCAATCAGAAAAATTTTCTATAAAATAATTATTCAAAAAAGTGACTACCCTTATACCAAGGGAATAATGAAAGAAACATATTTAAAAATAGTAAATGAGGATATCTCTTTTTGTTTTTCTGAAGTGTCTGTTCCAACTATTATTATTTGGGGCGACAAAGACGACGTTCTGCCCGTTAAAAACGCTTATTTTATAAATCAAAAGATTAAAAACTCTAACTTAGTTATCGTTGTCGGAGCTAATCACGATTTAGAGCGCAAGGTTCCCGAGATTTTGGTTGAAAAAATTTTAAACTTTATTAAAACATGAAAATTTTCATTATTGTTTTAGGGTTTATTCTGTTTGTGAAATGTTTTTTCTTTTGGCTTTGGCTGTGGCAGCTTAAAGAATACCACTTTGGCAGATTCAAAGCTCATTTTGAGACTCAAAAATGGAAAAAAATAATTTCAAGTTTCTGGCGAGTTAAATCTCCCAAATTTACCAAAAAAACAATTACTATTTTATTTTTTGGAATACTATTAGAAAGCTTGATTCTTTTTTACGTTTCCTCCTTAAAAGATAGCGCATTTTATGTTTCACTTCTAATCCTGCTCCTTATTTCTCCAATAATTTCTTCTTTGCTTATTTTATTTTTTCAAATTCCAACTGTTATGTTAAGAAACAGAATTTTAAAAAAAGCTCAACGGAAAATAGCGAAGTTCGAAAATTTACTTGTCATTGGTATTACTGGTTCTTACGGTAAAACTTCAACAAAAGAATTCTTAGCCGCTATCTTATCAAAAAAGTTTAAAGTTCTAAAAACAAAAAAACATATCAATGCTGAGATTGGCATTGCCAGAGCCATTTTGAACGAATTAACAAAAGATTACGAAATTCTCATTGCCGAAATCGGAGCTTATGAAAGAGGGAAAATAAAACAGGTTTGCGAAATGCTTCAGCCAAAAATCGGAATTTTAACCGGCATCAATGAACAACATCTTTCAACCTTTGGTTCTCTGGAAAATATTATTGAAGCAAAGTTTGAGCTGATAGAGAGCTTGCCAGAAAACGGATTAGCGGTTTTTAACGGCAATAATAGATACTGCCGGGAGCTTTTCCAGAAAACAAAAATTTCAAAAAAAATAGTTTACCCGCAAAATTATAACTTTGGCTTTGGCAGAAAGAATTTATTCTCTTGGGACATTGAAAACCTTTCTATGGCTACTGCAGTAGCTGAATTTCTTGGGGTAGGGAGAGAGAAAATAGAAGAAGCTTTAAATGAAATAAAAAGCCCCATAAAAATAAAAAAAGGGATTGATGGTTTAAATATTATTGATGCCACTTATTCTGCCAATCCTGATGGGGTAATAGCTCATTTGGAATATTTGAAGACCTTTCCCGGGGAAAAGGTTATAGTGATGCCTTGCTTGATTGAATTAGGCAAGGTCTCTGGTGAAATTCACAAAAAAATTGGGAAAAAAATCGGCGAGGTTTGCGACCTGGCAATTATTACGACAAAAGACAGATTTAAAGAAATAAAGGAAGCCGCCTTCGCTGAAGCTACGGCGAACCAAAGGAAGCCAGAAATTCTATTTATTGAAAACCCGAAAGAAATTTTTAAAAAGATAGAATCTTTCTGTAAGTCAGAGGACGTAGTGCTTTTAGAAAGCAGGGTACCGAAAGAAGTTATTGATTTGCTAAAATAAAAAAGTGCCGCCTTCCAAATTTGGGAATTTGGAATTTGGCACTTTATAACTCTCTGATTGAGTCCCTAATTTTTTTTCTGCTTGAATGCCTCGAAAAAAATCACAAGGCCTATGGCTCCAAGCACGACAATGGAAATAATTGTAATCGCGATTATAGGGCTAAAATTTTTGCTATAATAAACAGCTAAATCACCTTTATCATCTATCTCTGCTTTTTTAACTTTTTGAATAAATCCAACATCCAAATTTTCTTCAGCCCCGTACCATTCATTCTTTGCTGTTTTGCCCAAGTATATAATCTTACCCAACTCAGTAACTCCGACCATTACCAGCTCGTAAGGTTTCCCCATGAGATCGGATACCAGACAATTAAAATCAGGATTTAGCCACTCATTGGTCCCGATAATAATTTGCTCTGATTTTATTGCCGCCAAATCAACGATTTTTACCTCATCAACATTTGAAAGGAGCGTTACTGTAAGCGGAGTTACAGCAATTAACCAAAGAATTATTGCTATCGTTATTAATATCGCTTTTCTCACTGCCTTTTCACCTCCTCTATTTTATTTTTTTTTAAAAGACCAGTTAACTTCTTGTTAAGAGTATTGTTGCATTAAGCCTTTGTAAAAAATTTTACCATGTTTAAAAAACTTTGTCAATATTCAAAACCTATTTCCATATCCCTATCGCCGAACACCGAAAAAGATGATGTTTTACTGGCTTTGAAATTAATTTTCCGGCCTCGGCGCTGGAAAAGAGGAGAAGCGGTTTTAGAATTGGAAGAAGAATTTAAAAAGTATTTAGGAGTAAATTATGCTATTTCCTTCAACAGTGGACGCTCGGCTTTAATGGCAATTTTAAATTCGCTGGGTTTAAATAAAAATGATGGAGTTTTACTTCAGGCCTTTACTTGTAATGCGGCAGTAAATCCAATCCTAAATAGAGGAGCTAAACCAGTTTTTGTAGATATTGATGATGCCTTGAATCTTGACCCGATTGATTTAAAAAAGAAAATTACTTCCGAATCAAAAGCAGTAATGATTCAACATACTTTTGGCTGGCCGGCTCAAATTGAGGAAATTTTAGAAATTATAAAGAAAAACAATCTTTTCTTAATTGAAGATTGCGCCCATTCCTTGGGAACAAAATACAAAGGAAAATTTTGTGGCACTTTCGGAGACACAGCCTTTTTCTCTTTCGGCAGAGACAAAATAATTTCTTCTATATTTGGCGGAATGGCAGTTACTAATGATGATAAAATAGCTGAAAAAATAAAAGAATTTCAAAAAAAAATAGATTATCCTTTCAATTTTTGGATTTTCCAACAATTATTACATCCAATTTTGGTAAATTATTTAATTTTACCTGCCTATGGTTTAAATCAATATTTGGGAAGAATAATCTTTGGTTTTTTGCATAAGTTTTCAGTTTTATCTAAAGGAGTTTATAAAAAAGAAAAAGTAGGGGAAATACCAAAATATTTTCCAAAACGTCTTCCCAGTGCCTTAGCTGATTTAGTTTTTAATCAATTTAAAAAAATAGAAAGGTTTAATGCTCACCGAAGAGAAATCGCCAATTTTTACGAAAAAGAACTAAAAAATACCAATTTCATTTTGCCCTTAATGAAACCTCAAGAAGATATAATTCCCACTTTTATGCGTTATCCTATCTTAACTAATTTTGATACCGACGAAATTTTAAAAATAGCCAGAAAAAGAAAAATTTATCTAGACGACGGCTGGAGAAAAAGTCCAGTAGTTCCACCAGATACAGATATTTCAAAAATGCAATATCTTTTTGGCAGTTGTCCCCGAGCAGAAAAAATAGCCAAAAGAATTTTAAATTTACCTACGCATATTAATATTTCCCAAAGCGAAGCTAAGAAAATCGTAGATTTTTTAAAACAATATGGAAGTTAAAATTATTAATGAGAAATCTATTTGGGAGAATTTTCTTTTAGAAATGGGTGGGGAAAAAACCTTTTTGGATTCCTGGAATTGGGGGGAGTTCAATTTGATGATGGGAAATAAGATTTGGCGGCTGGGAATCTTTGATGGAGGGAAATTGGTTGGAACAGCTTTAATATCGAAGATAACAGCCAAAAGAGGAACTTTTCTTTTAATTCAACACGGACCGGTTATCAGCGGAGAAAACAAAAAGAATGAAACGCTTCAGATCCTCCTGGACGAATTAAAGAAAATAGGAAAAGAGGAAAGGGCAAGTTTTATTCGGATGAACCCTTTATGGGAGCGTAATCAAGAAAATCAAAATATCCTGCGAGATTTAGGATTTAAGGAAGCTCCAATGCATGCTAATGCCTACGAAGCAACTTGGAAGCTTGACATAACAATTCCTGAGGAGGAACTTTTAAAAAACATGCGGAAAACCACTCGCTATTTAATTCGCCAGGGAATGAAAAATCAAGATATCATAGTTGAAACAAGTGAAAGATTAAATGATATTGAAAAATATCAAAAACTTAACAAAGAGATAGCTAAAAGACAAAAATTTGTCCCTTTTTCTTTTGAATATGCAAAAAATGAATTTGAGGTTTTCTCGCCAGATAAGCAGGTTTTATTATTTTTTGGAAAATACAAAGAGGAAATCATATCATCAGCTTTAGTTATTTTTTGGTCAGGGATAGGTTTTTATCATCAAGCAGCCTCAAGTTCAAAATACACAAAATTTTCCATTCCTTATCTGCTTTTATGGGAAGCAGTAAAAGAAACAAAGAAGAGGGGATGCAATTTATTTGATTTTTGGGGCTATGTTAATCCCTTTAAAAATCCCGAGCATCCTTGGGCAGGACCTACTTTATTTAAGATGGGTTTTGGCGGGAAACCGTATGAGTATGTTAAAACTCAGGACTTTCCTTTATCAAAAAAATATTGGCTAACCTATATTTTTGAAAAATTAAGAAAAGCCAAAAGAGGATTGTGAAAAAATATCGAAAGCCATATCGAATAAAAAAGAAAAAATCTCTCTTTAAGAACCGCTTTTTTTGGATAGCCATTTTAGTTTTGATAATTTTTGGAGGAATTTTTTATTTAGTTTGTTTCTCCTCAATCTTTCAAATTAAAGATATCAAGATTTCTGGCAATTCCGCCTTCGCTGAAGCTTCGGTGGACAAGCAAAAAATTTTATTTGACGAAATTCAAAAAATAATTGAGGAAAGAATTAGTCAAAAAATTTTGTTTCTTCCGTCAAAAAGTATTTTTTTAGCCAATTTAAATCAAATAAATGAGCCGCTTTTAGAAAGATTTCCCCAGATTGATGAGGTAAATTTAAAAAGAAGACTTCCCTCAACCCTGATTGTTGAAATTCAAGAAAGATTGCCTCTTGGCGTTTGGTGCGAGGATCTCCCAAGTTCTCCTTCCGAAAATTTGGGCGGACAAGGAGAAAATTGTTTTTATATTGATAGAGAAGGAATAATTTTTGAGGAAAATCCCCCCAAGGAGGAATTCATTATTAAATCAGAAGAATTAATCTCTCAAGGTTTTTTAGGGGAAAAGGTAATTGAAAAGACTCTTTTAGAATCAATTTTTGAAATTCAAAGAAAATTAAAGGAGAGTCTTAAAATAAATATTGAAGAAATTATTATTTTGGAAAAAGAAAAAATAAATGCCAAGACTTCCGAAGGATGGGAAATTTATTTTGACCCAACAGGCAATATTGATTGGCAGTTAACAAAACTCAGCTTAGTTTTAGAAAAAGAAATTCCTCCCGAAAGAAGGAAGGATTTAGAGTATATTGATTTAAGGTTTGGAAACTTCGCCCCTTATAAATACCGGGAATTTTAGTCGATATAATAAATAAAAATTGAATGGCCAATTTTGGCTACAGGTTGGTATTTATTAAGCCAGAGATAATAGCCCCAAGGTTGATTAAAGCCAGGGGCGGGAAGGCCCCGGCCTCCTTGGAGAAAAGTTACAGATACCGCCAGATAATTTTCTTTAGGAAACTTATTTGGATCTTGAGTGCCCTGCCAGGGGGCATACTTTTGTTTTAGGTAATATTTGGCATCTCCTCCTCCGAAATAATCAACATAGATTTTATCAATTTTATTTTCGTCTGCCCATTTTTTTAATCTTTTTAAATCCTGACCCCAATCTAAGTTTGAATCGACGGTATAGACAAAACCCTGATTTGGGCCTCCTGCCAATTCATTAAAATAGGCAAGGAAGTGGGGATAAATAGAAACGACAGAAAATACCTGCCACAAAATTAGCCCCCCCAAAATTAGATATTTAATTTTTAGAAAAGGTGCTTTTAGCAACTTTACGATAGTGCCACCGACCAATAACATTGTAAAAGGGAAAACCGGCAAAAGATGACGAACACCGATATTAAGGTCAGAAGTAAGGCTAGTTGCCCAATAAATTCCAATAAAAGAGAACATAGCGAATTCTGGAAAATGAAAACTTATCCAGTTTTTTAGTTTTTTAACTTGTCCGCCGAAGCCTTGGCGAAGGCGGATCAGGAAAACTGCATATAAAAGAGCAATTAGGGTCAAGATATGAAAAACTAAAGTCTCTTTTATTAAATAAACTATCGGGAAATAATTTTTCCAGCCAGTCGCCGATACTTCACCTAAAAAGTAAGTAGTATTGCCAGAAGTAGCTCGTTGAAAGACTAAAAATAATCCTAAGAAATACTGGGCATAGGGTCGCAAAATTGGGTTTTCAGCTGCCCAACTAAGAACTGGCCCCGAAGATTTAATTGGATTAGAGCTAAGTAAAAATTCGATATCTCTGGCTTGTATTTCTTTAGGATAATTCCAGACATGATATTGATAGACAGGCCAGATTAAAATAAAACCTGTAATAAATACTAAAATTAAAATTTTTAATGCTTTTTGCCAAGTAACTGACTTAACTAACCACCAAGTCAAAGATAAGAAAGCAAAAAAGGGAATTAAAAGAATTACAGAAAATTTACAAAGTTCAGCTAAACCAAAAGCAATTCCGGCAAAAATAATACTTTTTTTAGATGGGTTTTTTAAGGCTTTTATAAAATAATAAGTAGCGATAAGTACTCCGGCAGCTGCTCCGACGTCGGTAGTAACTAATCTTCCATGGGCAAGGAAAGTTGGGGAAAAAGAAAATAAAAAGAGGGAAAGGACAGCCGCTTTGTTTCCAAAGAGTTCCTTTGCCCATTTAAAAATATAAAATCCCAGCAAAATTAAAATTAGAACCATCGGAATTCTTCCCCAAAAAATCATTTTATCAGCCGGATTTCCAGCTCCGTAAAGAAAATGATACCCAAATCCCCACTGGCTATTGATATCTTCTTTCCAGTCTTTGATTTCTGATGGAAAATTTATTCCTTTGATAAAAAGCAAGGGTAAGGCAGCCAAATCTTTTATCAAGGGCGGATGTTCGGGATTTAATCTCATATCTTTCTGGGTCAGATAAGAATAGCCTGCTGGCAAATGAGCCACCTCGTCCATGGTAGCAGAGTCATCTTTCATACTAAAAACAGCCAGGAAAAACATAAGTATCAAAAGGCAGGCTGCGATAATATTTGTGAGACGATTAGACATAATTTATTAAAAATTTACCCTGTATATCCAAGTTCCATCTTTTTCTTGAATTTCCCCTTCGGGAAACTTTTGTTGAATTTTAGCAAATAAACTCTCATCGTATCTCATTGCTATAATTACTGCTTTTCTATTATTTATTTTAATCTGATTTAAGTTCTCTGGCAATAAATAAGTTGATTGGGGTGAACTAAATTTTGTATTCTCAATAAACATTATTGTCTGGGCTGGCACAGGAATGCCATCGGGCCAGGGGACAGGAACTCCGGGCTGGTTAACAATCACATATTTTTGGGTCTCAGCTGGCAATGAATTTAGAAAATTTCCAATTTCTACATAATCTGCCGAAAAAGCATTTCTCACTTCAGGATGCTTGCCCCATTTATTAAAATATTTATCAAATTCAACAATTCCCGTCATCAAAAGGAAAAGAAAGGCAGCAGCTAGGAGCAATCTTTTGCGCCTTGTATTTTTATCAAACCATCGATAGATTTTCCAGAACCCAAACCCAGCGAAAATACAAACCACCGGAATAACACCAATCGTTCGCAAGGCGTGGGGAATGCCCTCATAAGTTAGAATTCCTGGCAGGAGCATAATAAAAAACCAACCAAGAAGTACGAGAGGGTATGAAGTATGAAGCACGAAGGTTTTATTTTTTAATGAAATAATCAATTTTTTAATTGAAAGCGCAATCCCTATTAAAAATAATATTCCGACTGGCCAAAAAAGCTCGGGTTCACCTGAAAAATTGTGGCGCCAATTAGAATCACCGCGAAAGTTGAACATTCCGAGGTGCGAAATTAAAGATTTACCAAATTCTTTGATTGGGTTTTCAGCAGCAAAGATTGAGATTGGCGCTGCTCGACCAATAAAATCATGAGGATTTTGAAGAAAATAGATACCGATAGGAAGAGCGACAATAAAAACAAGAAGTATGAAGCATGAGGTATGAAGTATGAATATTTTTTGAAGATTTTGCTGCGTGTGAACAGCGGGCTTTTTATATATTAACCACCAGGGGATTAAAATTATAGGCAGTAATAGTATTGCCAATCTAAAGCTAATATAAGTATAAAAACCCAGTCCGAATAATATGCCAGAGATGATAAAATTTAAAATTTTCTTTTCCCTAAGTCCTTTGAACAAAAAGTAGAAAGAAAAAACTAAAACAAAGGGAAGTAAAATTGCCCGAAAGCCGAGTCGGGAAAAATTTGTATGCCAAAACGAGGTGGCTAAGAAAAAACTCGCCAAAAGAGCAATACTGCGAGAATCGTCTTCGTAGTATTGAGAGAATAACTCTTTCGTTAAAAGATAGAGGCCCAAAACAGTTAAAATTCCAATTATGGCAGCAACAATTTTTATTGACCAGATGCTAGCCCCGAAAATCGAAAAAGAAAGGGCTACCATCCATATAAAAAGGCCTTCCCGGCCATTGTTTTCAGGATAAAACACTTTGAAATTACCAGTCTTTAAACTATTTAGAGCCTCATTTCCATTAATTGCCACATCCGGATAAAGCCCGGGCGGAATGGAAGATAGCTGCCAGAGCCGAAAAAAAGTAGCAATAGCTAAAATGATTAACAAAAATAGGAAAGTTTTATTTATCTTAGCCATTGTCTTAATTTTAGCATATATAGATAAAAAACAAGATTACAATCCACCCACCGCGTCCTCCCGCGGCAAGCCGCGGGCCCCTATTATTTTGGTTATCATTCTTGACTTCTACCATTAATTTGCTAAAATAAATTTATAAAGTTTAGTCGATAAATATTCACGGAAAAACATTGGAATAAAAAATTTAAAATCGGATAAGCACAATAAAACCTTGAAAAAAAATGTAAAACTTTTCTATAATAGTAAGATGGATAACGGAAAAAATAAATCAAACATAGGGGAACTAAATAAACAATTAGAAGAATGTCAAAAAAAGAAGGATGAATATTTGGCTGGTTGGCAGAGAGAAAGAGCAGATTTTTTAAATTATAAAAAAGAAGAGATAGAAAGAATCGGAGAAATCCTGAAATACGCCGGAGAAGGTTTAATTTTAAAGATTTTGCCAATTTTGGATAATTTTGAAATTGCTGAGAAAAAAATATTAGAGGGTTTGAAAGGCGAAGAAGATAAATCTTCTTCGCCTCCCTTCGCTGCGGCTCGGGAAAATAATGAAAACATTAAAGGATTGTTGCAGATTAAAACTCAATTTCAAGACTTTTTAAAAAATTTAGGAGTTGAAGAAATAAAATCAGTCGGGGAAAAATTTGACCCAAATTTTCAGGAAGTGACTGGGGAAGTAGAAGAAAAAGATAAAGAGTCGGGAATCGTTGTCGAAGAGGAGCGAAAAGGTTATAAACTGCATGGCAAGGTCATTAGGCCGGCGAAGGTGAAAATTACAAAGTAATTTGATCCTGCCCAGGGTAAAAGTCGTAAGCTGAGCTCGCCAAAGGCGAGCGAGGTGGAAGATGAGAATGAAATTCTCATCGCCCAATAATTAATTTTTTATTTAATAAAAACATATGTCAAAAATATTAGGCATTGATTTAGGTACCACTTTTTCAGCTATGGCCGTAGTGGAAGCCGGGGAGCCAAAAATTATTGAGAATAAAGAAGGGGGAAGAATTACTCCTTCGGTTGTTGCTTTGACAAAAACCGGAGAAAGATTAGTGGGGATTACAGCCAGGCGCCAACAGATTACTAATCCAAAAAATACTATTTATTCTATTAAACGGCTGATAGGCAGACGCTTTTCTGATTCTGAGGTTCAAAAAGATGAAAAACTTTTGCCCTATGAAATTAGAAAAGCTAGTGATGGAGGAGTGGAAGCGAAAATGGGAGATAAGTGGTTAAAACCCCCGGAAATTTCAGCTCAGATACTGCAAAAGTTGAAGCAAGATGCCGAAGAAAAAATAGGAGAAAAAATTACTGATGCCGTAATTACCTGCCCGGCTTATTTCGACGACTCCCAGAGAAAAGCAACAAAGGTTGCCGGAGAAATTGCCGGATTAAATGTTAAATTGGTAATTAACGAGCCAACGGCTGCTGCCCTAGCTTATAGTTTAACTAAGACAATAGGCCAGCAAATTTTGGTTTATGACTTTGGAGGTGGAACTTTTGACATTTCAATTTTAGATGTCCGTAAAGACCCTGATACAGTTGAAGTAATCGGCGTGGGAGGAGATACTCATCTTGGCGGAGATGATTTTGACCAGAAAATAATGGGCTGGATAATTTCAGAGTTTAAAAAAGACCAGGGGATTGATTTATCAAAGGACCAATTGGCTTTGCAGAGAATTAAAGAGGTAGCAGAAAAAGCAAAAATTGAATTATCAGCAACCCTGGAGACAGAAATTAATCTTCCCTTCATAACTTCAGATTCTTCAGGACCCAAACATCTTTATTTAAAGCTAACCAGAGCCAAGCTTGAAAATTTAGTTAAAGATTATATTGAAAAATCAGTTTCTTTGGTAAAAGAAACTTTGAAAGGGGCAAAGCTTGAGCCAAAAGATATTGAAGAAATTGTCTTAGTTGGCGGTCAGACAAGGATGCCTGCCATCCAAGGGGCAGTTAAAAATCTTTTTGGCAAAGAGCCCAATAAATCAATTAATCCTGATGAAGTGGTAGCAATTGGAGCTGCAATTGAAGGAGCAATTATTGGAGGCGAAGCAAAAGAAGTGCTTTTGTTAGACGCTGCTCCTCTTTCTTTGGGAATTGAAACATTGGGGAATGTAAATACGATTTTAATTTCCAAAAACACCATCTATCCAACTGCCAAAACTCAGACTTTTTCAACAGCTGCCGACAGCCAGACCTCGGTAGAAATCCATGTTTTACAAGGAGAAAGACCAATGGCTCAAGACAGCAAAACCCTGGGAAGGTTTATTTTAGACGGGATTCCGCCATCACCCCGAGGCATTCCTCAAATCGAAGTAACCTTTGACATTGACAGTAATGGAATTTTAAATGTTTCAGCTAAAGACAAGGCAACTGGAAAATCGCAGTCAATTAGAATTGAAGGGTCAATAGGGATCTCAAAAGAAGAAATTGAGAAAATGAAAAAAGAGGCTGAACTTCATACTGAGGAAGATAAGAAAAAAAGAGAGATGATTGAGGCAAGGAACATATCTGATAATTTAATTTATACTTGGGAAAAAACAGTAAAGGATGCCGGAGATAAGATAGATAAGGATTTGAAAAAGGAAATTGAAGAGAAGGTAGAGGCGTTGAAAAAAGTCAAAGATGGCGATAATATAGAGGAAATTAAGGGCAAAACCACAGAACTTTCTCAAATAATCCAGAAGGCAGGAGCTGAAATTTATAAAGCAGCTAAAGAACCGCAAAAAGAGGAGAAGCCAAAAGAGAAAGGAAAGGACGCCGAGGAAGGAGAATATAAAGAAAAATCATGAAAATTATGGCGAAGGATTATTATCAAATTTTAGGTGTTTCCCGCGACGCTTCGTCAGAGGAAATAAAAAAAGCCTTTCATATATTAGCTCACAAACATCATCCTCATAAAGGCGGAGATGAGAAGAAGTTTAAGGAAATAAATGAAGCATATCAGATTCTTTCTGATAAGGCAAAAAGAACTCAGTATGACAAATTTGGTCAAGTTTTTGAAGGGATGCCCGGAGGAGGAGGGCCGGGTTTTGGTTTTCAGTGGCCCGGGGGAAACTTTGGAGAAAGTGGAGAAGGAGGGTTTGATTTTGGAGATTTAGATTTAGAAGAGATGCTTGAGGAAGTCTTTGGCTTTGGTATTCCTCGAAGAAGAAAAGATTTAAAAAGAGGAAAAGATATTGAGATTAGCATGGAAATTCCCCTAGAGGTAACCCTAAAGGATAAGGAAAAAGTAATTTCTTTACAAAAGCTGATTTTTTGCTCTCGCTGCCGGGGCTCTGGAGCTGAACCCGGCACTTCTATAAACGAATGTTTTTCTTGCCGGGGCAAAGGCGAAGTTCAGCAGATAAAAAGAACGTTTTTGGGCTCATTTACCAGGGTTGTTACTTGTCCCGAATGCGGAGGGGAGGGCCAAAGACCACAAACTCCCTGCAATGTTTGTAAAGGCGAAGGGAGGGTTAAGGGAGTGGAAGATATAAAAATTTTTATTCCAGCTGGAGTTGATACCAATCAAGTGATAAAAATCGAAGGCAAAGGAGAGGCAGGCAGAAGAGGAGGAAAGACAGGAGATTTATATGTTCGAATTTTTGTGAAATCGCACCCAATTTTCAAGAGAAAAGGAGATGATTTGTATATTTCTTTACCCGTTTCTTTTTCCCAGTCTGCATTAGGGGCAGAACTTGAGGTTCCTGCTCTTGAAGGAACCAAAATTTTACTTAAAGTTTCCCCTGGCGTTGAATCAGGAAAAATTTTAAGAATTTCTGGCAAAGGAATCCCTCATTTTTCAGGTTATGGGAAAGGGAATCTGTATGTAGAGTTGATTGTTAAGACGCCAAAGAAGTTAACCAAAAAACAAAAAGAGTTGCTGGAAAAATTAAAAGAAGAAGGTTTGTAAGCCCCCGTAGCTCAATTGGTAGAGCAATTCCCTTTTAAGGAAGTGGTTCCAGGTTCGAGTCCTGGTGGGGGCACATATCGCGCGGTCAATCCGCTTATTGATTTTTTAGACCGGTTGTGCTATACTTGAGAACTATCGGAAATAGTCCGATATCCAGCCGCGGGTTTTTGCGGTAAAACGAACTTTGATTAGAGATACGATTGAAGAGGAAGTGGAGAGACTGTTCTCTTAGCTGCTTTCAAGTTTTTTGAATAAAAGGGGTCCAGCGCTCTACCGTTGGCCCCTTTCTTTTTCAGAGAATTTGCTGGTTCTTCAATAAACATAGGGCGAACAAAGAGAAATAAGAGTACCGGATAGTCAAAGAGGATAAATCCTCTTTGACTAATGCTTCAATTTTTAGTATAAAGACTTAATATGGCATTTTCTATTAGAAAAAAAATTATTTTGGTTCTTCTATTTTTCGTTATTATTGCATTTAGCGGTGTTTTCGGTTTTTATTTTGGGAAATCACAATGCCAAATTTGTCCACCAGAGGAAATTGACCTTTCGCTTTTTTGGGAAACCTGGAATAAACTTGAAGAAAAATTTGTCAGTCCAGAAAAACTCGATGTTCAAAAGATGATTTATGGAGCAATTTCAGGAATGGTAAAGTCTTTGGAAGACCCTTATACCACCTTTTTAAACCCCGAAGATGCTAAAAAATTTTTAGAAGATGTAACCGGTCAATTTGAAGGAGTTGGGATGGAAATTGGGATTAGAAAAGGACAGCTCCAGGTAATCGCTCCTTTGGAGGGAACTCCTGCTCAGAGAGCAGAACTTAGGCCCGGCGATAAAATTATAAAAATAAACGATACTTTGACAGGAGATATCACTATCGATGAGGCAGTAAATCTTATCCGGGGGCCAAAAGGAACAGAGGTTACTTTAACGATTTTTCGAGAGGAATGGCAGAATACAAAAGAAATCAAGGTTATTAGAGCAGTTATTGAAGTCCCTTCTTTAGAATGGGAATTAAAAGAAACTTCAAAAGGAGAAAAGATTGCCTATCTAAAACTCTATCAATTTTCTGAGAAAGCAAGTTCTGACTTTGCTAAAGCAGCAATTGAAATTCTAAATAGTCCGGCTGAAAAAATAATTTTAGATCTCAGAAGCAATCCCGGAGGCTATTTGGGAGTAGCCCAGGATATTTCGGGCTGGTTTTTGGAAAGAGGACAAACCGTAGCCATTGAGGATTTTGGCCTAGAAACAGAACAGAAGATTTATAAAACTAATGGTAATGCCAGGCTTTTACAATATCCGATAGTAATTTTAATTAACCAGGGTTCGGCTTCGGCATCAGAAATTTTAGCCGCAGCTCTTCGTGATAACCGGGGCATAAAATTAATTGGCGAAAAATCCTTTGGCAAAGGTTCAGTTCAGGAATTAGAGATATTAAGAGAAGGTTCTTCTCTTAAGATTACAGTGGCAAGATGGCTTACCCCGTCAGGTGAGTTCATTACTGATAAAGGTCTGGAGCCGGATATAAAAGTAGAAATGACCGAAGAAGATTATGAACAAGACCGGGATCCCCAATTGGATAAAGCTATTGAAATAATTAAAAATTTATAATAGAATAACCTAATATGAGAGTAATCTTATTACAAGACGTTGAGAATTTGGGAAAGAAATACGAGGTTAAGGAAGTTAAAGACGGCTATGCCAGGAATTTTTTGTTTTCCAAAGGACTGGCAAAACTGGCAACAAAAGAGGTGATGATTTGGCTGGAGGCCCGAAAAGAGATAGAGACAAAAAAAGACGAGGAAGAATTAAAGAAAATTCAAGAATCTGCCTCAAGTATGGAAGGCTTGGAGGTTGTAATTCCAGTTAAAATTGGAGAGGAAAGTCAACTTTTTGAATCTATAAACGCCCAAAAAATTTCTGAAAAATTAAAAGAATTAGGTTTTAAGGTTAAAAAGAGTCAAATTGATTTAGTAGAACCTTTCAAAGAGCTCGGTGAATTTTCTGTAAAAATTAAATTTGAGCATAATTTAGAAGCAGAAATAAAAGTAATAATAGTCAAAGAAGATAAATCTTCTTTTCCATCTTCGCTTGCTCAATGAAATATTTATTTCATTTCGAAGTTCGATGAATAAATATAAATTGAGCAAGCGATGAGATTTATCTCATTGAACTTAATAAATTAAAGCAAATAGTTGAGGAGAAATAATATGGCTTCGCGTTTTATTTTTGTTGCCGGAGGCGTAATGTCTGGTATCGGCAAGGGGGTGGCGACAGCTTCCATTGGGAAAATTTTACAAAGCAAAGGATTCAAGGTAACAGCAATTAAAATTGACCCCTATATTAATGTCGATGCCGGAACAATGAACCCCATTGAACATGGGGAAATTTTTGTAACTGATGATGGAACCGAATGCGACCAGGACATCGGAAACTATGAAAGATTTTTAGATGAAAATCTAAATACACTCAATTATATTACTACTGGCAGAGTTTATCAGGCGGTAATTAACCGAGAAAGAAATTTAGAATACGGAGGAAGGTGCGTTGAAGTTGTTCCCGATATTCCGAATGAAGTAATTTCGCGAATAAAAAAATCAGCTCAATTAACCGGAGCTGATTTTATTTTGATAGAAATTGGAGGAACAGTAGGGGAATATCAAAACCTTCTTTTTCTGGAGGCAGCAAGAATGATGCGCTTGAAAGAGCCCAAAAATGTCCTTTTTATTTTAGTAAGTTATTTGCCAATTCCTGAAATGATTGGAGAAATGAAAACTAAACCGACCCAAAATGCTGCCAGGTTGCTAAACGAAGCCGGCATCCAGCCGGATATTATTCTGGGCCGTTCTCGGGTTTCCTTGGATGAGCCGAGGAAAAGAAAAATCTCCATTTTTTGTAATGTCGCCAAAGAAGATGTTATTTCCGCCCCCGACGTTGATTCAATTTATGAGGTCCCAATTAATTTTGAGAAAGAAAAACTTGGCAGTCGGATTTTAAAAAAATTTAGTTTAAAGGCAAAAAAACAAAATTTAGGAGATTGGCAAAAATTAATAAAGACAGTTAAAACTGCCAAGAAACCGGTTAAAATTGGCATAGTTGGAAAATATTTTGAAACAGGAAGCTTCACCTTAATGGACTCTTATATTTCCATAATTGAAGCAATAAAGCACAGTGCAGCATTTTTTAAAAGAAAACCAGAAATTTTTTGGATAGGAACAGAAAAATATGAAAAGAATCCTCAAACTGTAAAAGAATTAAAAAAATTCGATGGCGTTATCGTTCCCGGCGGTTTCGGAAGCAGGGGAGTAGAAGGAAAAATAAAAGCAATTGAATTTTGCCGAAAACAAAAAATCCCCTTTTTGGGACTTTGTTTAGGAATGCAGTTAGCGGTAGTTGAATTTGCCAGAAATGTTTGCGGATTGAAAGGGGCTTGCTCTGCTGAATTTTTGCCGGAAAGCCGACATCCGGTAGGCGATGAAGATAAATCTTCATCTTTACCCTTCGCTCGGCTTCGCCTCGCTCGGGTGATTAATGTTATGCCAGAACAAAAAGCTCTTTTGAAAGAAAAAAAATATGGGGGAACAATGAGATTAGGGGCTTACAAATGCAAAATAAAGTCAAAAACAGTCAGTTTTAAGGCTTACAGCAAGTTTTATACCTCTGAGCGCCATAGGCACCGCTATGAGCTAAATAATGAGTTTCGCGAGGTTTTAGAGAGAAAGGGAATGATAATGGCCGGGATTAATCCGGAAAAAGACCTGGTTGAGATAATTGAAATTCCCAACCATCCCTTTTTCGTCGGCACCCAGTTCCACCCGGAATATAAATCAAGGCCGTTGAGGCCTCATCCATTGTTTAGAGAGTTTATTAAAGCTGCTATTTACCGGAGCACATAAATCGTTATGTGCTCGGTTTAACATTGACAATTTTAACGATTCTTTGAGATTCATTAAATCCTTTTTTTCTCTTTGTCGTAAAGTGAACAATACCTTCTTTCAAGGCATATAAGGTGTCGTCTTTTCCTCTTTTAACATTTTTACCGGGAAGAAATTTGGTACCTCGCTGGCGGATAATAATACTGCCAGGTCGAGCTTTCTGACCCTCAAAGAGTTTTACGCCTAAATATTTTGGGCGAGAATCCCTTCCTAATTTTGTAGCACCAGCTGCTTTAGTTTTAGCCATATTCCTTTATATAATTATGATAGAAAAAATAAAACAATTTGTCAAAAATTATCAAGAAGATATAGTTTTAGTAATTGGCGTAATTTTAATTTCCTTACTTTCTTTTGCTGCAGGTTATATAGTGGCAAAGAAGCAAACTAAGGAGCCAATTAAAATAGAATACCATGAAAATCAAGATTCCATATCACATTGTTTTATTTCCTGATGGCAATCAGGGCTGGGCCAGAGAAAGGGGGTTGCCAGCTTTAAAAGGCTATTGGGAAGGTTATAAAAATTTATTAAGATTTTGTCTTTGGTGCCAGAAAAGAGGAGTGAAAACTTTGACTGTCTTCGGTTTTTCAACCGAAAATTGGAATCGGACCAAAAGACAAGTTTCTTTTTTGATGCGCTTTTTAGAAAAAGGATTAAGGGAAAACCTTAAAAAATACATTAATAATCCAAAATACCAAAAATTGGGAGTAAGGGTTAGGGTAATAGGTCAAAAAGAAAGGCTTTCTGAATCTATCCAAAAAGTCATCCGGGAAGTTGAGGAAGCTACAAAAAATAACAATAAGTTTTTTTTAAATCTTGGAGTAAGCTATGGAGGAAGATGGGACATTGTTCAAGCCACCCAAAAGATTATTCAAGATGGCATTTCGCCGGAAAAAGTTACCGAGGAACTCTTTAATCAGTACCTTTCAACTGCGGGCTTGCCCGATCCCGATTTAATTATTCGGGCTGGCGGTAAGCAAAGATTATCAAATTCTTTACTCTGGCAGACAGCCTATTCTGAACTTTATTTTTCAAAAAAACCTTGGCCGGATTTTGGTGAAAAAGATTTAGATGAAGCCATTGAAGAATATAGTAGCCGTCAGCGAACATTCGGAAAGTAAAATGAGTTAGTCGAAGAAATTTTAAAATGCTCATCACTAAGCAATTTTTATTTTAGAGCCGCTCAATCTATGGATGAGGAGCTAACGGATTGAATTTTGGCGAAAATGGAGGTAGAGTGAAAGAAGAGAGGATATAAAAAGGTCTAAAATATTAATAATTAATCGTCAAAAATATGCCATACACAATTTTAGGAGTAATCCTGTTTATTATTTTAATTTCCATCAAGCAGATTACTCAGTACCAGAGAGGACTTAGGTTTACCTTTGGAAAGTATTCGGGCTTAATGAATCCCGGCTGGAGACTGGTCTGGCCGATTATCCAGTTTTACAAGAAAGTGGATTTAAGGGTGAAAGCGGTAGATGTGCCCAATCAGGAGGCAATTACTAAAGATAACATCTCAGTCAGCGTAAATGCCGTAATTTACTACAAAATCAGGGAAGCTGACAAAGCAATTCTGGAAGTGGAAGATTTTTATTATGCCATTTCCCAACTTGCTCAGACAACGATGAGAAATGCCGTCGGCCAGGTTGATCTGGATGAGCTTCTTTCTGCGAGAGATAGGGTTTCAGAAAATATCAGAGCCATTATAGACAAAGCTAGCGACCCTTGGGGGATTGAAGTAATTAACGTTGAGCTGAAAGATATCACCCTGCCAGAAGAAATGAAAAGAGTTATTGGCAAGCAGGCTGAAGCAGAAAGAGAAAAAAGGGCAATCATCATCAAAGCTGAAGGAGAAGTAATTGCCGCCAGTAATATGGCTAAAGCCGCAAACACTTTGTCAGAAGCTAAAGGTGCTCTTCATTTAAGAACTCTTCAGTCAATTAACGATGTAAGTTCCGACCAGTCAAATACCGTTATCTTTGCCGTACCTTTGGAGATTTTGAGAGCCTTTGAAGGATTTGGCAAAAACCAACGAGAAGAGCAGAAATAAAAAGACGTAAGAAAAAGCCCGCTGTCGCGGGCTTTTCGATGCCCCGAAGGCATCCAAAACACCGATAAATGACGACTAACGCATCAATGAGAAGTTAAGATTTTTATTGGTTCGAGTCTTATCTCCGAAGCAGATAATTGACAATACCACATTTCTGTGGTATTGTTTTATTAAACAAAATATGGGAAGGAGGATATAGATGATCTTGATTGGTTTTCTCTGTTTCACGTTTTTCGTCGCTGTAATTCTTGCCTTCTGGGAAATTCAGATTGAAGGAAAGAATGGATGGGCGAGCAACTTACCATGTTGGAGGATTAAGAAAGGTTTGGTCGTGAAGCTTATTGGGGGCAGGCCATTAACTGGTTACCATTTCTTTATGGTAGCGTTTCTGATTACAATAGTTCACTTTCCTTTCTTTTTCGTGGCGTGGTCGTGGCGAGTCGAATGTCTTGTGATGGGATTTCTTTTTGCTATGTTGATGGCAGAAGATTTTTTCTGGTTTGTGCTCAATCCTGCCTATGGGATAAAGAGTTTTCGAAAAGGCAGGATCCCGTGGCACAAGCATTGGCTTGGGCCGGTCCCGGACTTCTTTTTCTACTACGGGATCGCCGCAGGAGTGCTAATATGGTTAGGGCATTCAGCCTTAGCCCAGTAAAGGGAGCGGGTGGAGAAGTCGTAAGGCTTCTTCCATCCGCTTCGAAAAATAAAAATCGCCAAGAAGGCGGTTTTTTGGTAGAGTAATAAATGGTCGAGTAAAAATAATCAAAATATTATTAATTTATTAATATGAAAGGTTATATAAAAAATATTGAAAAAGCTACAAAAGAAAATGAGAATTTCCGCAAAGTACTTTATACCGCTAAAAACAGTCAGCTTGTATTAATGGCCTTAAAACCAGGTGAAGAAATTGGAGAAGAGGTGCACACATTAGACCAATTCATTAGAATTGAAGAAGGAGAAGGTAAGGCAGTATTAGACGGCGTGGAACATAAAATTGAGGACGGTTCAGCAATAGTTATTCCTGCAGGCATGAGGCATAATGTGATTAATGAGTCAGATGAAGAAATGAAACTATATACAATTTATTCTCCGCCCGAACACAAAGATGGCGTGGTTCATTCAACTAAAGCCGATGCTGTGGCAGATAAAGAAGATCATTTCGACGGCGTTACTACTGAGTAGAGAAAAATCAAAAAATCGCCAAAGAGGCGGTTTTTTGTTAGGATAAAATAAAGGTCTGTAAAAATTAAAAATAAATAATCTTATGAAAATCTTCAAAACATGGATGTTTCGTTGGTGGGAGATAAGTTTAATCAAAGTATGCCTCCTTTCCCTCGGTATTATCTTAGCTCTCTATTTCTACAACTATCTCGTCGGTTTATTATGGCTTTGGTGGATACTTTTTGTTGTGACCACAATATATTTTATCGCTAGACTAATAAAAGAGAAGTAGAACAATCTTAGAAAGGAGACCACTTTTCAAGTGAGGCGGTTTTTTGGTAGAATGAATAATATGAAAAAAATTATAATTGCAATCGTTATTATAGTAGTTGTGGCGGGATTGGGTTATTGGATTTATCAATCAACTTCAGTACCTCAAGGAATGACTGAGGCAGAAGCCAAGAACTGTGAAGTTAATTCTGATTGTGTTGTTCTTGGAGAAGATGGGGACTGTAATTGTGGATGTTTTAATAAAAACTACCAATGGAAAAAAGAGGGCGATTGTTTTTGTGCAGCCCCAAAGTCATGTAAATGTGTAAGTGGGAAATGCGAAGGTGTTTTTGAAGAAAGCAAAGAAACAGCAATAAAGAATCTTTTTGCTGATAAATACGATAAAGATGCTTCAGAGATAACTATAGAGATCAATCAAGAAACAGAAAACCACATTAGAGGTGGAGTTGTGCTTCCTCCAGGCGGTCCTGAAAATTCAGGCATGTTTTTAGCAGTTAAAGTTGACGATGATTGGAAATTAGTGCACGATGGTCAGGGTGCTGTCCCTTGTCTGATTGCTGCAGAATACAATTTTCCAGCAGATATGGTTAAACAATGCGTCGGTGGGGACACCATTGTAGAAGACAGAAGAGAAGAAGCCTGCTTGAAGTTTGGTGGTCAAGTAACGACCTCTCTATGTTGTAAGTCAACAGAGGATTACCCAAATCTCTGCCTTATTGGTCCCTGTGGTTGTTCACCGGAAAATAGTCATCAAGTTAAGATTTGCGATTGTGGAGAAGGTAAATGTTTTAACGGTGAAACGTGTGTACCAAAAGTATACAGCTTTAATGATTGTATTAAAGCTGGTTATCCAATACTGGAAAGTTATCCACGCCAATGCAAAACACCAGATGAGAGAACATTTACAGAGGGAGAAGAACATTGTATTGCGCCAACTGGCGAAAGTATGAGTTTATTTGAAGCCATGCAAATCGCTATAACAAGTGAATGTGGCGACCAGCTAAAAGGCTACTTAGAATTTTCTATGTGTAATGCAGATACAAGAACATGGTGGATGGATCTAGATATCGAGAAAGAAGGTTGTAATCCTGCCTGTGTTGTTAATATTGCAACAAAAGAGGCAGAAATAAACTGGAGATGCATGGGTTTGGTGGAGCCAGAAGAATAAGATTTCCATTAAACAGGCTCTAACATCGTCCAGCGCGGGGAGCAACAATAAATTCTCAAAAGGGCGGTTTTTTGGTAGAATAGAAATATGAAGTTAAATTATATTATCATTCCATTAATTGTTTTTCTGGTGGCTTTTGCCGGGAGTTTGATTACTAGTGGGGGAATGGATTGGTATAAAACCATTAATCTTCCTGCCTGGACACCGCCGGGTTCAGTGATTGGGGCCGTCTGGACAACAATTTTCATACTTTCTGCAATTTCTGCTCTTATTGTTTGGAATAGATTCCCGCGAGGAAGGCGTTTTAGCTGGATTTTCATTATATTTATAATTAATGCCTTGCTGAATATTTTCTGGAGCTATCTTTTCTTTGGCAAGAATTTGCTTGATTTTGCATTTTGGGAAGCAGGATTTCTTTTTATTTCTGTTGTTTTACTTGTTATTCTAATTCGGCCTGTCTCTCGATTAGCTGCAATCCTTTTGTATCCTTATGCTATTTGGGTGGCTTTCGCTACTTATCTTACTTATGCAGCCTGGATGCTTAACTAAAATTTAGCCCAAAGCTAAACAAAGAGAAAAATGCTGATAAAAGTTAAAGTTTTTCCTAGTTCAAAAAAGGAAGAAATTATTAAAAAATCAGAGGATAGTTTTGAGGTGAAGGTTAAGGAAAAGCCGGAAAGGGGATTGGCCAATAGGGAAGTGATAAGAATCATTTCGGCTTATTTTAAAATTCCGAAGTCGAAAGTAAGATTAATCAAGGGGTTTAAAGAAAGAAACAAAATTTTTAAAATAACTAAAATTTAGCCCG
>Ga0265594_1000634_pt1 | contig 28533 bp, 24 predicted proteins | sample saktaG_11_FD_190147 | JGI IMG/M metagenome (GOLD analysis project Ga0265594, IMG submission 190147) | Saline water microbial communities from Sakinaw Lake, British Columbia, Canada - sak_2011_5_24_80m | ecosystem: Environmental > Aquatic > Non-marine Saline and Alkaline > Saline ... | reverse complement strand
TAACCAGGGAATATTTATCTTCAAAATCTAACATCATTTTAGCTTCTGACAAATTAGCAGCTAAGGGTTTTTCCACTATTACATGTTTACCGGCTTCTAAGGCATCCTTAGTAACTTGATAATTAAGCTGAATAGGAAGAACTATATCTACAGCTTCTACATCAGCTCTTTGTAGAAGATGGTGATAATCAAGAACATAAGGTACCCCACCCAACATTTTAGAAAAATCTTTGGCTTTTTTTTCAGTATGATTACAAATAGTTGTAATTTCGAATTCATCTTTTAGTTTTTGTAATGCAGGCCAATGTAAACTTTGAGCAGCAATTCCACAACCAATAATTCCTAACTTTACTTTTTTCATTATAGTTTCCCTCCTTGTATTAATGATTTTAATACAATATAATCATCGATATGTAACAGAGGACGGTCTTTGTCACATTTTTGGTTACATGAAATATTTCATGTATTATATATTTTATATACAACATAAGTTTTAAAAATCCTGCTTTTTTTCAAAAAAGAAGGTCCGCTGTTACATTAATTCCAATCCCAGAAAGAAGTTATGTCAAATGTTGAGACCCCTCTTTCTCCCCTTATATGAAGTTGCGGTGCTGTACTTTTACTATCTCCTTGATGTAGAACGTCTAAATTCTTTGATTGGAGCATCATCTATAAGCTTCTTGTATAAACTGGGTTTTCTGAAAGTATCTCCCCAAACCTCTCTTTTTCTATATTTTCTAAGTTCAGCTATATCAAATGTCACGCAATATAAACCTTCTTTACTTCCAGCTTCAAATATTTTTGTATTTCTCGATTTTCCTTTACTATCAAAAGCCATTCCATCAAATGCTATTGAGTTTCCATTTTCTTGAGGAGACGCATAATTTGCCAATATTATCCCTACCATATTTTCAAATGCTCTTGTTTGTAGTTGAGCAATCCTATTCTGTTCCATTTCACAAGCATTGGGAACTACAATAATCTCTGCTCCTTTAATAGCAAGTATTCTAGCAGTTTCTGGATGTTCTCGATCAAAACAAATCATTGCACCGAGTTTTATATTATCATTTTTTATCTCTAAGCTACTTACAGGGATATCATTCCCTGGGGTAAGAATACTTTCTTTTGAAAAATCACACGTATGAACTTTGGAATACTCTAAGATTTCTTTTCCTTTTTTATCAATAATTGTGATTGTATTGTAAAATTGATTATTTTCAGATTTCATATATGTAATGGCAATAGCAATTTCTAATTTAATAGCAGCTTCTCTGTAACGTTCAAGAAAATCGCTTGTTTTAGTAATTGCATATTTTTTCAGTAGCCCTTTATCTTCTGGAAAAGAATATCCGACATTCCACATTTCAGGGAAAAGGACAAGATCACATTCATGATTTGCAGCATCCTCACAATATTTAAGTCCTTTTATTAGGTTTTTCTCTTGGTCATTATCTTCAGAAACAATTTGTAGTAATCCAATCTTAAATTTATTCATTCTTATACCTTTGCACCACAATTTCATCTAACGGTTCGCGGATAAAAGAAGTTGCCGAAGGCAATTTGGGCAAAATGAAATTTTGCTTTTTATCCACTGTTAGGCGATAGTGCGAACGAAGTGGCAAATTAATCAATTTTCCTCGATTTCGGTATTCCTACCCATCTTGGAGTCCTGTTCATATATTCACGATATGCATTCCCATATGCCTCAAGGCATTCGCGTTCTTCGGGAATTGCATTATAAAAATGCGTAATTATTAATATGATAGAAAGCAATAAAAAAAGCCATGAAGCTGAAGCTATACCCGTACCTATAAATATTAGCTGTAGAGTAACATACATAGGATGCCTTGAATAACGATATAATCCTTTGGTAACGGGTTCATCAACTGGACTGGAGCAACATTCACCCAAGCAATCGTCTGCAAAATTAATCCCAATAAGTAAATAGGCAGACCTATGGAAAACCATATCATCCCTAATTGTAACGGTAGGAAAATAGAGTAGATAAAGACTGATAACATAATTATCTTTGAGAAAATGAAAATCTTATTCTCCGTCTCAGTAAGAATAGAAGCATGAATAGAAGCTGTTTTTTTAAATACGCTTTTACGAAATAAACCCATTAAAGGAAGAGGTAAGAGAACTAAAAGTATGAAAATCCAGGCATTCCATAAACCTAATTCAAAGACCGGTATAAGCGACATGATTTCCCTCCTTACTCTTATAATTTCACTCTATTTTCTGAAATACTAGGCTGTAATATTTCATTATTACCCCTTTAGGTTCTTCTCTATAAATAATTTCAAAGTTATTTCTTCTTAAACAATGGATTAGGTCATCAATAGTATAAACACCATAATTCTTTGCGATAGGTTTAAAAATTCTAGTGGTAAATTTTGAATATGCTAAATCACCAAAAATAAAAAACCCTTGTGGTTTTAAAACCCGACTTATTTCTTCCAACGCCCTTTCCCAATCACCTATATGATGCATAATCCCGAAGGAGAGAACAATATCGAATTCGTTATCCTCAAAATGCATTTTTGTTACATCCATTTCCAAGAAACGAATATGTGGTATATCGTCAATGTTCTCCTTGGCAAACTGAATCATCTCTGGATCAACATCAGTTCCCGTAACCTTCAAGTGATATTTCCTGGCCAGATGTTTACATACATGTCCATTCCCACAGCCCACTTCGAGATAATTTTGATTTTCTTTTAAACTTACATACCGTAATAATCTTTCGACGTGTTCAATACCATGCTCGGCATGCTTTTGGCTGATCATAGCCCTCTTTTCCATTTTACCCAGCTTCATTTTTTTATCACCTTCTATATAGTATACTTCTTATTTTCTCAATGGCTTTTATGAGTTTCAAAGGTCTTTGGGCATTCGGATAAATCCCGATGAATCGGGATAAGTCACAAGCTAAGTGTTATTTGAAGCTACGGTATCTCACTTTTCTTTGTTATATTTTTGCATATTTTCTGTCCACCATTTTAAGGCATTGTCTACGGTGTCTCGAAAAAAACTATCATTAAGACCTTGTTTATCTTGATATTTTTCAAGATATTGATCTGGAGCGAATCTCTGACTCAAATAGGTTTCAAGATATCTAGTGATAAAATAAGCTGTACTATCATAGTCAGGGTCAGCTTTTCTTTCCTCTTCAATCATTTCAAAACCCAAGCACACTACATCCGAATCAACTCCTGTTCGCTTTGCATAAGGAGGTTCTACAAGTAGGACAAACAGTCGATATTTTGACTGACCGGATTCTGTTTCCGCCATTTCTAAAACTCTATCGTGGTATGCAATTCCTATATGTCTTAGCAAAACTTGAACCGAAGACCATCTCACATAATAGTCTTCACTTGAATCCTGTAACAAGTAAGCGATCGGTTTCTCTGCTTTTGGAATCCAATGCCGAAAAAGTCCGTTAATAACAGTAATTTTAGCTGCTGGAGTATTTGCCCCCTTCAAAAGGGTCAAGAGCAACTCTCCCATAACTTGAGAAGGTGCACCCTTAAGATGGTATTCCCAGACTCTGAATACCGCGTAGTAAGCTTGCCATTCAGGTGGGGCATCTTTGTCGTGGTCCGGTCCTGCACTACTCCAAATTGGCCCATCAGGCATGCCTTTGGCTACCTCGAAAAGCAATATCGGAAGAATTTCATCGCTGGGTAGTTGCTTCAATCTTTCTTCTACCTTCTGGCGATCTTGCCATGATGTCCCAGGAGATCCGAGTTCATATACAAGTTGGCTGATCGGTTCCGAACCACCATGTCCAGCAAAAATCGAAGATAAGAAAAATAAAGCTATAAATAGCAAAATGATTACATATTTTGTCATAGATTACTCCTGTTTTTTATGGCCGCATTTTCAGATATTACATTCGCCTTTAAAACTCTTATTCAAAGCAACCTACCATTTTGACAACTTCCTTACCATTTCTCGATTTACTCCAATCAAAATGGCTATTCTTCTTTTTGATAAATTAGATTTTCTTACTAGTTGTTGTATTAAATTCTCTATTTATCTTATACTCTGTCTTTCAAGAAAGTTCTTTTCTTCATACAAATTAGTAAAATCAATAAATTCTTAAGTGCGTTTCCCAACTGCCTATTGACTTATCTTGGCCTACACTTCAAATGATCTCGAGTTTCTTCGATTATTTCCCACCCTCCTTGTACCTGATATAGTACCACAATCAAACTCTTTTATGAAAAATTAGAAAAAGTTACCGAATTGTTAAACTATACAACTATCCCCTGTCACGTAACCTAGCCTTTATTATATTGCAAGATCTGACCCTTAAAGATTTTGACCCTTAAAGATTCCTTCCGATTTCATCTAGCGTTTCCGCTGTTTGTGAAGCCCAAAGATATTGGGTGAACGCAGTGAGCCATAAACAGCGTGTTATATGCAGTGAACTCAATTTTTTTCTTGGTCCTTTGAAGTCACCGTAATATTAATTTGGTTGGATTTCAGATAGCCTTGCCAGAGAGGTGTCCCTAATTGCTTCAACTGTTTTTTTCTTTCAGGCGAGGGATGCGGTAGTTCGTCCCAGGCATAGATTGCCTGTAGCGTATATCTCCCCGACTCTGGAATAAACTGAACATATTCAAATGGAGCGTGCTCAAAAACCTTTTTGTCCGTCCAAAATCTTGAATTCAACCGGGTTCTCTCTTGATAGGTCTGACCCGGCAGAAGTTTCAACAAATCCGGAACTGTATGAAGCATATTGGAAGATACGGGGACTATTTCTATAATTGATGGAGAACCGCCATCGCTGACATCAGTAACTATAACTTTCTCCAGATCGTACAAGGGTGCTTCCTCCGGACACTGTGGCTGCCGGGCATTAACCAAAATCACACTGGCTTGGGAACCTACATTTTCAAATATAACGTACAACCAGATATCTTCTCCTTCTTGATAAGATAGCTTATCAGTCCAAATGCGAAACCGAATACCGTCTGATACTTCACTCCATGTTTCATTTGTTGTGGAGCTTTCAGAATTTGCGCTTAGGGGACTTTTACATGAAAAAACCAAAAATGTAGACACAATTAATAAAATCACTATCAATAAAAAATTTCTCATTTCCTGCCTCCTATTCGAACCGATTGTGTATAACATTCTCGGACTTTATCAAGCCAGCCACAGGCTGGTTTGCGTAAAGCGACAACCTAACCGTAAAGCACATGTTATCCGACGTGACCTTCTGCTATTTATTTGAATCTATCACATCAAATCTTATACGTTCCGACATTGGGCCAGGCACAGAAGATAGATTTCCCGTTGTCATATAAAAGAACACTTCATACTCTCCGGGCAGTAATTCCTTGCCAACAACAATGTCAGCCTCAAACTTAGCTTTTGATTTTAAAGTGACCCAACCGTTTGAGCCACGATATCCATCTGCTACCCTAATATTACATCCATGCTCAACAAGCTCTCTATCAGACCAAGGTAGAGAAATCTCACGACAGGCAATTTTTAAAGGTTTAGTATTCTCCTCAAAAGAACAATAAAAATATTGGTAATACCAATAAGCCCGATTATCGGAATCTTTGTAACCGATGGCAGCATTTTGAAAGGGGCATTTTGTCGCAAGAACAACTGCTAAGCTCCCCGGCCGGATTGTAATTTCCTCTTTAGACTCGTTGCGCAAAACGAGATGTAATCTGAGACCTTCCGATTTCTTAATGCAGTCTGATTCTACACTAGCAAAAAGAGCGAGTCCCGTAGCAAATTCCTTGACAGATACATTGTCGACTTCTTGAATCATAGCACCGTCACCTTTAAAATTATCTATCTTTGATACATTCAGTTCCAAGGGCCTACTAAGATACATTTTTAATTGTTTGGCCACTTTATCAGATATGAACAAATGATATGGACCGAGATGAAAAATATTCTGTCCCCAACGGTCGATTGTAGCATACCCATAATAAGTACCTGATCCAATCTCTTCAGCCCATGATAAATCCAAAGATACGAACAAGCACAACACTATAGAGAATAGCAATAAACTTAATGAAAACCGCTTCAACTATTCTTCACCTCCATCTGAAACCTGTTCTATCTTCTGGCTAAACAAACCACCAATTATCCAAATCATTCCTTCAGTATCTAAACCACAATACTTCAAGAGGTTATTCCGGATCTCATCTACATTTTTCAAATCAGCTTTAATATGGCTATAGAAGTATTGCATGCTGGCATCTGTTCCATCAGAAATTTCTAAATCCGAATAATCTTTTCCGGTAATTGCAGGAAGAACAGCTTTTAAAGAATAACTCCCTTTCTGAATAGGATTATAATAATCATAATTCTTAAAAGGTTCTGCTAAATCGATAATTCTGTTTATTGTATTCTTAATAAAACTCTCGTATTCCGGAAAATCTTCTGCTAATTTCTTTAGTACACCTATTTCAAAGGTTTTATTAAAGACAATAACACTCCCTGTTTGTCCAATTTCTTTCCCTAACCTATCCAATAATTCAGGCCTGGGATCTTTTTCTCTCCGGGCAAGGAAATCAAAATGTTTTACTTTATTATTTTCATCCTGGATATGAAGTGAATATTGAAAAGGAATTTTCTGGTATGGTCTCGATTGATCAAATATCGGGATTGCGGTATCGAATGTTTCAAAATCTAAATAATAAAGCGGGTATTGTAATTCTTTTGAAAAATTTCTTATTTTATCTTTATTGACTATTATTTTATTTCCATCAACTGCTTCTTTAATGATTTGATCTTTGTTGGAAGATAATATTTCGTCCTTTGGAATATCTTTGATATCTAATATTCCATCTTCGAATAACTCCCAATATTTCCGCCAGTTAGTCAACTGTAAAACATGATATTCCGGAAGATTACCCCAACATTTATCTTTTAAAGGACAGTCATATGGTTTATTGCATTTTTTAGAAATTGAGACTTCAGGAGGTTCCCTCTGTTCCATTATTTCAATATATTTCTCTGAGTTTTCCTCAATATCATCAATTTGATTGACCTCCCTGGTAACATCTTCCTGCAATACCAGCTCATTTGGAATGACATTCCCTTGCTTAATGTAATCTTTATTAATATATTCAATGAAACAATTTTTTATCTTTATTCCATTTTTCTCACAAATATATTTTTGGAATGCCAAATCAGGAATATGCTCATCCTTTACTTTTGTTGATGCTTTCATCTCATAAAGGTTCCAACCATCAGCTGAAGGCTCAAGGATATCACCTTTAAAGAAAAGATTTTTATAAACCACGCATGCTTCAAAAATTGTCTTATTTTGACGAATTAAATTTCGAGCCTCTTTAATATTTTCGCCATGATTAAGATTGCCTAAATCCATACCGTCAGGGAAAAGTTTTTTTACATACTTCTCAAAGTCTCTTCCCTGGGCAAATTTATGTTGGTCATACAAAGAAAGTTCCGGTAATTGATGTCTGGAAGAAAACCATAAAAGCCTTGGGCATTGCTGTCCACGCATATATAAAGATTTGGTCAGAAATTTCATTGTAAGACCCTCTTTATTATTAAAATGGGTACATATACTATTTATCTAATTTAAAAGTAAAATATCAATTATCAAAGAAAATGGGATGTGGCCATATTTGTTCAAATATAACATTATCAAGAATATATTATATTTATATTGCAAATTGTGTCCTGCGAGGACACAATTTGCATTCATAATATAATTTTGCCCCTTTATTAGAGATCTTATTACGATAGTTTGAGTGCTTCCAATTAGCTTTATAAAACTTCTAACATCTTGAGATTAGACGCTTAATTCTGCGAACCGGAATTTCCAACCTCTTAGCCTGATCAATTTCACCCTACACTCTATTATTCTCATTTATTCTTCCTTCCCAATATATTTTTTCATAAGCTCTTTTGCCTTACCTAACCCTTCTTCTGTTAGATATACTGATTTTGCGTGTTTATTTCCATTAATATATCCTTCCTCATTTAATTCATCCAGGGCCTCAAAGGGATAACCTTTCCAGCTCCTTTGAACTTTTATAAGACCGACATCTTCTTTCCATGATGTAAGATATATCAGTAATAGAGTTAATTCTTTTATTGTTTCATCCATTATACTTACACCTTAATTACTTATTTCTAATATATTTAAATATATTTCATAATCAACAGAATAATAAAATGGGATGTGTCTATTTATTCCAAATTTGTGAAGCCCCATTTATTCTATTTCTTCCAACAGCCTTTTATTGCATCCCAAGTTTTATCTTCTCTGGTTTTATTCTTAATTGAATTCACTATTGGTTTCAAGAAAGAGGTTATTCTCTTCATTATTTCATCAAAATCCTGGTTTACATCGAGAAGTCGTGATTTTCGGAGAAATAGCAATATGTTTACTCCTCTATCGACTTTTAAATCATAGCATTAAGCCATGTCTGCAGCAGTGGCTTGATTCGGCAAATTTCAGCATATTCAAGCAGTTTTTCCAGATTACGATCCTTGCGCTTGAGATATTCAGAAAATCCTTCCTTGGCTATATCAAGACCCAGCTTGTTGCGATATCGAAAACAATCGCATATAATTTTTTCCGGATTATAGATACGAATTTCATGACCTTTAATCTTTATCTTGTTAATACCTGCTTCAAATTGTTTCTTTGAAAAATGATAAAATTCAACAGGTTGGTACTCAATTTTCGGCTCCCTTGACCCCCGACAGATAGCCATTGAGATCACTGAAGGGTTAAAAGTAGTCAGTTCATAATATGATAGGGCCGAAAGAAGGCATATCACCCCTCCCGGAACAGCGCGGGCGAGATCAACAAAACCCTGATTAGAAATTAGGGGAATTTCAGCCAGTCGATAGAGACCTCTCTTCACCTGTATTACCTGCCCTTTTTCCCTTGCTCTTTTTATATTACGAGTATGTATTCCTGCTGCCAGAATATCTTTTGTCCTGGCAAAACCTTTATGCTTCTTAAAAACTTTATAAATTCTTTCATCTTTCTTTTTCATGGAAACCCCTCTGGACGTAACTGTATACACATTATAATAAATGTAAACACTTTTGTCCAATTTTTATTTTTTATCATCTCCCACACTTTTTAAGCCTTTCTCTTACCCACAGACAATCAGGTTTTCCATGGGTATTTCCGTCCCCTCAAGTTCTTCCTCTAAAAATTCTCTTACACCACAAAAACCTCTCCATCTGAAACCTGCACTATCTTCCTGCTAAACAAACCACCATGTTTATCCCCCCGCTCCTATCAGAAATCTCTTCCCTGGTGATCTTATAACTTTTATACCTATACATTAATTCTTGCCCACCCTGCTGTGTTATTCTCCTGCAAAGCCAATAAGTAAAGAAAACTCTGATGTTTGCATATTTTTTGATGGGTAAGGAATCATGGCATAATCTTTTAAGCAGCCAAGAATATTGGCAGTATAAAAATCAATGGCGAATATTTCCCCTGTCTTTAAAGAAGCACGGTAAAAAGAAACAAGCCGGTCAATATTCTGGGTTGAAAAAGAAAGAAGGGTCAAATATGTTATATTTCAAGACCTGACCCCCAATATCTTGAATTTCCAATTTCACTATACTTATACTTATAGGGGTCAAATCTTTATTCTTAACAGTAAATTAAATAATTTGTCAACGATAAAGATTTAAATCTTGAATTTTCCTTTGATCCCTTTTACTTTCTTCTGGTTGTGCGTCTCTACGTTACTGAGCATAGATAGATTCAACTTTTGCCTGAAGTGAATCTGACATAATGAAGTCATTTTTGCAAACATGCGCAACAGCTATGTATGGCTTATTTTTCTTTTCAGGTTCTAGAATACCGATTTCTTCCTCAATGTCGTTTTCCAGGATGATTGTCTTCCCAAGGGCAGAATCTACGTTCGACTCAATCTTCTGGGAAGATTTGTCAGCAGACAGAATGGCATCTGGCGACTTGCTGGTCTGATGGTCTTTGTCGTAAACAACGACATAAGGGATCTTGAATCGATTGAGAAGCCGTAAATAATTGGGTATCGCGTCCTTTGACCCACAGTCTATAATCGTATATTCATGTCGGAATATATTCAATTTATTTGCAAGCTGGGGTAGCACAGTTTTATCAGTAGGGCCTTCAACGAGAACTACTTTTTTAGCGAAAAAAATCTCACCACGATCCGGGTTGATCCAGTAGGTCATATTGAACAAATTCTTGTCTTTCTCTTCTGGGAACAACTCTTCCGTACATTGTAGAACCGTGGTACCTTCCTCAAGGGAATTCTTCCGAACAACGCAGATCGAATGGTACCATTTAAGTCTGATAAATGAACTCGAATGAGTACATAATAGTACTTGACTCTCACCGCTTGATAGTTTTACCAGCGAATCGAATAGCTCGCGTTGGGCTTGTGGATGTAAGTAGAGTTCCGGCTCTTCTAAGATGAAGTACCACGATCTGGACGCTTGGCGGGAAGAAAAACCCTGGGCTGACGCCTCAGCCCCATCAGCCTCCTCTCTTTCCTGGCGCATAAGTTTCGCAAGGGATCGTACTAGTGCGAAGATGAGAGAGCGCTGTAGGCCTTGCCCTTTTCGACCTACATCAGTACGAATCCCATCATTCACCCAAACTTTAGTACCCACTTTGAAAATGTCATTGATATCAGGTGGGATTATATCGACATCGATAGTTGTATTCCAATTTTCTATCTCGATATTAATGGATTCTTCAAAGGAACTAAGTTCTGTTGGTCGAGCTATGTTTTCTGTACCGTCCTCATTCATTCTGTTGAGAATGCGCATAAGCGACACGATTTTTTCTTTAGCCTCTCGAAATTCCTGATTCTCCTCTGACATCTTGTTAATGACTCGTTCGTAGAGTGCATTAAAGACCGATCGCCCCTTCGTGGAAAGGTCGTCTTCTGCTTTCTTCACAGATGGTACGAAATAAACATCTCCGAAGATTCCTTTAGCCACATTCTTAGCGCCAAGAAAAGGACCTGCTTCAAGCTCGTAAGAAAATATTAGATCCTCACGATTCTTGTTTATGTATTTTTCCTGTGCTTGACGGAAGGCATCTTTCGTAATACGTCCAGAATCTGGTAGTAGCTCTGCCAAAGGTAGAGTCTCTGCATCTTCTCTCTTTATGTAATTTGAGATATTTTCCTCCCTTAACCAGTCTTCTTCGGGAACCTCCACATATCCATGGTAGGTGAATACACAGTCTTTTGTAGCTTCTTTTCGAACACGTATATTGTTCTCCGTAGTCACGTATTTTTTGAATGTCGTTCGATCTCCATCATCCAGTTCGCTAAACAAAACCTCCACGAACAAATCCTCTCTGTCCCGGTAGAAATCCAGTACATCCAATGGAATCTCACCAAAAAAGAAAAGGATTGCCGATAAAATGTTCGACTTGCCGTGGTTGTTTTGCCCTATAAAAATCATCAAGTCTTCAGCAGATAAAGATAGTTCATGAATTGATCGCCAGTTGTGTATGATAAGCTTACGTATTTTCATCTTATTTCCTTACCTCCTAAATTAATACATAAATTCATTTTTTTAGTCTTATATACCGATTTTTCTTAATTCTGATATATCAATTTAAACATCATCAACATAAAACGATTAACTCATTTTCTTATTTTGTCTATAATTGCCAAGGGACAATTCTGTCAAGTTGACCACCTTATTGTATTTTTGTGCATTGATATTGATCTTTAATATAACGATGAAAATACGAACCATAAGATGATGCAGACATCAAAGCATTGTATATGGACTCTGAAATATTAAAATATTGGTAAATACCACCATCTTGAAATTCTATTTCCAAAGTTTGTAATTTTGCGTCATAACCAATAGAACGTATATTACTTGAACTAACGGTTTTTCTAATCATATTTTAATCTCCAATCTTGCCTATTTTTACATTATTTCTCCTTGATACAAGTAATTCACCGAGTAATATGTCGTAAAGGACCTGTTTATTAATATACATTGTTGCTCTACTTTGATTCTCTTACATCAAACATTTTTCGATAATGCAAAAACTCACCAATACAAAGCAACGCAACAGAATAACTACCAATGAAATGCATTGTTATCTGTGCTTTTTTTTCAATGATACTATTTTTGTATAGTCAATAAATTGTAAGTAACGATTCTTTTTTATTTCTTATAAAGCCATTTCAATACATTTGCCACTTAGCATTTCAGCAGTTTGAGGATGGCAGGTTAAGAAAATTACCTGTCTGGTTTTTGCAAATTCGTTAATTTGCCCTGCAGCCAGAGCTTGCCTACCTAAATCCATGTCTACAAGAGGGTCATCAAGTATAAGAAAGCCTGATTTATCCTGGAGAAAATATTCTGCCATGGTAAGCCGCAGTGCTAGAGAAAATGTATCTTTTGTACCAAAGGAAAGCAAATTATAGGTAAGTGAAGAGCCATCATCTTTTATCAATTTTCCAGGGAGGTCCTGTTCCATTTCAACTCTGTAAAAAGATTTTCCTGACATATGAATAAAATATTTTACGAATTTTTTTTGAAATCCTTCATAAGTTTTTATATCCATTTTTCCAAGTATATCAATTGCTTTTTCTTTTATATGTGCTATAGCCTTCCCATCAAGAAGTATTCTTTGAAAATTCTGTTCTGATTCACCAAGCTGTATCTTAAGTTCTTCAGAGGATTGATCAGGTTTTTGACTTTCTATAGTAATCTTTTGTTCACGTAAACTTGAAATCTCTTCCTGAACTTTTCGGTCATTATAGTTAAGCATGTCAATATAATCATAAAAACTCTTATAATCATCAAATCCATCAGGCAATACGGCGAGATTTCCCAGTTTTATATTTAATTCTTTCTGCTTATGCTGTTTGCCCCCAAGCAGGGAAATCATTTCATCGTGACTTTTATATTTTTCTTTCCAGTCCTTAATCTGCTCTAATCCTTCCTTCTTTTTCTTTTGAAGATCTTCAAGTTCCAACTCAAGACGAACCTGCTCGACAGATATCTTTTCCAAAGGACGTACTTGTTTTTCTTTCCCCAACTGTTTATATTTTTTTTCTAATTCCTCATATCTTTCTTGCCTAAGCTCTTCTATAAAACTACGCTTGGCGTACTCAACCTCACCTCTTAGTCTTTCGTATTCCATATTAGTAGATTGAGCTTTTTCAAAGGTATCTATTCCAAGTCTTTTAAATTCGTCTTCGACTTCTTTTGTTTTTTCCTCTTTTTTGCAAATTAGCTTATCTATTTCACCTTCTCCTGCCTGGACTTCCATTCTCCAGTCCTCGTGTTCTAAAATCAGCTTACCCTGGAAGGTTTTTTCTATTTTTTCACCTTGACCCAAGGTAAGAGTTTCCTCTTTTTCTGACACATCTCTAAGTGTCAAAACTTGCTGGTTTTTTGCAAAAAAGGATATGGTCAGCTTTGAAGCCTTAATTTTATTTTCAAGATCTTTTACTTCCTGTTTTTTATTTTTAAGTAATTCAATGTCTTCTTCTGTTACCTTTTTAGCTTTGAAAAGTTTATTTTCAGCATCTTCTATTTTTTTATGGAGCTTATGCAGGTTCTTAAACCATTTGCGAAATTCTTTGTTTTCCTGATTCTGGCGGGATTCATCTTCTTCTTTTTCGAGTTTTTTCTTCTTTTCTTCCATTTTGCTAACTATGGGGCCAACTTCGATCAACAGCCAATTTTCTTTAATCGGCCATTCTTTACTGATCTTTTTTATCTCTTCTATTCCGTGAACAATTTTTTCCAAATCATTTTCTATTTGCTGACGTTCTTGTATTTGAGATCTTATGCCCTTATATTGATTTAATTCATCCTTAATTTTCTTTTGCTTGCCTTCCTCGTCCTGAATCTTTTTATTTACTTCATCAATTTCTATTTCTACCTTGTATGTTTCATCATAATCTTTTTCGATTCCTTCTTTTTCATAGTAGGTCTTTAGTATCTTTCCTACACCTTTTTTGAAAGGATTATTTATGCCCCGACCATTTTCAGGTGCTCCTTTTTCCATATCCCAATGCTGAAAACAATCTTCATATTCCCGGTCAAGTCTTGACCTTAACTTTTCTACTGACACACCATCTGTTTCCATGACTGAGGACCTGAGAATAGCACCCAGATCCGGCCTGATATTTACATCTTCATCATGTAATATATTCATTGTTTTATCCAGCGTAGACTGCCATGTTAGTAATATATTGTTTACAGTACCCTGATGGGCAGGAAGAAGTTCATCTATCAGTCTGGATACTTCTCCATCTGTAGTAAATTCCCCTAAATCGGGAGATTTAAGAATTGACGAACCTTTCCTGTTTCCGGGTTTCCATGTTTTTTCAAGAAAATAATCTTTCCCTTCCGTTTGAAATTCAAGAGAAACTCGAATCGTATCTCCACCTTTTACCGGCATGTATTCTTTCATCAAATTGTCAAATCTTACCTTTGTTAATTCAACCTCGGTGAAAAATACAGATTTTAAGGCATTTAATAAAGTAGATTTACCTGCCTCATTGGGACCAAGTATCACCGTAAGCCCTGGGCAAAATTCAACTTTTTTGTCTGAAATTCCGGCAAATGGTTTTAACTGTATGCTCTTAAGTTTCATTGCGTACTTCCCTTATTAGGTCATAGGCTTTTTGCAGCGACTTAAAAGATATCTCTTCCTTCTCTTCAAGCAGGGACAAAAGAAGCTGATGCGGAAATGAATTTTCTGTAAATTTACTGTTAATAAGATCAGAGGTAATTGACTCATTCAATTCATCTTTAACTGTTTGAAGAAGCAACACCTTATCATTTATTAAGTCTATGGCTTCTTCGACCCGGTCTAACTCTTTCTTTCTCAATCGCCCCTTTAAGATGAGGCGCAACACCACATTGCTGAATTCATCACCAGTATATTTCCGCTTCATTGAAGTAATGTCGTTATCATCATTCAGTGAAACCTGGTTGATAGAAAAGTGGTATTTCCCGGTACTAACTTTTTAAACTTTGATGTTCGAAGAAGATTCCAGGTCAATAATGAAGGCGCTGCCTTGGTGTTTGCAGTCAAAGCCGTCAGGTTCCGGAGTCCCGGGAATGAGAATTCTGGAGTTTTTGTCCGGATTTTCAGGCCAGGGCAGATGAGTATGACCAAGCAGCCACAGGTCAAGCCCGGAAGATTCCAGTTCTTTCTGCGTCATGGGATAGTAGGTTTTATCAAAATCAGGAGAGACACTTTCAAGACTTCCATGTGCTAAACCAATTTTTATTGAATCATCCTCAGAACTTTTCTGGAAATTAACCCGCTTGATCATGTTCTCACTCGAGTGTTTTGCATTGCATGGTGCAGCATAAATCTTAATTTTCAAATGATATTTATTAAGGTCATACATATCAGGATTTTTTAGAATTAAAATACGGTCACCTGCATGTTTGGAGAATTCATTCCACAAATTGCTGTCATGAGTGTAATAATCGTGGTTACCAGGCATTATAACAACCAGTTCACCCTCAAACTCATTAAGTGTCCTGGCAGCCCTGGAAATATCTTTGACATTAAGCGTTGTCCGGTCAAACAAATCACCGGCCATAACAAAAAGAGTACAACTTTCCTGGTTGGCTAGTTTAACCATATTTTCAAGTGTTTCATACCTCGCATTGATAAGTTCATCCTGAACATCCGGGTATCCTGCAAAACGCATTCCCAGATGCAGGTCTGCAGTGTGAAATATTTTTATTCCCATTTTAACCTCTTATGAAATTTGTAAAGATAACTTTGTTGCTCAAGGGCACAAACAATCTTTACTGTCAACAACGAAAACTTCGATCGAGTAGGAGGTAGATAATTAATTTATCTACCGTCCCCTCACACCACCGTACGTACCGTTCGGTATACGGCGGTTCACAAAGCACTACGAATTTCACAATAACGATTTGTCAAGCTCATAAGCCCAAGGTTAACCCAATAGGCATTTGGTAGTGCGCTATTTAAAGAGTCACCAGCAATATGCCAGTAAGCTTTGCGGGTATTAGCTAAACTAAGCGCTGCCCAATCTGAAAGCCCTAAATTAATTAGGTTACGGTATTTGGTACGGATTTTCTTCCACTGTTTCCACTGACACATCCGCAATCTTCTTCTCATCCAGCCCTCTAATCTTTGTAGGATGTAGGGGGTATCAGATAAAGAGAAATATTGTATCCAACCTCTCAAGTAGAGATTTAGTCTTAAGATTCGTTTTATTATGTTTTGTCCATTGCTCCTTGAGGTTATTTCGCGAATTTTCATCTTAAAACTTTTAATGGTTTGAGGGGCTATGCGAATACGGATACCTTCGTGGTAATGGTAGAGATTAAAACCCAAGAATTTCCTATTATCGGATATATCTACTGCACTCTTTTGTAAGTTAACTTTTAGTCTTAGTTTTACTTTTAAGAAGGTAGTAATATTTTTCATTACCCTTTGGCCTGCTCTTTTACTTTTGAGATAGATATTACTATCATCGGCATACCTTACGAATCTATGGCCTCTTCTTGCTAATTCCTTTCTAGCTCATCAAGGAGTATATTGGCAAGCAGAGGGCTTAGGGGTCCTCCCTGGGGTGTCCCTTCTCCGGTTTGTACTTTAACTCCGTTTACCATAACTCCTGATTGAAGGTAGAGACGGATTAGTTTTAGTATCCTTTTGTCTTTTACCTTACGGGCGACTCTGGCCATAAGTATATCGTGGTTTATATGATCAAAGAATTTCTCTATGTCTAAATCTACTACCCACTGATATCCTTCCTCTAGGTATTGTTTTGCTTTCATTACTGCATCATGTGCCCTGCGATTGGGACGAAAGCCAAAACTAAAGGGAGAAAAGTCCGGGTCAAAGATATCTGTCAGTGTTTGCAGGAGGGCCTGTTGGATAAGTCGGTCAATGACTGTAGGTATTCCCAATAGCCTCTTTCCTCCGTTTGGTTTAGAAATCTCTACCCGTAGAACAGGTTGAGGTTTATATTCTCCTTTTAGTGATTGTTCTTTGATTAATAACCAGTTTTGACGAAGATAGGATTTAAGGCTTTCTACTGTTAGGTTATCTATACCCGGAGCTCCTTTATTCTTTTCTACCCTCCTTAATGCTTTTAGCATATTTTGCCTAGATAGTACCTCCTCCATTAAATCGGTATTCTGTTCTCCGCGGGATTTATCTTTGGTTTGTGCCGGATACATACTCAGCTCTCCCTGAGTAGTCGACGGTTGCACCGCTTTCATCTCAGGGTAGACTCTCTTGATATGAGTTTTCTGCCTTCTTGATTTGTTTCTCGAACTTACCATTTTAATCCCTCGCTTCATGTTCAGCCCTTCACTGGTGTTACCAGCTAATATGGCTTCTGCTGACTTCTGACATATCGCTATGTCAGACCTCCCCAGGTAAGAATAATAGCCTTCACCCCATCTACCTGCTACATCTACCACACCATCTTTTGGCAGTATTGGATTTTGTTTTGACCATCAAACTCATCCAGATTGTATGGCCTTATATGTAATTCGTGTTCCTCAGGCTGGGGTTTTGCCTCCGACTTCCTTCAGATTCCACCTCGCGATGGACACCCTTGTCTTAAGCTAATGGTTGCTACTGCCAACCCCATAGCAGACTTTCACTGCCAAGCTATTACCCATGCCGGGCGCACTAGATACCCACGGGAAAGCCCGTGGTACTTTAAAACAAATCAAGCTTCGCTTGACCTAAATCCTGAGTTTTTTGCCATCTTACGTATTTCAATATGCTCTTTTCATCTATACCAATCGTTGAAACAAAATAACCTATCTAACAGAATATATTTTCTTACTATATATCTTGGTTAATCAGAAAAGGTTTTACCCAGTCTGCTGTATGATTGAGCTTTAATTCTGCGATCAATGATTAATTCATAAACTTAATATTTATTTAGTAAAATCATTAACATGTATATATGATCTAACTGATCATTATAATTATATTCAATAATCTCACAGCCGGGTAGACTTCTTATAATTTTGGGAAAAAGTTTTCTTAAGTACCCCCGTAGACCAGGATTTAGGATACGGCGGCGATATTTGGGTATCCACACAAGATGATATTCGGTGCGATATGCACTATGTCCTGATAGTCTTATTTCCATAAGTAAATTGTAACATATCGCCGCCTAACCATTCATCCACGGGCAAGCCCGTGGTATTCTGCCCTTCGGGTTAATAAAATTTCATCGGGTTACTTTATTTATAGGTTTGGCTTTTTTATTTTAACACAAATATACATCATCAAATTTTATTTTCTCTTTAAATATAAGGAAGAAGAAAATTAAAAACCATTCTTTTAATCATACAAATGGCAGGCCACGAAGTGTTTATCTTTTATCTCCTTTAAGGGTGGTAAGACTTTTTCGCAAATCTCTCCAATTTTTTCCGAACATCTGGTATGAAATCTGCAACCTAAAGGAGGGTTGATAGGACTGGGGATCTCTCCTTTGAGAATAATTTTTTTGGTTCTCTTTTTAGGGTCAAGTTTGGGGACGACTGAAAATAAGGCCTTGGTATAGGGGTGCAAAGGATTTTCGAAGATATTTTCTGTCTCTCCGTATTCTGCTATCTTTCCCAGATACATAATGGCTATCTTTTCGGTAATAATCCGTGCCAGATATAAGTCATGAGTAATAAATATATAGGTAAGATTCAATTCCTCTCTTAATCTCTTCAATAGATTTAAAATCTCTGCCTGGACTGAAACATCCAAAGAAGAAGTAGGTTCATCCAAAACTACAAATTCCGGATTTAAAATGAGTGCCCTGGCGATAGCTACCCTCTGTCTCTGCCCTCCGGAAAGTTCGTGGGGATAACGATAAAGGTGCTCTTCTCCCATACCCACTAAATTTAGAAATTCCTCAACTTTAGTTATAAGTTCGCCCTCGCTTTTTACTAAATGGTGGGTTCTTAGTCCACTACCAATAATATCTTTTATTTTTTTCCGGGGATGTAATGAAGAATAAGGGTCCTGGAAGACTATTTGCATATTTCTTCGCATACTTTTTTCTAATCTTTTTATCATGGTTATATCTTCCCCTTTATAGAAGATGTCTCCTGAAGTAGAATCTATTAAGTGAAGCATTATCCTTCCCAAGGTAGTCTTTCCTGAACCAGATTCTCCCACCAATCCAAATATGTCTCTCTTATTAATCTGTAGAGAAACACCATCGACAGCCTTTACATATTCGTGTTTCTTCCAGGGAAAGTATTTCTTAATTTCTCTAAGTTTAATCAGTTCTTCCACTTTCTCCTCCTTCGTATCCTCCTTCATACAAGAAACAGGCAACTATATGATTTTTTTCTACCTGTAAAACTTTAGGTTTTTCGTTTTTACATAAATCCCTTACATAATCACAGCGGGGATGAAATCTGCACCCTGAAGGGGGGTTCACCAAATCGGGAACACTCCCTCGAATCTCCACTAATTCCTTTCTACGATCAGATGGAATAGCATTTATAAGGCCTTTAGTATAGGGATGCTGGGGATTGTTGATAATCTGGTCTACCTCACCCACTTCCACCATATCTCCGGCATACATTACCCCTACCCGGTCACAGGTTTCAGCAACAACAGATAAATCATGGGTGATAAGTAAAACTGTGGCCTTGTGTTTACTGATTAAATCTTTGAGTAAACTCAATACCTGGGCCTGAATAGAAACATCTAAGGCAGTGGTCGGCTCATCAGCAATAAGTAAAGAGGGCTCAGTGGATAACATCATAGCAATCATCACTCTTTGAGCCATTCCCCCAGATAGTTGATGAGGATATTGACGGGCAATCTTTTTGGGCTCAGGAATATTGACCTCTCTTAGCAATTCGATGACTCTCTTCTTGGCTTCCCTTTCACTCATATTTTTGTTGGCGATAAGGCCTTCAGCTATTTGATCACCATTATTCATAACCGGGTTTAGGGCAGAGACGGGATACTGCATTATCATAGTAATCTCTTTCCCTCGAATCTTTTCCCTAATCTCTTCCTTGCTCATCTTTAAGAGGTCTTTTCCCTTAAAGATTATCTCTCCTCTTTCGATCTTTCCGGGATTCTGCACCAAATTAAGGACTCCAGAGGCAGTTACACTCTTTCCACAGCCGGTTTCTCCGACCAGGCCAAAAAACTCACCTTTATAAATTTTCAGGTTGACCCCGTTTAAGGCCTTGACTACCCCTCGGTAAGTATAAAAATTAATCCGTAAATCTTTTATCTCCAATAATAGGTCTTTAACCATCACTGCCTCCCCCTTCTGAGGTGAGGATCAGAAATATCCCTTATCCCATCACCCAATAAATTAAAACCAAATACTGCCAGTAGAATAGCAAAACCAGGAAAGGTAGGAACCCACCACTGACTGATTAAAAAGTTTCTCCCTGTGCTTATCATCAGACCCCAATCCGGGGTAGGAGGTTGAGCACCCAATCCCAGGAAGCTCATTCCAGCGGCAATACGGATGATATTTCCCATATCCAGGGTAGCCCGAACGATTAAAGTGGATAAACAAAGTGGCAGAATGTTAAAGACCAGTATTTTAAGATTAGAAGTACCTAAAGCTTTTTCCGCTTCAATAAAGGTTCTCTCTTTAATGCTTAAGGTTTCTCCTCGAGCCAATCGGGCGTAGACTGGCCACATAGTCAGGGCAATGGCTATCATCGTATTTCTAAGATTGGGTCCCAGGGCTGTGCCAATAGCCATAGCCAGGATAAGTCGTGGAAAAGCCATAAATATATCAGCAAGCCTCATTATGATTTCATCGATCCAACCCCCAAAATAACCGGCGATAAGTCCCAATAAAATACCCAAAGGTAAATCTATGGCCAGGACAATTATCATAATATTTAGGGCTATCCCTGCCCCGTAAATTATCCGGGAAAGTATGTCTCTCCCTAATTCATCGGTACCCAACAGATGAGCCTTTGAAGGGGGTGCTAATCTATTGTCCAGGTGCATAGTTATGGGGTCATAGGGGGCAATACAAGGAGCAAAGATTGCTACAATAATTAACATTAAGATTATAGATAAGCCGACCATAGTCAGCGGGCTTCTCCTTATTAAATAACCGGTCTCTTTAAAGTCAGAGATTTCCGAAGAGTGTCTCTTATTCCAAGAAGTTATCCAATTTTGTAAATTTTCCCTAACCAAATTGTTTACCCCCTTAATATTTAATCCTGGGATCTAAAGCCGCATAAAGCAAATCGACTATCAAATTGCTCAGAGCATAGCAAATAGCAATCAAGGTAACTGAACCTATCACTGCATTTAAATCGAGGGATAAAAAGGAATTTACCGCATATCTTCCCAAGCCGGGATACCCGAAGACGGTCTCGGTCAGCACCGAGCCTTCCAGCAGGTAGCCAAAAGATATTCCTATCATAGTTAATACCGGGATAGAGGCATTTCTGAAGGCGTGTTTAAAGATCACTATCTTTTCCTTTAACCCTTTGACTCGAGCAGTTCTAATATATTCCTCATTAAGGACCTCGAGCATCGAGGACCGGGTAACCCTACATATATAAGCCGTCTGGATCCATCCTAAGACCAGGGCTGGACCTAATAAGTGGTAAAGGGCATCCCAGAAAGTTCTAAATTGACCGGCTATTAAGCTGTCCAATAGATAAAGGCCGCTTACCATGGGGGGAGGAGAGATGCTGGGGGATAGCCTCCCTCCAGCAGGGATAAGACCTAAATGATAATATAAAATTAAAATAAATAATAAACCGAGCCAGAAGGCAGGCATTGATATTCCCACTAAAGAAAATACTCTGCTTATATTATCCGGTAACTGATTTCTCTTAACCGCGGAAATTATACCAATAGATATACCAAAGATTATGGCAATTAACATAGCTAATAGAACCAATTCTATAGTAGCAGGGAAATATACTCGAAGGTCTTCCGAAACTTGTTTTTGAGTCCTTAAGGAAATCCCGAAATTCCAATTTATTAATCCTTTAATATAGCGGGTGTACTGTTGACCCAGAGGCAAATCCAAACCCAATTGTCTTTCTATTTTTTCCACTAACTCTTGAGGGGCATTTTCGCCTAAAATTGCACCTACTGGATCAGAGGGGATAACATGGGAAAGAAAAAAAGTAACTGTTACTACTCCAAAAATAACTATAACGAATAATATTAATCTTTTTATTATGTATTTTGACATTTATAATCTATAATCCCGTCATTTACTTTTTCTTATCTTTATTTTAACATTTATTTTAAATTTTTAAACTTTATTAATTGTTTAGCTATACCGTATATACCCTGCATGTTAGTATATACGGTATAGCTTATTTAGTACCAACATTTTAACATATATCTTTAGAGAAAATACTTTCTATTTTTAGCTTTTCATAAAAATAGAAAGGTTCCCTTAATCTTTTAGAGTTATAAGCTCCCAAGGTGTCTGAGTAAGTTCGTTCAGGATAAAATTACCAACCCGATCACTTATTCCTAACTGAATACTCATCTGGTATAGTATCTTAAACGCACCCTCACTTTGCCATTTTTTCTGTAATTCTAAATAAACTTTTTCTCGTTCGTCTGTGTCCTGAATAAAAGCAGCCTTTTCTACCATATCGGTCATTTCTGAATTGGCATAGGCATTTCTCCAGGCTAATTGCTTTACTGTTGCCTCTGGACCAGTGGTCCGACAATGGGCAAATGGCTTGGCATTAGCATCAGGATCAGCATAATCAGCTCCCCATCGAGCTATAACCATCTGTAACCCCTGTTCTCTATATTTACCTAAGAGGGTGGTGTAAGCAATTACCTCCAGATTAGCCTTTATCCCCACCTGTTCGAGATAGGACTTAACCACTGTTCCTTCAGTAGATAAGTAATCAGGAACAGTTAAGGTTACTTCAAAACCATTCGGATAGCCGGCTTCGGCTAACAATTCTTTGGCTTTTTCGGGGTTATAGGGCACTTCTTCTCCATCGTAATAAGCGAACATCCCTTTGGGAATGAAGGTATGGAGTTCAATTACGCCACCTCCTATAGCTTTCATAATTGCCTCGGTGTCTATGGCAGATTTGACGGCCCTTCTAACCAGGACATTATCTGTTGGTGGATCTTGTCCATTCATTGCAAAGTATATCACCTTGAATTGGGGTTTGGAGATGGTGTAGAGTCCTTTGGTCTTCTCTACATCCGGAATCTGATCTTGTTCGAGGTTCCAGGCAAGATCGATAGTGCCACCTTTAAGTTGGAGGAGCTGACTGGATGATTCGGGTATATCTACTATTATTAACTTATCCATTTCTGGTTTAGGTCCCCAATAATATTCGTTGCGTTCAAAGATTATCTTCTGGTTTCTCTCCCAGCTGACTAACTTATAAGGACCGCTTCCTACCGAATGTTCTGTTAGATAAGCCATTCCCATATCCCCTTCTTGGTCATGCTCTTCGGCAATCTTCGGGTTTACGGTACCGGTAACGGAATAGGTCATACAGGAAAGAACTAAACTGGGGGAATAGGCCTTGTCCATAGTAATTTGGACTTTATTACCAATGGCTTTTATAGAATCTTCGGTTATCCCAAATTGAGTAATTACCCATGAGGGAGCTTGAGCTAATTTAACCACTCTTTTTAATGAATAGGCTACTGCTTCAGCATCTACTGGATCACCATTGGAGAATTTTGCTCCTTCTCTTATAGTAAAGGTTATAGTTTTATCGGAAAATTCCCACGATTCTGCTATTGCAGGTTCAATTTCACTGGCTGAGCCGGGTTTAAATCTGACCAGTTTATCATATACATTATCTAATATCCAGCTTCCCTCAAATTCATAGGCTTTAGCCGGGTCTAAAGAGACTATAGGACTGGTATTCATACCTATAACTAATATTTTTTCGGCGGCATACAGACTGCTACTGATAGCTAAAACAAAAACAACAGTTAGCATTAAAGTTAAAATTAAGCTCTTTTTACTTCTTAACATTAAAAAATATCCTCCTTTAATTTTTATTAATCTAAGAAAAAAGTAAAGAAAAGGAAAGAAAAGGAAACGATTTTTGGTTTAGATCTCACCTCCTTAAATTTTTTTCTCTTCTGCTTTTAGTTTTTTTAGATTATTAAGTTTAATCGGAGAGCTATTTCTGTAAGATATTTTGGATTTAAACGGGTGGCAATAATTATTATAACTATAATTATTTTAATACTTTTAATTTTTAATAGCAAGTTATAAAAGTTTCTGGTTGCAAGATATGAGATACAAGTCGCAAGTTTTAATTAATACTATTTTAATATATAAGTATGACTACAGTATGTCAAAAATTAATTAAAATATAAATAATACTTAAAAATAGAGAGATATTAGGATGGATTCCTGCTTGTGCAGGAATGACATATGAGAAGAGAATGTAGAATTGGCAAGAAACAAGAATTACGAGCTATGAATAAGTTCAGATACATATGCACCATTGCTAGGATGAAAGAAGTAAACTAAAATAGAAGCAAAAAGAGGTGCATATGGATAATGAAGGGGAGCATTGGAACAGCTACTTACCTGTCCTATACTCGACCTTACTGGGGGAAGAGCATAGCCAGGTTAAACTATATAGAAAAATTATCCCCCAAGGCTAAGGTAAGATATAAAGCCATTAACCTGTACAGTTCCGGAGATTATTCTCTCAAACAGATCGGTGAGATCTTTGAAATAAATAGGAGTACCTTTTACCGGTGGAGAAAAAACTACAAACCCAGTAGGGTTCAGAGCCTAGAGGATAGATCCAGAAGACCCCAGAGGGTAAGGGCTAAAATAGTCAGGAATCATCAAGTAGAGATGCAGGTTTGCCAAATAAGAAGGAAATATCCTTACTTTGGTAAAGAGAAGATAAAAAGAATACTAGAAAGAGATTGCCATATAAATATTTCAGTCTCCTCGGTAGGCAGAATTCTAACCCAATACAGGTCTATTCTCCCCAAGGTGAAGATACAAAGCAAAAGAATAAAGACTTTAAAGAAGAAGAGAATCAGGATAGCCCAAGTAAAAAAAGATATGAAAGGGATTATCTCCGAGTGGCTCCAGATCGATACCATAGAATTAAACTTAAGATTTACTAAAATCTTTCTCTTTTCTGCGGTAGATCCCTTATCCAAGCTTTATTATGTGAGGGCTTATCAGAGAGCTACCAGTTTAAATGCGCGAGATTTTCTCCTCAGGTTGACTTACTTACACCATGATAAAATTAAGTATCTACAGATAGATAATGGTTCAGAGTGGGAAAAGTATTTTATTCAAGAGGTGGAGAAAAGAAAGATGACTTTGGTTTACAATTATCCCAAGTCTCCCAAGATGAATGCCTTTGTGGAAAGAGTAAATGGTACGGTCCAGACCGAATATCTAGATAGATTTTATGAAGAGACCAATGTAGGTAAAATTAATGAAATACTATATGATTGTCTGATTGAGTATAACTTTTATCGACCTCATCGGAGCTTGAATCTTTTGACTCCGATTGAATATTGTAGTAAGTTAAATAATAGAGATGCGGAAATGGTGCAAATGTATTGGTCTCAAACAAGCTATTGACAAATTATTAATCTAAGCTATAATACAATTATAAGATAAGTTCATAATTTGGATCGGGGTGTCTCCCGGTCGGTAAAGGGTCTCCTGCAAAAGGAGACTCTTTACTTTATGGAAATAATTTTAAGCCCCAACCATCATATTCTCCTTCTTTATCACAATATATTTTCTCCTCAATAATCATAAAAGGTATATATGGTTCTTCACTATTTAATAAATGGCAAGGTAAAGGATATGCACATAAATCTGCAACTTGAAGCCCCACAATATTATCTTTCTTAAAGTTAAACTCGAATTTCTTAATTTTCCTTTTTAATCTATTGGGAAAGATATAATATGTACCTAAATCAAGTGTTGAATTGAATTGTGATAATAGTTTTTGATCTTCTTTTTTCCCTCTTCTTTCTGCTTTTATTTCTACCTCTGCGCTTTTATCTAATTCATCCATGCAAAAAACGAGTCTTTCAATTATAAAAGATAATGAAAGCGAATATGGATCTCTTGCACTTTTCCCATATCTTTTAATATATTCTTCTTTATTTATTCCCACTCCGATTATTTTGAATGATGAGTTGAATGGAAAAAATTTTGTTGAAATAATAAATTAAAAAAGTATAATAATAATATTGTGAAATAAATAATATGAAGGTATTTGGCCAAATATAAAATACGAAAATATTTAAAAAGGAGGTAATTAAATATAAAAGAATAAACATAAAAATTAAAAAAACAGAGGCTAAAACATTGTACTTAAATATATGTTTATCTACTTCTTCATTATCGTATTAGATATGTGTTAGAGACTAATTTACTATTTATTAGCAGTTTTTAGTTGTAGAAAGATAAAAAGAAAGGAAAGTACTAATGACCAAGCTAATGAAGATTAAAAGTTTAAAGAATTATGGTATCCCCTCTTATATTCTAAACATCTGGGAAGAACATTATTCTCCTTGCTTGCTACCCATACAGGAAGAGGCGGTAAGAAATTATGGGACTCTGGAGGATGAAAATCAAAATCTTCTGGTTATTGCTCCCACTTCATCAGGAAAGACCTTTATCGGAGAGATGGCTGCTATAACCCAGGTAATCCATCAGAAAAAGGTTATCTATTTAGTCCCCTTAAGGTGTTTAACTGAAGAAAAATATAGGCACTTTAAAAACCTTTACAGTAATTGGGGATTAGAGATGGTAATGTCTACACGGGCCCGCCGTGAAGATGACCACCGCATAATCCAGGGAAATTATAAAATAGCGGTAATGGTCTACGAAAAATTCTACTATTTTCTTCTGAAACACCCCAATTTTTTAATAGATGTTTCACTGGTAATAATAGATGAGATGCAGATGATCAATCATCCGAAATGGGGTCCTCTTTTAGAAAATATAATAGACCACCTGCGGAGAAAAAACGGAAATCTCCGGATCATCGCCCTGTCTGCCCTTATAGAAAATCAAGAAAAACTCCTAAAATGGTTTCCTGCTCAATCACTTATTTCCTATCAACGTCCGGTAGAGCTGCGTAAAGGAATGGTAAGAGAAGGCATCTTTAAATATATTACCTCTAAAAAGAAGAAGACTTATCGGAGAGAAATATTTTTTAAAGAAGATGCAGTTCGTGATAATTGTTTTGGGGATTATCTATTGGAGACAGTCAGATATTTTATTAACCAAAATGAATCTACTTTGATTTTCTTCTCAACCGGTGCTGAAACTCGACAATGGGCTAAATGGCTGGCTTCCCGATTAGAGTCTCCTGCTGCCTCTTCGGCAATAGGCGAACTTAGTGAAATGGAAGAGACTTTATCTAAAGATGAATTATTAGAATTGTTACCAAAAGGGATTGCCTATCATAATCAGGACCTCTCCTGTGAAGAAAGAAATTTAGTAGAAACTTACCTTAAAAAGGGAGAGATAAAAGTTATCTGTGCTACAAACATCTTAGCCATGGGTATCAGTCTGCCTTTTAAGAATGTCATCATTTCCCTGGATAAAATTCATCATGGTGAGGAAGATGACCGCTATATTTATCGAACCGGTCTTACCTTTACTGATATAGAAAATATGGGGGGAAGAGCCGGAATATTAAATATCGGAAAAGAGGGGAATTATATCCAGAATGGGCAGGAGTTTGGTAGGGTAATCTTCTTAGCCCATTCCCCTTTCTTTGAGACTATCTATCAAGAGCTTTACTTTAACTATCTTCAAAATGATCATCATCATAAACAGGATAAGAATCTCTCCTCACTCCGAAAAACCTTTCGAGCAGCAGAGATACCTGATAGATATTCAATTACTCCCTGTACGGGTAATCCTCTGACCAACTTGAATAACAGTATTAGTACTATACTGCCCACTAACCATTTAGTGAAGAAGGAAAAAGACCTGCTTACCTTTCTACTAAGCTTATTAGTAAACCATCAAGATGAATACAGTTCAAATAAAATAAAGCAATACCTCAGGGAAATCAGTGTTATTTCTGCTTGTCACCAGAGCAAGCCGGAGGGGGAAAATAATTTTTCAGGTTATTGGCAGTTCGATTTTGATAAAGATAATATCGAAAAAGAAATAGATTATTGTTTGGATATATTAGTGAAGAACAGATTGATTATGGAAGAAAAAAGTAGCATTTTATCTCCCACTGTTAATGGTGTTTTGATCATAGCTAAAGGAATTAAGGTAGAAACCTATCTTTGTTTTAAGACCTGGATGAAAAATAGTAAGAAGGGGGAAATCAGCAATTTAGAATTACTTATAGTCTTATCTGTAAGCAGAAATGGTAAAGACCTCCCCATCCCCTGCTCCCAGTCTTACAGGAATGATGATAAAAGAGGAAAATGTAATCATGAGTGGGATCGGGAAGAAATTTGCTGGTGTAGAATTTTAGGTTTAATCTTTAGCCAGGGTGAAGGAGATAAAGAAATCTATCGGGATAAGTTTATACTGAAAGAGGGAGAAGAGGAAACATCCACTTTAG
>Ga0265594_1000633_pt1 | contig 28563 bp, 32 predicted proteins | sample saktaG_11_FD_190147 | JGI IMG/M metagenome (GOLD analysis project Ga0265594, IMG submission 190147) | Saline water microbial communities from Sakinaw Lake, British Columbia, Canada - sak_2011_5_24_80m | ecosystem: Environmental > Aquatic > Non-marine Saline and Alkaline > Saline ... | reverse complement strand
CATTTTAATTACATGACGGGGAGTAAAATATTGGCCTTTTTTACCTTTAGAAACCTCTGTAATTAAATATTCGAAGGTGCTATCTATAATTTCGTATTCTCCTTGTCCTATTTCAAACAATCTCACATTTTCTAAAAAGGGAACACAAATATTGAGCCTATCAGGAGAAAGCCTAATTCGATCGGATGATTCAAAAGTATCCGGCCACTGCTGAACTGCATTTTTAAAAAGATTGTTAACTACTTCGTAAGTTTTTTCCGGCTCGCGATATTTTCTAAAAAGAACTTCTTGATCCTCTCGATGTTCCCGTGCTAATTTTTCATCAAAAAGCTTGGCATAGATAATTTTAAATATTTCTTCAAAAACATTGGCGCCAGAACCAGCGAGAGCTAATTCTTCAATTCTTTTAACAATATGAATAAAGTCAAACTTCGGATTAAGCTCTGGCCATGTTTTTTTGATTTCGAAAAGATCATCTATTGTCTGGTTGGCGGCAGGTATTTCGCTCAATGAATCCTGGAATTCTTTAGGATAAGGCCTGTAGAGAATTACTTTTTCTATTCCATTTGACCAAACTCCGATTTCTGAACCTTCGGCCGAAAGATAACTCTTTAATTGATCAATTCCTTTTTTCTCGGTAGGGTTTTTAACTTCAATGATGATATAAGGAGTAATCTTGTCTTTTTTATAAACAATAATATCTGCCGCTTTGGCATGAATTTCCCGCCCGAAATGAATGCTTTTTTCGGTATCAATCCGATTGAACGGGTATTTATAAGTAGTATGAAGCTTGTGGAGCCATAATTGTCTAACAATTTCTTCAGGCTTGCCTCTTTGTTTCTCTTTGTCAAAAACCAGCCTTGATTTTCCTGTTTTGATGTCCTTAATGTAAAATTTTTTGCGTTGTTCTTCTCGAATATCCAAAACCTCCTCAAAATTTATACCCTCAAATTCTTTAAGACCATATAAACCTCCTGGATCTTTAAAGATTTTGTCAATAATTTCTTTTGCCTGATTTGGTTTTATTGTCGGCATATTTTTCTAATCTATTTTTTTCCAATAACCGTTTTTTAAAACAGAAATCACCTTTCCTACTAATTTCATCTGATCGGTAGCAGGAATTATTTTGTGTTTAGGATTTTCGGGTTTGAGATAAATATAAGGCGGCTTATCATCGGAAATAAAGCGCTTTATAGTTGATTCACCATCGATATCAGCTAAAACTACATCTCCAGAGATAAATTCTTTTTCACTTTTGACTAGAACAACATCGCCGTCATCTATTCCTGCATTGATCATAGAATCACCGGAAATTTTCAGTAAAAAGACATTTTCCTGAAGCTGGGATACTTCACTAGAGATAGATTGCCACTCACCAGAAATTTCTATTGGCTCAATTGGCGCACCAGCAGTAGTACTGCCTAAAAAAGGCGCCAATGGAGGTTTCCCTAAAATTTCATAGCCCAATGGGAAAATTACCAAGCCCCGAGCCGAACCTTCAGTTTTCTTGATTAATTCTCTTTTCTCAAGCTTATTTAAAAGATCAACAATGGATTGATTAGAAACAACTCCCAAACTTTCTCTCATTTCCTCAAAAGTAGGTGGATAACCACTGTCTTTAATATAACGATAAATTATAGCTAAGAGCTCTTTTTGTCTTTCTGTAACCTGTTTCTTCATGCTTTTATTTTACCCGACTATTTATTCTAGTGTCAAGAGGCAAATTTCTAGAGAGGATGTATTTGGAAGACGAGTCATAAAATGTCAATTTTTTTAATCGCTCCTTCACGAAGAATTTGCCATGGTTTTGAAGTACAATCGATAACCGTTGAGGTTTTTTTGTATTGCCCGCAGGATGTTTTAAAAACAAAATCAACTGATTTTAAAAATTCTGAATCCAAATCAAAAAATTTATAGGGAGTTTCTTTACCGGCAAAATTGGCGGAAGGCGCGAGAATGGGCACACCAACCCCTTCAATTAATTTCAAAGCAATTTCATGAGACGGCATCCGCACACCCAGGCTTTTTCCTCCCGCTCGCACCAAACTGAGAACTATTTCTTTTTGACAATAATAAATAATGGTCAATGGCCCTGGCCAAAATTTTTTGACTAAATTTTCAATTTCAAACGGTAGTTTTTGCCAATATCTCTTAGCCATTTGAAGACTGGAAACAAGGACCAAAAAAGGCTTTCCTTTAGGTCTGCGCCTTAACTTAATCAATCGCCTGACTGCTTTCTCATCATCTATCCGACAACCAACTCCATACGCTGTCTCCGTCGGAAAAACCACAATTCCTCCTTTTTTCAGAATTCTAATTGCTTGATGAACAGATTTCATCTTCTTCTCTAATTTTAACGAAACAGAAAGATTGTTAAACCCCAAAGAGCGTGATTGATTATCGGAGCAATGATATTGCCGGTTTTAACCATTAAAAAACCATTCCCTAAACCAAGAAGAAAAGTCAAGAAACCCTGGATAAAAAGCATTGAAGGTTCATAGCCCCAGACGAAAATGGCAACGGGAAAATGGATTAAACTAAAAAGCAAAGCGCTGACAACACCAGCCGCCAGTTCGTTTTTCCAAACCTTCAAAAGCCGGGTGAAAACATAACCTCGGAAAAGAATTTCTTCAGAAAAGGCAGTCGCCAAAGAAAGAAATACCAACCAGAGAAGAGAAATTTCTGTTAAACCAAAGCTGGAAAAAGAAATACTGCCATATTTCCAATAATTGACCAGTATTCCCAAAAAGGTAAAAACCATTCCCAAGCCAAGACCAAAATAAATATTTCTAAACAAGTTTATACTAGAAAGACCTATCGAGGATAAATCTTCTTTCTCTTTTTTTATTAACCAAAGTACCGGGCCAATAAAAATAATTGGTTTAAAAATCAACTCTTCAAGCCAGTCAGGAAAAACGAAAAAAAATCGATAAAAACTCCAAGTCAAAAAAACAAAAATAAAAACGCCAAAAACTCTTTTTTTAATTTTCATTTTTACTCCTTAAACTCTCCTCTTTTAATTCTTCTCTTAAGCCTTTTTAACATTTCGACATATTCTTTTCCTAGGTCAATTCTATAATAATCCGCTAAAAGCAAAAGGTCAAACAAAATATCACATAAAGCATCAGCAATCGAATTACCCTTATGAAGCACTCTTTTCGGCTTATTCTTTTCCTCAACCAAAATGGCATTGGCCAGTTCACCCACCTCTTCCACCAAATCAATAAACCTTTCTTTTTTACCCCACTGGAATTTTTTGGAAAATTGCTGGCTAATTTCTCTGCTTTCTTTAGTTAGTTTTTTAAAATTCATTTAATCTCTTTACTATTTTTATCACTATCTGCTCAGGTGTCAAATCAGAGGTGTCAATTCTTAAGTCATAAAACTTTGGGGCCCAAAAATCAATACCGTAAATCCTTTTCGTTTTGTCTCGAAAAAATTTATCTCTTTCTCTAAGATAAGAAAGCGCTTTTTTTTGAAGAATATCGTCTCTTTGAGCTATTCTCTGAGCTCTAATTTTCTCTGAAGCATAAAGCCAAACTTTCAAATCCGCCTGAGGAACGTGATAAGCGCCAAGCATCGAGACTAAAACGCAATCACCAGTTTTTTTCACTTCGCTTTTTTGCCACTGATCGAGTTTCTTGTCCCAATAATCAGAATCTGAGGTATATTTCCTCTCAAAATCCATGACATCAATTCTTTTTTGATTGGCAAAAACTCTCAAGCTGGCTCTGATCAATGGCAATTTTAATTTTTTAACCAAAAGTCCGGCAATAGTATCTTTACCCGAACCGGCAGTTCCGGAAATAGTAATAACCATAAAATTATACTATCTGAATTTTCAAATATATTCAATTGTGCTTGGCGGTTTGGGTGTAATGTCAAAAAGTACTTTGACCACCGTCGGAATCTTACTGGTAATTCTGCGTTGAATTATCTCTAAGCTTTTCCAAGGAACTTTGGTCGCTTTAGCAATCATTGCATCTTTTGATTCCACTGACCTAACAATAATAATATCGCCAAAAACTCTTTTTCCGTTTTTCATTCCAGTAGCTTTATCATTCAATAAAACCGCAAAACATTGAAAAGGTTTCAATCTGGCAAGTTCTTTTTCAACAATGACATGAGCTCTTCTGACAATTTTTACTCTTTCTGGTGTAACTTCACCAATAATCCTAAGCGCCAAACCCGGTCCGGGAAAAGGCATTCTATTCCAAGCTTTTTTGGGTAAACCCAAAACCCTAGCAACATTTCTCACTTCAGGTTTATAAAGACCCCTCAGGGGTTCTATGACCGACAGTCCATACTTTTGGGCATTAATGCCAATTTGTTCTAAAACATTGTGTTGAGTCTTAATTCCTTTTTGAGTCTCTATAATATCGGCCTTAATTGTTCCCTGAATTAAAAAAGGTGTTTTTTCTTTCTTAACCACCTTTCCTAATGTTTGATAGAAGGCTTCCCTAAAAGCAATTCTTTTTTCTTCTGGATCTTCTATACCCTTCAACATCTGAAAAAATGTTTTTTGGGCCCTGATAATCTTGATTTTTAAACCTAAATCCATCCCCATTTCAGCCACTTTTCCTGGCTCTTTTTCTCTCATCAAACCAGTGTCAATCGTCACTGCCACCAGTCTTCTTTTTAAAGCCTTATCACCTAAAATCATGCAGGTAAAACTATCTACTCCGCCTGAAGTAGCCACCACCGCCCTCTCTTTGCCAACCAAATTTTTAATTTCTTGAATTTTTTCTTGAATAAATTTTTTGGTATTTATGTTCACTTTTCTTACTTCCTTTATTAAACCTTAATAATTGCCTCCTGTTTCAGTGATTAAAATATCATGAGGATGGCTTTCGCGCAAGCCGGCGCCAGTGATTTTTATGAATTTGGCTTTTTGATGAAGTTGAGGTATATTTTTAGCACCAAGGTAAACCATTCCTCTTTTCAACCCACCAATCAATTGATGAACAAAATCAGCTATTTTACCGCGATAAGGAACTAAGCCTTCCACTCCCTCGGCAATCAATTTTCCTTCCTTATCCTTTTCGTATTTTTGGCCATAACGAACCGCTCCTCCTTCTTTCATCGCGCTAATCGACCCCATTCCCCGATAAGATTTATATTTTTTACCTTTAATTGTTACTATTTTTCCCGGCGCTTCTTTAGTAGCAGCGAAAAGAGAACCGATCATCACGATTGAGCCGCCCGCTGCTAAAGCCTTGAGAATATCACCTGATGTTCTTATTCCTCCATCAGCAATAACAGGAATATTATATTTTTTAGCTACTTGACTGCATTCCTTAATTGCAGTTAACTGAGGCACTCCCATTCCTGTTACTATTCTGGTGGTGCAAATCGAACCGGGTCCAAGACCAACCCTGACAGCATCTGCTCCTGCTTTAATTAAAGCTAAAGTTCCTTTAACAGTCGCCACATTACCAGAAATAAGGGATATTTGAGAAAAGTTTTTCTTCACCCAGCTTGTAGTGTCAATGATAAATTGAGAATGGCCATGAGCACTATCAATCACTAAAACATCGACCCCGTTTTTTACTAAAGCTTTAGTTCTTACTTCTAAATCCTTACCGACTCCCACCGCCGCTCCTACTAAAAGATTAAGCTTTTTCACTTTTCTCACTTCTTCTGCTTGTTTTTCAATTGATAGATTGCGATGAATTATGCCTATCCCTCCTTCTTGCGCTAAAGCAATCGCAAGCCTTGCTTCGGTAACCGTATCCATCGGAGAAGAAATAAGGGGAATTTTTAATTTAATCTGCGAGGTTAAATAAGCCGTCAAGTCAATATCCTGACTCCGTAAAGCAGAATATTGAGGTAAAAGCAAAACATCGTCAAAAGATAAGCCTTCTTTCATTTTGTGATTGGTCTTGATTGTAAAATATAGATTTTTTTCTTCATTATTGCCCATTCGATGTCTTGAGAAGAACGATAAAATTCCTCGATTTTAAGAGCAATATCAGTTAATTCTTTGATCTCTTTTTGGGCCAAAACCTCACCATTAATTGATTGTTTTTCTAATATCGCTCTAGTCTTTTTATCAATTAAAATTCTTTCCGGATTAACCAGACCAGAAACAACCTTTTCGCCTAATCCCTTAGCGGCTTCAATCATTAAAATATCTTTATTGTTTTGAAAAACATTCTCGGTAAAAATCACGCCGCCTTTCTCAGCAAAAATCATCTCCTGAACAATAACTGCCATTTTAATATCTGAAACGGAAATATTCTTATATTGACAATAAGCTAAAACCCTTTCTCCTGAAATCGAAGCCCAGCATTTTTTTATCGCTCTAATCAGATTTTCCTTAGAAACCGAAAGACAGCTTTCAAATTGACCGGCGAAAGAAGCTGTTTCTGTATCCTCGCAAGTTGCTGAAGAACGGACTGCAACTTTATCTGTTTTAAGACTTTTGAGATTTTTAAAGATTAAGTCTTTCATCTGTCTGTCCATTTTCCCCATTGCGGCCGTGGTGATAATGAAAGCATGAGGAACGTTAAAACCCCGCTTTTTCATCTTAATTAAATTCATTGCCTTGCCGCCAATAAGCTCGTTATGGCTGGCTAAGTTTATCTCATCAAGAGTAACAATTAATTTCGCCATTTTCTTTAATCTCAACGAATTTTTGCTGACTAATTTTAAATTCATTCGCTAAAACAGAAGGAAGGCGCGCTTCGCGAAGAATGGTGACGGCATGAGCAGTTAAACTGCCTTGAGTTAGAATAACAGCCTTGGGTTTAAAGCGATAAACCAATTTAGTAATAAAATCAATATTTAAATTATCGGTAACAACAATAAACTTTTCTGACATTTTGTGACAGCTGCGATAATTTGTCAATTCTTGAATATCATGAATATAAATTATTTCTCCTTTAACTTTTTTGAGAAAAATAGGAATGTTTTTAGTTGAAATACTGGATGATTTTTGCTTTTTAATTTGAGAGTTCCTTGCGCTTTGAAAAATAAGCTCACCAGTTCTTAAAACAGCACATTCAATTTCTTGAGAACCATATTTCTCCTCCATCCGCAATGCATATTGGTAAATTTTCTTAATCTCTTTATCAGTAAAAACTGGTTTCGTTCGTTCTTCATCCGACAATTTTATTTTCCGCAACCCACTTTCTGAAGGTGTCAAAGTAAAATCTTTGTATGCAATATGCTTTTCTTTGATTTTGCCTGTTTTCTTATCAATCTTATAAACATCTGGTGTTACTCTGCCCCTGGTAAAAATGTTAGTGGTTTCGCCAAACGCTGCTTCAATATGAATATTGCCTAAACCGTCATTGGAAAAAACTGCCCCTGCCTTGTTGGCAGTATAAAATCCCTGAATAAGATAAGCAAACTCTATTTCTTTTAACCGCTTAAACTTTCTGATAATTTTATCATAACCATCAGTGATCGCCTGAATCATTTCTTTAAAAGTAGGTAAATTAAGCCTATTAGCAACAATAAACTCAACCCCGGGTATCTCAGCAAAAATAGAAGGCCTAACAGTAACCGTATAATTAGCTTTTTGAAGCTTATTAAATAAAATTTCTAACCCTTGCTCTGCCTGAGAAGCTAGTTCTTTGTTTTTTAGATAAAATTCAAAACTTTTAGGTAAAAGAAGATGAGGAAAAGGGACTGTAGGAATATCAAGTTTAACTAGACGGGCAATGGAATTAATTTTTTCGCTTTTGAGAACAAACCGATAATCTTCAATCGGAATTAGATACTTCCCATCAACCATAATTTAGTATATAAAAATGTTACTAACTTGTCAAGCAGTTTACAACTTTACCAAACTAGTTAAGGAATTTGAAGGCGGAAAGGATTTGGTCATAGAAAAGGACTAAATTTTTACCGCTTGACAGAAGCTCACATTGTGTATACAATAGCATTATTATGAGCAGTACGGCCATCATCAATATCAGGACTGATGCAAAGATAAAAACTAAGGCTCAAGCAATAGCCGAGAAGCTAGGTCTGAGCTTAAGCACTGTCATTAATGCTTACTTGAGACAGATGATTCGTACCAAGAGCGTTTCCTTTAGCCTAACTGAGCAACCAACTGATTATTTGCTCAAATCCCTAAGAGAATCCAAAAGGGATATCAAAAAGGGCTTTGTTTCTCCTACTTTTGATAATACTAAGGACGCTGACAGATGGTTAGATAATCCAAAAGCAAAATATGAAAATCAGATACAGCAGGGAGTTTAAAAAACAATATACCAAAGCATCCAAGAAAATAAGGCAGGCTTTTAAAAACAAACGTAATCTTTTTCTTAAAAATCCCCACAATCCCGTCCTCAATAATCATAAACTCAAAGGAAAACTTGAAGGCTATAGAAGCATTAACATTACCGGCGATTGGCGGGCAATATACTCAGAATATAAATCTTCGGTTGTTATCTTCGAGACGCTCGGCACTCATAGTCAGTTGTACAAATAACAAACTGACACCTCTAAGGTGTGAAAATTGCAATTACGAAGCAAAACAATCCCAGAATGGAATAGGTTTAAAACTCGAGGTCGCGAGAATAACTGATAGAGAAAGTTCATTCTCTAGTAAAAATATAAGCGTTCTTTTCTCCCTTTTCAGTTACTTTCCTCATCCGCTTTAGCAATCTCTTAATTGGCATGTTCTGTCTCGTTCTGCCTTCTTCACAAACTCCAACTACAGTAACCCTGTTGGCCTCAACTGACTCAACTCCCCAAATATGAGGCATATCTATTGCCCGCGCATTGATTCTTACGGCAAAAAACGCATTTTTTTCTTGGGCATTCTTTTCTTGGGCACGGAAGAAATCTTCTTTCAAATGATCAGACGTAACACATGTTCCGCTCATGGTCATACCCAAATCAATTGGAATTCCAGCCACTTGAAAAGCCTCTCTGAATAAGCGGGCACTAGTGTCCGAATTACTATCTCCTTCCAAAAAACAGCGTTGGGCATCTCTGTAAACTCTACGGGAAACATTTCCAACCTCTGATAAAGCATCCACCATTGCCACACTGCAGTTACCTTTTCCTAAACCAGCCTCACCAGCTTGAATCATTCGTTCAAGATGTTTTATGGTCATTCTTCTTAGTTTATCTTATCCTATAGGCTTTTGTCGAGACTTAAATCTAACACCTCCGAGGCGTTACAGGCCTGCCTGTCGGCAGGCAGGTATGACACCTTTGGTATTTTACTTGAGAAGCAAATACTCATCTAAAACTTTTTCTGCCAGCTTGCGTCAACCGACATGTTATAATTGACACATGGCAAAACAAATTAAAAATTTAAAATTTAAAATTAAAAATTATATTTTTAATCTCAAGTCTTTCTCTCTTTTGCTGGCCTTAATTGCTATTTGCTATTTGCTATTTACTATCTTTAAAGATCTTCCTTCACCAAGCCAGCTGAAAACTACTCCTTATCCTGTTTCCACCAAAATTTTTGATCGAAACGAAAAGCTGCTTTACGAAATCTGGGCTGAACAAAAAAGAACTCCGATCAAGCTTGAAGAAGTACCTAAAACCTTCATTCAAGCTACAATTGCCATTGAAGATAAAGATTTTTACAAACACAGAGGTTTTTCCCAAAGAGGTATTTTCCGCGCTCTCTTTAATATTGTTTTTCATCACCAGCTTCAAGGCGGCTCAACTATCACTCAACAATTAGTCAAAAATGCACTCCTTAGCCCAGAAAGAACCCTTAAACGAAAAATCCGAGAAGCTGTTTTAGCCTCCGTAACTGAAATGATTTATTCCAAAGATGAAATTTTAGAAATGTATCTTAATCAGGTTCCTTACGGCGGTGAAGCCTGGGGCGTTGAAGCAGCCGCCGAAAAATATTTCGATAAAAAAGTTGGCGAGTTAAATCTAGCCGAGGCAGCTCTTTTAGCCGGCCTTCCTCAAGCGCCGACCAGATATTCACCGTTTGGCGTTCATCCCGAGTTTTCTGGAAATAGAAAAGAACAGGTTTTAAGAAGAATGGTAGAGGATCATTACATTACCAACGAGGAGTTCGAAGAGGCAAAGCAAGTACCATTAGAATTTGCTGCCCAAAGAACAGATATTAAAGCACCTCATTTTGTTATGCATATTAAAGAATTACTGGTCGAAGAATATGGAGAAAAGTTAGTTGAACAAGGAGGCTTGAGAGTAAAAACAACTTTAGATTTAGACCTTCAAGAATTTGCTCAAGAAACAATCGCCAGCGAGGTTGCTAAACTAAAAAGATCTAAAATTAGCAATGCCGCCGCTTTAATCACTAAACCTAAAACCGGAGAAATTTTAGCTATGGTGGGCTCAAAAGATTATTGGGCTGAAGATATCGATGGCAAAGTCAACTGCACTTTAGCATCACGCCAGCCCGGATCATCAATTAAGCCTATTAATTACGCACTGGGTTTTTTGAATGGCTATCATCCAGCTACTCTTTTACTTGACATCCCTACCTGCTTTGCTGTCTCTGGCCAACCTCTTTATTGCCCTAATAACTTTGATGGCAGTTACAAAGGTCCAATTCAGGCCAGATTCGCTCTAGGCAATTCTGTCAATCTATCAGCAGTAAAAATGCTTTATTTAAACGGCGTGGAAGCGATGGTCGATTTAGCGAAAAAAATGGGCATTGAAAGTTTTCAAGATCCAACCCGTTACGGCCTTTCTTTAACTTTAGGCGGCGGCGAAGTCAAAATAACTGAAATGGCAACTGCTTTTGGTGTTTTTGCCAATTCAGGGATTAGAGTTGATCTTAATCCTATCTTAAAGGTTGAAGACTATCAGGGTAAAATTTTAGAAGAATTTGAACCAAAAGAAAGAGAAAGAGTTCTGCCGATGGAAGTAACTTACTTAATTTCTCATATTCTTCTGGACAATAATGCCCGAGCCGGAGTTTTCGGCAGCGGCTCCTATCTGGTTATTCCTGGCCATGCCGTTTCTGTTAAAACCGGCACGACTAATGATCGCCGAGACAATTGGACTGTAGGCTATACCCCTAGTTTTTTAACTATTGTCTGGAGCGGCAATAACGATAATTCCTCGACACTGACCTTCGGAGCTACTGGTGCCGCTCCTATTTGGAATAAAATCATGCGGCAAGTTCTAGAGGATCAACCTGATGAATGGCCTTCAAAGCCAGAAAATATCGTTGGCCGCCAAGTCTGTGCTTTATCAGGAAAACTGCCAAGCAATGACACTCCTGAAGGAAGTTGTCAAACCAGGTTCGAATATTTTATCAAAGACCATGAACCAAACGAAACAGAAATTCCTAAACGTTTTATTGAAGTTGACAAAACTACCAATCGAATTGCCAATAATGATACGCCGCCGGAAAATCGCGAACTTCAAGAACACCCGGTTGTCGAAGACGCCTTAGGAACCATTTACTGTCTTGACTGCGCCCCCCCGGAAAAACCAGTCATCATTAAATATCCTTAGCACTTAACAGTAAATCACACCTATGATTGAAAGAAAACCTTTCTATGTGCAACATCGGGATGGAACTTCAACCATTCTTGGAGCAAAGGATCATTCTTTTAGTGCCTTTGTGTCACCATCACACCCAATCTCGGAAGGAGATATAGAAAGTAAAATCAAGCAAGTCTCTCTTCCTTTTGAAGATAGACCAGCAACCATAGTAGGCTGGGGAGGTTTCTCAGTTGCCGTAAGACTGGAGAATTCTTTGTCCCCGGATACTACTAGAGAAGTTGTAATTTTTAGACCGCTTTCGCCAGAAGACAGTATAAACCCTTTAAAGAAGGTAAGCTTAAGTTGGCAAAATGAACAAACTGTCAATCAACAATTTACTCCATTTACTATCCCGCAGCATCTTGTTATTGTTAATGGCATTGATGGAAAACCGACGGCCTTAAAAGTTGCTAAAGAAGTAGAAGGAGCAACTTTTAAAGACTCCTCCTTATTGGCGGTTCTTAATAACACTTCTGTTTTAGAGCAATATATTCAATTTTGCCGAAAAGCTCTCGGAGTATTTATTTCTGAAGGAAAACTGGTAGACAGTTCTGGACATTTGGCAAGAAATAAACTAAGGCAAGTTTGGATCGGAATGGTCCCTTTCTATTCTGATAATTTAATGATTGAATACTGTTCTAATAAACTTGTCTTTGTAGATTGCGATGTAAAACCAAGTATCCATTTCTTTCATAAAGCTGATTGGCTACAAAAGATGGGAATCCTCATGAGAGCTGGATTTATGGAAATAACAGCAGTAGCCGCTAAAACATTTACTTTAGCACATCGAGCAAGAGACTTGTTTTTTGAGGAAGATTACACAAAAATAAACAGAGATCGAATTAAAAGCAGCGAAGAATATCGAAATTTCACTGGTGGCCTACGAGAGATAGTTCAAACACTGAATGATGCTGAGGTAAATTACAGAGTCGTTGGGTCTATAGGTATAGCAGGAATAATCCAATCTGGTGGTGGTGAGTTTTATTTAACACCAAAAAGAGTAAATCAATCGGGAAGAGATGTCGACATTATTGTTCTCGATCACAATTCTGAAAAAATTGCAAGACTTCAGAAATATTTGATAGAACGAAGTAAAAAAATAAAGGGGTATCCTCCTGCTTCCTTGGTAACACCAATAGAGATTGATGAAAACACAAGTGAAGCTAGATATCCTCATGATAGAATCCTGCCCACAGAAATCACAAAAGTAGGAATAGACCAAGGTGGCAAAATCTATCAAGTTTATAAAGATTTAGTATCCGTAATTGACGGGCAATTGTTAGAATCAGTAATAGTTGAGTATGAAGGAATACCGTTTCCGACTATGGCTCCTGGGGTTTTGGCTGGATATTACTTAACAAGAGGTGGTAACTTTAAACTAAAAGATCTAAAGAAAATTGAAGTTCTTTTTGCCTATGAAAAATTCCACGTCCCGGTTGAGTTTCGCGATTTTGCCCAGACAATCCGCCACAGTTACCCAAAACTTTATAGGAATTTCCTTGTTAGGGAACTACTTAACTACTGGAGCGGCGGTCTCATAAGTGGAGGTCGAATAACTAAATTTGTCGATTACCTTAAACTGATACCAGTCTGAAAACCGCGAACTTCAAGAACACCCAGTTATCGAAGACGCCTTAGGAACCATTTACTGCCTTGACTGCCCGCCGCCCGAAAAACCCGTCATTATCAGATAATCCTAGGTGCCCTACCTATTTAACAAAGCAAAAGAAACAACCAAAGCGGAATAAAAATTATTCCTTTTTGATAATCCAATAAAGAATCTGTAACTACTATCCCTCCATTTAATTTATATTGACCGATAAATTTCTTAATTCCTTTAAGATCATCTTGGGCTATATTTTTTCTAAACTTTACCTCTATTGGCAAGATAAAACCAAACTTATCAACTACAAAATCGACTTCAAAGTCTCCTTTTCGCCAGAAAGAAATTTTCTTTTCTTCTTTATTGAGATGATTAAAAACTAAAGTTTCAGCTCCTATGCCTTTCTCTTCAGAGCTAAAAATTTTTTCAGTCGAATATTTCAAAACTGAATGACGCAGTCCTAAATCACAAATATAAAATTTTTTATTCGCCTTAAGCTTCGCCATCTCTGCTTTGCGAAACTGCCAGAGCTCCCAAATAAGAAAGGCAGAACTTAAGTAAGTCAGGTAATTCCTAATTGTTTCACTTCGCGCGCCACTTTCAGAAGCTAAATTTCGATAACTAAAAATTGAACCAGAGCGTTGAGCTACTCTCAAAATCAGGCCCTGTAAAAGCTTGACATCTCTAATTTCGGCAATTTGGGGAATATCCTGAGCCGTAACTCTTTCCAAAACATCTTGATTAAGATAACGATAAACAATACTCAAATCCTCGTGTTTATAGACACCAGGAAAACCTCCTTTTTCCATATATTGATGAAGGTGTGATACTGCTAGATTTTGCCTCGCCATTACTTCTTGTTTTTTTTCTTTTATTCGCAACCAAAAAGATTCAAAACTTTTATAGTCTCTTAACTCTTGATATGGTTTTTTAAAAGTGTATAAAAATGAATAATTAGTCAAAGAATATGAATCAAGCTTCCATGATTCTTCTACTTGGCTTTGATGTAATTTTAAAAATTCTTCAAAACTCATTGGAAAAAGCTTTATCTCGCTAATTCGACCAGCTAAACTTTCCCTTCCCTTTTCAATAATCCTACTGCTTGCCGAACCGGAAATAATAAATTTGATTTTGTAATTAAGATCATAATAGCGCTTTAGCCACAGCTCCCATTTTTTTAAATACTGAATCTCATCCAGGAAAACATAAATTGGTTCTCTTAAATTATTCAATTGTTCTTTGAGAACCACTTTTTCATACGTTTCTAGGCACTTCTCCAGAAACTCTTGATTATCAACAAAAACAGGATCGCTGATGGAAAGGAAAAGAATCCTTTTAGGATCTATTTTTTTTTTCAAAAGTAAGTTAATTAACTGATAAAGAAGGGTTGTTTTTCCTGTCTGTCGCGGACCCACAAGACTAACAATTCTACTATAGTCTTCATAGGGCAATTCTATTTGGAGTCCCGAAAAAGCTCTTCGATGGTATTTCTTAAGAAGCTCACTCTGAATTTTCCCCGTTAGCCACCAATTATTATAGAAATTAAGAATCTCTAATTCATCCATTGAAAACATACTACTACAACCACTAACCTTTGTCAAGTTCTTAACGGTTATAATAGTTAAGAATAGAAAAATGTCTCTTTGCCACTGCCTGGCTATATCCTACCAATCGGAACCATATCAGACATCCTTGGGTGTCTACTTATCACACATCTGGTGTGTGCAGAGTGTACAGAATTTTGTTATCCTGAGATTTTTTGCTAAAATAGAATCATGAATTTAAGAAATCAAATTCAACAAGATATCAACAAGGCTCTTAAAAAGAAAGAAAAGCAAAAATTGTCAATCTTGCGCTTTTTAAATGCCCAAATTCAAAACAAGGAAATTGAAAAGGGTAGAAAAAAGCTCGCTGATGAAGAAATTATCAAATTGATGAGAAAACAAGTTAAAGAACTAAAAGAAAGCTTATCGTTTTTTGAAAAAGGTAAAAGAGAAGATTTGATCAAAAAAACAAAAACAGAAATTGAGATTTTAAAAACTTATCTGCCGCAGCAATTGTCTGATGAACAACTGGAAAAAGAAGTTGAAAAAATAATTAAACAAAATCCTTCTGTTTCTCATCAGGGTGCTTTAATTGGTCTTTGTGTCAAAGCCCTGGCTGGCCAGGCGGATAACCAAAGAACCGCCCGGATGGTGAAAAATATGGTAAAATCCTAACCTCTCCATCGAATTGAAATTAAGGAAAACATTCTTATTTCATCAATTCAAATGTACCGTCTAAAGGCCGGTAAATTGCCTCTGTTTTTTCTGGACAAGAAACAAAAACACGCTCTCTCCATAAGAGCGGACTAATACCGCCTACTAAGTTTCTTAACTCTGCTTGTCTAGCAAGCCTTCCTTTACTTAAAGGATCATGTAATACTATCGAGTAAAATCTTCTGTTCCCCTTTTCTCCTTCCATACTAATTTGACCAAGTCTAAGCTCTTCCGGATTGCAGCCTGTTGTTTCAACAATAGCTCCTTTTAAAAAATCATGACTATTGGTAGAACTATAGAAAGTTGTTGTTTTCGAGCCCCTACCCTTCATTGCACAAAAAATGTAATGTTGGCTTATCCCTAACTCACTGACATTCCCCTGATCCTTAATCCTTTCTGTAAATCTAACCCTAATCCCACTTTCATACCCTAATATTTTAGTCAGAGAATTTTTTACAAAAACCTCTACAACTTCTTTTTGACTCATATTTATATTATAACTGATTACTGTATGTTTGGCCATTCCCGCCCAAATGGTGATCAAGAAATTCAAATCATAATTATGATTATTCCGTCATTGCGAACGTATGTGAAGCAATCTATATTCGAGATTGCTTCGTCGCTTCACTCCTCGCAATGACAAGAAAGAATCTCCTCGCAATGACGAAAAAAAGACGCTCTCTCAGAATGACGGTTTATTCCTTCTTTTAAACCAGATTCTCTTCTGTTAAAATAAAAATGAAATGGCGGGAAGGACAGGTTCCAAAATTTTAATTATTCTTGAAATAATCGGACGACCGATCTTCTATTTGTTTCTGTATTTTACATATTACATGTTACATGTTACATGTTACATCTTATTTATTATCGGCAATCTCTCTCTTCGATTAATCAAATCCCTATTTTTGGTCAAGGATATCGGACATTTTGCGTCGAGACTGACTACTTCGATTATTCAAACTACTAACCAACTTCTTCTTAAATTGAAACTTCCAAAAATAAAAATTGTTCTGCCTAAAATATGCAAAAAAGTAATCATTTTAGTCTTTTGTCTTTTGTCTTTAATCTCTGGTCTTTACTTTTTCTATCTTTCTATCTTAAAAGACCTGCCCAAACCAAATAAACTCATCACCAGAAATCAAATCGTAACCACCAAAATTTATGATCGAAATGGCCAGCTCCTTTATAAAATCTACCGCAATCAAAACCGAACTCTGCTCAAATTAGAAGAAATTCCTCTTCCTTTACGACAAGCAACAATCAGTATTGAAGATCGGGATTTTTATAACCACCCTGGTTTTACTCTTAAGGGTATCCTGCGGGCGGCTTTCAATACTATTATTAAAGGAAAACTCCAAGGCGGTTCAACCATCACCCAACAATTAGTCAAATCAGCGCTTTTAACTTCTGAGCGAACCTTAACCCGAAAGGTTAAAGAACTAATTTTATCTATCCAAGTTGAATCTTATTTCTCGAAAGATGAAATTCTCCAAATGTATTTAAATGAGGTCGGTTATGGAGGAGCTGCATATGGAGCCGAAGAAGCATGTCAACTTTATTTTGGCAAATCAGTTGAAGAAATAAACCTGGCTGAAGCTGCCTTATTAGCTGGTTTGCCAAAAGCGCCAACAAAATATTCTCCTTTTGGCGCTCATCCTCACCTGGCTAAACAAAGACAGGCAGAAGTTCTTCGTAGAATGGCCGAAGACGGCTATATTACAGAAAACCAAAAACTAAAAACTAAAAACCAAAAACTAATTTTCAAACAACCAAAAGAAACAATCCTGGCGCCACATTTTGTCATGTATGTCAAAGACCTTCTTGTCGAAAAATACGGAGAAAAATTTGTTGAAGAAGGGGGTTTAGAGGTAATTACTTCTTTGGACCTAGAAGTCCAGAAAATGGCAGAAAAAGCAGTTAGTAAAGAAATCGAAAAATTAAGAAATTTAAAAGTTGGTAATGGCGCAACATTGATAACCAACCCAAAAACAGGAGAAATACTAGCCATGGTTGGCAGTAAGGATTACTTCAATCTTGAGGAAGATGGCAATGTTAATGTCACCATTATGTCTCGTCAACCTGGAAGCGCTATCAAGGTTGCCAACTATGCCTATGCTCTCTCCAATGGCTATACCCCTGCCACCCTTCTCTCCGATACACCAGTCACTTATAGAATCCCTGGTCAGCCTCCTTATTCGCCAAGAAATTATGACAACAAATTCCATGGCAACGTTCCTTTAAGGGTAGCTTTAGCTTCATCTTATAATGTCCCGGCAGTTAAGGTTCTTGCTTCCTATGGAGTCGACAAAATGATTGAAACAGGAGAAAAAATGGGTATCACCACCTGGACTGATCGCTCACGTTTTGGTCTTTCCCTAACTCTAGGCGGCGGCGAAGTCAAAATGGTAGACATGGCCGTAGCTTATGGAAGTTTGGCAAACTTAGGTAAGAGAGTCAATCTGAATCCTATTCTTCAAGTCAAAGATTACAAAGGAAAAGTATTAGCGAATAGCGAATGGCAAATAGCGAATGGCGAAAATGTCTTGGATCCAAAAGTTGCTTATTTACTGACTAACATTCTTTCTGACAATAATGCTCGTACGCCGACTTTCGGAGCAAACTCTCTTCTTATCATTCCTAACCATACAGTAGCCGTGAAAACAGGCACCACCCAAAACCTAAGAGACAACTGGACAATTGGTTACACGCCCAGCTATTTAGTGGCTGTTTGGGTGGGCAATAATGACAATAAACCTATGAGTTGGGTTGCTAGTGGCATCACTGGCGCTACTCCTATTTGGCACAAAATTATGAAAACCATTCTCCAAGATAAAGACAATGAAAATTTTCTCCAACCAGAATCTCTAATAAAGATTGAAATTTGCGCTCTTAATGGTCTCCTTCCTTGTCAGGGCTGCCCTACTAGAACCGAGTATTTTATTCCGGGAACAGAACCAAAACTTCACTGCGATCCTGAAAAAATGAAAAAACCAACGCCAAAACCCACTGATAAAATCCTCGAAGGCATCTCTATCGAGAGATAAAATCCAACACCTTTGAGGTGTCACAGGTATGACACCCTTGGCAACTTAAGAACTAATCATCTCCAGTTGATATTTTTTTACTTCCTCGAATATTTCTTTCTTTGCTTTTTCCCAAGAAAATTTTTTATCTAAAATTTTGATTTCGCGTTTTTCTTTTTTTTCTTCAGCGTCCTTGAAATAAATTAGAGCTTTAAGTAAAAGCATCTGCTGATAGCTGGGATATTTTTTAATGGCCCAAGAGATTAATTTCTTTAGCGGATATTTCTTCAAGAGATAATAAATATCAATAAAGTCTCTTTTTGTTCCCCGTTGGACAACAGCGGTAATTTTCATCGCCGCAATATCCTGAATTGAAGCAAGTAAAATTTGCTCAAAGGAAATAAAAGAATTAAGAAGTTCATAAGGATAATAAAAAAGGGAAAATTCGGTTTTTTTAAATTTTCCAAAAATCGTTCCCCTGGCTGTTCCTGTAATTTTAATTTGAGGAATTTCAGAATCAAAAAGACGAGTAATATTTTCTATCTTAAAAGATTTCGGAGTATAAAAATCTAGATCTACTGAAGTACGATGGCCTAATTGCAAAGCCAAACCAGTACCACCGGCTAAATAGAAACCAAGTTTCTTTAAAAAGCTAAGCTTTTTCAAAAGAAAAAGTTCATTTTTATCAAGAATCGAAGGATACATTATTTATCTTTCACCTATCTTTCCAAAATTCTTGCCAAAGTTCAGGATTGGGATTGATATCTAGAATACAGAACTTATAATAATAAGGATCAACTTTAATTTTGAGAATTTTACTCCAATAATTAATAGCATTCTCCAGCCAAAGACCTCGTCGCGGCTTTCTAATCACGTCTTTTAGTTCATAAAGCTTATATGTTTTGAACAACCATCTAATGGCCTGACTATCCCCATAATTCAAAACCTGAGTGATAATCATCTCTTTGCTCCCCTCAGGAGTCATTTTTGAAAGATCATATGACCAAAGACAGGATTGTAAAAATTTAGGAAGCATGTTTTAATTTTACCACAAAATTTCACCAGCTCCCACTAGCCCCGCCACCGCCGGAAGAACCGCCGCCAAAGCCGCCAAAACTACTAGAGCTGCTTGAACTTTTAGAAGAAAAACCGCCGCGGCTGGCCCAAAAACCAGTCGATTTGCCAGCCTCTTTCAATTTCTTATAATTCTTTGAAAAAAAATAATCCAAAACTAAACCAATAACGCCTAAAACAAACGTCATTTTAAAAATAGAAGCTAATCCTCCCATAACTAAACCAAAAAAACCACCCAAAAGACCACCAATTACTCCTCCGGTCACAAATTCTTTAGTTCTGCCCAGAAAGGCGGTGACCCAAATCAAAAGCATGCCGCCAATAATGAAAAAAACAAAAAAACTACTAACCGTTTCCTGAACCGCCTCACCTCCTTCCGGCGGCTCACCTGTTTTAATATATTCTTCAATTTGAACTACAGCTAATTCTATTCCTTGCTCATAATTCTCTTTTTTAAAACTCGGTACTATTTTTTCTCTAATTATTCTTCCGGCTCGACCATCAGTAATTACTGGCTCTAATCCGTAACCAACTTCAATTCTTACTTTTCGCTCCTCCTTAGCCGACAAAAGCAAGAGGCCATTGTCTTTCTCTTTTTTGCCGATTTTCCATTGTTCGAATAATCGAACTGCGTATTCTTCTACCGTGTAATCAGCCAAACTTTCAATCGTCACTATTGCTATTTCTACTGTTGTTTCTTTTTCAAAATCACTTAATCTTTTCTCCAAATTCTCTCCAAATTCAGAGGAAAACATTTTGCCAAAGTCGTTCACATATCCGACTGGCTCCGGGAAATCAGCTGCCAAGACCTTAAAAGGCCAAACCAAAGAAAATAAAATAACTAAAACTATAAACAAACGTTTTATATTTTCCATTTATGTACCAAAACTCCACTGGATATTATTAAAATACCCTTAGGCTTGTTTCTGACAATTCCGGTATTGAATATTTTAAAAGCCTACCTTGGGTGCTTGTTCGGCTCCTTCCGCTGCTTCAAAAAATGAGCGCTCGCTGAAACCAAACATACCGGCAATCAAGTTACCAGGAAACTTCTTGATAGTCGTATTATAATCACGAACTAATTCATTATAGCGTCTGCGTTCAACCGCCACCCGATTCTCTGTTCCGGCCAGTTCATCCATCAACTGACTAACATTTTCAGATGAACGCAGCTCTGGATAATTTTCCATGATAACCAAAAGCCTGCCTAAGACTGACTCTACTTCTCCGGCTGCTTTGACTTTCTCTTCAACTGTTTTGGCGCCGGAATACCTTGTCCTTGCCTCAGCAATCTGACCAAAAACCTCTTTTTCCTGTTCCATCATTCCTTTAACTGATTCCACTAAATTGGGAATTAAGTCAAACCTTCGCTGATATTGAGTTTCAACTTGAGCCCACTGTGCCTCAACGGCTTGGCTTTTACCAACTAAAGAGTTATAGAATCCTATCAAAGAAAAGGCCCCTAAAACCAGAATACCTAAAACGATTATTAATTTTGAATTTTTCATTTTGAAATTTCTTTTATTCACCCCCTTTCCCAACAGTAACTTCATATGGTTTAATTATTTGCTTTAATAAGTCAGGAATCTCTTTTTTAAGCCAGAAGAAGAGAGATAAAACAATCGTCATTAAGATAAGAAAAATTACTGCTTTTCTACCAGCCGCTTCTTTTTCTTTTTTACTCGCTCCCTTTTCTTTTAATTCTTCAAATGGTTCTTGTTCAACATCTTTTTCCATTGTATAATCTATTATACAACATTCTATGTTTCAGCTAATCCTTGAATTCTATCTGACCCTTACCGTTCCTCTTGTTTATTTATTCGGCCTGATATTAATTGCCTATTCTCCTGATAATCCGATGATATATCAAACCATTTCTGGCTTAATCCTCTCTTTCCTTGGTTTTGTCCTTTGGATTGGAAGCTATCTTAGCCTCCGTTTCTCTCTCACAGTTTTACCCAAAGCCCAAAAACTGGTCACCACCGGTCTCTACCGATACTTTTCCCACCCAATGTATTTAGGAATTGTTCTCGTCTTTCTTGGTCTTTCCCTTGCCACCAACTCAATCCCAGGCTTTTTCTATACTATTTTGATTGTTGTTCTCTTAAACATTTTCCGCGCTAAAAAAGAAGAAAAAATCCTTCTCAAAAAATTCGGTCAGAAATATAAAGAATACAAAAAGAAAGTTATATTTTAAAAATCGACCTTATCAATTCCGCCGGCGATGTCTTTGAGGTGACAGGTTTCATTTAAACACGCCAAAGAAAAAACTCCTTTTTCATATTCAAGAATAGAAAAAGAGGCGGTGTTTTGCTTTAACTGCCAAAAATGAGAATTATCAATCCCTAGGGCCGCACATAAAAGAATCTTAATCGCCACCCTATGAGAGGCGGCGGCAATTGTTTCACCTTGATGTTCGGAAACTATTTTTTCTAAAAATTTCTTTGCCTTTTTTCGAACATCATCCAACGACTCACCTTCGGGAAACTTCACTTTATACGGCGCCTGATGCCAAAGCTTATAAATTTCGGGCCATTTCTTTTCCACCTCTTGATGAGAAACTCCTTGCCATTGACCATAATTGATATCCAAAAGAAGCGGTGAAATCTTAATCTCTAAATCATGTTTTTTAGCTACTGCTTCAGCAGTTTCTGTTGCTCGGGAAAGGGAACTGGAATAAACAGTAGAAATCTTGTAATCTTTTAACGCCTTGGCCAAACCTTCTGCTTGTTTTTTCCCGGTCTCATTTAAAGGAACATCTGCTGTTCCTCGAAAAACCTGGCCTAGATTCCATTTAGTCTGTCCATGGCGAACAACGATTATTTTGGTCATTTCTTAACTTTATTATAATACTTCAAAACTCTTTCCGCCACTTTTTCCCAAGAATATTTTTTTACTTCTTCCAATCCCCATCGGCCTAATTTCTCTTTTAAACTCTTTGAACTGATTAAGCTTTTTAAGCTTAAAGCCAGGCCACCAACGTCCATCGGTTTAACTAGGCCCTCCTGAAAAGGATAATTCTTTAAAACTTCTTTATAGCCGGGATTGGCAAAGCAGACAATCGGTTTACCACTAGCCATTGCTTCTAAAAGAACAATGCCAAAAGATTCACCGCCGATACTAGGAAAACAACAAACATCAGCTGTCGCGTAATATTTTGCTAAACCAGCATCGCTAATCCTACCAACAAATTCAACATTTTCTAAACCAGAAGACCGGATAAAAATCTCAGCTTCTATTTTTCTTGGTCCGGACCCAATCACAATCAACCTCACGTTTTTCTTTTTCAATTTAGCAAAAGCTTGTAAAAGATAAATCAGCCCTTTCCTTTTCTCCAATCTACCCACAAAAAGAAGGTTTATTTTCCCGTCTTGATATTTTTTAATTGGCTTAATCTTGAGATTAAAGCGAGAAAGATCAATGCCATTAGGAATAATCGTCATCTTCTTTTTAAAGAATTTCTGCCAGCATTTTTTACTGGCAGGAGAAACAGTAATTAAACCATCGAGTTTTTTTTCAAACATCTCAACAAAAGGTTTAATTAAAAATTCAAAATTAACTGCCAAAGAATTATCACTTTCCCAAGCAGAATGGAAAGTAGCGATATTAAGTGTTTTTGATGAAAAAAGCGTCTGCCAAGACAAAAACGGCACTGTCGGTTCGTGAAAATGAATGATATCAAATTTTTCTTTTTGCAAAATTTTTTCAATCTTTTGATTCTCAAAACAAAGACTAATTCTTCCCCAAGTAGCATTGGGAAAAGGAAATCTGGCTGATCTGCCTAAAAGAAGAAAGTCAGGGTTCTTGATTTCTTTTGCCTTGGGAGCAATTATTTTTACTTGACAATTTTTTTTCTTAAGCTCTTGATAAAGGGCAAGGACATGCTCCTTCACGCCTCCGGGAGAAAAAATGCCATAAGGACAAACCAAACCAACTTTCATAGTATAATACTAACATGGACCAGCAATCGGCTAAAGTTTTTGATACGAAGATTAATTATTATACTCATGGTCAAGGACAATCATTATTATTTATCCATGGCCATCGTTCAGATGCCTTACGATGGAAGGGGATTATTTTATTTTTAGGAAAAAAGTTTAAGGTCTATGCGCCTGATCTGCCTGGTTTCGGCCAATCACCGGAATTCAAAAACCAACCCAACACAATGAGCAGCTATGCAAAATATATGAATGAATTTATCAAAAAACTTAATCTTAAAAATTATATCCTCTTTGGCGGCTCGATGGGCGGCATTATTGCTCTCAAAATGCTAATCCAAAAATTAAAAACTCCACCAGCAAAACTTGTTCTGGCCGGCACGCCTTATGATAAAAAATACTGGACTATTTCTTTTTTAAATAAACTCTTTTTCTTTCTGGGGAAAAACTCTAAATTCTTTATTCCTTTGGCTGAAAAGATAATTAATAATGACTTCCTGCTTTATTATCTTCTTTATTTTGCTTTTCCCAAAGAAGCAAGAAAAAAAGAAATTATCAAATATGAAATAAAACAATGGCGGGTAATGAGCGCTAAGGTTTGGCTGGAAACAATGATTGATACGGTAGAAGTCAATTTCTCTCAAGAGAAATTCCAAACTAAAATCCCCACTATCATTCTCAATGCCAAAAGCGACCAGTATTTTGATGCTCAAAAAACCACCAAAGGACTGAAAAAACTTTGTCCCAACAATAAAGTTATTCTCTTAAACTTAAAATCTCATGTTCCTAAAGGAGAGCTCAAATTGAAGCACCTCAAAGAATTTCAATCTCTTCTTGACTTAACTTGAAAAAATAAGACAGAAGTCATTAATAAAAACAATAATGCTCCACTAGAAAGACAAAGAGAAAAAGCTTTTTCCGGCAAAATAACAAGCTCTTCTTTTAAAAGACCGAATCTTGCCGCTCCAAAAAAGACCATTAGTAAAAACCAGAGCAAAAAAGAAAACCCTTGAAAAACCAAAGCGACTATTCGCCCCATCTCTGATTTGGCGAAAAAGTGAATTAAACCTCCAAAAATAAAAATTAAGCCAATTGGTGAGATAAGTAAAAGAGAAAAAATAAGAATAAGCAAAATCGGCTTTAGCCAACTCTTTTCAAACAAGGGTCTAAGATAAGAAGCCAATGTTGGCTCTTTCGTAGGTCGTGGTTCAGGTTTAGGCGTGATTTTTATTCCGCCAGTCTTATCCCGCAGAATCAAGTCATTTGTCATCTCTACCGGCTGCATTGTCCGATGAAGTTTAGTTAAAATAAAATCTGCTTTAGGTTCTATCCAAGGAGTACCATCATCATTATAAGCAAGATCCTCAATTTCTTTTTCTTTTATTTCTTCAGCATATAAAGTACTAAAACCAGGCAATTCCTTTTCGCAATCAGCAAAAACATAAAGAAGAACACCCATTGACCCTCCTGGCCGAGAAATAATCATTTCTGGTCCCATATTTTTTTCTCCTTCTAAAGGACGAATGACAGGAGGAGAAAAATAGCGGGCCACAGAAGTAATCTTGAGAGGATAAACAATTTGCTCTGATTTAAAAACTAATTTTAAGGGCGTAGCGTGACCCGACCTTAATTGATCCTCAACTCCCTGCCAAACTAGTCCCGGTCTGACCTTGACAGCGGTAAAATACCACTTGTTTTTAATATAGTCTTCGAGAATGTGGCTTGCCTCTTGAGGAAAATTATAGCCATTCTCATTAAGCCAGGAAGAAAGCGCTTTTGGATCATCAGCTTTCAAAATTTTAATCTCATAAATCCCTACTTCTTTTGTTTCCAGAACCTCAACGCCTCCCTCTAGCATCGTAGGCATTAAACCTTTGTCCTGATATCTTATTGGTTTTCGAGTCAATTCTTCTAGAGATAAAAAAAGCTCATCAGAAGATTTATCAACTTCTGGCCTGGTTGGCGTCGGCACTACCCAGCCAAAATCCTTAGCATTGCCCTGAAAAGTAATCGAAAGAATTAAAGTTTCCATTCCTTGGTCATGGAAAATAACCGCTTTCTGATCAGTATGGCCAACATAAAAATTAGGCGGCGGGAAAAGACCGCCATCAGCAGAAACAGAGATGGGTAAAAAAAGGGGAAAAGTGAAAAACAGAAATAGGAATTTGCTTAAACTTCTCATTATTATTTTAATAATATCTTAACGATCCTCTTTGTCAAGTAGAGACGCAAAATATTGCGTCTCTAGCAAAATATTGCGTCTCTTTTGCAGGGTGATAAAATTAAAAGCAGAAACGATAAAAAATGTCCAAACATACAACATCAATAATTAAACAGACTAAATTTAAAAATAAATATCGGACCACCTCAATCAGATTAAAAAACTGGAATTATGCGACAAGAGGATATTATTTTATTACCATTTGCACAAAAAATAGAAAATGTTATTTTGGTAACATTTTAGACAAAAAAATGCAATTATCTAAAATTGGTAAAATTGCCAATGCATATTGGCAGGAAATTCCTGAACATTTTCCATTTACAACATTAGATAAATTTATTGTAATGCCAAATCATATACATGGAATTGTTATTATTAACAATAATGTAGAGACGCAAAATCTTGCGAATAATGTAAATAACGTAGAGACGCAAAATCTTGCGTCTCTACGACAGAATAAGGGAAATAAATTTGGCCCGCAATCACAAAACTTGGCATCAATTATTCGCGGGCTAAAAATCGGGGTTAAAAAATGGGCAACAATAAATAACATTCCATTCCAATGGCAACCACGATTTTATGATCATATTGTTCGTAATGAAAGATCATTGCATCAAATTCGCCAATATATTGTCGATAATCCGTCCAATTGGGAAAATGATAGAGATAATCTAGAAAATTTATATATTTGAATTTACGCCTAATTGAATTTCCGTAGAGACGCAAAATCTTGCGTCTCAGCAAGTAACATGAATCAGAGCATTGATTTTTTTGCCCACTTTAGTCAGATTATTATATTCGCTAATCGCTTGCGGAGTAGTTAAAGCAATCAACTTCACTTTTGCCTTTTTAAATTTTTCCATTACTTCAGACGTCACCCGTAAATCTCCGTCTGTACCGGAACCAATAATAACAATTTCTGGTCTATTGCTTAGCAATTTCTTTACTTCCCAATCGCCAATCAGATGGTCAGTAGCTAATTCTCTGTCCAATCGAGAATCATCCCTTTCTTCAATTTCTTCACCGATTACCAAAACATCGCCATAAGATCGACCATTAATTATTACTTCACCAAATCTCGAAGAATCAAAATGTATCGCCATTTTATTTATTATACCTCTAGCGAACCAAGAGTAAACTTTTCTCCATGACCAGGATAAACTAAAGTTTTTGCTGGTAAAGAAAAGATCTTTTTTAAAGATTTCTGCAGTTCTTCCCCTGAACTATAGGAAAAATCTGTTCTACCGACTCCATTTTCAAAAACTAAATCACCGCTAAATAAAATGTTTCTCTTTCCGCTATAAAGAGAAATACTGCCAGGGGTATGACCTGGCGTGTGAATAACTTCTAATTCTTCTTGACCAAACTTAATTTTTTGGCCTGCTTTAACAAAATTTACTTTTTTAGGTACTAGTAGAGACGCAAAATCTTGCGTCTCTACATTTGTTCCTAAAAAATAATTGGCGCTTTGATAAGCCTTTTTTGCTAAAAACAAATCCTCTTTGTGGATTAAAATGGGAATTTTAAAATTAAGCCTTAGTTCTTCAGCTGCTATTAGATGATCAAAATGGCCGTGGGTAAGAACAATAAATTTCGGCTTAATTTTCAATTCTAAAATCTTTTCGCTAATAAAATCAGCGCTGTCACCAGGATCAATAATAATTCCCTTATTGGTTTCTGAACAAACAGCCAAATAACAATTAGTCGCCAACTGACCAACTACTAAACGTCTAATTTCCATAAATCGGTGAAAGCAAACCAAGAATAAAAACAAGAATTAAGGCTGTCAGTAGAATTTTTGGCAACTTCAGAGAATAAGCTGGTTCTCGCTTTCCTATTTGCTTAGCTCGCCAATACATTAAAATAATAAGCACTCCTTCCAAGCCGCCCATTACAGCGCCAGTAATACCTAAAACGCTGATAAAACTTCTAGCGCCAAGCAAAAATAAAACTAAAGGAGGAAAAATCGCCAGTAAAAAAGAGGTTAATTTAGAAATACCGAAGTCGCGAAACCAAACTTCTTTTAAAACATAACCTAAAATCAAATAAGAACTGCTCATCGTTAAAACTCCCAAAACAGCGCCTAAGCTAACAATCCAGGAGGGCAAAAAATAAGCTAGGCCGGAAACAGCATCATCAGAAGTTTTTAGACCGCAAACACCTACCACCACTGCCGCAAATAACACATAAACAAACAAAGGAATTAAAGAGCCAATACTAATTGCTTTTTTTAATTTTTCAGGCTCATTCCTTAAAATCTCTTCCATTTCAGGAATAACTGAAGCGCCAAATAGGGCAAAAAGAATAACGCCGTAAGGAAGAAAAAAGAAATCAAGATTAACAGTGCTAAAATTAACAGGATTAATCTTATCCACACTAAAAATGGCGAATAAAAAAATTAAGCCCAAAAGAAAAATCACGAGAGCGCTCTGAAAAAAAGAAACTATTCTTAAGCCAAAAAAAAGAACCAAAGAACTAAAAATAAAAAATAAAAGGCTAAAAAAAACCGCGGTTTGGCCGCTGAAAATCAGGTTTAAAAATTCGCCGGTCTTAATCAAATAGGCTAACAAAGCACCATAAGCAGAAACGAAAATCGCCAGAGCGGCCAAGGTTTTTCCCCATTTTCCCAGATAAATCTTTCCATAACCAGTCAATTGACGGTCACCTGGTGTTCGGAGGATAATTTCGCCGTAAATTAAATTTAAAATGAGAACAAGTCCTCCCAAAATGAGAAGATAAAAAATTCCTGGGAAAAAACCAATTTGGGCTATCACATATGGGATGCCAAAAATCCCGGCTCCAATCACTGTCCCTATCAAAGCAGATATCGCCCGAAAGCTTTTATTGCCCACAAGAACAAATTATCACAAACTTCGCTAAATTGAAATTAATCTAAATTTTATTCACAACTGCCGCCGCTGGAACCAGAAGAAGCTCCATAGGTTTCAGAAAAACTTGTTGCTGCTGGATCTCCTGTTAATTCTTCCGAGCAGAAATC